>Ga0164290_1000883_pt1 | contig 69496 bp, 59 predicted proteins | sample Micstemetagenome_FD_108782 | JGI IMG/M metagenome (GOLD analysis project Ga0164290, IMG submission 108782) | Contaminated culture microbial community from soil near Moab, Utah, USA - Microcoleus steenstrupii SON62 (Illumina Assembly) | ecosystem: Environmental > Terrestrial > Soil > Soil crust...
GTCGTTGACGCGCAGACGCTGCAGGACTTCGAAGGATTCAGGGAGCGCGCGGCGGGCGAGGTTTCTGGCGCGCTGTTCAGAGGCGGCGGCGACGCGCTCGATGATGAGCGCGATGTCGGGACGTTCGAGCCACGCGGCGATGGTCATGCAGCCGACGTTGAAGTGATCGGCGATTTCTTCGAGGGTGCGGTCGCCGTCGAAGTACATGGAGATGAGCTCGTTGTCGCGGTCGCGGTCCCGCGCGGGAGCGGCGACGAGGACGTGGGCGAGATCGGCGCGTGCGGCGTCTTTGCAAGGGATGGCGTGTGCGTTGTGCATGTGGGGCTCCGGGGTGGAGGGTCGCGCGGGTGGTCGCGATGAGGGGAGCCTACAGCGGCGGCACGGCGATGCAAGGGCGGCGTGGTGATTTTGCGCGCATGTCCACACAATTGCGCGCAAACGTGGATATGCGCGGGGGAGGAGACGAAGTTCCGAAGAGACGAAGAGACGAAGTGCGAAGACAGGAAGGCGGGAAGAGAAGAAGTGTGGAGGCGATGATGCGCGGGAGGCGTCACTGCATCGATGTCCTCGAAGACTCGGACATCGATGGCACGAGAGGCACACGATCATCCTCGAAGACTCGGACATCGATGGCACGAGAGGCACACGATCATCCTCGAAGACTCGGACATCGATGGCACGGGAAGCGTCAGATTCCGCTTGTGCGGCTTGGAGTTCGCGGGTACAAATGGGGCATGAATCAGAGCACGAAGAGCGATGGTGTTCGGCGTCTTGGGCGAGTTGCGGGACTGGCTGCGGCGTTGATGTTGGCGGCGGGCGCGCTGGCGCAGGGGCAGCGGATCGGCGTGATCGGCGACAGTTTGAGCGACGAGTACGCCGAGGAGACGTACTCGTACGCGAAGAACTGGCTGCAGCAGCTCGTGACGACGCGGGGCGTGGACTGCGGGCCGACGGCGGCGCAGGCGGGTCAAGCGGGGAACACGTGGGGCGAGCCGCGGCGGGCGCAGTACAGAACGAACTGGGCGCGGTATGGCGCGGATGTGTCTGATTCGGTGAGTCAGGGGCAGCACACGGGCGTGGCGGCGCAGGCGAGCGCGGGGCAGATTGACTATGTGATCGTGGTGATCGGGGCGAATGAGTTTTCGCCGCAGATCACGGCGTACTTCAATATTTACAACGGGCTGTGGTCGAGCGGGCAGATCACGAGTTATGTGAACGCGGCGTTGGCGAACCTGACAACGATCGTGAGCACGCTGAAGGGGGCGGGCAAGCCGATCGTGATCGCGAACGCGCCGGACTTTGGCATGGTGCCGGGGGCGTACACGAACTTCCTGTATTCGAACGCGACGCGGCGGTTGCGGGTGACGGCGGCGGTGAACCAACTGAACACGGGGATTCGGACGATCGCGCAGAACAACGATCTGGTGCTGATCGACATGCTGGGTTTGCAGCAGGCGATTCAGGGGACGCAGAGCGCGCTGAAGACGTCGCTGATCCTGGGAAACCGGACGATCAATCTGCAGCAGAAGGACACAGCGAGTCACACGCTGCCGTACGCGGGGTTTGTGGATGACGGCGGGCACCCGCACACGACGCTGCAGGGGATTTTCGCGAACGCGATGGTCGAAGCGTTGAACCTTGGGTATCACGCCGGGATGACGACGCTGAGTGAGCAGGAGATTTTGGGGAACGCGGGCTTGCCGTACGGCGGGGCGGACACGCTGTTCTCGCAGATCGGGGACATTCGGCGGTTCATCACGAGTTTTGCGTGCGCGGTGGACTACAACGCGGACGGGTTTCTGGACTTCACCGACTTCGATGAGTTCGTGAACCTGTTTGAGGAGGGGTCGGCGCGGGCGGACTTCAACAACGACGGCTTCCTGGACTTCACCGACTTCGATGAGTTTGTGGCGGCCTTTGAGGTCGGGTGTTGAGACGAGGCGCGGAGTTCTCGGACGAGAAATATCTCTTTTCACGGCGGCGCGGGGTCGATACGCTGCGACTTCGGCGCGGTGTGCGCCGTCGATGGAGAAGAGAGATGCTGCAGGCGTTGAGTTTGGCGCGCGGCGCGGCCCGGCGTGCGGTGATGGCGTCGGTGGTGTTGGTTGCTTTGTTTGCGGGCACGCGGGCGATGGGACAGCCGTACTGGTTCGGGTATGAGCCGTCGCTGGGAACGCTGCCGGACGATCAATGCTGGGAACTGGTACAGAACGGGACGCATCCTGCGCCGGTCGTGACGGGCGGCGTGATGCAGATCGGCACGACGACGACGAGCGGAACACAGTATTGGTCGCGGGTGTTCAATGAAGAGGTCGACTTCACCCGCGGCGCGGTGATGGAGATGAGGCTGGAGGTCATCGCGTCGAACTACAACGCGACGTCGGGCGGGTCGGGGCAGCGGGCGGGGTTTTACTTTTCGGTCGCGGACAAGAACGGGCGGCGGTTCAATGTCGGGATTGCGGCAAACAAACTGCTGATCGCGACGAGCGATCCGACGCCGGTCGGGGCCGCGAACCCGTCGATTGATTTTGTCACGACCGGTCAAGTGCGGACGTATCGGCTGGAAGTGCTCGGGACGACGGCGCGGCTGTATGTGGACAACGAGCTGAAGCTGACGGCGACACAGGGCCAACTGAGTTCAATCGCCAATCGCGCGTACTTTGGCGACGGCAGCATCTATGGCACGAGCAAGGTGCTGGTACACTCGGCGCGAGTCTTGGTGCAGAACAAGCCGTGCTACAGCGATTTCAATCGGGATTGCTTCCTGGATTTCCTGGACTTTGATGACTTTGTCGAGGCGTTTCAGGACGGTCTGGAGATCGCGGACTTCAACGGCGACGGGTTTCTGGATTTCCAGGACTTCGACGCGTTTGTGACGGACTTTGAGGCGGGGTGCTGAGGCGTTGACGGGCGTTTTTTGTGTTCGGCGCGTGAGTGGCGGCGGCGGTGAGCGTGGGGACTCGCACTGCGCGATGGCCCTTGCGAATCAGCCGTACTTGCTGCGTTTGATCTGGGCGTTGCGGCGGGCGACGAAGGCGGCGAGCGTGGGACCGAGCCACTCATGCGTGCTGACGAGTTGATAGTCAAAGCCCATGACGCGGCAATCGTTCTGGACTTTGGCGAGGTGCTCGCGCAGGGCGTCGAGGTAGGCGTCGCGGAGGGCGCGGGGATCGACGCGAAGCGTGGGGCCGCCTTCGAGGCCTTCGAAGGGGACGGCGTCGCGGAAGTCGAACTCCATCTCGGCGCGATCGAGCACTTGAAAGAGCATGACGTCGTGGCGGGCGTGACGAAGGCGTGCGAGAGCGTCGCGGAGCGCGGGCGGCTCGCCGAAGAAATCGCTGACGACGGCGAAGAGGCAGCGGTTGGAGATGTTGCCCAGAGCCTGGTCGATCGCACGGGCGAAGTTGGTGCCGGCGTCGACCTGATCGGGGGCGGGGCCGAGTGATTGCTTGGCGGCGGGGCGGGCGGAGAGCATGCCGACGATTTGTCGCCACGTGCCTTGGCCGCTGGAGCGTTTGAGGGTGCCGGTCACGCCGTCGGCGTAGGTGATGAGCCCGACGCGATCGCCCTGGCGGAGCGTGATGTAGGCGAGTGCGGCGGCGACGGCGGTGGCGTGGTCGAACTTGGCCCAGTTGGTGCGGCCGTCGGGGCTGGTGGTGCGTCCCTCGCCGCTGGCGTCTTCGAAGGTGCGCGAGCCGTAGGCCATGGAGCCGCTGGAATCGACCATGACGACGAGGTCGAGGTTGGTCTCTTGCTGGTATTGCTTGAGCTGGAGTTTGTCGGAGCGGCCGAAGACCTTCCAGTCGAGGTGGCGGGTGTCGTCACCGGCGACGTAGGGGCGGTGCTGTGCGAACTCGACGCTGAAGCCGTGGAAGGGGGAGCGGTGTGTGCCGCTGCTGAGACCTTCGACGATCATTTTGGCGCGGAGTTCGAAGGAGCCGAGTCGGGCGAGGGTCTGAGGGTGGAGGTAGAGCGACGCATCGCCCTCGGGCGGACGGATTTCAGAGGCGGGGTCGCGCGGCGTGTCGGCCATGGTCGGAGGATATGGATGTGACGGGCGGGGTGCTCGCGCGGCTTCCGCTGGAGCACAGGCCAAGACCTCGGGGCGCGAGTGAGGCTTGCGGTCGCGGAGGCCGTGTGCGACACTTTGCAGATGCGACGGGTGCGAGTCGAGTATGCCGGGCGAGTCCAAGGTGTCGGATTTCGCGCCACGTGTGCCGCGATCGCGCGGACGCTGGGGGTCACGGGTTGGGTGCAGAACCAATCGGACGGCAACGTACTCATGGAAGCCCAAGGCGAAGATGTGGACGTGGAGCGGCTGCTCGCCCAGATTCGCGGCGCGATGGGGCGGAACATCGTCGGGGAGTATCCGTCGCCCGTGCCACCAGATGGCGAAGAGAAGGCGTTTGTGATCCGGCACTGATCGGCAGGCGTCGGATCACCCGATCGGCGGGATGTTTTCGCGCGGCTGCAACGCAGAGCGGCGGCGGGGCGTATAGACGCCAGCCAGCGTGCGGGCGGGCGTTGGCACGCCGCGCTGGGGAGGTCTCGCTTTGCCTGCCGGATCGGGATTGTGGTGGCACGAGTCTGCGAATCGTGCCATTTTGCCCGGGCCACCAAGAGGCTGCGTCAGACAGACCCGAGAACGGGCGGCCCGTGGGTGATTGGGCTTGGAAATGGGGCGGGTTTCGGGTAGTGTGGTGCGGGGCCCGACGGTCGGGCGGCGTGCCACCCTTGTGCCGGAGGACTGCGACATGGACATCGGTAGCAGCAACGCAAACCAGGGCGGCGGGAGCGAGGCGTCGAGCAACGCCGCGGCAGGTCGGCTCGAGGAGGTCCGCGTGCTCATCGTCGACGATGACCGCGACGTGCTCGAGTCGATCGATGTCGCGTTTCAATCCGAGGGCGCGCTGACGCAACTCGCGATGGACGGCAACGAGGCGGTGCGCATCTGCCGCGAGGATCCGCCGGATTTGGTAATTCTCGACATGATGCTGCCGAAGCGGTCGGGCTTTTTGGCGCTTGAGAAGATCAAGGGTCGCGAGGACAGCCCGGTGGTGATCATGGTGACGGCGAACGAAGGCAAGCGGCATCAGGCGTATGCGGAGAGTCTGGGCGTGGACGCCTATCTTCTCAAGCCTGTGCCGCTGGAGAGGCTGCTCTCGCGTGCCGTCGAACTGCTCGACGCCGCCGACGCCGCGGACGAGGATTGAGCCCCAGATCGGATCGGGGCACGGAGTAGGGACGCTCGTGGCGAAAAAGCGACAGATCGTGTTGATGAAGGCCCCGCCCAAGACTGATCGGCCGGGGACACCTGCGGGGCCGCTGGGCACGCCGAAGGAAGTGCGTGAATCGCTGGCGCGGTTCAACACGGCGTCGGATGGATCGGCGCGACAGACGGGGACGGAAGTGCTGCACGGGCCGGGGATGATCGTGGAACTGCCGCAGGGCGTCGATCAGGTCCAGCAGGCGATGGTGACAGTGCTGGACGATGACATCGCGTGGCCGGTGTTGAGCCGCGTGTGCAGGCATTTGCAGTGGAAGATGATCGATCTGGAAACGGGGATGAGTTTCGGGGGCTGAGGGAGTCGCGCGGCGCGTGTACTCCCCGGCGACGTTCGAGGGAGAGAGTGCATGCGACCCGTGCCGCCCCGTCGGGCGTTCACGCTGATCGAGCTGCTGGTGGTGATCGCAATCATCGGATTGCTGATCGGCATCCTGCTGCCCGCGCTGGGGGCGGCCCGGCGCTCGGCCCGGGCGACGACGTGCGGCGTGAACCTGCGGAGCATCGGACAAGCGGCGCAGATGTACTCCAACTCCAACGGCGAGCGGGTCGTGCCGTCTTACACGATGACCGGGACAACGGGCGCCAATGTCGAACTCGAAGGGTGGGGCCCGATCTTTGATCGCGACGGGTATATCCCCGGTTCTCGTTCGCTCAAAGGCTCATCGTTCATGTGCCCGAACGTGGCCGACGTGGACGGAGTGGGAAGCAGTGGGCAGACCGGCACCGACCCAAACAACACCAAGGGCTGGATGGAGTGGCCCACCAAGCGCACCGGCAGTTCTTTTGTCTCGCAGACGATCCCGAGCCGCGGCTTCAACAACATCATCCGCGTCGCGTACTGGATGAACGCGACCAACACCATCGGCGGCACCACGCAGGTGATCCAGGACGAGTTCTATTCGTGCAACGTCGGCTATGGACCGGGGTCAAACGGCAGCACGTTCACCTATGTGCGGACCTCGGCGTTCGCCGACCCGGTCAATCTGATCATGTTCGCCGACGGGCTGTACGCGGGGCGGCATCGCGACAACCGCATCGGCAGCAGCAACTCGCGGATCGGATATCGCCACCCCGGCGGGCCGGGCGCGGCCAACGTGGCGTTCGCGGATGGGCATGTGGCGGCGATCCGCGGCGATGTCTTCCCGCGCGGGCTTGGCGGGTCGGCACCGGTCGAGGAGATCAGGGCGGAGAACGCCGTGGGTCGACCCGGGCTGTATACCAACCCCGAGCGGTTCATCAAATAGCGGTCGCGCTCGCGGCGCGACGAGCGAAACGCGTGGGACCCGCGGCGTGCGAACAATGCGACATGCCGACGTACGTCTACGAAATCCTGAGCAAGAAGGGCGAACCGACGGGACGCACGTTTGAGATCGTGCAGTCGATGAAGGACGACGCGCTCACGAAGCACCCCGAGACGGGCGAGCCGGTGCGGCGCGCGATCGTCGCGCCCAACATCGCGGGCGAGTGGAGCGACACCAAGGGCAAGGGCAAACTCTCAAACAAGAACCTTGAGCGACTTGGCTTTACGAAGTATGAGCGCAAGGGCAACGGGTACATGGAGCGCGTGGCGGGCAAAGAAGGGCCACGGAGCATCGCCGCGGACGAGTAGTACGGATCGCCGCTGAAACGAAGGCGTCGTGTGGTGGCCCAAACCCCTAGGGCGGACCGCAGTGCAGAAGAACACAAGCGGTTTGGGCCGGGCTCGGAAGGCCGGGCCACCAGAGGCAGGCCCGCTTGTCAGCCGCGATTGGCATCACTTGGCGCCGAAGAGTTCGGCCTCGACGCCTTCGACCAGCGTGTGCAGCACGAGCATGTGGAGCTCCTGGATGCGATCCGCCGTTGCGCCGGGGGCGATGAGCGTCAGGTCGCCGGCGTCTCTCGTGGCGTCTTTCAGTGCGCCGCCGCCCTTGCCCAACAACAGGAAGACGTGCATCTTCTGAGCGCGGGCCGCGGCAACAGCCCGGCGGATGTTCTCGGAGTTGCCGCTGGTGCTCATCGCGATCAGGACATCGCCGGGTCGCCCGAGTGCCGTGACGCCGCGCGCGAAGACCTCCGCGAAGCCGTAGTCGTTGGCGGTGCATGTGATGTGGCCGGCCTCGGCGATGGCGATCGCGGGCAGCGGCGGGCGATCGTTGCGGAATCGACCGGTGAGTTCCTCGGCAAAGTGCAGCGCATCGCACAGCGAACCGCCGTTGCCGCAGATGAGGACCTTGTTGCCGGAGCGGAAGCAACCGGTGAGCCCTCGCACCATCGCCGCGATGGTTTCGTGCGCGCGTCGGTCGGCGACGAAGAGTTCAAGACAGCGGCGTGCGTCGGCGAGCGACTCGTTCACGAGCCGATCAATCGCGGACGCGCTGAGAATAGAGGTGGGCGTTTCTGCCATGGGTGAAGCGTAGCGGAAGGAACTCGCTGAATGCTCAGCCGTGTCGGCGTTCGAACTCGCGCATGAAGTCGGCCATGGCCTTCGCGCCCGCGTCGGGCATGGCGTTGTAGATGCTCACGCGCATGCCGCCGGTGGCGCGATGGCCGCGGATGTTGTCCATCCCGGCGGCGAAGGCTTCCTTGACGAAGATGTCATCGAGGGCGGCGGTTGGGCAGCGGAAGACGACATTCATCAGGCTGCGGCTGTCGGGCGTGGCCGCGGGCTTGTAGAACTTCGACGCGTCGAGCACGCCGTAGAGGATATGAGCCTTCGCGATGTTGCGCTTGTGGATGACGTCGAGCCCGCCCTGGCGGATGATCCACTTGAACATCTGGCCGCAGAGATAGATGGGGAACACCGGCGGCGTGTTCATGCGGCTGTGTTCGCGGGCCTGCACGCGATACTGCAGCATCTCGGGCAGTTCGCGCGGTCGACGCTCGAGCAAATCCTCACGGATGGCGACAACGGTGGTGCCCGCGACGCCAAGGTTTTTCTGAGCACCGGCGTAAACGACGCCGTATTTGCTCCAGTCGATCGGGCGGCAGTAGATGTCGCTGCACATATCGCAGACGAGGAACGCGCCGTCGGGCATGGTCGGCGTGCGCATATGCCAGGTCGGCTTGCCGCTGGCGTCGATTTCGTGCCACTGTGTGCCGTAGATGGTGTTGTTGCTGCAGATGTGGACGTAGACGGGCTTGGATGAGTACTTGATCTCGTCTTCGCGCGGGATGCTGCGGTAGTTGGTGCTCTTGCCGCTGTAGGCCTCGTGGATGTGGCCGTACATCTGCGCGTGCTCGAAGGATCGCTCGGCCCAGTAGCCGGTGGTGATGTAGTCGGCGGTCTCGCTTTGCCCGAGGAGGTTGGCGGGGACCATGTAGTTCTGGCTCGTCGCGCCGCCGACGAGGAAGAGCACTTTGAAGTTCTTGGGCATGTTGCTGATGGCGGCGAAGTCGGCCTCGGCCTCGGCGAGGACCTTGTCATAGAGCGGGGCGCGGTGGCTGTGCTCCATGATGCCGATGCCGCTGCCCTCGACGTTCCAGATATCACCCTGGGCCTGCTTGATGACCTCTTCGGGGAGAAAGCTGGGGCCGGCGGAGAAGTTGTAGATGCGGCCCGGCGCGCGGGCGGGCGTTGCCGCCGCGGTGATGGCGGAGGCTGGCTGGAGTGAGGTGGGGTTGAGCATGGAACACATGGGCGGAACACTCCGAGTGCAAGCAGGCTGAGTGCAAACAGGGACCACGGACGCGCCAGCAGACTGATTTGAGGCTTCACATGCGTGGCCGCCGGCGATCGACGCTCGACTCCGATCGGACGATCGCATCCAGCCGAAGCGTTGCGCTGAGCGACGACTCGATGAGGGTAGACGCGACACACTCACGGTCCGCGCGACAGGGGCTGTCTGACGGATCGGGATTGTGGTGGCCCGAGTCTGCGAATCGTGCCGTTTTGCCTGAGAAGTCGAGCGCCCAACGGCCCGGCTCGGAGATCCGGGCCACCCAAACGATCCGTCAGACATATCTCGGTCCAATCACAACCCAAACAAAACTGCGCACATCGCCTTTCACTTCGCCTTTTCGTCTCTTCTGCTCCGCCCGCCTATCGTTCTCCCCACAACTCAGAACCGTCGCTCGGTGTCGCCGCCCGTGTTGGGGGCGAGTGCCGGGCCCCAAGACCACGACGGAGCATTGATTCATGAGCAAGTTCCAGCGCTTCACCGGCCCGCAGACCAAGGTCAACGTCGCCAAGACCAATCACGAAGGCACCGTCATCGTCGATTGGAAGGATGTCGAGACCCTTCGCCGACTGATGAGCCCCAACGGCAAGATCTATGGCCGCAAGCGGCTCGGCACGTCGGCCCGCGAGCAGCGCCTGCTCGCGCAGGCGATCAAGCGGGCCCGATTCATGGCCTTGCTGCCCTACACCAGCGCGACGCTGTAATCGCCGCTGTCGGATTTCGTGAGAACCATCACGCCGGGCCCGAAGGGGTCCGGCGTTGTTTTTCGGGCGTTCGAGCAGGAACGCCGAAAACAGTCGGCGTTCGTGAACCTTTCGCCGCGTTCGCGCGCTGAACAATCAGAAGACCCATGCCCGACCAACCGCCCAATCCGCCGAGTGATGACACCACACCGAGTCGTGACTCGGACGCGTCGGCGGAGAGTGTCGGCGCGTCTGCGGAGAGCAACGGAGCGATCGATGCGCGTCTGCGACTCAAGAGCGACGCGCGCATCGACGCCGCACGCCTGCCCGAGCCGCGTCTGTCGGAAGAGGCGCGTGCGGAACTCAAGCGAGCATTTCGGCGTGAACTGAGCGTCACGCCGCAGGTGAAGATTCGTGTGATCGCCGATGCGGCCACGGCGTTTGAGCATCGCAAACGTCGGGCCCGCAGCGTGATGCGCACGCAGCGCATCGCCGCCGCGGTGCTATTCCTCATGGGGACGGCGATCGCGTTTCGGTACATGTCGCCGCGGAACACCGGGCCGCTGTCGGCACAGCAGATCAACGAGTCAGCCAAGGCGAAGCGGGAAGCCGAGACGCTGGCGTTCAAGAGTGACGAGTTCGCGAAGGTCGGCGCGGATGCCGCGACGCTGGGGTCGCGGACTGCTGGCGCGAGCGCGGGCGAAGCGGAGCAGACGAGTACGCTCTCGGCGTCGGCGATGATGGATGCGGACGCCGCGGCTGGCGAAACGCTGGCGCACAAAGACACGGCAAGCCCGGCGTCGTCGATGCCCGGGGAACCCGCAGCGGCCAAACCCGGCGCGGCGCCGGCATCCATGCCCGCGGCGTCACCGGCACGAGCATCGTCGCCGAGCGTTGCTCCGCGCGATGAGAAGCAGGCCGCGCCGGTCGCGGGCGACTTTGACGGAAGCGGCGCGGCGGATGTGCTCGATGCGTTCGCGCTGGCTCGCTTCCTTGAACCACGCTCCGGGCGCGTGAAGGCAAGTGACGCGCCAGTGGTTGCGGCGGGGTTCTCTGGCGCGGACCTCAATGCCGACGGCGTCATTGACGATCGCGACGTCGAACGCCTGCTTGTGGATGCCACGCGCGTGGTGGCACCTGTCGCGCAAGAAGCCAAGACACGCGCGGAACCCGGCGAGCAGAGAGAACCCGCCGCGCCCGAGTCTGCCGAGCCGACCGCATCGTCCGTCGCCGGTGTGCCGCTTTCGTTTGATGTCGTGCTCGATCCGCGCGATCAGCCCCTCGCGGCATATCAGGTCGAGATCAAAGCCGATGCCGCGCCGGGAATGCTCACGTTCGCCGGGGTCGAGGGCGGCGAGCACGCGGCGTTCGAAACGCCACCCCGCGTCGACGCGAATGCGATCAACGCGTCACAGCAACCCGCTTCGCGACTCATCATCGCGGCGTTCGACGTCGGCAGCGAGCTGCCCGCTCGAAAGACGCGTGTCGCTCGCGTGCGTGTGCGTTGGATGGGGCCCGCGAACCAGCGGCCAACTCTGGCGGCCCGCGTCATCGCGGCGGCCAGCGTTGGCGGCAAGCCGATTGATGCGGGCGTGACGCTGGCACCATCGCCTGTGCGGTGAGATGGTGGGTGTAAGGCTTGCGGGTGACGGTTGGCTGGCGCGTCGCGTGATACCAATCACTGTTGAACCGCGCGCGGCGCGGTGGTGGCCCCAGCCTCCGGATCGGGCCGTCTGACACGGGAACACAGGCACAAACGGCCCGGATCAGAGATCCGTGCCACCAAAGACATGCGTATTCATCAACTGTGATTGGTATCAATCATGCCGCAGCGCGACGATCGGGTCTTGTGCAGCGGCTTTGCTGGCGGGGTAAATGCCGAAAATGAGGCCGATCAGCGTCGCGACGCCAAATGCCACGACGATGGACCACAGCGTCACCGCGGTCGGCAGTGTCGCACTCTTGGGGAACATCTCGCCGATGAGCGGCAAGTCAGGCAGTAGCGGCACAGCCCAGGTGAGGAACATCGAGATGAGCGGGCCCATCGCGACTCCGATCATGCCGCCGGTCATGCTCAGCACACTCGTCTCGACGATGAACTGCCAGCGGATGTGACGGCGGGTCGCGCCGACGGCACGGCGGATGCCGATCTCTCGCGTGCGCTCGGTGACGGTCGCGAGCATGATGTTCATGATGCCGATGCCGCCGACCAGAAGCGAGATGCCGGCGACGGCGCCCGACACAACCTTGCCCGTGAGCGCGCTTTTCTTCGCGCTCTCGAGCAGTTCATACGGCACGTTCATTGACACGTCCGCCTTGCCCTCGTGACGCGAGTCGACCAGGCGCTGCAAACGGGCGGCGTCGTTCAGCACGCGATCGCGGCTGGGCGAGGCGACGTAAATCTCAGAAATCTCGACCATGCTCGCCTGGCTCGCACCGCTCTCGAAACGCACTTGCAGATCGTTGAAGACGGCCCGGGCGGTGGTGATGGGCAAGTGAACGTCGAGGTTGAGATCGCGCCCCACAAGGGCCGCGCCCGCGCCGCCAGCGAGCCCGACGGGTTCGAGCACGCCGACGACCTGGAAGATGCCCGAGTCGATGCGGAGGGTCTGCCCGAGCGGGTCGTCAAGGGGGAACATCTGACGCGCGAGTTCGGAGCCGATGACGCACACCGTGGCCTGATCGTCGAGATCGCGCTGGTTGAGATAGCGGCCGCGACCGACGCGGAGATTGGCGACGCGGATGAGGTCGGGTGTTGTGCCGTAGGCCTGGGAGTTCTTGGTGAGGCTGTCGCGCATGATCTTGCCGCCGACGGCCTTGAGGGGCACGATGGATTCGGCGTCGGGGAAGTTGGATTCAATGACGCGGAGGTCCTCGCGGGTGAGGCCGAAGCGGCTGATCCACGAGTTGCTGGCCTGGCCGGATTTCTGCGCGGTGTCCGACGGCGGCTTCTGCGAGCGGAGGATGATGTTCTTCGCGCCGAGCGCTTCGATCTGCAGAAGCGCCTGCTGCTTGCTGCCCTCGCCGATCGAGACCATGGTGATGACGGCGGCGACGCCGAGGATGATGCCCAGCGCCGTGAGCACCGAGCGCAGCAGATGCAGTCGCAGGTTGGTGAGGCCGAGCCGGAATGTTTCGAGCAGGAACATCATCGGTCGGAGGTCCTCGGCGAGCGGGTCGGAGGGTGGCGCGGGGAGAGAGCGGGGGCCGCGGAGAGGCCCGATCACATCTTCATCCGGGTTGAACGCGGGGCGGCTCGCGTTGTTGGGCTCAAGCGGTATGCTGATCTCGTCGAATCGTACCGCAAGAGGCGGGCGGCGCGAAGCCGATTCGCCGACCGTGTGAAGGAAACTGTGGAGTTTGGCTCAAGTGTCGAAGTTTGAAGTCCATTCCGAGCGAGAAGTCAGCCGCGGCTGGTCGTATCGCGTGCGCGTCGAGCACGACGACGGCAGGCAGACCGAGCACGAGGTGCGGCTCGCGTGGGTGGACCACGAGCACTGGTGCGGCGGGCGACTCGCGCCGTCGCGCGTGGTGGAGGCGATGTTCGAGCGCTTGCTGGAGGCGACGGGACTGCCGCCCCTGCCCGCGCACTTTGACCTCGCCAAGGTGCGGTACTGGATGCCGGCGATCGATCAGGAACTGCGGCTGGCGCTGTAGCGAGCCCGAATCACTGCGGGCCTTGGCGGCGGCGAGCCTCGAGCGTCACGTCGACCGTTTGCTCCTCGTCCTTGCGAACAAACGTCACCTTCACCACGTCGCCGGGCTTGGCGGCGCTGAAGAGCGGCATCCAATCCTCAACGCTGCGGACGCTTTCGCCGTTCCACTTGGTGATGCGATCGTCCTTCTGCAAGCCGGCTTTGGCGGCGGGCGTGTTGGGGAAGACCTCGCCGATCATGACGCCGTCCTCGCCGGAGTAGTCGCCGGGCGCGATGCCGAAGCGCACACCGTTGCCGCGGGTCGGCCCGGGGCTGGGCTGATCGCCGGGCGAGCCTTCGGGCTTCTGGGTGGGGACGAAGATCTCGGGCTGGGTGGCGGCATCGAGGGCCATGCGACCGACCATGTCCGCGACATGGGTCGCACCGTCAACGTTGATGGTGTCGGCGACGTCCTGGGGTGTGTGGTATTCGTCGTGCAGCCCGGTGAAGAAGAACAGGACCGGCACGCCGGCCTGATTGAAACTGGCGTGGTCGGAGGGCCCGCCGCCGCCGGGCTTGCCCGCGACAACGAGGCCCGACGCGGTGAAGTAATCGGCGCACCACTCGGAGAGACCGACCGCGGTGCCCGTGCCGCCAACTTCGAGCTTGTTGTCGCGGAGGCGCCCGATCATGTCCATGTTGAGCATGATGGAGTGGGTCTTGAGCGGCGCGACGGGATGCTGGACGTAGTGGCGCGAGCCGTGCAGGCCTGATTCCTCGGCGCTGAAGCCCAGAAAGAGAACCGAGCGGCGCGGCCCGTCGCCCAGAGTGTTGTTCTTGGCGTACGTGCCCATGCGCTGCGCGAGCGTGAGCAGACCGGAAGTGCCTGAAGCGTTGTCGTCCGCGCCGGGATGGAGTTTGCCCATCGGCTGCGGATCGCGCGAGCCGAAGTAGCCGTAGCCGACGTGGTCGTAGTGTGCGCCGAGCACGACATACTCGTCCTTGAGCGGGCCCGAGCCCGGAAGGATCGCGCCGACATTGTCGGTCATGATGGGCTTGCGCTCGACGCCAACGTTGAGCGTCACGCTGGCGTTGGGGAGATCGATCACCGAGCCGCCCGCGTCGGCGATCTTGCGAAGATCAAGGAGCGAGCGACCCTGCGCGTCGGCGGACTTGACGAGCGCATCAAGAGCATCGACGGACATGAACACAACCGGCACACCCTTGTACGGCTGGCCGCTGGTGACGCGGGACTTCACATCTTCCATCTTGCCGCAGCGTTCGTCCTTGGCGCCCGGCGGGCACGCGACGATGACACCGGCGGCCTCTCGCTTGATCGCCGCGCCGAGTTTGGGTTCAAGACCCGCGTAGAACGACCAGCCTTGCTCGGCCCACTTGCTGGTGCCGTCGTCGTTCATGGGTTCAAAGCGAAGGACGATGGCGATCTTGCCCTTGAGATCGTCGGTCTGGTCGTAGGTGCCGTAGGAGTCTTTGCCCGCGGAGATGGAATAGCCGCAGAACGCGAGGGGGGCGGTGACGCTGGCGGTGTCGGAGCAGTTGAGGACGTTGAAGTCGGTGCCGGGCGTGAGCGTGGTGTTGACGCCGTTGACGGCATAGGAGGCTTCTTGGACGCCCGCGCCGACCTCCTCGCCGCGCTTGAAGGGCTGGCGATAGGTGGGCTTGCCTTTCTCGTCCGTGAACGCGGGCACGAGGCCGGCGGTCTTGAAGACGGATTCCAGATAGTCGGCGGCGAGAAGATTGCCGCGCGTGCCCGGGGCGCGCCCTTCGAAGAACGGATTGGAGAGCGTAAAGACGTGTTGGCGAATCCGACTCTGCATGTCGGCGAGCGTCTCGACGGGCGAAGGTTCGAGCAGCCCGGGCGCGGGCGTCACCGCGCCGGTGACGCTGGCGAGCGAGATCGCCGCAAGGACTGAAAAGACGCCGAGAACGCGACGGGCACTGTTCATGACGCGAGTATAACGAGAGCGGCGGACGGGCCAAATGGATTCCTTGCATATTCATCCAGTGCTGTTCCCGCCAGTGGCTGATACCCTTCTCCATCGACTTGCGCGAAACTTGGAAGGCGAAGTTCCATGGGCGGGACGGACCAGAGACCTGCAGACCTGCTGAACGCCGCTGAGGCCTTGGCTGCGGCACAGGCGAACCTCGGCTGGGGCGGCGCGACGCTCTGCCATCCCGGCGGCCTCGTTGATGCACTGCGGGCGGCGTTGTTCCCCCACTGCCGCGGCGGAGCCGAGTTGGCGGCCGGGCATCTCGCGCGGGTGCGTGATGAGGCGCGACTGCTGGCGGATGGACTGCGCGTCCCCGAGCCGCAGCACTGGCCTGACGATCTGATCGCGGACCTGCCGGCGATCGCGCGGCGGCTGTATGCCGACGCTCGCATGATGCTCGCCCGCGACCCGGCCGCAAGCCACATCGACGAAGTGGTCATGGCCTACCCGGGATTCGCGGCCATCGTCGTGCATCGCGTGGCGAACGCGATGCTTAATCGCGGCGTACGGATTCTGCCGCGCGTGCTCAGTGAGTACGCGCACTCCAAGACCGGCGTGGACATCCACCCGGCGGCAACCATTGGCGACGAGTTCTGCATCGATCACGCCACCGGCGTCGTGATCGGCGAGACGACCGTCATCGGCGATCGAGTGACGATTTATCAGGGGGTGACGCTCGGGGCCCTCAGCGTGCGAAAGGGACTCGCCCAGACCAAGCGGCATCCGACGATCGAGGACGACGTGACGATCTATGCGAACGCGACGATCCTCGGCGGCAACACCGTGATCGGGCGCGGCAGCATCATCGGCGGCAACGTGTGGCTCACGCGGAGCGTGCCGCCCGGCTCGGTGCTGATGCGCAAGCCCGACGCGCCGTCGGATCTGGTCGCGGGGGATGAATACATCATTTGAAAAGTGGCACAGTGGCACAGTGATGAAGAGACTTCGCGAGCGATGTTGACGAGCGAGCCAAGAGGGCGACGACGATCCGTCGTACTTCGCCACTTTGCCACTCAGCCACTCTGCCACTTCTCCCATCACACCAAACACCAAGGACTCTCCAATGCGCGCCAACACCATTCTCGACACCATCGGCAACACCCCCCACGTCAAAATTCACCGCCTCTTCCCCGGCGGCCATGACGTCTGGATCAAGCTCGAACGCGCCAACCCCGGCGGCAGCATCAAGGACCGCATCGCGCTCGCCATGGTCCAGGACGCCGAGTCGCGCGGCGTGCTCAAGCCCGGCACGACGATCATCGAACCCACCAGCGGCAACACCGGCGTCGGTCTCGCGATGGTCGCCGCCGTCAAGGGCTATCGCCTTGTGCTCGTGATGCCCGAGTCGATGAGCGTCGAGCGCCGCGCGATCATGCGTGCGTACGGAGCGGAACTCGTGCTGACGCCGCGCGAGCAGGGGATGAAGGGCGCGATCGCCAAGGCTCAGGAACTGGTTGCAAGTCGTCCGCCGGCGTGGATGCCGATGCAGTTCGACAACGCCGCCAACGTCGCGGTTCATGAACGCACGACGGCGCAGGAGATTCTCCGCGACTTCCCCGAAGGACTCGACTTTATGATCACCGGCGTCGGCACAGGGGGGCACATCACCGGCTGCGCCAAGGTGCTCAAGCAGCACTGGCCGGGGCTGAAGGTGCTCGCGGTGGAGCCGAGCAAGTCGCCAGTCCTCAGCGGCGGCACGCACACGCCCCACGGCATTCAGGGCATCGGCGCGGGGTTCGTGCCTTCGATCCTCGATCGCTCGCTCCTCGATGGCATTGTGCAGGTAACCGACGATCAGGCCAAGGACTTCGCACGCCGCTCTGCCAAAGAAGAGGGCGCGTTCATCGGCGTCTCCAGCGGCGCGACGCTCGCCGCGATCGCACAAACGCTGGCGAATGAGTCGTCACCCAAGCGCGTGCTGGGCTTCAACTACGACACCGGCGAACGCTACCTGTCGATCGAAGGTCTGTATCCGGGGCAGTGAGCGAGGTGCTGAGTCGCACGCTGGAGGCAATGCACCATGCTTGGGTTCCAGCACAAGTGCCCGCGATGCACATATCCGTTGCGGGCGATGTTCTGCCCCGAGTGCGGCCGACCCGTTCAACGAGCCGACCTGCGACGACGATTGCGACGGCGCCGCGCATTGGGTGGCAACGTCCTTCTTGCGCTCTCGCCGTGGTTCGCACAGGTCTTGCTCGTGCTGTCGATCGTTGCGTGGGGGGAGCTCGGGCTGGGATTCGTCGTGGTTGCGGGTGTCGGCGGTGCCGTTCTCCTGCTTGCGAGCCCCGCATTCTGCCTTCCCCTCGTGTTCCTTTTCGTTGATCGTGAGACACAGAGCGAGTGGCGGGCGATCGTCGCCGCGGTTTGGCTCGGAATATGGGCTCTCCAGATCGCCCTCTGGATCGTCTTGCCGGTCAGCACGCTCGGTCTGTGAGGGATCACTGATCCAAGTCATCACGACTCTTCGAACGGCAAGTGCAGGCCGGGGCGGCTCATAATCGGTCACTTGAGCACTGGGAAGACCTACAGTCTGGACCCATGATCGACCTCAAGCAACTCCGTGAAAACCCGAACCGCTTTCAGGCCGGTGCCGCCGCCAAAAACATCCCCGTCGACATCGCGCGCCTCGTCGCGCTGGACGAGCAGAAGCGTTCGCTGATGACGCAGATGGAAGGCCTGCGCGCCGAGCAGAAGAAGATCGAAAAGGAGATCGGCCCCGCGCTGGGCAAGATCATGGGCCAGCTCAAGAGTGCCGCCGCTGAGCAGCGGGCCGCCCTTGAAAAGGAAGCCGAAGGACTGAAGGCCAAGCCGGCGGCACTCAAGAGCAGCATCGCCGACTTTGAGTCCAAGATCGCCGCGATCGAGCCCGAGTTCCAGAGCCTGCTGCTGCAAGTGCCGCTGCCGCCAGACGCCGATGTGCCCGTCGGCAAGTCCGCCGACGACAACGTCGAGGCCAAGCGCTGGAACCCCGCGAACTTTGACACCACCAAGTCGTTTGAATCGCAGCGTGGCTTCAAGCCCAAGACCCACATCGAACTCGTCCGCGATCTGGGCCTCGCCGACTTCGAACGCGGCGTCAAACTCGCGGGCACGCGTTCGTACATCCTCACCGGCGACGGCATGCTGCTGCATCAGGCCGTGCTGCGTTATGCCGTCGACTTCATGACCATGAAGCATGGCTTCAAGGCGATGTCGGTCCCGGTCATCGTCCGCGAAGAGGCGATGGTCGGCACCGGCTTCTTCCCCGCCGGACGCGAGCAGGCGTATCACATCCCCGAATCGACCCGCGGCGGCGGCTATGACCTCTTCCTCACCGGCACCGGCGAAGTCGGCCTCATGGGCATCCATCAGGATGAGATTCTCGCCGAGGAATCGCTGCCGCTGCGCTATGTGACGGTCAGCACCTGCTTCCGTCGCGAGGCCGGCGCTGCGGGCAAGGACACCGCGGGTCTCTATCGCATCCATCAGTTCGACAAGGTCGAGCAGGTGGTGATCTGCAAGGCCGACGAAGCCGACAGCCGCGCGTGGCACAAGAAGATGATCGGCTTTGTCGAAGAACTCCTGCAAAGCCTGGGCATCCCGTATCGCCTCTTGCAGTGCTGCTCGGCGGACCTGGGCCCCAAGAACGCCGACATGATCGACATCGAGAGTTGGATGCCCGGACGCGGCACGATCGACCCCAAGACCGGACCCAGCGGCGAATATGGCGAGACGCACAGCGCCAGCCGCCTTTACGACTTCCAGTGTCGCCGACTGAACATGCGATATCGCTCCGGCGGCAGCGGCGGCAAGGGCGAAACCATCTTCTGCCACTCGCTCAACAACACCGTGCTCGCCAGCCCGCGATTCCTCATCCCGCTGCTGGAGAACCATCAGAACGCCGACGGCAGCGTGACGATTCCCGAGCCGCTGCGGGCGTACATGGGCGGTCGCGGCAAGATCGGGTGAGGAACAAAGATCGCGCGCCGTGCCGCGCCAGAGGTTGCACTCAGCCCGGCATCGACTCACGAAGGCGAGCGACGCACTCCGCGAGAATCGCTGCCGCGTCGCGGAGTTCCTCTCGCGTCGTATGCCTGCACAGGCTGAAGCGCAGCGACCCGTGCGCGATCTCGGGCGCGATGCCCATCGCCAGCAGCACCGGTGACGGTTCAAGCGAGCCCGACGAGCACGCGGCACCGGCGGAGGCGTACACCCCGCGCTCGCTGAGCAGCAGCAACAGCGCCTCGGCCTCCAGCCTTGGGAAGCCGATGTTGCTGGTGTTCCACAGGCGATCTTCATCGCGGGACGGGCGATTCACGACCACATCGGGCACGCGCTGCAACACCTCGTGCTCAAACGCATCACGCAGCCCGCAGCAGGCCTCGCCCCGTGACGCATCGGCAAGCCATTCGACGGCTTCATCTGCCGCGACGCCGGCGGCGAGAATCGCAGGCACATTCTCCGTGCCGCCGCGGCGACCGAGTTCCTGCGTGCCGTGCAGCACGGGGCGCACGCGCACGCCGCGACGCGCGAGCAGAATGCCCGCGCCCTTGACGCCGTGCCACTTGTGGGCGGCACACGTCAGCAGATCAAACGGCGGCTCGCCTTCGGGCATCGGCATCTTGCCGACCCACTGCGTCGCGTCGGTGTGGACAAGCACACCGCGGCCGCGGGCGAGTGCCGCGAGCGTCGCCAGGGGTTGAATCACGCCCGTCTCGTTGTTCGCCCATTGCACGCTCAGAAGCGCGGGGCTTTGCACGGCGGCAATCAACTCTCGCGCACGATCCAGATCGACAAGACCGCCTGCACCAAGCGAGAGACGCTCCACACGCCAGCGTCCCGCCTTCTCCATCGCCTCCGCGAGTTCTCGCACCGCCGCGTGCTCGATCGCAGTCGTGATCAACGTCGGCATCGCGCCCGTCGGCGTGATCGCATCGAGCGCGCCGCGCAGGGCAAGATCAATCGACTCCGTGCCGCCGGAGGTGAAGATGACATCGCGCGGCTTGGCGCACAGCAGTTTCGCGACGCTCTCTCGCGCGAGTTCAACGCGCCGACGCACCGCCTGCCCCGCGCGATGAACGCTCGACGGATTGTGCCAGAGCGAAGTCGCGGCCTCCTGCGCGGCCGCCGCCGCCGCCGGACTGGGCTGGGTCGTCGAGTTGTGGTCGAGATAAATGATGCAGAAGGAAAGGGGACCCGCCCGCGCCGGGCAACCCCGCATCGAAACTTGATGCCTCGATGCCGCCTGCCCCGTGCCTGCTTTGCAGCCGAAACCCGGAAAGATGTTGCGGAGACAAAGAAGGCATCAAGCCACGAGGCACCAAGGCACGAGGCGGAATCGATCGCTGAACTGAAAACCCGCCCAGTCCGGGGGATGGTCGGTGCCGCCGCCGATGAAAACTCTGAAGCGACGAAAGTCGCCCCATAATCGGACCGATTTTCCAATGGACCTTTCTAAAGGGAGATCGGGCATGACCGCCGTCCAAGAACAGCGCGAGCAAGTCGTCAACAACGCGATCCGCGAGATCAGCCACATCGCGACGCTTCCCGAGATCACGATGAAAATCGTCGAGCTCGTGGAGAACCCCAAGTCCACCGCTCAGGACCTCCACAAGGTCATCTCGAGCGATCCGGCCCTGTGCAGCCGCATCCTCAAGGTCGTGAACTCGTCGTTCTACGGCCTGCCCGGCCAGATCGGCTCGATCAACCGCGCGATCGTGATGCTCGGCCTCAACGCCGTCAAGAACATCGCCATCGCCGCCAGCCTCGCCAAACTCTTCCGCGGCGGCGACCTCACGCCGGGCTTCTCCGCCCGCGATCTGTGGACGCACTCCAACGCGACCGCCGTCGCCAGCAAGGTCATCGCCGACACGCTTCGTCTCGGTCTCTCCGACGAGGCCTTCCTCGCCGGCCTGATCCACGACATCGGCATCATGGTGCAGATGCAGTTTGATCGCAACCGCCTGATCGAAGTCTTCCAGCGCGTGGGTGCCGACAGCAAGGGCGTCCCCGCCCAGAACATGATCGAGATCGAGACCGCCGTCTTCGGTGCGACGCACCAGGACTTCGGCGTCGGCCTGTGCGAGAAGTGGAAGTTCCCCAAGTCGTTCGCCGCAGTCACCGGCTATCACCATCGCCCGATGGAACTCGCCCCGGAGAATCGCACACTCGCCGCGATCGTCTACGTCGCGGATCGCCTTGCCGCGGACTGCGCCGGCGGCTTCCGCCATGACCTGATGAACACCGAGATCGATCCGCAGGTCCGCGAGTTCCTCAAACTCTCGGCCGAGAAGATCGACGAACTCCGCAAGAACCTCCCCGAGCACATCAAGAACGCCGGTCAACTCCTGGGTTGATTCCCGGTGAAGTCTCGGCAAAGAAACACGGCGGGCGCGGCACGGACGCCAGAACCCGTCACGATCTCTCTCTTTCTCCCTCCGGGCGGCGCAATGGAAACATCGCGCCGCCTTTTCACTTGCGGTGCCGGCGTCAACCCAGCAGCGGCTGAAGATCCTTCGCCACGCTCTTGCGCGATCGCTCCCACGAATAGAACATGTGCCCGCCGTCGTAGTTCTTCAGCGTCACCTGCTTGCGGAGCGATGCGGGCAATCTCATCTGCCCCACCGCGACTTCGCTTGAGAAGTACGACGTGACCAGGTCGTACCAGCCGTGGCAGACGAACAGGTTTACCGACGGATTCATCGCCAAGCCGTAGCGGATGTCGTCGGAGCAGTCGAGTTGGCGATCCCAGAAGCCTGCCATTCGGTCGTCTGCCCACCATTGCCACACCTCTTCGCCCAGCAGGTGATACTCGCGATCGGTGACCAGCCCCAGATCGCGCCGCAGGAACGTGTTGATGCCGCCGGTGAACGACGCCATCAGCCCACCGAGCGTCGGGTCGGGGTTCGGCATCCCCTCGCGATCAGGGAACACATTCGGCCCCGTGATCGCCGCGTCGTACAGGCCGCAGAGCAGGCCTTGGTCGCGCAGCAGTTCACGCGCGAAGATCTCGATCGGCAGTCGCCCGTTGTATCGTTCGACAATCTCGCGCGGCAGGCCGATCAACTCCGACATCTGCGTCAGCACGCGTGTGCGCGTCGCGGCGGGCGTGCGCTCGCCACGCTGCAAGAGCGGCAACAGTTGCTCCTCGGCGAAGTCAACGGCGGCGGTGCGGAGTTCTGCGACGCCCAGCCCCGTGAACTTGCCGCGCGAGCGCTTGTGATACGCCGCCGCCAGCGCCATCGTCGGCAGCGTACTCACAAACGCCATCGGCTCGTAATCGCTCGTGTTGATCGCAAGGAAGTTGATCGCCGGCGACACCATCACCGCAGACCGCAGTCCCACGCCGCGCTCGGGCAGTGCCCGAATCAGTTTGCCCACGCGGAACCCGCCGTACGACTCCCCCGCGATCGAGACCGGGCTGTCCCATCTGTTATGTCGGCTCAGCCACTGGCACACGAACTCCGCGAGCACGTCAATGTCGCGCTTCACCTTGAAGAACGGCTTCTTCGCGTCCGGCAGATCCTTCGTGCGCTTGGCCCGTTGCTCGTCGTCAGCATCCGCCCCGTGCTGCTCGAGTTTGCTCTCCGCCACCGTGCGGCTAAAGCCCGTGCCCACCGGATCAACGAACACCAAATCCGTAAACGCCAGCCAACTCTCCGCGTTGTCGAGCAGTTTCGCCGGCGGCGGCAACGTCTTACCGTTCGCCGTAAATCCAATCCGCTTCGGCCCCGCAGTGCCCAGGTGCAAGAACGCGCTGGCCGCACCCGGCCCACCGTTGAAGCAGAACGTCACCGGACGCGGGCTGCCATCGCCCTTTGCCGCGAGTTGGTAACTCGTCGAGAAGATTTCCGCCGCCGGCACGCCATGCTCGCGCACAAGCGTCCAATCGGCATGCACCTTGACCCTGCCGCCCGACCGGCTGACCGAGCGACCAGCAGCCCAACCGATCTCCCGCTCGACTCCGGTAGGAATCCGATAGGTCTTTGAGGCGTCGGCGGGCTTGGGAGTTTCACCAACAGGGGGTTTGGCCATGCTGCGGATTGTCCCAGACTCCGAGCACCCCCGCAAGCAGCCCGTGCGGCAGGCGCAAACGCCCTCGTCTTGCCTTGGCGGGGCTGGAGGCTATCCTTCAGGCCCGACCCAATGCTGGGCGGTTTCTTGCACGAGGTTCCACGATGCCTGCCATCTGCCATTTCACCGGGAAGAAGACCAGCCGCGGCATGAAGCGCGCGTGGCGCGGCCAGGCCGTGTCCAAGGGCGGCTTCGGTCTCAAGCCCACCGGCATCACCCGCCGCACCTTCAAGCCCAATCTTCAGGACGTCGTCGCGATGCTCGACGGCAGCCAGCAGCGCCTCAAGGTCAGCACCCGCGCCATCCGTCAGGGCTTGGTCGTGAAGGCCCTCAAGCGCAAGTACGGCTACACCCGCCAGCAGAAGGCCGCCGCCGCGAACGCCTGATTCTTTAAAACCCTCATTCGGTGAACCCCTCCTCGGGTCACCGGCAACTCAGATTGATCCAACCTCCCGGTCTTTGGCCGGGAGGTTGTCGTTTTGGAACTGGTTCAACGCCAACGCGGTTGCGCGTACACTGGTGGCATCGATGCAATGCGACCATTGCCATGTCAACGAGGCCACCGTCCACGAACTCACCGTGGTCAACGGCGTGAAGCACGAACGCCACATCTGCGAGGCGTGCGCGCGCGAGCTCAACCTCGGACCCGGCGGGCCGGGACTTCCGGGGCTTCCTGGCAGCCCCGCGATCGTGCCCAAACTCATCGGCTCGCTCACCAACCAAGCGCCGGGAACCGCCGAGCCAGAGGCCCAGACGCCCACGCGCCAGTCCGCCGAGCCGCGACTCGCCAACGTGTGTCCGCAGTGCAAGACAACCTTCGCCGAGTTTAAGCAGTTGGGGTTGCTCGGCTGCCCGACGTGCTACACCACGTTTGAATCCCAGTTGATCGGCTTGCTGGAGCGCGCCCACGAGGGGTTGGCCCAGCACATGGGCAAGACGCCCCGCCGCGCGACCGGGCAACCCGCCCCGGCGGTCGATGAACTCGCCGAGCGTGCCGAACGCGTCAAGATCATCCGCAAACAACTCGACGAGGCGATCCGCGCCGAGCAGTACGAACGGGCCGCACGCCTCCGCGATCAACTCAAGTCCATCACCCCCGAGCCCGGAAGAGGCTGAGCCCGCGACACACGCGGCACACAACCATGGTGATGAAACAACCACAACGCGGCGACTCCGGCGACGGCAACAGCCCCGCGACCCTCTCCAGCCAGTGGCTCTCCGCCGAAGGCGAATCGCCGGACGTCGTCGTCTCCAGCCGTGTGCGTCTGGCGCGCAATCTCAGCGGGCAGATGTTCGTCCACAAGGCCACCCCCGAGCAGCGTCGCGAAGCCCTCGACGCCTGCCGATCGTGGCTGCTCAGCGCGGGGCTGTGCGAGCGCGTGGTATGGGTCGATCTGCACGATGCCCCCGCGATCGAGCGCACCCTGCTCGTCGAACGTCACCTGATCTCCAAGCAACTCGCCAAAGGCCGCGGCGCGGCTGGAAACGCTGCTGGGGCCGCATCTGGCGGCGCTTCCGGCGGCGACCCGCGGGCCGTCGCATACGCCGTGCCCGATGAGCATCTCTCCATCATGGTCAACGAAGAAGACCATCTGCGCGTGCAGGTGATCCGCTCAGGGCTCGCTCTGCGCGAAGCATGGCAACAGATTGACCAGATCGACGATCGCATCGAGGCAGGTCTCGACTTCGCCTTCAGCCCTCGCCTCGGCTACCTCACCGCGTGCCCCACCAACCTCGGCACCGGGATGCGCATGAGCGTGATGCTGCACCTGCCCGCCCTCAAACTCACCGGCGACATCGAAAAAGTGAAACGGGCCGCCGGGGACATGAACCTCGCGGTGCGCGGCTTCTATGGCGAGGGTTCCGAGGCGATCGGCGACCTCTATCAAGTCTCGAACCAGACCACGCTGGGCAAAGGCGAGCGGGCGATCCTTCGCGAACTACAGGACGAGATTCTGCCCCAGATCATCGAGTACGAGCGCCTGGCCCGCAAGACCCTGCTCACCCGCCGACTCACGATGCTCGAAGATCATGTGCATCGCGCCCTCGGAACACTCAAGCACGCCCGGCTGATGGCCGCCGAGGAAGCGATGACGCTCCTCTCGCACGTCCGACTCGGCGTGGTGTGCGGCGTGGTCCCCAGGGTCTCACTCCGCCAACTGCACGAACTCATGGTGCTCGTGCAACCGGCCCACCTGCAGCGCTTCGGGGGCAAGGAACTCGACCAGGAGCAGCGCCGCGTCGCTCGCGCAACACTCCTTCGCCAGAGCATGGGCATCTGAGCGAGCCCCCTTGAGCCGGCCCCCATTGTCCGTCTCTCACTATGATCCGTCCATGACCTCCGCCGTCACCGGATCAACCCACACCCACGCTCGCCGCCCCGTCGCGCACGCCGTGCAGCGTTGCATCAATCCCGACTGCCGCTTCGAGGCCGACGTGATGCAGGTGCTGGTCGGCTGCCCCAAGTGCCACGCGCTGCTCGACGTGGTGTACGACTGGCCCGCCGGCACGCCGCGCACGTGGGAGCTCTTCGAGCATCGCTCCGGCACCAGCGGCCCGCGCACCTACGCCGGCTCCGACAACTCCACCGATTCGATGCTCGATTTCAGCGGCGTGTGGCGCTTCCGCGAACTCCTCCCGTTCTACGACGACTCACGCAAGATCGTCACCGTCGGCGAAGGCCGCACCAACCTCCAGAAGGCCGACCAGCTCGCGCCGCTCATCGGCGTCGACGCGGCGTCCGGCGGCAAGCTCTACCTGCAATACGAGGGCTTCAACCCCAGCGGATCGTTCAAAGACAACGGCATGGCCGCCGCCTTCACCCACGCCCGCATGGTCGGCGCATCCCGCGTCGCCTGCGCCAGCACCGGCAACACTTCCGCCTCCCTCGCGCTCTATGCCGCCCTCACCGCCATGAAGTGCTTCGTCTTCATCGGCGACGGCAAGATCGCCTACGGCAAACTCTCCCAGGCCCTCGAATACGGCGGGCGCACGCTCCAGGTCGCGGGTGACTTTGACGCCTGCCTCGCCCGCGTGCGCCAGATCGCCGAGACCATGCCGCAGTACGGCGTGTATCTCATGAACAGCGTCAACCCCTTCCGCCTCGAAGGGCAGAAGACGATCATGTACCGCGTCCTCGAAGGCCTCGACTGGCAGGTGCCAGACTGGATCGTCGTCCCCGGCGGCAACCTCGGCAACTGCTCGGCCTTCGGCAAGGCCTTCATCGAACTGATGGAACTCGGCCTCATCAAGAAGGTGCCGCGCCTCGCCGTCATCAACGCCCAGGGCGCACGCACCCTCGACCGCGTCACCAACGAACTCCACGTCCGCTGGGAGCAACTCGGCGGCGACACGTGCAACGGCCGCCAGGGCTCGCTCATGCGCGGCGGGCGCTACGACACATCCACCGTCAAGGCCGAATACCTTCGCATGGACGCGGCACGCGAGAACGCCCACACCGTCGCCACCGCCATCGAGATTAATCGCCCCGTCAATCTGCCCAAGGCGCTCCGCGCACTCGACGCCATGGGCGGCATCGTTCGCAGTGTCAGCGATGAACTCATCGTCGAAGGCAAGGCCATGGTCGGGCGATTCGGCTTCGGCTGCGAGCCCGCCAGCGGCGCGAGCGTGTCGGGTGCCCGCCTGCTCATCAACGAGGGCGTCATCAAGCCGCACGAGACGGTCGTGTGCATCCTCACCGGCCACGTTCTCAAGGACCCCGATGTGACGGTGAACTACCACACCGGCGTCAACATGAAGGCGTCGGCGGTGAATCTCGACGACGCGCACCCCACGGGGCGATTCAGCAATCCGCCCATCAAGGTCGCCGACGACATCGATGCGATTCTCAAGGCGATGGGCGTGTAAGGCGGAATTCGCTTGCTTTGCGGGTCATGCTCGCGGACGATCGGGGCGTGCCCAAGTCGCCCCGCACACTTCGCGGTCAACTCAAGCGGCTGATGGCCGAGGAGGATGTCGGCGCGGCGCACAAACCCGCGCGAACCCCTCGTCGACGCGCCTCGCGCGCGTGGCTCGACGACACGCGCAGCGGCATCAGTCGGCTCCGCGGATGGTTCGCGGCCAAGGGCTGGACGCCGTGGCCGTTCCAGGAGCAGGCGTGGGCCGCCGCGCTCGCCGGGCAGAGTGGACTGATCCAAGTGGCGACGGGGGCGGGAAAAACCTTCGCCGCGTACTTCGGCTCGCTCGCGCAGGTCATCGACGAGTGTCGCGCGACAGGGTCCGCGGTCGATGGGTTGCGGGTGCTCTACATCACGCCGCTGCGCGCGGTGAGTCGCGATGTCGAACTCGCGCTGCGGTCGCCGATCGATGAACTCGGCGTGCCGATCAGCGTCGAGACCCGCACAGGCGACACCAGGCAGAGCGTGCGGGCCCGCCAGCGCGAGCGGCTGCCCAACGTGCTGATCACCACGCCCGAAAGCCTGTCGCTGCTGCTGACGCGCGATGAGTGCCCGCGCCACTTCGCGTCGCTTCGCGCGATCATCATCGACGAGTGGCACGAACTGCTCACCTCCAAACGCGGCACGCAGACCGAACTGTGCCTCGCTCGCCTCCGCGGCATAGCGCCGAGCGCGTCCGCGTGGGCACTCTCCGCGACACTGCCGAATCTGGAGCAGGCCGCGTCAGCGGCCGTGGGTGTGGCCGATTCATCGCGGCCCGCGCCGACCATCATCCGCGGCCAGATGGACCGCGATGTTCGCGTGTCCTCGCTGCTTCCACCGCGGGTCGAGGCATTTCCGTGGGCAGGGCATCTCGGTCTCTCGATGCTCGAACCGCTGCTTGATGCGATCGACATCTCGACCTCGACAATCATCTTCGTCAACGTGCGGTCACAGTGTGAACGCTGGTTCACCGCGATCGCCGAGGCCCGGCCGCACTGGCACTCCCTCATCGCGATGCACCACGGCTCGCTCGAACGCAAGGAGCGAGAGCGCGTTGAGCACGGTCTTAAGCACGGCACACTGCGCCTCGTCGTCGCGACCAGTTCGCTTGATCTTGGCGTGGACTTCGCGCCGGTGCAGCGCGCGTTCCAGATCGGCTCGCCCAAGGGCATCGCGCGGCTCATCCAGCGCGCGGGACGAGCGAGCCACCAGCCGGGCAAGCCGTGCGAGATCGTGTGCGTTCCGACGCACGGCATGGAACTCATCGAGATCGCCGCCGCACGAGACGCGATCCGCGACTCGCGCGTCGAGGCGCGTCGCCCGCTGAACAAGCCGCTCGATGTGCTCGTGCAGCACATGGTGTCGCGGGCGCTGGGCGGCGGCTTCCGGGCCGATGATCTCTTCCAGGAAGTGCGCTCCTCCGCCGCGTACTCGAACCTCACCCGCGACGAGTTCGACTGGGCTCTCACGCTCGTGCGCGACGGCGGCGCGACGCTCTCGGCGTACCCAGAGCAGCATCGCGTCGCGCTCGTCGACGGCGTGTATCGCGTCGTCAACACGCGACTGGCGCAACTGCATCGCCTGAACGTCGGCACGATCACCGCCGAGGCCACCGTCGACGTGCGACTGCTCAACGGCAAGCGACTCGGCTCGATCGAGGAATTTTTCGTCGGCGGCCTGCGCGAGAATCAGAAGTTCGTCTTCGCCGGTCGCGTACTGAGCTTCGTGGGCCTGCGCAGCATGACCGCGTTCGTGCGCCCCGCGACCGGCATGACCAACTACACGCCGCACTGGGCGGGCACGCGCTTGCCGATGAGCGAGTCGCTCTCTGCCGCCGTGCGGCACGCGTTCGCGAGCGTTGACGCGGGTGAAGACACTGCGGCGCCACTGGCCCCGGAACTCAAGGCCGCCGCACCGATCATCGCGGCTCAGCGTCGCTTGTCGGTGCTGCCGCCCAAAGATCGCGTGCTGGTTGAGCTCTGCAAGACACGCGAGGGCACGCACTGCTTTGTGTATCCGTTTGAAGGCAGGCTCGTTCACGCGGGGTTGGGCGCGGTGCTGGCGATGCGATTGTCGCGTCGAGCCAGGGCCACGTTCAGCACCGCCGCCAACGACTACGGCGTTGAACTGCTCACGCCCGACGCCATCGACTTTGAGCCGCTGCTCACGCCCGATCTGTTCGCCACCGACGCTCTGACCCAGGACGCGATGCAGAGCGTGAACGTCTCCGAACTGGCGCGATTGCAATTCCGCGAGATCGCGCGCGTCAGCGGCCTGGTCTTCCAGACCTATCCCGGCGCACCGAAAACCGCACGCCAACTGCAGGCCACGGCGTCGCTGATGTACGATGTGTTCAGCGAGTTCGAGCCGCGGAATCTGCTGCTGGAGCAAGCCCGGCGCGAAGTGCTGGAGCGACAGTTCGAGCAGAGCCGACTGCATCGCGTGATGGAGCGGCTGGCGCGGACTCCGCCGCTCGTCGTGCGGACCCGTCGCCCGACGCCGCTGGGGTTTCCGCTCATCGTCGAGCGCGTCGGCGCAACACTCAGCGGCGAGCCGCTCGCCGATCAACTGCGAAAGATGCAGGCCCAATGGGATGCGCAAGCCTGACAATCCGGCTCGGCGACGCGGAGGTGGTTCTCCGCGCCGATCGCACCGCGCTCATCGCGACGACGCGCACGCTGCTGCTCGCAGATGTTCATCTCGGAAAGGCCCAGACGATTCGCGCACTCGGCGCTCCGCTGAGCGCCGACGTGCAGCGTGCGCTGCTCGACGAGCCGCTGTCCCGCTGGGCACGCGCTGTTGACGACACGCGGGCCGAGCGCGTGATTGTGCTCGGCGACCTGCTGCACGCGCCGGCGGGCGTGACGCCGTCGCTCGTCGAGCATCTGTCGCGCTGGCGCGAGACGATCGCGGTACCACTCGCGGTCGTGCCGGGGAATCACGATCGCGGGCTGGACCAACTCGCGCCCGCGTGCCGATTTGAAGTGCTGGCGGAGGTCGTTCTTCACGCTGGCATCTCCCTCACGCATGACCACGCCACCGCGCTCGCCTCCGGCCTCGTCGCGTCACACACGCCGACCATCGCCGGACATGTGCATCCGGCGATCAACATCCCCGCGGGTTGCGGCCCGGCGCGAGCCCCGGTATTTGCGATCGCCGATCATGTGTTGACGCTCCCAGCCTTCACGACGTTTGCGGCTGGCGCGCCCGTCGATCCGCTCGCATTCACGCGCCTCATCGCGATCGCGGGTGACGAACTTGTCCCGCTGGTCGCCCCGGCTCGCCGACCCCGGTGATACGGATCGCCGATCAATCTCCGTCTTGCCTTTGGTGGCCTGGCTCTCCGAGCCGGGCCGAGCATCGCTTGTTTTCTTGAGTAACTCGGCCTGCCCCGAAGGTTCGGTTGCCCCGGAACAACCTCCGTGTTGACGACGATCCGTGTGATATCGTCTCACCATGACGCTCGCACCCGCCCTTTCGCAGCGACTGGCCCCGTTCGGCACGACAATCTTCACTGAGATGACTCGCCTCGCGATTCAGCACCAGGCCGTCAATCTCGCCCAGGGATTCCCCGATTTCGACGGGCCCGAGGTCGCCAAGCATGCAGCGGCCGCCGCATTGGCCGCGGGGCACAACCAGTACGCACGCAGTTTCGGCTTGCCGATACTGAACACCGCGATCGCGGATGATCTCAAACGGCGGACCGGTCGCGTTGTCGACCCCGACACCGAGATCACCGTGACGAGTGGCTGCACGGAAGCGATCGCCGCGACGATGCTTGGTCTGCTGAACCCCGGCGACGAGATCATCATCTTCGAACCGTTCTACGACTCGTATCGGGCCACGATCGCGATGGCCGCGGCGACGCCGCGCTTCGTGACGCTGCGCCCGTCGGCGTCGGGGTTTGTGTTTGATGAGCACGAACTTCGCGCCGCGTTCACACCGCGAACCCGCGCGATTCTCGTGAATACGCCGCACAATCCGACGGGAAAGGTCTACTCGCGTGACGAGTTGTCGCTCATCGCGTCGCTGTGCCTGCGTCACGGCGTCATCGCGATCACCGATGAGGTGTATGAGCGACTGACCTTCGAGCCCGCGTTGCCGCACGTCCCGCTCGCGACGCTCGACGCCATGGCCGAACGCACGATCACGCTTTCAAGCATCGGCAAGACCTACAGCCTGACGGGGTGGAAGGTCGGCTGGGCGATCGCGCCGCCGCATCTGACGGCCGCGGTGCGAGCAGCGCACCAGTTCCTGACGTTCGCGACGGCGACGCCGCTGCAACATGGGAGCGCGGCGGCGCTGCGCGAGGCCGAGGCCGACGTGCTCGCGACGACGCAACTCTTCCGCGAGAATCGAGCGTCGCTCGCGGCGGCCCTGCAATCGCTGGGCTTCGGCGTCCATCCCTCGCACGGCACCTACTTCATCATGTCCGACCTCGGCCCGCTTGCGCGGCGTCTTGGCGGCGATGCCGACGATCGTGCCGCCGCTCGATACCTCACGCAACACTGCGGCGTCGCCGCGATTCCGCCAAGCGCGTTTTATGACCAGCCGGCGCATGGGTCGCGTTTGCTCCGATGGGCCTTCTGCAAAAAGCGCGAAACAATTGCCGCGGCGATTGAGCGGTTGCGAGCGTCGCTCGGCGGCGCGTGATGCAGAACGCCGATCGATCTCGGGCATGCCTTTGGTGGCCCGTATCTCCGAGCGGGACCGTCTGTGGCTTTTTCGGGCCACACGGCCCGATCCACACGCCCGGGCCACCATCAAGCCGCGCGAGTGATATGTGTGATACGGATCGCCGGTCAATCTCGGGCGTGCCTTCGGTGGCCCGGATCTCCGAGCCGGGCCGAAAATCGCCTGTTTTCATGGGCTCAGCGGCCCGCGGGCCACCACGAGATGCCTCCTTTTGGACGGCGATCCGTATGATTGGTATGACTTGGCGGCGTCAATCATCGCCGAGCAGGTCGGGGCGGCGGTGGCGCGTGCGATCTTCCATCTGCTTCAGTCGCCACGCATCGACCTTGGCGTGATCGCCGCCGATGAGCACGTCGGGCACTTCCATCCCCATCCACTCACGCGGGCGCGTGTAGTGCGGGCAATCGAGCAGTCGTCGCCCGTCGCCAAGTTTGCTGAAACTGTCGGCCAGTGCCGAGCCGCCGTCGCCCAGCGCGCCGGGCAAGAGTCGCACGATCGCGTCGATGAGCACCATCGCCGCGAGTTCCCCGCCCGAGAGCACATAGTCGCCGATGCTGATCTCCAGCGGCTGGAGTTTCTCGATCACCCGCTCGTCGATGCCCTCGTAGTGCCCCGCGATCATCAGCAGCCGCGGTTTGCCCGCGAGTTCTTCCACCAGCGATTGTGTGAGCGGTCTGCCCTGCGGCGTCAGCAGCACGCGCGTCGCGGGTCGCGGGTCCTGAGCCTCGACCGCGGCGACGGCGTCCCACACCGGCTGGCACATCATCACCATGCCGGGGCCGCCGCCGAACGGGCGATCGTCGGTTTTCTGATGCTTGTTGGTGGTGAAGGAGCGGATGTCGGTCGCGTGCCATTCAACGACCCCGGCCGCCCGGGCCCGCGATGGAATACTCACGCCCAGCGCCCCCGGCGCATCGACGGCGAACATCTCGGGGAAGGTGGTGAGGATGTCAATCCGCATCGGCATCGCTGCAAGTGTTGGCGCGCTGGGCTCGCCGTGTCGCCGGCGCGAGAGAATCGAAGTGCCTTACTCCGCCGCCTGCTTCAGCGTTGAGGGCGCTTCAGACAGGTCCAGCGCCCGCAGCGCGGCCATCGCCTTGGGCGAGCCCAGTGACTTCAACGCCCGGGCCGCCTGCACACGCGACCACAGCGAGGGCGATTGCAACTCACCGATCCACATCCACTCGGGTTTGTCGACTTGCCACGCCCCGGCGACGCTCAGCGCAGGGTCGATCTCGCACGCCATCACCGGCGCGGAGAAACGGGCAGTCAACGCCGAGACGCGATCCTCGACCGGCAGCGAGATCGTGCGCGTGGTGCCGTCGGCGAGCGTGATCCGCAGCGGCAACTCGAACTCATAGATCGGGCGTTCGCGACTGATGCGCTGCGTCTGGCGCACTTCCACGCCGACGCTCTTCTCCTCCGCGTTGGCGACCACGCGGATGCTCGCTCGAGGGATCCCTTGTCGCTGCGTCCACTGCGTGAAGAACTGTTCGAGGCTCTCGCCCGAGGCGGCCTCGAGCGCTCGGCGAAAGTCACTCGCCTCCACGACACCGAACTTGTGATCGTCGATATACCGGCGTGTGCCCGCGATGAACGCCGCCTCGCCGACGCGCTCGCGGAGCATGTGCATCACCAGCGCGCCCTTGCCGTAGATGTCGTCGGCTTTCTCGAAGACACCATCGGGGCTGGCGTAGTGCCGGCTCGCCAGCGGCGGCGAGACGCCGTCGGGGTTCTTCTTCGCCTGCTCGTCGAGCCAGCCGATGACCGTGTTCAGGTACGCGTCGTCGGGCGGGCCGCTCGCTCGCGCGCGGGCCAGTTCGCCCTCCCAGAGGGCTTCGCAATAGACCGCCCACCCCTCGTTGAGCCACGCGTGCTCCCATGAGCGGCACGTCACCAGGTTGCCCACCCACTGGTGGGCGAGTTCGTGCATGATCAGATCGTCGTAGTCGATCTTGTGCGTGTCGGTCCAGATTCGGGGCATGAGCGTGGTCGCCGAGGTGTTCTCCATGCCGCCCCAGCGGAAGCCGCGCACGGAAGTCTGCGTGTACTTGCTCCACGGATACGGCTCGTCGAAGTACCGCGCGAGGAACGCCACCATCTCCGGCGTGCGACAGAACACATCGATCGCTCGCGACTCCTGTCCGATCGGCGCGAAGACCACCAGCGGCGGCTCCTTGCCGTCGTGGGCCGACAGATCCACCGCCTTTCCCGCATCGCGCAGATTCACCTGCGCGAACTTGCCGACCACCAGGGACACCAGGTACGGCGGGTGCGGCTTGTCCTGCACCCAGTGCCAGCGCGAGTACGCCCGCGGCACGCTCGGCGCGTTGCTCGGCCTGGGGTCCAGCGGCGCATCGGGCATCGTCGATGCGAGGTATCCGTTTGAGATGACGGTGTAGCCGTCGGGCACGGTCACGAGCAGCTCGGTCGTCAACTTGTGGTTTGGAAAGTCGACGGCCGGGAACCACGTGCTGTTCCATTCCGCCTGCCCCTGCGAGTGCAGCATCGGGGCTTGATCCGTCGGGCTCGCCGCGCTCGCGTCGCCGGCGGCCCACGTCAGGCCGACGCCTTGGCCGTCGGGATACTCGATCGCGTAGTCGATGCGCAGCGAGAAGACCTCGCCGGGGTTGTACGCCCGCGGCAGTTCAATGACGAGTTGGTCCTCGTCGGCCCGCGCGACCAGGGGCGTCTGGGTCTCCGCGCCCGCACTGAGCCCGATCAGCGCCACGCTCGAAATCTTCAGCCCTTTGGCATCGAATCGAACCGCGCTTCGCGGACGACCGAGGGCGGCGAGTTCGATCGTCGCGCGGCACGCGGCCCGCGTCGCATTCATGTCCGCGATCACGATCTCAAGTTTCATGTGGCGATGGTCGAAGCGCACCGACCCGGGCCAGTGCGAGAGGTCGCGCCCCGAGGCGGGGTCGTACATGAGGCGCAGCACCGGTGCGTCGTACGCGGCGCTGTCGCCGCGTGTGGCACACCCGGACAGCGCCGCCACGCCCGCGACCGCGCTCACGAGCGCGGAGAGACTCATCACGCCGACGCGACGCCACACAAGGTCAAGCACGCCACAACTCCGCGAGGTGCGTCACGAACCATCGTGGCACGCGTCGCACCGCGCGTGCCGAGACTTCTTCAGAAGTTCAGGATATCAAAGCCGCGGGTCACGCCAGCCACAACTCAAACTCCAGTTCATCACGCACGGGAATGGCATTGAGACCGATGCGAGGGATGTGTTTCACGCGGGCGCGGGCCATATCGACGATGCCTTTGTGCAGGGCGGCGAGCGACCAGCCGCAGCGTTGATAGACGCCGATCGCGCGCAGATTGTCGTTGGTGGTCGTGAGGAAAATCCGCCACGCACCGGCGGCACGGGCGATGTCCTCGACGTGTTCGAGCAATCGGGCGGCGATACCGTGGTCTTCGAGGCGGGTGCTGAGCGTGACGACCTCGCACTGCGTGCCGCCGGCGAGGAAGTCGTAGGTGATGAGGCCGACGGGCTTGGCGTCGTGCATGGCGATGACGGCGGGGATGCGATCGGCGTCGTAGCGAATGCCGCGCGACCATATTTGCGTGCCCAGCCAGTGCTTGCTGAGTTCTTCGCGGACGAAGGGGTCGTGCTGCGGACCGCGCGGCACGAGCGTGACGGTGGCTCGCTGGCCGAGCCATGCGAGCACACGACTGGCATTCTCGCTTGGCGGGAAGACGGGGTACCAGATCTTGCGGATGCGCGGCGTGCCGGAATGATCGGGCTCCACATACCACGCCATGCGGCGGAGGAGTGTTTGCGGGCCGCCGGACTCGACGGGAAACTCAAACGTCGGCAGATTCATAGCGTGCGTCAACACCAACTCGCTGTCGCTGAGGAACTCGAAGGGGATGTGCTGGCGGGCCTTGAACTCGCGCTGATGTTCGCGGGTGTTGGTGCTGACGCCGAAGACATCGATGCCGAGTTGGCGGAACCGTGCGAAGAGATCGCGGAAGCCGCAACTCTGCGGCGTGCAACCGCGCGCACCGGGTATGGACTCCCAGGTTTCTCCTCCAAGGCCCAGCGACGGCGGCTGACCGGGCACACCGGTGCGCGGGTAGAAGAACAGCAACGTCGGCGTGCGAAGGTCGCAAAGTCGAAGAGTTGTGGCGTCGGTGCAAGGCAGTTCAATCGGCGGCAACGCGGCGCGGCGGAGGTGCAAGCACGCGCCATCGTCGGTGGGCACAGGCAGGTCGGGCGGCAGGAGATTCGGATCGTGCATTGGCGAAGCTCCCGGTGCATCGCGCACAGTTGAAGATCGTGCCGCCGAATCAGACCACGATCGGTTTGACGTTCGGCGAAACCTCGTACTCGGCCTCGGTGGCTTTCTTCACGTCGTCGAGCGAGACGCCCGGCGCGAGTTCAGTGAGGACGAAGCGATTGCGGCTTGAATCGAACTCCAGCACGCACAGTTCGGTGATGATCTGATGCACGCAGCGCTTGCCAGTCAGAGGCAGGGAGCATTGCTTGACGATCTTCGGCACGCCGCCTTTGGCGGTGTGCTCCATGGTGACGACGACACGGCGGACGCCGGCGACGAGGTCCATCGCGCCGCCCATGCCCTTGACCATCTTGCCGGGCACCATCCAGTTGGCGAGGTCGCCTTCCTGGGAGATCTGCATCGCGCCGAGGATGGAGAGGTCGACATGTCCGCCGCGGATCATGGCGAAGGAATCCGCGCTGGAGAAGAACGCCGCACCGGGGCGGGCGGTGATGGTCTGCTTTCCTGCGTTGATCAGGTCGGCGTCGACATCGGTGTCCTTGGGGAAGGGGCCCATGCCGAGCAGGCCGTTCTCGGATTGGAGCCAGATGTCCATGCCCGCGGGGACGTGGTTGGCGACGAGGGTGGGCATGCCGATGCCGAGGTTGACGATGTAGCCGTCGCGGAGTTCGCGGGCGGCGCGCTGGGTGATTTGTTCGCGGGTGAGTGGCATGGGGAGAGTGTATCTGAGGACAGGGAGGGCACGACGAAGCGCGGGCGGAGGAGGGAACGGCAGGGCTCCCTCCAAGAGACGGGTCGCGCCCACGTTTGCGCGCGCAAACGTGGTGATGCGCGGAGGTGGAAGTGGGTTTGGGGCTGTGATTCTCGGCACAAGAAAATCTTGGAGATTTTTGCGGGGGGAGGGTTTTGCGCGCACTTTTGCGCGCGCAAACGTGGATGTCCATGTTTGTGCGCGGGGGTGCGCACCGATGTCCTCGACGACTCGGCCATCGGTGTCACGGGCGGTGCGACGGTCGGGTTCGGGTGCAAAGAAGGCATGAGGCAATCGGCATCAAGGCATCAAGTGCCGAGCGAGCGCGACGATCTGCTCGACGCTGAGTTGCTCGGCGCGCATGGTCGGCTCGATGCCGGGCGGCCAGGGGATTCCGCGGCCGAGGAGCGAGCCGAGTTGTTTGCGGCGCTGGGCAAAGATGCGTTGGGCGGCGGCGGCGAGTCGCACAGGATCGTTTGTCAGTGGCGTGTGGAGGCGCTCGATGGAAATCATCGCGCTGGTGACGTCGGGGCGGGGCCAGAAGCACTCGGGGGGCAAGACGCCGACGCTTCGCACGGTGGCGAGGGCGCCGCAGATGACGCTGACGAGGCCGTAGTCCTTGGTGCCGGGGCCGGCGGCGAAGCGATCGGCGACTTCGCGCTGGATGGTCACATGGAGCGACAGACAGCGCGGCACTCTGACGAGCAATGTGGTCATGAGCGGCGTCGCGGCGCCGTAGGGAAGATTGGCGACGAGGCGAAATGGAGCATCGCCGATGGCGCGGAGGATGTCGGGGTTGACTTCGCGTTTGCCGGCAAGGCAGTCGGCGTGGACAAGTGTAAAGCGATCGGCGAAAGGGGCGAAGTGGTCGCGGAGGTGGGCGGCCATCCCGTCGTCGAGTTCACAGGCGACGACGCGGCAGCCGCGTGCGAGGAGTTCTTCGGTGAGCGTGCCGGTGCCGGGGCCGACTTCGAGAACGGCGTCGTCGGGGCGGACGTTGCTGGCATCGACGAGTTTGCGGATGAGGTTGTGGTCGGTGAGGAAGTTCTGGCCGAGGGACTTCTTGGGCGACATGCCGCGTGAGGCGAGAATCTCTTTGATTTGTGTCAGCGTTTGCATGGGTGTCAACCCGAAGGGGACGAAATCGAAATCAAAGACCGGAACACAGAGGAAACAGAGAAGTGAGGAGGAATCAGAGGAGAAGAGTGATCGAGGAGAGAAGGGAAACCAGCGACGGTTCCAGCGTGCGTGTCATAGTCGATCTCGAAGCGACGCTGCGGAAGCGCTGTGCTCTTGTAATATCCTCCTCTGCTTCCTCTTCATCTCTCTGTTCTCTGTGTGTTCCTGCCTCTGTTCCTTCGCGTCTTTGGCTTCCTTCGCGTTCACACCTTTACCACTCTCCGGCAAGGATTGCGTTGATGGCGTGGGCGACGCCGTCGTCGCGGTTGCTGCGGGTGTGGCGTGTGGCCCGCTGGCGCACGGCGGGGATGGCGTTGCCCATCGCGACGCCGAGCCCGGCGGCCTGGATCATGGCGACATCGTTGATCTCGTCGCCGATGGCCGCGATGCGCGAGGCGGGCACGCTGCGTCGCTCGGCGATCCAACTGATCGCGTTCCACTTGGTGGCGTGGCGATCGAAGAGTTCGAGGATGTCGAGGGTGCCTTCATCTTCAGTCTCACGCACGTGCTGGGGCGCGACCACGGCGGGGAAGTGATGGACGATCGCGGTGTCGCCGAAGACCTGGCCGAGATCGCGACGGATGGTGGAGAGTTTGCGGGCCCGGCCACAGACGCCGACGCGCACGGTGTGTTCTGGGTGGTCGTCGTGTTCGACGCGCGGCGCGTGGCGCACCTTGACGTTCATTTTCTCGAACCACCATTCGGTGACGGGATCAAGCGGGAGCGTTGGTTCGCCGCGGACGACGAGGTAGTCGTAACCGGCGGCGACGGGGTCTTTGAGGACGAGCGCGGGCAGGCCGTGCGAGAGCATGCGTTCGACGCCGCGGCGCACGAGGGTTTCGTCGATGGCGAAGCGGGGCAGCGTGTGGCTGGTGACGGGGTCGCTGATGATCGCGCCGCCGGCGACGACGACGGGGTCGGCCTGCTCGATGGCGTCGAGGGCGTGGCGGCACTCGGCGAGGCCGCGGCCGGTGCCGACGATGATGGTGATGCCGGCATCGCGGGCGCGTCGGACGGCGTCGCGATTGGCGATGCTGACGGTGCCGTCGGGGGAGAGGAGTGTGCCGTCGAGGTCGATGGCGATGATGTCGTAGCGATGGCGACGCATGGAAACGGAGGATACGCAGGGCGTCGTGCGATCTGGTGTTGAGAAGGAGGCGCGGGCACGCGACGCGGGCGTCATCCGGTACAATCGGGGCATGACGAGCGCGAACTCCCCCACTGTCGCCACGCACAGCACGCCGCTCGTCGGTGTGATAATGGGCTCGCGTTCGGACTGGGAGACGATGCAGCACGCGGCGGACATGCTGACGCGATTGGGCGTGCCGCATGAGGTGCGTGTGGTGTCGGCGCATCGCACGCCGGATCTGTTGATGGAATATGCGGCGGGGGCGCGGTCGCGCGGGATCGAGGTGATCATCGCGGGCGCGGGCGGTGCGGCCCATCTGCCGGGGATGTGCGCGAGCAAGACGGATCTGCCGGTGCTGGGCGTGCCGGTGGAGAGTCATGCGCTGAAGGGGATGGACTCGCTGTTGTCGATCGTGCAGATGCCCGCGGGCGTGCCGGTGGCGACGCTGGCGATCGGCAAGGCGGGAGCCGCCAACGCGGCGATTCTGGCGGCGTCGATCGTGGGACTGTCTCGTCCGGCGATCGCGATGAATGTCGCGGCGTTCCGGGCCGAGCAGACGAGGACCGTGCTGGCGAGCGGCGACCCGCGTCAAGGTCCGGCGGCATGAGCGGCGACGTGCGACATGTGGCCGAGGCTCGACACGACCTTCGCATTGGCGTGCTGGGCGGCGGTCAACTGGGGCGCATGCTTGCGCTGGCGGGCGTGCCGCTGGGGATGTCGTTTCGGTTTCTTGATCCGAGCGCGGAGGCCCCGGCTCGCGATGTGGGCGATCTGATGGTCGCGCCGTTTACGGACGAGCACGCGATCGACGCGCTGGCAGTTGGGCTTGATGCGGCGACGTTTGAGTTTGAGAATGTGCCGGCGGAGATCGCGGCGCGGCTTGCGAGTCGCGTGCCGACGAGCCCGGCACCGATCGCGTTGACGATTGGTCAGGATCGGCTGAACGAGAAGGAGATGTTCCGCAGGCTAGGCGTGGGGACGAACGCGTTTGCGGCGGTGGAGACGCGAGAGGAACTTGCGGGCGCGATGGAGGGCGCGGTCGGGCTGCCGCTGGTGCTCAAGACGCGGCGGATGGGGTACGACGGGAAGGGACAGGCGGTGTGTCGGACGCGCGAGGAGTCGTTCGCGGCGTTTGAGGCGTTGCGGCCGCTGGGCTCGCTGCTGGCTGAGGCGTTTGTGACGTTTGATCGCGAGGTGTCGATCCTGGCGGTGCGCGGACACGGGGGGATGGGAGAGAGCGGCGGCGCAGGCGGCACGCAAACGCGGTTTTATCCGCTGGCGCAGAACACGCACGAGCGTGGCATTTTGAAGGTGTCGATTGCGCCCGCGCCGGATTCGGCGGGGCTGCAAGCGCAAGCCGAGCGTGCGGCGGCGGCGGTGCTGGATGAACTGAACTACATCGGCGTGCTGGCGATCGAGTTCTTTGTGAAGGACGGCGTGCTGCTGGCGAATGAGATCGCGCCGCGGGTGCATAACTCCGGGCACTGGACGATTGAAGGCAGCGTGTGCTCGCAGTTTGAGAATCACTTGCGGGCGGTGGCGGGGTTGCCGCTGGGCTCGACGGCGATGCGCGAGGCGTGTGCGGCGATGGTGAATCTGGTTGGACATGTGCCGCCGCGGCGCGAGTTGCTGGCGATTGAGGGGCTGTGTGTTCACTTGTACAACAAGCCGCCGCGCCCGGGGCGGAAGGTGGGGCATGTGACGGTCACGGGCAGCGCGGCAAGAGTCGCAGAGACGCTCGCACAGCTGGGCCAACTTGTGAAGTGGGCGTGAGTCGCGGCGATCACTGGCGTTGATGGCGCGGCGCTCGGCAGACTACTTCGCGCAGCAGTTGTGACGCGGAGCGAGGGCACGCACGCGGGCGACGACGAACGGCGTGGTGGGCATTGGCTTGCCGCCGTTGAACATGGTGGTGCGGTGGATCTGGGCGGTGGTGACGTAGAGCGTGTCGGCGGTGTTGGCGGCGGCGTTTCCCCATGCGAAACTGTCGGGCCATGACAGCGCGGGGCCGGAGGCGATGGTCTTGAGTTCGCCGTCGGGCGTGCGGGCAACGATGGCGTTGCGTTCGATCGCGGTGAAGTAGACGTTTCCGGCGGCGTCGATCTCCATGCCGTCGGTGACGACGGTGGTGGCGACGCGCTGAACCGCGGCGGCGACCTGCTGTGGCGTGGCGTTGGCGTCGCGCAGCACGCTGGTGGGAATGCGGTAGAGCGTTCGGCCGGTGAGGGCCTGGTAGTAGAGCGTTTCGGCGTCGGCGCTGAGGGCGATGCCGTCGCTGTGGACCTGCGGCGTCTTGCCATCGCCGCCGAGCAGCGGCTCGTTGTCGATGGTGATGGCGATGTCCTCGGCGAGCACAGAGGGATGGTTGTCGAGGGTGCGGCGTGCGGCGCCGGTTTTGAGATCGACGACGATGATGCCGCCCTTGCCCGAGTCGGTGATGTAGGCGATGTCGCGCTGCGTGTCGACACGGATGTCGTTGAGATAACTTTCCTTCGGGGCGACGGCAGCGTCGAAGCGGATGACGTTCACGACTTGGTTGGTTGCGAGATCAACTTGGACGAGTTTGGCCTCACCGGGCACGACGCCTTCGAAGCGGGGGCTGGCGGGGTCGAGAATCCAGAGGCGATCGAGGGCGTCGACGTGGATGGCTTGCACGCAGACGAAGCGCGTGGCGGGGGCGATGCGAAGGCGCGGGTCCCAGCGATTCCAAGCATCGTCGGGGTAGGCCTTGATGGGCGCACCGGCGGCACCGAGTTCGGCGACGCTGAGGTCAAAGGGTTGATTCCAGCGCGGGTAGTTCACGAAGACGCGGCCGGAGCGGGAGACGGCGATGCCGGTCCATTGGAACTCGCGCGATTCGGCGATGACGTCGAAGGATCGCGTCGTGGAGCAGCCTGAGAGCGTGGCGGCGGCGAGCAGGCCGAACCCGGTGATGATCGACCACAGCGTCTGCTTCATGTCCACTCCCGAAGTGATCGTGCGTGAGATGCGACCTCGTTGTGCCGAAACACGGCCCGTTCATTCACGCCCCGCCTCCGGGGTTCGCGTCGCGGCCGGACTTCATGACGACTTTTTCGCGGGTGTCGGGCTTGGCGTGAAATCGCTTGTGCTCGGCGTCGGCCCACTTGTCGCCGATCTTCCACCACCAGAGCGTGAAGATCGGGCCCAGTAGGAGGACAAGCACGAGGCACGTCCACATCAAGGTGTCGACGTTCATCACCGCGAGGGTGGGTGAGATTGGCTGGGATGCGAGTGGCGGCGCGATCATCGCGTCAAAGAGTAGCCGAGCGTTCAGGCCGCCTTGGGGTCCTTGCCGCTGACGTCTGCGGGAGGTTGCTTGCCACCCTCTGCGGGGACGCGGATGCATGTGCCGCAGTTTCGGCAGCGGACCGTCTTGCCCCGTGCCGCGCGCGGCACCGCCAGGACCTTTCGACAGGTCAGGTTGGGGCACATGATGCGGACGGCTTCTCCGGCCATGAGATCTCCACGCCTTCGGGTCCAGTATCGACGCGCGGCACACTCGGCTTGATCGTCGTCCAAGGAGCACGGGTTCGGGGCTGGGGGGTTCAACCGCGCCAGACCCACCTTCGGCAAGTCACCTAACGTTTTGGGTCGGCCTGCGGGTCCTGTAACCATTGGCCGATCCCTGTTGTCCGACACCCGCGGGCCGAGACTCGATGGCCGACCCGAGCGACCCGCTCGAACGAAAAGTGAGCGACCCCATGGCCGCGATCCAGACCACCCAACCCGTGACCAGTTCGACGGCCGCGACCGACCCCGTGAACGCGGGCGGTGGGCGTGCGCTGGCAGACAATCCCAACGCGCAGTGCTCGGCGGTGGTTGGCCTGCAATGGGGCGACGAGGGCAAAGGCAAGGTCGTTGACCTGCTGGCGGCGCAGCATGACGCGGTGGTGCGCTTCAACGGCGGGGCGAACGCGGGACACTCGGTGGTGGTGCAAGGGCAGCGCTATTCGCTGCACCTGATTCCGTCGGGGATTCTGTATCCGTCGAAACTGGCCGTGATCGGCAACGGCGTTGTGGTCGATCCCGCGGCGTTGATCACCGAGATGGACACGCTTTCGACGCGCGGGATTTCGACTGGCGGGCTGCTGATCTCGGATCGGGCGCATGTGGTGATGCCGTATCACAAAGTCGAGGACCAGTTGCGAGAGGCGCTTCTGGGGAAGGTTCGCACCGAGGCCGAGGGGACGGGGAGCATCGCCGAGATCGGGACGACCAAGCGCGGCATCGGGCCGGCGTATGCGGACAAGGTGCAGCGTGCCGCCGCGATCCGCATCGGCGACTTGCTGCGTCCGGACGTGCTGAAAGAGAAGATCGGGATTGCGATCGCGACCAAGTCGCCGCTTTTCCGCGAGATGAGCGGGCTGGCGGACGTGAAGGATGCGCTGGATGAAGCCGGGCTGATTGAGTTCGCGCTCGCCGCGGGCGAGCGTCTGCGTCCGAGCATCACCGACACGACGTACTTGCTGCACGGCCTGCTCAACAGCGGCAAGCGCTTGCTGTTTGAGAGCGCCAACGGCACGTTGCTCGATGTCGACCACGGCACATTCCCCTTCGTCACGGGCTCGTCGGTCGCGGTGGCAGGAATCGGCACGGGCGCGGGCATCCCCGTGCAGCGGCTGGGTCGCACGGTGGGCGTGATGAAGGCGTATACGACGCGCGTCGGCGGGGGGCCGATGCCGACGGAACTGACCGACGCGACGGCGCATCGCATCCGCGAGCGCGGGCGCGAGTACGGCACGACGACCGGGCGTCCACGTCGCGTCGGGTGGCTGGACTTGGTTGCGCTCAAATATGCCGCCATGCTCAATGGCATCACCGCCGTCTCGCTGATGATGCTCGATGTGCTGGCGGGATTTGAGACGATCAAAGTCTGCACTGCGTACGAGGTGCGCGGCAAGCGGACCGAGCGATTCCTGCCCGACGGGTATGAACTCGCGAAAGCGACGCCGGTGTTCACCGAACTGCCCGGGTATGGCGACGAGGTATCGGCGGCGCGGCGTCGGGATGAACTGCCGGACAACTGCCGTCGATACATCGACTACATAGAGAAGTCGCTGGGCGTGCCCGCCATGCTGCTCAGCGTCGGCCCGGATCGCGAACAGACCATCCTGCAATGACACCGGCGACGCACAACCCGAGTCTTGCTGCGCCGGCGTTCAGTGCCGAGGTGTTGGCCGCGGCGCGACGGGTGAGTGAGCGCTGCCCGGGCGCGGAGCCGCTGCTGCACCTGCCGGATGTGCACCCGGGGCGGCTGCCGCGACACATCGCGATCATCATGGACGGGAACGGTCGCTGGGCCGCCGAGCGGGGCATGCCCCGCAACTTCGGGCACGCGCAGGGAAGCGAAGTCGCGAAGGACTTGGTGGCGCACTGCTCCAAACTCGGCATCGAGGTCATCACGCTGTACTCGTTCAGCGTGGAGAACTGGAAGCGGCCTCGCGACGAAGTGGACGCGCTGATGGAGTTGTGCATCGCGTACTGCAAGTCGCAGCGCGAGCACCTTTTGGCGAACAACATCCGCTTCCGCATGGTCGGAAGGCGTGAAGGGCTGCCGCAGGGCGTGCTTGATGCGATTGACGAACTGGCCGCCGCCACCGCGCACTGCCCAGGTACGACGTTTTGCCTGGCGATCAACTACGGGGGGCGGAGTGAACTGGTGGATGCGATGCGCGGGATCGCGCACGAGGTGGCCGCGGGAACACTGGCGGCAAGCGAGATCGATGAGGACGAGATCGGAAGGCGACTCTACACCGGCGGGTTGCCCGACCCGGACCTGCTGATCCGCACGGCGGGCGAGATGCGTGTGAGCAACTTTCTTCTGTGGCAGATTTCGTACGCCGAGTTGTATGTGACGGATGTACTGTGGCCGGACTTCGGCCCTGAGCGACTGCACGAGGCGATCCGCGCGTTCGCCGGCCGGTCGCGACGCTTTGGAGGGCTTGATTCGGTCTAGGCGCTGCCAGACGGATTGTTTGGTGGCCGGGTCTCCGCGCCGGCCGTCGGGCGTTCGAACTCCCAGGCCAAGCGGCACGATTCGGAGACTCGTGCCACCACAATCCGGATCCTCGAGAGAGAGCCTCGCCGCACGCTCATCGCTCGGTCATCGCGATCGCGATTTCCGCTTCGATTTCGCGGTCGAAGACTTCAGGGGCGTAGCGAAGCGCGTTGGTGCGGATGCGTGGATCGTCGGGTGCCGGGCAACGGTCGATCGCGGCGAGCAGCCCATCGGGCGTTGGATCATCAAAGAACGAGCCGCTGACACCGTCGAGCACGGTGTCGAGCGCGCCGCCGGCGCGGCGGGCGACGACGGGCGTGGCGCAGCCCTGGGCTTCGATCGCGACGATGCCGAAGTCCTCAACCTGCGGGAAGAGAAAGAGCCTCGCACGGCGATAGTGATCGCGCAGGGCTTCGTCGCTGATGCGACCGGTGAATGACACGCTTGGGCCGGCCAAGGCGCGGAGTTTGTCCATCTGACTGCCAGCGCCGACGACGATGAGGCGCGTCCCGCGGGCATTGGCGGCGTGGATTGCAAGGTCGGTGCGTTTGTAGGGCTCCAGCGCGCCAGCGATGAGCCAGAAGTCTTCGCGCGGCACGCTTGCGTCGGGCGTGTAGAAGTCGGTTCGTCCCATCGGCGCGACGATGGTGGAGTCTCGCCCGAAGCATCGCTTCACCTCGGCTTGGATGAAGCGAGAGAGTGAGACGTAGCGTGTGACGTTGTTGCGGGTCGCGTAGTCCCAGCGGCGGAAACGCCCCCCCATCACTTTCAGGCCGAGCCCGATGAGCGGGTTGTTGCTGGCGTAGGCATCGGTTTGCGACCACACGTATCGCGCGGGCGCGAGGCAGTAGCACAGGTGCGGGACGGTGCCGCCGTCGGCGTGCGGCGGCGTGCGGATGCCCTTCACCGCCGACGAACTCACGGAGACGAGCAGATCGATTGGTTGGCGAGCGTGGAGCGCGTCGAGCGAGCGGCTCAACTGCCCCACCGCCGTCGGGAACAGCGGCAGCAGCCAGCGTCGCATCTTGCCCGAGGCGCCGGGCAGCTTGCCGACGCCCGCGACGATGCGCGGCAGGGCGTCGAGCGTCGGCGTCAGTTTGCGGCCATCGCTGAACATGGTGAGCACGGTCGCGACCTCGCCGCCCTGACGTTGGACGACACGGGCGATGGCGTCGAGCACAGCCTCGCCGCCGCGATAGCCGCAAAGCCAGTCGTGGGCGAGGACGACGCGGGGCGGTCGCCCGAGGCGCTGGCGCACGGCCGCGATGGTGGCGATCGGGTCGGGCACGCCGGGCGTGACTTGGCGGTGGTTGTCGGCATCTACAGTTGAAGCCATGGCAGTTCCAGAGGACTCTTCCAACGTTCGCAGCGACGGGCCGGCTCCGGAAAGGCGTGTCGCACGCGGGGTGATCTCGGCGGCCAACCGCTTTGGGTTGGATTATCGCGTCGAGGCCGCCCGTATGGGCCCGCCGACCGTCCCCATCATTGACGCGCACACGCACATCCACGGTAAGGCGGCCACGCCAATCTACAAGGAAGCGGCCCGGGCGTTTGGAGTCTGCCGAACCTTTTCGCAGACGCGGCTGGACGACATCGAGAATGTGCGCGGGGTGCTGGGCGACAGCGTGCGTTTCATCGCGATCCCCGCGTTCGCCAAGCCCGATCGCGAGCACGCCTTCGGTCCCGGATATGTCGACGACATCGGTGAGTTTTACAAGCAGGGCGCCCGGATGGTGAAACTGTGGAACGCGCCGCGGCTGCGGGATTGGTTCACGGGCGCTGATCGGGCGGACTATGTGGAACTGGATGGAAAGTGGCGGGTGCGGGCCGCCGAGCGGGCGAGCGAACTGGGCATGATGCTCATGGCCCACGTCGCCGACCCGGACACCTGGTTCAACTCGCGCTACAGCGACGCGAGCAAGTACGGCACGAAGATGGATCACTATCGCGGGCTGCGCGCGATGCTCAAACGATTCACGCAGCCGTGGATGGTGGCGCACATGGGGGGCTGGCCGGAAGATCTGAGTTTCCTTGACGGCCTGCTTGAAGAGTTCCCGCATCTGCACCTGGATACGAGCGCGACGAAGTGGATTGTGCGTGAACTGAGCAAGCATCCCGCGGAGCGGACGCTCGCATTCTTCCAGCGTTGGCAGGGTCGATTGATCTTTGGATCGGACATCGTGACGATGGACGATCATGTGACGCCGCGTGCTCCGGCTGAGCCGGGGAAGTATGTCAGCCCGATGGCGGATCTGGCGGACAGCCCCGAGGCGGCGTTCGATCTGTATGCGAGTCGGTACTACGCGCTGCGCGTGATGTTCGAGGGCAAGGGTGATCGCGAATCGCCGATCGCGGACCCGGATTTGAAGATGGTGGAGCCGACGAAGTTCACCGACATGAGCGCGCCGACGCTGCGTGGGCTGGACTTCTCGACGGAGATGCTCCACGTACTTTACGCGGGGCCGCGCGAGGGACATGTTGTCGACCGCTGGTATCGCGCGCACGGCGTTGGAAGCGCGTGATCCGACTTTCGCTCGCGGTCTGTCACGCCGCGCTGCGTGTCGCGGTCGCGGCCCGCAGTGCTCCGCCCAGAAACCAGCCGACCGACACAGTCATGGCCGCCTTGAGCAACACGGCGTTCACGCCAGCGGCTTTGGCGGCGGCGCGGACGTCGTCGTCGTCGGTGGCCGTCACCATCGCGATCGGCCCCGGATAACCCGCGGCACGCAGGGCTCGCGTCACTTCGAGTCCGTTCATCGAGCCCAGTTGCATGTCCGTCAACACCGCGGCCGGCCATTCACTCGCTTGATCGCGGTGTCGCGCGGCGAGTTGAGCGAGCAGTGCTTCGCCGGACTCGAACGGCGTGGGCGTGCCGCCGGCTTTGCGTGCGAGCAATGACAGCAACCGACGACATGGGGCGCTGTCGTCAATCACCCAAATGTTGGGAGCGGGCGTTGCGGTCATCCTGCCCACCATCGGATGCGAAATCCGCAGGATTGCGGACAATCCACACCTCCGCAGGATTGCGGACGTTGCGCTTCCTTCTGTGCCGCTCACGCCAATCACGCGGCGGCGCCACCTGCCCAAGGCCGAACGCCTCAAGGCGTCGCGCCGGCACGCCGATGACACAGCACGGCAGCCCTGCAATCTCTGCCGCGAGGGAGCCCCCGGCGTGCGCGTTCTTGTCGTCGACGATTCCGCCTTCATGCGTCGCATGATCTCGCAGTTCATCGCGAACGATCCGTCGCTTGAAGTGATCGACACGGCCAAGAACGGGCAGGAGGCCGTCGACAAGGCGAAACTGCTGCGCCCCGATGTCGTCACGCTCGACATCGAGATGCCGATCATGGACGGGCTGGAAGCGCTGCGCCAGATTCGTCTGCATTGCAGCGAGCCCAAGCCTGCGGTCATCATGTGCTCGAGCCTCACGAGCGCGGGGAGCCATGAGGCTCTCAAGGCGATGCGACTCGGGGCGGCGGATGTCGTCGCCAAGGACGCGAGCATCGCGACCACCGGCCTGGACGAACTCAAGGCCGATCTGATCGCGAAGATCAAGGCCGTCGGCGCATCGCGCCCCGCAACCGCTGCTGCGGCGAAGGTGGCCGCGCCCGCCAAGGCGATCTCGCTCGCGGATCGCAAGATCGAGATCATTCTGATTGGTTCGAGCACCGGCGGCCCGCCCGTGCTGGAGACAATCCTCACGCGGTTGCCCGCCGACTTGCCGGTGCCCGTCGTCGTGGCCCAGCACATGCCCGCGCTCTTCACCAAGAGCCTCGCGGAGCGACTGGACCAGCACTGTGCCGTCACCGTCATTCAGGCCGACGGCCCGATGCCGCTGAGCGCCGGCATGGTCGCGATCATCCAAGGCGGCAAACACGGTCGGGTCACGCGCGGCGAGGACGGTCGCTTCCGTCTGGATGTCGGGCTCGAACCCAAGGCCGCACTCTACAAGCCGAGCGTGGATGAACTGCTCCGCAGCGGTGTCTGCGCCGGCGAGCGAGCGCTGGGTGTCGTCCTCACCGGCATGGGCGAAGACGGCGCGATCGGCGGCAATGAACTGCATCGAGCTGGCGGAACGCTCATCGCGCAAGAGGGCTCGACCTGCGTGGTGTACGGCATGCCTCGGGCGATCGTGTCGCGCAATCTCGCCCATGCCGCGCTCTCTCCCGACGACATCGCGACGACGCTGGCGTCGCTGGCCCCCTCATCGCGGGGACGCCTCAACACTGCGAACTTTCGCAAGTCCGCATAACCGACACGGACCGTGTTGTCGTCAAGGCGGGTTGGATCAGAACCGATGAAATCCGAGTCCACAGGCCCGGCGATCTGTGCCGCCGCGCCGTTTGGCCCTGCTCAGAAGAGCCGCGACCCCTCACGGAGATGACCATGACGACGAACACCAGCGCCGCCAACACGACGAGCAAGAGCGCGACGGGCAAGACCGCCGCCGCCGCCGATCAACTCCAGTTGGTCACCTTCGAGGTGGCGGGCGAGGAGTTCGCCGTGGACATCCTCGCGGTGCAGGAGATCAACCGCATGATGGACCTGACCCGCGTGCCGCAGTGCCCGCCCGAGGTCGAGGGCGTCATCAATCTCCGCGGCAAGATTATCCCGGTGCTCGACCTCCGCAAGCGTTTCTCCTTTGGCGCAGGCGAGAAGAGTGATCAGAATCGCATCATCGTCGTTGAAGTCCACGGTCGCGTGCTGGGCTTCATCGTCGATCGCGTCCACGAAGTGCTCCGCATCAACCGCGACATCGTCGAACCCGCGCCGTCGATGGTCTGCTCGATCGATTCGGACTTCATCGCCGGAGTCGGCAAGCTGGAGGATCGCCTGCTGATCCTGCTCGACCTGGGTCGCCTCTTCAACGCCGAGGCCGCCGATCGCATGGCCACCGCGGCGTAACGCGCGACGCCTTCACGCCAACCGCGCGGGGCGACGCGAGAGCGCGTCCCGCGACTTTCTCGCCTTGCGGCATTCCTTCACTGCGTCATCCGCGTCAACCGCTTCCGGGACCATGGACCAGACATGAGCACGCTCAAGACCACCACCGCCGCAGCCCCGACCCCGGCTTCACCTCTCGCCTCCTCGCTCGCCAACAAGACGGCGATGAGCGACAAGCAGTTCGCACAGCTCCGCAAGATCATCTACGACCGCGCGGGCATCCACTTTCCCGACAACAAGAAGTACGTGCTGGAAAGTCGCATGAGCCAGCGCCTCAAAGAACTGGAGATGGACGACTACGACCAGTACGTCGCCTATCTGACGATGGGACCGTACCAGATGGACGAGTTCCAGGAGATGTTCAACCGAATCACTATCAACGAGACCTCGTTCTTCCGCAACGAGCCCCAGCTCGAGGTCTTTGAACGCAAGGTGCTCCCGCAGATTCTCGAGGCCCGCAAGACCAGCAAGCGACTGCGCATCTGGTCGGCGGCGTGCTCGACCGGCGAAGAGCCCTTCACCCTCGCGATCATGGTGCAGCGCACCCTGGGCGTGCGCCTGGCCGACTGGCGCATCGAGATTCTCGGAACCGACATCTCGGAGCGCGCCCTGGAGACGGCGGCGGAGGCCAAGTACACCGAGTACGCGATGCGGACCACCAACCCGGTGATCCGCCAGAAGTTCTTCCGCCCCGACGGCCCGTACTTCATCCTCAACGACACGATCAAGTCGATGGTCAACTTCGAGCTGCACAACCTCAAGGACACGCTCGCGGCCAAGCGTCACGGCACATGGGACGTGATCTTCTGTCGCAACGTGATGATCTACTTTGACGACGCGATGAAGAAGGGTGTGCTCAACTCCTTCGCCGACAATCTGGCCGACGACGGCGCGCTGTTCATCGGCCACAGCGAGACGATCCGCGCGGGCGAGGCGCCGTTCGAAGCCCTGCCCATCCCGCAGGGGTTCTGCTATCGCAAAGTGAGCAAGTGAACAGGTCGGTGACGAGGCGTTGGACGAAAGCAAGAGACCAGGAGCATCCCCGTGGGTAGCGCGTTCGAGCCGGAAATCCTGCAAGACTTCCTCACCGAGTCGGGCGAACTGCTCGAGAAACTCGAGGGCGACCTCGTGGTTCTCGAACAGGACCCTCGCGACCCGGAGATGCTCAATCAGGTCTTCCGCGCGCTGCACACCATCAAGGGGAGCGCGTCGTTTCTCGCTCTGACCAACCTCGTCCGCATCGCCCACGCCGCCGAGAGCGCGCTGAACGCCGCACGCAACCGCGTTGTCGTCGTTGACAAGGCGATGATGGACCTGTTGCTGCAAGCCGCGGACACGATCAAGCGGCAGATGACGCAACTCAGCACGGGCGAAGATCTCTGCACACCGGATGAGACTCTCGTTCGCGAACTCACACTCATCGGCGATGGCAAGAGCCCCTCCGCGTCGGCCGCCGAGCCCGCGACGACGGCCGCATCTGGTGGCGTGAGTTCACCAGCGACGCCGAACCCGACGGCCAGTTCCGCTACCGGCTCGTCCGCGGCGGGGTCGCGGCCGCTGATTCTCGACTCCAGCAAGTCTGATCTGCTTGAGTATCTGATCGCCGACCTGAACGACAGCCTCGCGCGAGTCGATGCGATGCTGGAGCAGTTGCAGCAGACGCGAGATCGGGCGGCCGGGCACGCGCTTGCCGAGGCCGCCGAGGCGCTGGCGCGGAGCGTCGACTTCTTTGAGTGCGAGGCGATGAGCGCGCACACGCGATTGCTGGCCGAGGCCAGTGAGTTCGCGACTTCCGCCGACGATGTGACCCGCGAGCAGTTGCTGCCGCGCGTCGCCGCGCTGGTGACGGTGCTGCACGAGCAGACCGAAGGCCTCAAGAGCACACGGATCATCGAGCCCCCGACCGCGACGCTCATCGATCGCGTCCGCCGCCTGATCTCGGGCGGCGAACTGAGTGAGGGCCTGCTCGCGTCGGGCGCAAGTTCTCAAGACGCGCTCGTCACAGATGCCGTCCACACCAAGCCAACAGCCGCTGCGCCGGCGCCGGAACAGGACCACGACGAGCATCTCACCGTGCCCTCACCGGCTGATCGCACCCCGATCGCCAACGCTGAAAGCGCATCGACCCCTGGCGACAAGGCCAGTGACAAGAAGTCCGACAAGCACGCCACGCCGGGCGTCGAGCAGACCATCCGCGTGGAGGTCGGTCGTCTTGAAACCCTGATGAATCTGGTCGGCGAACTGGTGCTGCAGAAGAACCGCATCGCCGCGCTCACGCGCCAGATTCAAGCCGATTCGCGCACGCAGCAGGCGACGCGCGAGTCGATCGGCGCGGCCGCCGGCGGGCTTGATCGCGTGACCGCCGACATTCAGATCGCCGTCATGCGCACGCGCATGCAGCCGCTGGACAAGCTCTTTGGCAAGTACCCGCGTCTCATCCGCGATCTGGCGGGCAAGACCCAGAAGAAGATTGACCTTGTCATCGAGGGTGGCGAGACCGAAGTCGACAAGTCGGTGATCGAAGAACTCGGCGACCCGCTCGTCCACTTGCTCCGCAACTCCGCCGACCACGGCATCGAGCCACCCGCCGAACGCGTCGCCGCAGGCAAGGTGGAGACCGGCACGCTGCGCCTCGTCGCGAGCCACGAGGGCGGACACGTCCGCGTCCAAGTCATCGACGACGGTCGCGGGCTCAACCGCGATCGCATCATCAAGAAGGCCATCGAGCGCGGGCTCACGACCCAGGAAGCCGCCGACGCGCTCTCGGATCGCGAGGTCTTCCGCTTTGTGCTCCTGCCCGGTTTCTCGACGGCGGAGAAGGTCAGCGATCTCTCGGGCCGCGGCGTGGGCATGGACGTCGTCAAGACCAACATCGAGAAACTCAAGGGCTCGCTCGAACTCGACAGCACGCCCGGACACGGCACGACTATCAACATCATCATTCCGCTCACGGTCGCCATTCTCCCGGCGATGATGGTGGCGGTGGGCAAAGAGATTTACGCGATCCCGCTCACGAACATCCTCGAGATCGTCCGCCCGCAGAAGTCCGAAGTGACGAGCATCGGCGGGCACTCGGTGATGCGCCTGCGCGATTCGGTGCTGCCGCTGGTTCACGGCGGCGAGGTCTTCACGCTCCCGGGCGAGCGCCCCGAGGCCCCGTTCGCGGTGGTGCTCAACATGAACGACAAGCGCGTGGGCCTGATGGTCACCGGGCTGATCGGTCAGCAGGAAATCGTCGTCAAGCCGCTCGACGAGACGCACGCCGGTGCCGAGAAGGGCCCGGTTTCGGGGGCCACCGTGCGTGACGACGGCGGCGTCAGTCTCATCGTCGATGTTGGAGAACTCTTGAAACTCGCCGAAAGCAAGCCCGCCCGCGGGGCGATGTAAACATGTGCCTCAAAGGAGCGGCCGCGGATGCGCCGCGCTGACCGTCTGCCACACCCGCCCCCGCGACTCGCGCGAGACGCCAAGGGGCACTGACCCGGAGCCGACATGGACCCTGCCTTCATCAAGCCGTTCGTCGCGAGCATCCAGAACGTCTTCTCGACGATGATGCAGTTGCCCGTCAACGTGAAGCCCCCGTTCATCAAGGACGGCAAGAACGCCTCCTACGACGTCACCGGCATCATCGGCCTCTCGGGCGATGTCACCGGCTCGGTCGTCCTCTCCTTCCCACGCGAGACCGCCGAGCGCATCGTCGCGCTCTTCTGCGGCCAGCAACTCACCTGCGAGAGTTCCGACTTTGCCGACGCCATCGGTGAACTGGTCAACATGGTCTCCGGCGGCGCCAAAGCGCTGTTCAAGGACCGCAAAGTTTCGATCTCGTGCCCCAGCGTCGTGATCGGCAAGTCGCACGTGGTCGCCGGGCAGTCGGAACTCCCCACGATCGTCATTCCGTGCGCGACCGACTGCGGCGAGGTCGCGATCGAGATCACCATCCAGGACAAGGTGCCCGCCGCCGCCGGCGCGAGCGTCAGCGCCGCCTCCGCCCGCTGAGTTGGTCGACACTTCACACGCACACCCGCCGCGATCTGCGGCACGCCCGCGACGAGGAAACGAACATGAAGATTCTCCTGGTTGACGACTCGAAGACGATGCGCAACATCCAGAAGTCGGTGCTCTCGCAACTGGGGTACACCCAGATCGAGGAAGCCTGCGACGGGCAGGACGCCCTCTCCAAGGTCGTGGCCTACAAGCCCGAACTGCTGCTGGTCGACTGGAACATGCCCAACATGGACGGTCTGACGTTTGTCAAGACCTTCCGCCAAACCAACAAGACCACGCCGATCATCATGGTCACGACCGAAGCCGAAAAGGCCCGTGTGATCGAGGCAATCAAGGCTGGCGTGAACAACTACGTCGTCAAGCCGTTCACCCCCGATCTGCTCAGCCAGCGCATCAACGAGACGCTCGCCAAGTGCCAGGCCGCGGCAACGCCGGCCTAAGCCGGAGTCAACGACACTCCATCGCTCGCGCCCCGTTCGAGAATGACTTGCCGTTCATGTCAGCGCCGAACGCCATGCCGCCGCCAGAGCCCGCCCTCGGCCCACCGCCGACCGGCGCGGAGACCGCATCCAATACCCATGTTCGCTTGACCATCGCAGCCGATCACTCGGCTGCGATTGTCGTTTTGGGGTCCGGCGCATCGCCCGAATCAGTGAGCCTCATGGCGCTCACCGCTTTGGTGGAGGAGCGGGGGCTGGCACGCACGCCCGAACTCGCCGCCGCCCTCAAGTCTCTGGCCGAAGACTGCGCCCGCACCCCGGGCAAGGAACTCGAGCGTGTCGTCGCCAAGGGGACGCCGGTCATTCACGGCATCGACGGGTGCCTCGAACTGGACCCCAAGTTCGATCCCGAACATCGAGCGGCTGCCGCCGAAGCGGCGAATCAGGCGGCCCGCGCCGACCCAAACGCCCGCATCGACCACCACGCCCGGAGTGTCTTTGTCTCGACCAAGCGCGGCGATGTGCTCGGGCGCGTGGTCCCGCCGACCATCGGGCGCGAAGGCGTCGATGTGTTCGGACGCGCCCTCAACCCGCGCGACGCCCGCACCTTCAAACTTCTGAGCGACGAAACGATCCTGCTCGCCCCCGACGGCACCATCACCGCCCACGCCGACGGCATGCTCGTGCGCAACGGCAATACGCTGCGCATCTCGCCGCGTCTGACCATACCCGACGCGGTGGACTTCACCACCGGCAACGTCGACTTCCCCGGCGAAGTGACGGTCAACCGCGGCGTGCGCGACTGCTTCCGCGTCCACGCCGGCCGCACGCTCCTGGTCCGTGGGCTCGTCGAAGCCGCGGAACTCAGAGCCGATCTGGACATCACGCTCGAAGGCGGCATGGCAGGGCGACAAAAAGGGACGCTCCGTGCCAAACGCGATGCCGGTGCGTTGTACCTTGAACAGGTCAATGCGCACGTTGGTCGCGATCTTCGCATCACCAAAGAAGCGACGCACTGCCACCTCGTCATCGGCCGCACGATCATCGCCCCCGCTGCCGCCATCATCGGCGGCGACATCTGCGTCGGCGGGCACGCGGAGGTCTCTCAACTCGGCACCGACGCCAATGCGCCGACACGTATCGCGATCGGCCATCTGCCTGACGCCGATGCCAAACTCCGGGCCGCCGCCGAACTGCTGGAGCGTGTGACCGCCAAGCACCACGCCGCGCTGGACCAACTGAAGCAACTCCAGTCGGCGACAGGCAAGCTGACGCCATCGCAGGCCGAGGAGCTGACCGAGCGAGAGTTCGAGGCCGCCGAACTTGAGCGCCACGCGATGCAGATCAAGCGGGCGGCGTGCCGCATCCTCGACGTGCTCGACGCCGCCGGGCAGCACGCCCTCACCGCGCACGCCGAAATCTGGCCGGGGGTGAAAATCTGGCTCGGCGCGTTCGTCTGCGAGCCGCGTCAGGCGATCCGCGGTCCGCTGAAAATATGGCTGAGCGAACGCGGCGAGCCGCAACTCACGCTCAAGACATCGGGCGCCACCTCCGCTCTCTCGACCGTGTGCCGCGTGATGCACGACGACCGCTTCATTGACCGGGCCGCGCTTCGTGAGCGTGTCGGCCACATCCCGCCGCCTGCCGCGCTCTCGGACCACGGCCCGACGCCGGCGTCAGCGCGGGCGACCCCGGGCACGGGCCCCCACTCCACTCGCGCCGCCTGATCGGCGCGTCTCGCAGCCGCGCGATTTCCGCAACCGCTACCCCCCGCGCGACGAATCGACCGACCGCGGCAGCGACGCTCGTGGCCCCCTGCCCACAGCCTGAAAGTGGTGCTCGGTGCCGAGCAACGGCCCACGATCGGGCCGGTTTTGGTTCGGTCCTGCGTCCGCGCGGGCACCGGCTCACCAGCGGCAAAGGGCAAGACCGCTGCTTACGCTTCCGGGCTTTGACCGGTCGGCCCCGCCGCGTGCGGCACGCCGCCTCCCACCTTGGAGACTTTCGATGTCCGTTGCTTCCGACGCCCAGACGACCACGAACCCCACCGGGCACGTCCACCTGGACCCCAAGCCCAAGAACGATCCGCACGCGACCCGCTTGGGCAAGTTCCTGCAAGCGGCGATCAAGCTCGGCGCGTCTGACCTCATCATGAAGTCCGAGCAGGTGCCCAAGCTTCGCCTGCGCGGCTCACTCAAGCCCCTCGACACCGAGGCCGTCTCCGGCGACGAGTTCTTCCAGATCGCCAAGGCGATCCTCGATGACGAGCAGATGGGCGACCTGCACAAGTTCGGCTCCGTCGACTTCGCGTACGACTACGACAAGAACGCACGCTTCCGCGTCAACCTCTTCCAAGCCCGCGGCAAGCTCTCCATGGCCGCCCGACTCATCACCTCAAACATCCGCAAGTTCGAGGACCTCTTCCTCCCGCCGTCGATGTCCGAACTCGCCCTCCAGCCTCAGGGCATCGTGCTGCTTTGCGGCGTCACCGGCTCGGGCAAGTCGACCACCATCGCCTCCATGCTCGACTATGTAAACGAACGCAAGCCCGTTCACATCGTCACGATCGAAGACCCGATCGAGTACATCTTCGAGGACAAGAAGGCCACGATCAATCAGCGCGAAATCGGCATCGACTGCCTCGACTTCAAGGTCGCGCTCCGTGCCCTGGTGCGTGAGAACCCCGACATCGTGCTCGTCGGCGAAATGCGCGATCAGGAGACGTTCGAGGCCGCCCTCCACGCCGCCGAGACCGGCCACCTGGTCTACGGCACCATCCACGCCTCGTCCACCACGCAGTGCTTCTCGCGCATCTACGGTCTCTTCGAGCAAGAGGAAGTCGAACAGGTCCGCAAGATTCTCGCGTACCAGATGCGCGGGTTCGTCTATCAGAAACTCCTGCCCACGCTCCACGCCGACATCGCACGCATCCCCGCGCTCGAAATCCTGCTGAACAACGGTGTCGTTCGCAAGTACATCCTCGAAGCCCGCGAAGGCGAACTCTCGACGTATTTGAAGTCCGCCGAGGCGCGTCAGTCGGGGATGAAGGACTTCAACCAGTCGCTGGTGGAACTCGTCGAGCAGGAGTTCATCCACATGCGCGTCGCGATGGAGAACACGCCCAACGCCGACGAACTGATGATGCGCCTCAAGAAGCTCGGTTGATCAAGCGTCTTGTCTCAGTACTTCAACTCAACCCGCTTCGGCACGGCGTGAAGCGTAACCGACTTCGCGTCGGTCGCCTTCATCTCAACGCCGTCGACGACCACGCTCGCGAGCGGACGCGAATCGGGACTGACGAGCACCAGTCCGGCGTCAGGCAGTTGCGCCGGCAGTGAGGTGACGTCGAACACCACGGTGCCCTGGCCATCCTGCTTCCCGCCCTGATGACGCAACATCGTGTACGACACCGTTCCGCCGACGGTCGGGAAGTTCGCCACACGCACCGGCACGCCGTCGGAGCGGCCTTCGTCGAGCCACTGCGCGAGCACGCCCGCGCCGAGCACCAGCGCGCCGTCGCTCGGGCGTTCATGCACGAACATCGCACGGACCGCGTTCACATAGTCGCCGCCCACCCATGTGTGCGGCATATCCCCCACGAAACGCGGTGTCTTGGGGTCGCGCCAAACGATCTCGCCCCAACTGTTCCACCCCTGCGGACGCTGATCGCGGAAATAGAAGTCGAGCATCTCGTGAGCGCGATCAGGCCGGCCAAGATACAGCCACGAGCCGATCACGCGTGTCTCGTACGGCGTGTAATCGACCCATTCGAGTTTGCCGTCGCGACGATCGGTGAAGAACTTCCACTGCTTCTCGAACGTGTTGTGCAGCGCAGGTTCGGGAATGCGACCAAGCTCGCCGCACGGCCAGAGCCCCACCGTTGTGCTGGTGGCATCAAAGTCGCCGAGTTCCACACATCCGGGAATGAAGTCGATGCTCTTGTTTTTCATCGCCATTCGCATCGAATCGTAGAGACACTTGGCGTAGTCCTCACTCAAACCACCGAATCGCTGGACGAGGTCGTCGCGTTTCAGGATCGTCGCGATCGTCGTCGCATCCTTCAGCCCCTTGAGCACGAAGAACGAGTCCCAGTACGAGTGCATCGGCTTGGCCGAGTAGCCCTCGTGGCTGATCGACTCGGTCACCAGCCCATATTTCGCGCGCTGCTCCGGCGGGCCGTCGCGGTACTCGCTCGTCATCCGCTGATTTCGCAGTGACTCGATGTAGTCCACCGCCTTCTCAACCCGCGGCAGCATCCGCGCGAGGAACTCAGTGTCACCCGTGAACTTGTAATACGTCAGGATCGCGTAGATCAACTGCCCGTGGCTGTCGTGCTCGGGCACCGGATCGGGCCCGCGCTGATCGACCACGCACGGCACCTTGCCGCTCTCATACTGATATGGCGCATACCACTCGATGAACTGCTTCACCTTGTCGGCGTGGCCCGTCGCGAGCATCGCCGCGCTGGTCATCGAACCATCGCGGATCCATGAACGCTCATAGCAGCGCGAGCCGGGCTGGATCGCCGGGCCGTCGCGATTGATGAGGATGTAGGCCTGCGTGCTCTTGAAGGTATCTACCAACCGATCCGCGCTCGACGGCAATGCCAGCGACGCGAGATTGAGTTCCTTCGTCCACCACGCGCGGCTGCGATTGAGCACCGCCTCCATCGACTTCGCAGCGTTCGCGCCCGGCGCGACCGCCAGACGCGATTGCTCGTGCATCGGAATCGCGAGAGCGAACTCCGCGCTCGCGCCCGGCGGCAGCGCGAACGGATAGTGCAGCGTGAGCGACGCAAAGCCGACCTCGCAGCGGGCGGCCCTCGATGTGCGAAGTGTGCCGTCGGCAAAACGGGCGGCGATGTCGCCGTCGCCATAGGTCGCCGCGCTGACCAGGTCGGGGTTCGACACCGTGACTACCCGCGGCACGCCATCGACCAGCACAGCCTGCGCAGTGCGCCGCTTGCCCATCGCGATCGCGTTGATTGGGGCCACGCCCCCGGTGATGTTGAGTGCCTGCCACGGCGGCGTCACCTGATACGGCACCACCGCCAACCCGAGTTTGCCGCTGAGCATCACGCCGCTGGTGTTGGTGATGCGATATCGCGCGTACACCACCGACTCGCCCGGCTCGCCATCTGGAATCGCGCTGATGTCCAGGCTGAACTTCGCATGGCTCCAGCCGACATGCGGAATGGGCAGGTATCCCTCTTCCAACGAGTGGGTGCGTTCGACATCGTTCCACGTCACCAGTTGCGCTGCGGCCGACGAGCCCGCGTCGCCGCCCCCGCCCGCATCATTCAGACTCACGATCGGCATGATCGACGGGCCGAGCCGCGCCGTCTCGATCAGCCCGTCCTCGTTGATGAGGCACTCTTCGCTGTCGTCGGCGACACCGACCACGGTCCAGTACGCCTGCTCGCCATACGCGTAGCGCGGCAGATGCCCGCGCGGCAGCAGCGTCGCGACGCGCGTCATGATCGCGTTGGGTGTCTGCGCCACCTCGGGCCCCAACACTCGGATCGACTCGGTCTTCAACACCGGCGTGCCGCTCATCGCCACCGAGCCCAAGTCCGGGCTGGTTACGCGAACGAATCGCGCTTCGCTCTCGGGCGTCGGCACAAAGAGCGTTCTGCCCGTGTTGCCGCGGATTGTCGTCGATGCCGTCCAGTTCGTGCCGTCGTCGCTCAACGCGAGGTCGATGTTGGCCGCGATCGCGTCGGCGGGGAAGGCGATCTCGACGCCGCCGATCTCGCGTGCCGCGCCGAGGTTGCCCGTCAACGCGCCGTGCTTGCCGTCATCGCTCGTCCACGTCGGCTCTGTCGGCGTTGTTTCCTCCGGCAGCGGCTCAAACGTCAATGCGTCCAGATCAACAAATCCCTTGCCGCCGCTGCTGGCGGCGATGCCGATCTCGATGAAGCCGAGCTTCTTCAGCGGCGTCGGCCCCGCCGGCCCCCACGCGAAGGAGATGTGCCGCGGGCGATAGACGATGTGCTTCCACGCCGTGGGGAACTTGAACGCGCGGCGGTTGACCCACCACACATTGTCGCCGCTCGGATCAACGAGTTTGAACTCCAGGTTGTTGTCCGGGCTCTCGCCACGGATCCAGAACCCGACGCGGTAGTTGGTCGGCATGTCGATCGGCGTCGGGCGGCGGATGACAACGAAGCCCGAGCCTTTGGTGAAGTCGTAGTTGAGGCGGATGGCCTTGGACGCGTCCGCCTCCTTGCCCGGCGCAAGCGCGAGCGACGCGGTGACGCCATCGGACGCGATGACCGTCCACGCCGCCGGGTCGTCGCAGGCGTCGAGAAGCGTTGGATTCACTCGGGACGAGTCGCCCATCGCGTCGGAGGTCGGCTGACCCTTCGCCAGAGGCCCGCCGACGAACCACGCGGCACAGAGCGCGACGACCCATAAACCACGAGCGCGGAAAGTGAACACGATTCACCTCGTTGAATGAAATTCAGGGGCCCCGGAACGGCGAAATGAAAGCGTTTACAGTGTCCCTCGGGATTGTGGTCTTGTCAAGACGAGACGAAGCCAGAGGCTCGCCCCAAAACGAACCACGCCCGACCACTCGGGCCGGGCGTGTCTCGAAAGTGGAGGCAAGGGGACTCGAACCCCTGACCTCATCCATGCCATGGATGCGCTCTACCAAAACTGAGCTATGCCCCCATGTTGCCCCGGTTGGCGACCGGGAGGGGTCCGCGGCAAGCCGCGGCTTCCACTTGTTCCCGCAGGCGGCACGCCGCCCAGCAAGGGAGATGATCGTAGGGCATCGGGCCGATGGGTCAACACCTTCATCGCGAACGACGGGAAACCAGCCGGGGAGGCTTCGGCAAAGAACGGTGCTTGGCCCTTGGCATTCTTTGCACGGTGCCTCTGTCCGGCTCTCACAATCCCCGCCCTTGCCCATCTTCAGATTCTCGGACCTCCCCTCCCCGACTTCGCACCCTGTTGTCCTGCCCATTCGTAAGGACATTCGACCCCGACGCCGATAGACTGGCAAGGCTCCACTTGTACCTTGCCCGATCTGCACCGATCGGGATATGTGAGGAATCCATGGCCAAGTCCAAGTCCGACGGCGATTCCACCTCTCCCGGCAACTCCAGCGGGGGTGATGGTGGCAACTTCCGTGGCCGCAAGGTCACGACCTGCTCGTTCTGCGGCAAGACCAGCCGCGACGTCGGTCCCATGGTCGAAGGGCCCAACGAAACCTACATCTGTGGCCAATGCACGGACCTGTGCCAGAACATCTTCCGCCAGGAACGCCGGCGTGTGAGCAACGTCTCCGCCGCCCTGCGCGAAATCCCATCGCCGAGCGAGATCAAGTCGTACCTCGATCAATATGTGATCGGCCAGGACCAGGGCAAGAAGGCCCTGTGCGTCGCCGTGCACAACCACTACAAGCGCCTCCTGCACCTGGAGCAGGGCGACACCGGCAGCGTCGAACTCGACAAGAGCAACATCCTGCTCATCGGGCCCACCGGTTCGGGCAAGACGCTGCTCGCCAAGACCATGGCACGCATGCTCAAGGTTCCCTTCGCCATCGGCGACGCCACCACCCTCACCGAGGCCGGCTACGTTGGCGAAGACGTCGAGAACCTGCTGTTGAAGTTGCTCCAGGCCGCCGACTTTGACCTCGAAGCGGCTCAGCGCGGCATCATCTACATCGACGAGATCGACAAGGTCGGCAAGACCTCCAACAACGTCAGCATCACCCGCGACGTGTCGGGAGAGGGCGTGCAGCAGAGCCTCCTCAAGATGCTCGAAGGCACGGTCAGCAATGTTCCGCCGCAGGGTGGTCGCAAGCACCCCGAGCAGCAGTACATCCAGATGGACACGACGAACATCCTGTTCATCTGCGGCGGCACATTCGTGGGCCTCGAAGACATCATCCGTCGTCGCCTCGGCCAGACCCGCATCGGTTTCGTCGCCGACGACGGCCAGCGTCTGGGCGCGTCCGACGATCGCGCCGCCGTCCTCAGCCGCGTGACCGCCGACGACATGATCGAGTTCGGCATGATCCCCGAGTTCGTCGGTCGTCTGCCTGTGCTCGCGCCGCTGATGCCGCTGAGCATCGAGGCGCTCATCAACATCCTCACGCAGCCCAAGAACGCCATCGTGCGCCAGTACCAGCACCTCTTCGGGCTCGAGCAGGCCAAACTCTCATTCAGCGACGGTGCCCTGCGCCGCATCGCCGAGCGAGCGGCCAAGCGCGACACGGGTGCCCGCGCCCTTCGCGCCGTGATGGAAGAGATCATGCTGCCGCTGATGTACGAGTTGCCCGACCTGGACAACACCGGCATCGAGTACATGATCGACGAGAAGCAGATCGACCAGCCGCGCACGCTGGGTGAACTGCGCTCACGCCGGAAAGAGATCGCGTAAACCTGATCACCGATCAATCTCGGGCGCCCTATGGGTGGCCCGGATCTCCGAGCCGGGCCAAAGGACGCTGCATCTCTTGACTCAAACGGCCCGCTCAATTTTCGAGGGCGATCCGTCTCATTTGTGCCCGGCTGCCGCTCCAGAGCGCATCATCCCCTCGAGTTGCTCGCTCACCTGCTCGATCGCCTCGTGCGCCACGCGCTCAGGGTTGTACCCCCCCGTCAGATACACACACGCCTTGTCCGCCTCCACCGCGAATTGCCTCGCCTCTTCCGCGTGCAGGTGACCCGTCAGTTTGATGATGACCACCACCAGCGCCGTCTGCGGCCTGCGGATCGGGGCCATCATCGCAGATCCCGTGCTGTGCTCCACCAGTTCCACCCACTCCACATCCGCCAGTTCAAAGGCCTCAATCAGCCGCTCGATCGCCGGGCGTCGGCGCTCGCCACCGATGACCACGATCTGCCTGCCGCGCAGCGCCTGCCGAACACGGAGCACATCGCCGCTCCACTCGCGCCGCGGCTGCATCTCCTCCTCATCCTCAACATGGGTCGGCTTCGACAGACGAATCAACTCGGCCAGTTCCGGCGGACACAACTCAATCGCCGTGCCCAATGCCTGCCCGAATCGCGCATCCCCAGGCCGCACGCCGAGCGTCATCGCCGATTCGACCGCCGCTTTGATCTTGCTCCAATGTCCCTCGCGTTCGTCGGCAGTCGCGCTCAACGCCAGCCGCGCGTGATAACGCACCTTGTCGAACATCGCCTTGATGCGCTTGGCGTGGGCATCGCTGTTGTCCAGCCGCGCCAGTGTCTCGCGGATGCCCGCACGCAGCCCCGGCATCTCCGCCGCGCTCGCCGGGTCGTCGAGTCGCATGTGGTGCTCAACGTAAATCTGCCGCGTCTGCGTGTGATACCGCAGCCACAGGTGGACGGCGAACTGATCGATGTCGTCGCGCGTCAGCCATGTCTCGCGCAGCACCCCTCGCAACGCCGAGCACGCGCTCGCCAGAAACTGAAACGCGACCTCGACATCCGGCCGAGCCACGTTTACACCCGCGCCCTCAAGCCGCGCCACCAGTGCCGCCGCGTCCGCCATCGCGTCATAGCAATCCGCGCATGCCGTGAACACCTCATCACTCGGCGGCTCTCGCTCCGGCCAGAACGCCCAGAGAAAGCAGTTGTCCGTCGCCTTCGCCTCATCGAGCATCGCGTGCATCTGGCTCTGAATCTGCACGCCGCCCGGCGTCGTGTACCACATCGCCGACTCATTCGCCGCCGCTCGCTTTTGAATCCCCAGTCGACACGACGCGGCCTTCAGCCGACACCGCTTCACCACAAGCCCCATGTCGAGTTCGCGCCCCTCGCTCGGAATGCTGAGGAGCGAGGCCTCTCCCTCCGCACGCTGGGCGGCCTGCCTCGCCCTCCCAAGTTCCGCCGTCGTACCCGTCGCCGGCACATACGTGACCGTGTCGCCAATCCGCAGCGGCACAAGCGCCGACGACATGGGCAAACCGCCGCTCGGTGCCGGCGAGACAATCGTCGCCGACGATGACGATGGGGCCGCGATCGAGGTCGAAGCCGACGACGCCGACTCCAGCGGTCGCCTGATCTCATCATGCCCGCCCGCTGCCGCCGAATCCCCAGCCTCGATCCGCGCGATCTCGCCCATCACCCACTGCGCGAAGAGTCCCGCAGCCTTCCGCAGCGGCTCGGATCGCTCCAAGTGAGGACGTGCCGCGTCGAGCATCGCTCGTGCAAACTGGAGCAGTTGCTCATCGGTCATCGTGCCATTCTCGCAGAAACGCCGGGGTTTTCCAGTGACAAGTCGCACTTCGCACGCGATCTCACGGGTGCGGCGCGTTACCGAATGTGCGACCTCGCGACGCCAACACCCGCTGTCGCAAACGCAAGCATGGGCAATGTGACGCAAAAGCCGAAAAACAACAACCCCCGTCAGGTTCGACGGGGGTTGCGCAGGCTGGGCCTGGTATTCAAGAAACAGTTGGGAACTGCTTGACCGATTGTCACCAATCGGCTGACCGCGGAACCGACCCTTGCGGATGGTTCGATGCGGACGACAGTGTGTTGACGGCCTGCTGAAGATCTCTCTTCGAGGGCACGGGGTTATCCGATTGCTTCGCCGATTCAACGGCCCTGATGGGATTCATCAGAGTGATCCGTTGGAACGGTTATGCGAAGGGCTCGGACCGTGCGATTGACCCCAGAGGGGTCGGCAGGTCTAAGGAAATCCCTTAGAAAGGAGGTGATCCAGCCGCAGGTTCTCCTACGGCTACCTTGTTACGACTTCGTCCCAGTCACCGATCTTGCCGTAGACACTCTTGAAATAGAGCGGCTTCGGGCACCCTCGGCTCCCATGACGTGACGGGCGGTGTGTACAAGGCTCAGGAACACATTCACCGGAGCGTAGCTGATCTCCGATTACTAGCGATTCCGACTTCATGCAGGCGAGTTGCAGCCTGCAATCCGAACTGGGGCGCCTTTTTTGCGATTTGCTCCGCCTCGCGGCCTCGCGTCGCTTTGTCAGCGCCATTGTAGCACGTTTGCAACCCTAGACGTAAGGGCCATGAGGACTTGACGTCATCCCCACCTTCCTCCGGTTTGACACCGGCAGTCTCGCTAGAGTACTGGCTTTCGCCGAGCAACTAACGACAGGGGTTGCGCTCGTTAAGGGACTTAACCCGACACTTCACAGCACGAGCTGACGACAGCCATGCAGCACCTGTGCTTGTTCCACCCAGAGGGTGTGGCTCCTCTTTCAAGGAGTTAATCCAAGCATGTCAAGCCTAGGTAAGGTTCTTCGCGTTGCCTCGAATTAAGCAACATGCTCCACCGCTTGTGTGAGCCCCCGTCAATTCCTTTGAGTTTTAGCCTTGCGACCGTACTCCCCAGGCGGTGCACTTATCGTTTTTACTTCGACTGATACGGCGTCAAAACCGCACCAGTCTAGTGCACATCGTTTACGGCGTGGACTACCAGGGTATCTAATCCTGTTTGATCCCCACGCTTTCGTGCCTCAGTGTCAGGACATGCCCAGCGGACCGGCTTCCCCATCGGCATTCCAGTCGATATCTACGCATTTCACCGCTCCACCGACTGTTCTGTCCGCCCCTACATGCCTCAAGCCTGCCAGTTCGCCCTGCTGTTCCGCGGTTGAGCCGCGGGATTTCACAGGACGCTTGGCAAGCCACCTACGCACCCTTTAAGCCCAGTGATTCCGATTAACGCTCGAGCCCCCTGTATTACCGCGGCTGCTGGCACAGGGTTAGCCGGCTCTTCCTTTGGGGCTGATCATTGGTTCTAGCCCCTGACAGTGGTTTACACGGCGTAGCCGCTTCATCCCACACGCGGCATTGCTCCGTCAGGCTTGCGCCCATTGCGGAAGATTCGTTACTGCAGCCTTCCGTAGAAGTCCGGGCAGTGTCTCAGTCCCGATGTCGCAGGTCGTGCTCTCACACCTGCTACCCGTCTTAGGCTTGGTGGGCCATTACCCCGCCAACTACCTGATAGGACGATCGCTGCTCTCAGGGCGATAAATCTTTGGTCCGGAGACATCATCGAGTATTACCCGCAGTTTCCCACGGCTATCCTCAACCCCAAGGTACATTCGATCGCATTACTGACCCTTTCGCCACTTGCCCTTGCGGGCACGTTCGACTTGCATGTTTTAGCCATGCCGCCAGCGTTCAATCTGAGCCAGGATCAAACTCTTCAATTGATTTTCTTGATTCCCCAACCACCTTGCAGCGGAAGGGGTAGATATCAAAGAAGGTTGACCTGTATCCGTCCTCATCCCACTTTCGCGGAACTTTGGACGTGGTCTTTGCCAAGCCTTGCGACTTGGCCCGTCGATGGCTATCGACGGTTTGGTCATCACTCTTATTGGATATTGAAAAGGTTGTTCACCTTCAAACTAACCAACACGAAAGTGACAGCGTCCGGGGCTGTGAGGCCCGGACCAGCTTCCCGAACCGGCCCATAGGGCCGATCGGGTCTATCGATCGACTTCAGCGTTCCCAAGCTGAGGGATGGGTCGTGACCCATGCCGAAGTCGCACACTCTCGCGCGGTTCCCAACTGTTCACTTGTCAATGATGGGGCCTTCAGACGGGTCTCACACCCGTTGTCGGCCGTGCCAGGTGGCGGGGGAGAGTCTAGCGGCTGCCGCGAGGGGGTCAAGCCGCCTTCTAAAACACTTTCTGCAATTTTCACACAAGCCCATCCCCGTCAATGCTTTACAAAAGTCATGCTTTCCGCGCACCTGGCCCCTCCGGTTCCCGAGACGCCTCGGGAGTCACCCCCACCGCTGCGGCCCACACCCGGATGCCCCCTGCCCCCGGTCGGGCCCCCTTCTGACGCAACCAAAGCCGTGTCGCCCGGCATGCCGCCCGCAGCGTCGCCCCCGTGGTACGCACGTCATCCATGACCACCACCAGTTGTATGTCAGGGAGACGATTGGATCGCGGATAGAAGGCCCCAGCCGCGTTCTTTTCCCGGGCCGGCCCGCTGAGGCTGACCTGGGCCGGGCGATGTCTCCGTCCAATCGGTCGGCCAATCCGAACCGGCACGGCCGTCGCAATCCCTCGCGCGAGGACCAGTGTGTGATCCACGCCGCGAGAGACGCGCCGTCGCCACGAGGTCGGCACCGGCACCAGCAACACCCGCTGCGGCGGAATCTTTGCTCTCGCCAGTTCCGCCGCCATCGCTTCGCCAAGCAACCGCCCAAGATCGCGGCCCACGGTGCGCCACGCGGTGAACTTCAGGTCGAGGATCGCATCGCGCAGCACGCGGTCGTATCGACCCAGTCGCACAAACGAGTCCCACGGCAGTCGCCTGCTCGCACACCACGAACACCGCACTCGGTCGTCGGCGGCGAGCAGCGGCTCGTGCTCGCGGACATCGCTGCCGCAGCGTGGGCAATAGTCGGCACGCGTGTCGGGCATCCAGCCGTCTTCCGCGGCACGGTTCGCGAAGGGCGCATCGGTCTGACCGAGGAACTCGACTTCGAAGAGATGCAGCCATGACGGCGTGCGCGGCCGCGGATCGAGAAACTCCGGCGGCGGCGGGGCATCAGCGACCGGCCCCGGCGGCCAGACGAACTTTGGCGGCTTCTCCAGCGGCGGACGGGACATGCCGCCAGCGTAACGCGCACTCGACGAGAAGGAACACTGAAAGCCGTGGGTTTCTGCAAGCCGCGGCGCCCGCCGCGACATGTGACTTTGGAGCGCGTGCTCGCGGTGCTTGCCAATGCGCCGCCGACGCCGGGCGTTGGCTCCATCGCTGGGAGGTTGTCATGTCGTCATCTCGTTCTTGTGTTGCGGGCGTGGTTGTTGCTGGTCTTGCGTGCGTGGCGGGCAGTGTCGCTGACGCGCGCGGCGATGTGGTGGAGATTGTCGCATCGCGCGACGGCACGCTGTATCAAGACAGCGCGGGTTCGACGGCGAACGGTGCCGGGCAGTTCTTGTTTGTGGGGCGCGTGCTGAGCGGGTTCAACGCGAATCGGCGGGCGCTGCTTCGGTTTGATCTGTCCGCGGTGCCGAGCGGGGCGACGATCACGGACGTCTCGCTGCGCATGACGATGTCCAGATCGACGAGCGGGGCGACAGACGTTTCGCTGCATCGCGTGGTGCAGAACTGGGGCGAAGGCACGAGCGCGGCGACCGGCGGCGAGGGCGGCGGAACTGCGGCCGCTGCGGGCGATGCGACGTGGATTCACACCTTCTCGCCCGGCTCGACCTGGACGAACGCGGGCGGCGACTTTGACGCGACGGCGATGACGAGCGTGTCGGTCGATGGCACGGGGGTCTACACCTGGCCGAGCAGCGCGGCATTTGTCGCGGCGGCGAGCGCCTGGGCCGCGGACGCGTCGAACAACTTCGGCGTGCTTCTGCTGGGCGATGAGACAGTCGATGGGACGAGCAAGCGGTTCAACAGTCGCGAGAACGTCGGCGCGACGACACGACCGACGCTTGTGGTGACGTACTCGGTGTGCCGGGCTGACTTCAACGGCGACGGGTTCCTGGACTTCACCGACTTTGATGATTTCGTGACGGCGTTTGAGGCCGGCTCGGCGAACGCGGACTTCAACGGCGACGGCTTCCTCGACTTCACCGACTTTGATGCGTTTGTCGGGGCGTTCGAGGGTGGCTGCTGACTTTACAACGCCACATCATGTGTGGTGGCAACAGCTGATCTTCTCAAGGGCGACTCCGCGTTGGCGCAGTCGCCCTTCTCTGCTTTTGGTGTGCGATCGTTTCGAGTCAGCGATGTTCTTCTGGTGGTACTCGATCACCGCGACGAGCCGCTCAAGCACTCGGGAGCTGATGTCGCTTTGGTTCCACGATGCCCGGATCAGCACGCTCGCCGCCAACCGCACCTGACAGACTGTCACGAGTGGATTCTTCCCCCCGCCGCGAGGTGGTCGCTCGCGAGAGGTACAGGAGGCTCA
>Ga0164290_1000884_pt1 | contig 69482 bp, 66 predicted proteins | sample Micstemetagenome_FD_108782 | JGI IMG/M metagenome (GOLD analysis project Ga0164290, IMG submission 108782) | Contaminated culture microbial community from soil near Moab, Utah, USA - Microcoleus steenstrupii SON62 (Illumina Assembly) | ecosystem: Environmental > Terrestrial > Soil > Soil crust...
CTCACAAAAATCAGGTACTAACGAAATTAGCTTGAGAAAGAGAAAAAACGCACGAGCTGCTGGTACGATTTTCAATGAGGCAAAGAGGTTGTAAGGGTTAGAAAATTACGTGAGGCAACGCGGGTCATTTTGAACTTGAGCCGTAGTAGTTTCCCGGCGATGATGATGACATCAAATCTAGTGTCAATCTTGTTTCTATATGATTCAAAGTCAGCGTCTTAGATGTTTGATTGAGGGCGTTATGGCAGGCATTTTGCCATCAGTCTTGCCTTTTCAAATAAAAGCAAGACAGCGTCCGGTATTTGGCCTTGGGTAGAACATTCTTCAGCTAGTTTAGTGGAAAACTCCGGCTTTTTTAAGAGCCTATGTGCTGGCTCGTCACACTTACTGCCTGCATCTTTGAACAGTGCTTTGATGAAACTCGAGTCTAATCGATATTTGTCGACTTCATCTGTACTCCAAGGCGTACTGTCAACCTTTGGATAATGCATTTGAAGAACTGCTGCTACGTCTTCATTACGAAAGGCATCTTCAAATTCCTTCGTACCGATGAAAATTACATTATTGGTTAGGAAACTCGAGTCAAACCCGACCGAGCGCAAACTGCCTGGTGTTAGTCGCACTCCGCTACCGTTTAGTTGACAGTCGCTATCTAGCAACAGAAGAGTTGATTCCGCCTTGTTTGCACCTAGTAACTTTAGGAATGGTTGCCAGGCCCCGCTACCGTTTATGTTGACCAAAACAATTCCATCTTCGACTAATGAGCGCTGGAACAGATTTCTGTAGAGTATTGGCAGCGAATTCTCTTCTGACGGACCTTCAACAATTACGAAAACGCGTTCGTAAAAGAGTGCAGAATTAGTAATACCAACTGAACGTCCAACAGATGATAGAAACTGCTTAACATCTGGATCCGCTGAACCTTTTAGAAATTCAATCTGTCGTCCTTCTTCATTTACACGAATCAGATTTATGGATTCTCCGGGTGCTCGATCGACCAATGCAAGGGAATGTGTGCAGACAAGGACTTGTGTTTTTGAATCCAAACTGCTCGTAGCAGCCACCATATTTGAAAAGAGTTTTCTTTGTGCTTCATAGTGCAGGCTCGTATCTGGCTCATCGTACGCTCTAATCGTCGATGTTCTGTCAGCTTGTTTTTCTGCTTTTCTTTGCCATTCCAGCAAACCCATCCATAACCGCTTTTTTGTACCATCACCAAAGCTCGATATAGGTTTTGGCCCGTGGCCGTCATCACAATCTAGCAACAGTTCTGGAATCTGGACGCTTCTTGAAAAATCGATACGCGGATTTGCTGTAATGTCTTTTATCTTTGGGTAGATCGCTTTGAGAGCATCAATTGCTTCAGCCATCTTGCTGTTCAATGATTTTTCAATCAGGTCGTGTGCACTCTTTAATTCCGGAATCAATTCAGGTGGAGAATCGGAATTTAAAGAAGGCTTTTTGATGCAGGAGTTCACAACAGATTGGAGCGTCTTTTGAACAATTTGATGTGGTTGTTCAAAGTCTGTGGCCGATGTCAACTCGAAGATAGGCAAATGATCCACCAGCTGCGCAAACTGAATGTCAATAAATCCTTCCTCTGTTTCAAGCAATTCTCCTTCGATTGCATCCGTTAGCTGAGCAACTCGCAATTCTTTGTTTGCAGCTGGCTCAAGTCCGATACTATTTAGAAGTTCCTTCTGAGTGCCAGCATCTGCATTATTGAAGTTGGCAAAGCGTTGGTCTTTCAGTCTCCGTGCGACCGCTTCTGCACTACTGCTGCCATCAATACCGAAAGTCTTTCTGAGAATTAGAGATTCTCCGTTTATCGTGCGCCACTCATTGGGCAAAGTATCTTCTTTATCCAGCGTGAATTTAGCTTCTAATATTATTTTGTCCGAATAGACACCTTTTGAGATTTGACGAAAATCTGTTCGAAGTGGACGCGATTCGGTCAGTAAGATCCGCACAGCCTCTAGAAAAACTGTCTTACCCGCATCATTCTCACCGATGAATACCGTTAACCGGTGTAACGGAACGTCCGAAATTTGCTGATAGCACCGAAAATTTTGTAGAGAGAGGAGGGTCAGTAGCATTGCAAATTCTCAAGGGTCATTGTTGTTGGTGTTTGTGCTTTTGCGATTCATTTGATAGCCGCGAAGATACTGGCTATAGCTTTATCTCGCGGATTATAACCTGATCTTGATGGCTCGAATTTGTCACCCGTTTCTTGAAGGTTTCCGATTTTTGAGACGCTGAACATCTTCCACCCTTCTTGCTCTCCCGACAAACTGTATCCTGCTAATTGATATGCTCTCAGAACTTCCGTTTGTTTCTGTGAAAGCCCGTAACAATAGGGTTCAGCCTTTCTAGTTTTTCCGTCATATTCAAATTCGATAACGTTGCGAGAGTTTATTGCCGCAATAATTTGGTCATTCATTCACTCATTCCCCACAAAAAATCCGATCCTAGATTTCTGCTGAATTCTGTGCTCCTAACTTAGATTCCTTTTGCGATTTCTTCTTAATCTGCTTGACCTTGCTTGGTTTTTATTAGGTGTTGGTCCGTCTACGCGCCTGTCTAGCGTGTCCAACATTGCACGTGCATCCGGAATTTTAAGTTCGATCATTTTCTCGAATAGCTCCAACCCCCAAGATTTGGCCGGTTCATCTAAATGCTGAAGTCGCATCACTAGGTCAGTCAGATCCGAGGCAATGACTGCATAATGCGTACTATAGTCACCAATTTGCGTGCCAAAGTGCGTTAAAAACGCGTCGCAAAGCTTATAGGCATTCTCAGGATACCATTCCGCTAGTTCACGAATATTGTCAATTAGTCCTATTGGTCCAATTGATTCAAGCAATTTTTGGTTCACTTGTAGTTCGTCAAAGAGTCTCTTTGTATACTCATCTACCGGAAAACTGCCATAAGATAACCCACTACAGATGGGTTGAAACAATTCATATTTCTCTAGCCCAATCAAATCAAACATCAAATCTGTTTTGAGTTTTCTTTGCGCTGGAAGTGACCATAGACGACCTACGGTGTGTGCAACTCCAATCAATGCTTCGTGGTTCTTGGTTTCACAAGGGGCATTGAACAATTTATCTAGCGCGCTCTTCGCCCAAGTTCTCGAAGGAAACCATATGTGGTGCAAAACCAGCAATTCTCCAAATGCCTGTGAGCCGCGCGTCCAGGTGGTTTGCATAAATTTTTTCAACCAGATTGAGACAAGCTTCTCACTTAACCAACCATGTGCTCGAGCGAAAAGAAATACACCGGTGTTGGAAAGCAGAGGAGAGGAAGGAAGATTCAGCAGGGAAGTGAGCAGTAAACTTCCACGATCATGGTCAGCAAAGCGTAGTTTCTCTAGCAATTTGAGAGCAACTAACTGCCATGTGGAAACATAATCTTTTAAATCTGTTCTTTTTAAAAGTCTTTCCAAAAGGGATGTCCACTCCTCCCACTTTATTGGATTACTACTCAAATAGACATCAGTCAGTGCCTCAACAAAAATGAACGTGCTTGACTCAAGAGAATAAGCCAATCCTGGATTCCTGTTCCAAAGCAAGCTATCGTGCGACTTTTCGCTACTTTCATTGAAAGTAATTGGTGTGCCACCAGGGTGCTCATCAAAGTACGAAATTGCTAAATCGACTATGTCTTTCGGGACAGCAATACCAGAAGTCGCCTGATGCCCTACCAGGGATGCAACTGTAACTCGAAAGTACTTTTCTCGGAAACCGCGTTTGTCTAAGTCACGTATTAGCTGAAAGAGCGATTCAGCGTCAAGGCCTGCAGCATTGACGCCCTGTAGAGCACGCGTTGCAGCTATGGCATTCACGTTTGGATCGAAACGCTTTAGGAGTTCAAGTACTTTCTCTAGATCCAATTTTGCAAGTTCAATGAGCTTCTCACTAAGCTGAACGGTTCCGCCTTTCAGGAAATCTTTTGGATGCGTATCTCCCGTCGAATCATTCAATTGCCTAAACAGTGATAACAAATCCTCTACAGAGGCTAATTGCATTTGATCCAAAGATAGTGGACTGCCAATTGTTACCACTTCAAACGGTCGATGTTTGCGCTTCTCGACGTCTGGAAATGCGCGCTCTTCTTCTGAACGAAATTTTGAAACGCCCTTAGATGCATGTTCCTTTGGTATTGCTTGTAACAATTCTAATCTGTGCAATCTATCCCACTTGGCCCGGTCAAATTTTGCCTTGGTATCATCATCGAGATGTTTGTTTGGATAGTGTGAGTAACCCTTGATTTTGTTAAACAGTACTTCCCGCTGGTCAGCATTCAGATGAACATATAGAGCTTCTATGAGCCTAGAGGAGTCTTCATGCTGTCCAAATGTTGAGCCCAAACAGAGTCGTCTGTCGTCTGTCGTCAAGAATTCAAATGCCACAATTGGCTGCACACTCACAATCGATGCTAGACCCCTGGCAATCAATCTTTGCACTGTAAGAGAGTTTATGTGTTTCTGTCGCTCGACGAATTCACAAAACCGCTTTGGTTTTGCTGCTGCAAAGGTTGAAACGGCATCATCCATTGCTCGAATGATTGAATATTTGTTTGCTGCATGATCTTCAGCACTAAACTCAGAATTCGAACCATCTCCAGGAAACACATTTGCAAGCTTAACTTGCTGGTGAATTACTTGATTCAATACGTCAATAAACCACGGCCAAAGTGTTTCAACAAAAATTTCCGGATCATTGTCAATTAGATCATCAACAATGTAAAAGTCGTGTTTATCTAGGAGTTCGATTAAGGCTTTCCGCCTTGGACAATTGTGATCCAGCTTCCAATCTTTATATTCGGATTCGCCTTCGTCAGAGCCTTCCTTAAGTGCTAGATCATGCAATGAATCAAGAATCCGAATACGGTTTGTGACTGCATTTAGTTGAGCGAGCAGAAGATCTGCTGCATATTTTGAAGATGTTCCAAGAGCGCTTCTGCAAAGCTGATTCACGCCATAAGAACTTACTTCCGTACGTCCTAAAATGACAGAAGCTAGTTTAAGAGTTCTTGCAGACCAAGATGGTATAACCTCTAATACAGAGAGAGTCTGGTAATCAAATTCCCCGTTAGGGAGCCAATTTGACTCGACCAGATCGACGACAACGGCTTGATTGAAGTTCATTGCTTCTCTGAGAAGAAGAATTACCTCACGCGCGTTATCGATCGAAGAAATCATGAAACCTGGTAGGAAAACATCTGCTAACTTCTGAAACCATCCAGGACTTCGAACTACAGCCCTCAGAAGAATGGGTCTAAATTTCGCATCCGCTAAATGGGGCAAAAACCATGCAAATTCATAATCATGCGGCGCCGAGATTTGTCCGACGAATTCCATCAGAAGTAGTCTTATATGAAACCGAAGGTCTTCACTCCTAAAAACTGAAGAAACTTCTTGGCGATATTGCCCTTTGTCGTCCTCACGCATGTATGTCAAAATATTCCACAGCTGTGGCCTTATAAAAAGGCTGTTTTGTCGCTGTGAGACATACTCCAATAGCGACTCATTCCCCTTTAAAAACGTCCGTGCACGTGCATATTCAAACAATGTTTGGTGTGAAAATGTCAAAGTTCCATTTATACAATCCTCTTGCAGGATATTTGCACTCTTCAGGATATCGATCGATGACCTGTAGTTTGAGAACGCTGCACTTGGAGCCGTGAGCTCTTCAAACTTGCACATTCTCCCTGCCAAGATTTCCAGCAGTTTTTCTCGATCACCATCTGAATTCTCGACACGGATTCGCCACAGAGTATTAAGAAGTCCGCGATAAGATTGAAACGCGCTTCCTGGCTCTGCTGAATGGATCTCCAGGAAAATCTTTAGATACTGTGGAGTTCTTAGCAGCATTTTTACATCATCAGTCCATGCAGCATAATTGATGGCACGAGCATCTAATATTGGCGAAACTTCTTCCCATTCGGGCAACTTTAAGACAACTCGACTTGCATCAATTGAGCGCAAATGTGGATCATGACTAGCATCAAAAACCCTAGACGAAGCTATTACGTGAACATTCTCAGTTTGAGATAGTTTCTCAATCTGCCTCAGTAGCAAGATTAGTCTCTGCGGATCTAGACAGGTCAAATCAGACAAAGCATCCAGTTGGTCGAAAATTAGGACGACTTTATCCTGTTTTGCCAGTGCTTTGATGCAGACTTCTAGGGGATAATCTAAATCCAAAAATTCTTGCAACTTCTTTTCATTATTAATGTCGGCAAAAAGTTGATCAGCCTTGAGAGCAAGCATGACTCCGCCCGCCGCCTGGACGTTTTCAGCTAATACCGCTAAAAGTGCCGATTTCCCCGCACCGGGCGGACCAAGTATTAAGTGAACACCACAAGATTGATTCGTAACACTATTGAGCAAAGACTCCAAGAATTCCGATTCTATTCGCGTTGATCCATCCAACGTTGTAGGCCATTCGAGCATTTGTCGGGAATGAGTTTCGAAACTTTTCTTGATGCGCTCAATAGCATCAGCGCGTAAACTAAATTCAGGGCTTAATTCCTGTGAAATGCTTGGAGCATCATATTGAGTTGGAATTATCGAACTTTTCAGGACCGCGTGAACCATATCTGGTGTCAGTCTTTTCGATGAGATTATTTCGTTTTTTTCATACTCCTTAGGATTGGCTTTAAAAATTGCTTCAACCAGTCGCGGCACTTCGAGTGAAGACATGCTCTGTACTTTGTTAATCAATACATTTGCTGCATTGATCAAAACTTGTATCGGAGCCAGTGCATATTCTGGTCGTTTGCCAATCTCCACAGCTATAACCGTTTCGAAATCTGCGTACACTGGCAAATCCTGCTCCAGTCTTAGAATTTTCAGGACATCTATTAAGCCTTCAACTGACTGCGAAACGGTAAGTGCTTTGTTTAAGTTACCGATGTATGTTCTTAATACCTTTGTCGCCTTAGCGCTGCCATCACGTGCTTGCTTTATCAGAAAACTTGGTGAGCGTGCCTCTTCTGTACAATAAAAACCATGGTTTGACGCGATAGCAAAACCAGCGAAGAAGTTTGGATATGTGTAGCTGAGCTCTATGAACCGGTTAATACTGGCTCTTATTGGTTCCTCAGAAGCACCAAACGGCGCAAGGTGAGCAGCTTTGGTTTTAACTTGAACCCCGAAAAACCCACCTCTTTTAAGTTCGAATAAAACATCCTCTTGATGCTCACAAAAAAGCGAAGCTATTTCGCTTTCTTCGGAAAGCATGGCTAACGACTTCCACGCAATATACTTCGCTTGGTAACGCACTCGGCTTTGCATCTCGTCACCACGATCAGTGCGATTCAATTCTTGATCGGGACTTGTAGCCATTCTTTTTTCAACTCTGATTGCACGTACCCTATCTGCAGTAAAAACTTGCTTTCAATACTTCAGCCTGTGGACAGCGTCTCTAGTGTCTTCTGGATCAACTGCAAGATACGCTTGAAGTTGAGATAGGGAAGAGTGTCCGGACATTTCTTGCACCGTGCGTAGTGGCACTCCCATTCGACTAAGCGTCGTGAGAAATGTTCGTCGCATCGAATGCGTGGATGTACCATCGAGTCGAAGGGTGTCGAAAGCGCTGCGCATAATGTAGTGGCCCTGCACGCGCTCGATGTGTCCGCTTGCCGATCGTTGTGATGGGAAGAGCCAAGTGCCCAGTGTTGTCGACAATGCGTATTCTCGTATGTGTGACCTGAGCTTCGGGTGAATGGGGATGTCGCTGTAAACGGTGCCGCGTTTCTTCAGGCGCTTGACAGTGAGCTTGTTTCGGACAGTTCCGTTTTCGGTGAGGACCTGGTCGGTTTCTAGTTTGATGATTTCGCCAATTCGGAGCCCTGTGTATATCCCAATTGCAAAGAGAAGCCTGTTGCGAGGTGAGTCGATTAGCTGGAATATGTTTTGGATATCTTTTTCTTTGAGAATTGCGGCTTGTCCGGCCATTGAACAAAATCTTTCTAGTTGAATATATCGTTCAGTATATGGTGGCAGTTATTTCGATGCAAGTGGAAATACTAGATATTTGGTTGTTTGCTGTTTCTCTTGACTGAACAAAAGAACTCTTTTGTTCAGTCGCATTTTTGCTCTGATTTTCTGTCTGTTGTTGCATGACAGCAGTGCAACTTCAGAGTCGTTTAACGAAGTCTCTTTTTCGAAAAGCCTTGATTCACTCTTGGTCCAGAAATTCCACGTCCGTAGTCGAAACTTTGAAGAAGTCGCGAATATACTCCCCGCACATGAGCTCTAAAACATCGCAAATATATTGCAAGTGCCATTGTTGATGTAAATTGTCTAGGTCAATCGGTTTGTAGTCGTCATTGTTTCTGACAATGTGGGCGATGGAATGCCTAATCCCTAGTTTTATGTACGTTCCCCAGTCCTTGTCTTTCGCCGTTCCCCGAAATTGTCGCTCTTTCGCTTGGGGGCGATAGTTCTCAAGTTGGCTGTCAATGCGGTCAAAGTTTGCTGAAATATAGTCGACTGCTTTCTTCTCACATTTATCTGGATAAGTCAGAGTATGAAAGTAGAAAAGCGCTTTCGTAAAAGCATCATTTTGTGTGAAAGCGTGTCTAAACAGTCTGAGAACATATGCCTGCTGCTGATTTTCGATTTTTGCAATTTTCGATATTTTTAGACGATCTTCCATTATTGCTATCTTTCGACGCTCAATTTCGCTGTAGCTAACCTGATGAAGAAATAGCTTTCCCATGAAGACATCAGATATGCCGGAGCCCAGCAGAAGTCTCACTTTTTCCGTGAGGCAGACCGCACTCCAAAATTCATAAGCCTTGTGATATGCATCCGCATAGCTCAGACCTTCTTGTCTGCACATCAAATTGTCTGAATCGGACGCTATCTTTGCTGGAACATACCTGAATTCAGTACCTTTATAGCTAAATGTGAAAGCCCGACTGTAACGGATGGACGCATGTACAGAAAATGAGCAAGCGTGTGAAGTGGCTCTTGCAGTGTTCATTTGGCCTATTTGCCAGTAAACCAACTCCAGATCGACTTCTTCTCTGTTGCCGCCTTATTCAATTGTTCAGCAGCTTCTTTTAGCTCCGCGTTCTCTTTGTTCAGTTCTTCGATTTGCTTTTTCAGCGCGGTTGTCTCAAAATCTTTGAGCTTTTCTTCTTCTTCCAATTTCTTCTGTAGATCAGGCAGCAAGCGAAGCTGAGTTTCTTTCTCCTGTAGTTCGTGTCGCAGTTGAAAAATCACTTCTTTCTGCTCGTCGAGCTTGTTTCCGAATTGATCTGCAATAGTCCTAATGATCTGTTCAACTTCTTGCGAAGGATTAGGTCGAGCCTTTTCTTCAGGTGAAAAGTCTTCTTCTATATATTCTTCTTCAATACTTTCCGATTCTGCATCGACAACATCCAGATCTTCCTGATCCTCGGGGACGTCGTCGTTAACGTCTTTTGCAAACTCTGGAGTAATCCATACTTGCAGGGGTGAATTTGCCAGTTTGCCTAACCGTTTAGACTGCAAAACCTTCTTTTTCACGTAGCGACGCAGAGTTTTTTCCGAAACGCCCGTCGCCTGGACAGCATCTTGAAGGGACATCCAGCTGCCTTCTTGAGCCGATGTCTGGACAAGATGGTCAGACGTTGAAGGCATTTTGACCGAGGGTTGCTTAGACAGTCTAGTCATCGGATATATCCAAATCTAGTAACGGGCGACTTGGTCATTATAGAGAAAAACCGTATTTGGTGCACCTGTTTTTAGTTCAAAACTTTGTCTGGACAAATTGCTATGACCAGGCAACGCGCGAGGCGTCGTGCTGTGGCGTGTTTTGTGGTGTGCATGGACTGTCTTGCCCGCAATGTGTAGACTGTCTAGACTTGAGTGACCGGACTGTCTAGACATTGTTTTTCGGTTGTCTAGTCATAAATTTGACTCAAGTAAGAAAATGGATCGATACCGAATCCGGTGCTGTAAAAATAAAATATGTCTTGACCGTCTAGTCCGTCTAGACATGTGCTATCTTGTCTGAGGATTGGAACTGGACTGTCTAGACATTCTTTGTATATTTTGTCCGGTCAGTCTAGGCAAAAGCCCAAAAACTAACGCAGATCAGCTCAAATAGATCTTGATCATTTCTTCTCCGGGCTTTAGGATCTGATCGATCCATAGAAGACACCGTAAGTGGTGTCACTCCGATCAAAACACGGTCAATAGATACTAGAAAGAGAGACTAGCCATTAATACTCGTGAGGACCTGCAAAAGGAGTCTTTTGCACCCGCGTTGGCTTATAAGAATGAACTTTCTGCATTCCTTAAGTTGTTTGCAGACCGCCATCAAACATATGTACGCTCAAGAAACTCAAACACATGGCGAGCGACCAGTCAGTGGCATTACCTTTCTGATGAAGAATTGTTCTCCAGTCTTCGGAGCGATTCTTCGGTACGTCGTGCTTTTGGCGTAGTGGAAAAGACCAATTTCCTTGTCATTCAAATTGATGGAACCAAGTCACCAACAGCTTTTCAGACAACAAAGAATTTGCAAAAGCAGCTTAAGGAAATTGGTTTACTACCGAAAACCTTTTATATAGATGAATTGGAAGTCTGGCAAATTTTTGTCTTCTTCACCGAATCTGTAAGCACCAATCACGCTATCACTCTTGCGACCACCTGGCTTAAGAACAGTTGGTTTGATCTCGATGCAGAAGCAGTATCGCTATTACCTTGCGGCGCCCCATTTCAGATTCCGCTTCAAGCCAGCTTCACCTGGTTGAATGACGAACTTGTGCGCGTTGTTGCCGCTTCGGAAATTTCTTCAGAAAACGCTATTTCAATGTTCTTGCAGGATCTGCGAACAAATGCCGTTTCTTTGGAAGTATTTGAACATGCTTTGCTTCAAACGCCGTCAATTCACCCCGTAAAGAATGAATTGGTCGAACCTGTTTTCGATTTCACACCTTCACATCACTCTGTCCAGACAGTCGAGACAAACGAAAGAGAGCTAATTCTGGACTTCTTGCCTACGGAAGTTGAGATTGAGCCGGTTGAAAAGAGCGAAGAGGCGATATTGCTTTTAAGTGTCGAAAATTCTGTCCAGACAGCAACTGACGATTTGAAAGTAGAGCTTGGTCAACCTGTAGTAGAGCACGAGGAAATCCCGGAAATCTTACTGGAGACGGAGTTTGAAGGGCTTGTCCATGCTGACCAGCCTGTCCAGGCAGACCAGACAGATCAAAATTACAGGTCTGGCAATTCACAGAGCGAGCTGAAAATTTCTGGTCTAGCTGATTCGATTCCAATTGAATCTTGCGAAGAACAATTACTTGATCAAGATGAAATCAGCCAAATCAAACCTATTGATGAGAATTCACTTGACCAGTTTCATTCGAACTCTGCTTCTGCAGTCATTCAATATGATGCTGAACAGCAAACGGAAGAGTCTATTGTTGGCTTAGAAACGCCGATTCTATCTGGTAATCCAGCAGTTCAATCACTCTTATTCATTCATGAAGAAGCTAGTGAGCGTCCTCCTCCTGAATCAAAGACTGCAAGTTTAAATAAGGCGGTCGCGCGTAAATCATCGTCCAGAGATGGACCAGAAAACAAAAAGAAGTCAGTAAAAGCATCTCAAAAGGTAGATGCTGACTGGAATTCCTTTGAACAGCTAATGCTGCCATTCGGTACAAACACGTCATAAATTTCGAATTCGGATCCGGCTTATACGAAATTACGTATAAATCAATCCTTTGAAAACAAATCTAGAAAGCAACTGCAAATGAACGAAGTCAAATACTACAGGCAGATGTTTCGCAAGAAAGGTGTGCCCTCGGCTGAAGGTCAGTGTCTGGCTCTTCGCACGGTGTTGATTGGACAACTAAAGCAGGAGCTTCTTAAGACTGGAATGTCTCAACAACAAGCAGCTCAGAAACTAGGAGTTAAGCAACCTAGAGTTTCTGAGATCTTGAATTTGAGCATCGACAAATTTAGCGCGGAACTTCTCGTGAAGTTCTTGTACAAGCTCGGCAAGGAGGTGACTGTTACCGTCGAAAACAAGGAGGACTAAATGTTCTCAAAACAAAAGAGACGACACTTGGCGGTGCTGTCTCTTCTATTAAGACCCTCACGGATCCACCTGATTTTCATTCAAAAGGTTCTGGCAAGTCCCCTTTGATGAATATGTTAAAGCACGGATCCGGATAGGTCAACTCGTCGAAAATTAGAAAGAGAGTAGACTACGTCCGGCATATCAGCAGCGGGCTCACCTCAGGTGCAGCGGCCCGCAAGATTTCAGCGCACAGCAATATTTCCAGAGAGTTGGGATGACACTGTTTCTGAATTTCTCGAACTGTTTCACCATCACCGATACCAATATATATATCGTCCGCATAGTTCGGATTCGTGGCTTTCTGCAAACGAAGATTGGCGTCTGACCGATACCGAAATACTCAAGGCAGTAGCCGGTGTTCATCCAAAGTATTTGCTCGGCTTTCGCTTCGGCAAACAGACCCGGTTTGCTGTCTTGGATATTGATGCTGAAAGCCCATATCATAACCTCCGTTCTTTCAACAAACTGAAAAGAGTATTGCGAGATGCAGGTCTCACCCAATTAGTGCCATTTCGGTCTAGCGCGAGCGGTGGATGGCATTTCTATATATTTTTCGACGAGGCCGTCAGCTCTCTTCATTTGAAACGAGCACTGATTGACCTTCTGACGTATACGGGATTTCGTATAAAGTCAGGTACGTTGGAAATCTTTCCCAACGTTTCTCCTGTATCAGCAGGCATGGGGCTGCGTCTTCCGCTTCAAACCGGTTTTGCTTTTCTCAATGACAAGAATCTGGAGCCGGACATCGAGCGATGGGAGCTCAGTCCTACAAAGGCGCTTGATTACTTCCTGGACGAAGTTAACAACTGTTCTAATACACGTGCTCAATTCGATGAACTTCAGAAATATGCAACTCTATGCGCTGAAAAACTAGACAAAGTTACGGCACTGAGAGCCCAACCGAGGACACCCGGCAATGTAATTGCAATGCCGGATCGCAAAGTTAAAGCGATTGGCGAACATACAGAAGATGTTGCCGCAATTTTTTCAGTTCTGCCTCCTGGAATACGTGTCGATGAATGGTTTCGCGGACGCACTTATCATGCAAGAGGTTTGAGCGGACCTTCTCAAAGAGCTGATGCCATCCACTGTCTTTCTCACTATCTCTTTTATGGCGATCCAGGCTGTGCGCTGCCGGCGCTCGGCTATGGGTACGAAACAGAAAGAGAATTGGCAATCAAACAAATACTCGAGCTGCGTCACAACGGCTTTAGCAAAGACTTGAATAAGGGAGAAGCTGATGCAGTTTCTCAAATTGAACGTGCTGCCAATTGGATTCCGCCACACAGACGCGATGGAGAGTCGAAGAAATATGCTCCAGTCCAGCCGATTTCATGGGTGAGGGAAAACGCTAATCGGAAAGTCGATGCCCGCAAACGTATCCAAAGTGCTCTGGAGAAATTGAAGAGCGCTAGTGTGAAGTTCTCTACTGTCGACCTGCAAAAGTCTGCTCAGTGCTCACGCGAAACTCTATATAAGCACGAAGATATCTGGCGCCAGGCATATGAAGATCTTGCCGAAGGCTTCTTTGCAATCTGTACGGACGAATATAACGGTGTGGAGGGGGGTGGTTCCTCAGAAACCGCACCCCTGCCTCCTTCTGACAAAAAAGATGTTCCGCCTGGTCTTTTGGCCGCTAGACGCATTGTTTTTGAATTGAAAATGCGGGACCAGAAAGAGAAGCGAAAACGGGATCGCGTTATCGGGGATATTCTTTTGATACGCGATGAAAAATGGCTTGCTGAATTAATCAGACTGGAAAGAGTTGACGTCACTTTGTGCTCAATCCCTGATCTGAAATTAGCCATGGTTCTTCTTCGATCGCTTCTTGCTACTGCCTCCGATGAGCATGTGCAGGAAAGGGTTGTAAGATTGCAAACTCTATTCATTCAGCAACTTCGCATGATCGAGAGTCACTTCTTCGACAAGAGTTGACGCCCGTTTCAACTTGATTTGGTGTTGCTTTGAAAATAATTGATTGGCTTTGAAGTCCGAATAATACTAAATAGAGATCGACCAAATGCGTATCAAAATTGATGCAAATGACAACCGATCTCGGAGATCGCAGGCTGGCGAAATTTAGATCTTGCCATCTTTGTGATTTAAAGTTACAGTGAAATTGTCCGGTGGTGGCGCATGCGGTGCTACGGTTCCGGATGATGTTTGAAGGATTAGGAACATGTTCGATTCAAATCAACATACTTTATGGGAATGGGCTTCGTGGGTCGATGGATTGAATCCATACTACTGGCGCCAAGATTTCCGCGGACGGCTCATCCACCGAAATGCTTATGGTCTTCGCTTCCACCCATACGGCTGGGAAAAAGGGCATATACGAGCTGCCGCAGACGGTGGCAGCGACGGACTCTGGAATCTCCAGGCTGAGCATTGGCAGACCAATCTTGAGAAAGAGAACGAGCGACAACAGCGAGAAAGAGAGCGGAAGCAGGTTGATGCTTTTTTGGGGATGCTGTCAGCAACTCTTCCTTCCGAATACAAATCAACGCCCCTAAACTCTATCAGTTCAAACCTGCATGCCTTTAATGGACTGTTGGCGGCGCGTTCTAACATGCCTGAGCCGACATTTGTGCCGGAAAGCAACAAACCTCGGTTTGGTTTTAGTGCGCCGACTCCCTTCATGGGCGGTTTGCGAAGTTATGACCCGAGGAACGGGCTCTAGACCCGTCTGTCCCGAACGACCGAAGAGAGACCGAGGTGTTCTAAGCATCACGGTCTTTCTGGTTGTTGCTGCTGCTTCGCCAACATTGTCTTTTCACAGCGAGACCTTACGCAGCTAAATCTTTTAAACACGAATGTCAAAAAGCACTTGCTGAGCAAATTTGTCCTCGTCATTTGGCTGGTATAGAGCCACTCCAAGCCCCTGTTCTTCGGCAAGCCTACCTGCTAGTTGGAATATCTTCGTACCTTCAACGTTTTCCAAAAGAACTTTTCTGCCAATGGAAACGCGCCACCGTCCTTGAAAGTAGTCTACGGATACATATTCATCTGGCGGTTTGAGCTGATTTGAATTTTTCATCTTTGATTGGCTCTTTATGATGTGCATCTAGGCACTGACGAAAACCTTTGCTACAAAGGAGTTAGAGGAACCCTGATTTGAAATTTTTTCTGGCCAGCGATTTAGAAGGTTTGCGTAGGCTTTACGCTGTCCTTGCGGAATTTGACTTTCGTTCCGCATTCACTCTCGACGATGCTTTGCGCATTTTAGATTCACCGATGAACTTTGATTTGATCATTATAGGTGTTCATTTTGATGATTCGCGTGCAGTGGATTTGCTTAGAGAAATCAGATCGAAACCTAAATATGAGTTGACTCCTATCCTTTTTATTCGTACGCAACCTTCCAGCATCTCACAGATTCTCGAGCAAAGCATTTTGTCTTTGAAAGATGCCTATCGAGTCAATGGATTGATTGAAACTGATTTGCTTGATGAGGATGACTGCAGGATAAGGGAGGAAATAGTAAGAATGGCAGCCCTCGATATCTGAATCGATTTGTCTTTGCAGGCGCTCTGGATTTTACATTTGTGAAACTTGTTTTTGGTTGTATACAGAAAATTCACAAATTATTTCCAAAACTGTCCACTCATCAATTCTATGCTTTTGACTTGAGATGCCCTATTTGCAAAAGGGAAGAGAATCCTTGCCACCATTTGATGGAAATTTCATATCGCCCTTGTCTTTTGGGATAAATCCGGCGGCTGCAAATTTAGCCAGTGATGCCTGGCAGCTGCCTTTTATGCCTGAAAGAATTCAATCAGCCGAACCCAGCCAATTAAGTTTCCCGGATATTTTCAATATTGAAAAAGCCTCGTCTGATGCGTTTGCACCTGAGATGGAAAGCGCATTGAAGAGTGCGTCGAATGTAGAATTTTCCACATCCGAAATGAACAAGCTTGCTGGAAAGGAGCCTGATTACATTGTAGGTGTTGGAGGAAAGATTACTAAAAATCCAAACAGCAGAGCCAAACCTGGAGATCCAATAAATATAGAAATACAGAACGCGCAGCAGGTCGATGAAGCGCAGAAGGCCGTCATACAAAATGTTCTAGACACCTTTCGCTCATCACATCCAGCTATGCAGCAATTTCCAAGTTCTTTCAATGACATAATGCGCTGGCTTAGAGAATGCTCGCAGGCAATGGCTGAAGGCAGACCGCTGCCCGATTTCCCTTCAATTTCCGGTGGACCCGAAAGTGGACTGGTGTCTCAGTCTGCCTATTCTGCTTCCTCTAGAGCGCCAAGTACTGCAGGCGAAGGCGGCGGTTCTGGCTCGGGTTCCGGTGGTGGGGATTCTTATTCAGGAGCGGCAGGTGGAGGAGCAGGCAGTTATAGCACAGGCTCTGTTGGAGATGGTGGAGGTACTGCTCCAACTGCTATCGATGGACTGTCACCTGCAATTAGTGCCGATGGAAGAGTTTTTCCGGTGGACGGTTTTTCAGACAAGAGCATCGGCCTACATCACGGCAGTTCTGATGGAGCAGCCGACATATTTGCTCCCGAAGGCACGCCGATTCGCTCTCTATTCGACGGCGAAGTGGTAAGCGTAGATTCGGGCGGTCTTGGCGGCAATACCATAACAATCAAACAGGCAGATGGAAAAACTGCTTACTATGCGCACATGCAGACATTGGCGGGAAAAGAAGATGGAACTCCGCTTCAACCGGGAGACAAGATCAAAGCTGGAGATGTCGTTGGACGAGTTGGTCAAACAGGCAACGCCGCTGGCAAGGGGTCGCATCTTCATATCGGTGTAGGAGATAGCATTATTTCCGGCTCGGGACCTGACGGCGGAGCCGGTTCAAACTATAACTTGACGGGGACATTGAATTCTATTTTGCAGAGCGGACAAGTTGTTTAGTTTTGAAATGTATTCCACATTCCAAACTCCAGAAACAAATTTTCTGCCTCATATGAACTATCATTTTTGAGGCGTCCCGTTAAAGTTTCCATGGAGTTCAAATAATGAATCTCTCTCGTTTTTGCGCGCCCTTGTTCGAATTTTTGCATCGTCTTGAAACCGTAGAGTCAAGAATTGGAAGTCTATTGCTGTTTAGTCTAGTTTTCAGCACTCAGCCCAGCTGTGCCCTTCCAGCACAGAACAAATTCAGTGGGAAATCTATCTCTACAGCGAAAACACAGAAACTATTTGGAAAAGTTGGAACGGCTGGTTATCCGGACGCGCCATTCGGTGAATTGGAAGAACTCAATTCTTATTCTGAGCAATTCAAGAAACGCCTGGACCTCAAATCTTCAAGTGCAAAGAACCATTGGAATGATGTCCCCTTTCGTCACAAGCTGTGGTTGTACACAATCGATAGGGAAAAATTTCTTGGCAATAGCTCGGTAGCCTGGTTAGGTGACGATGTAGACACAAAAGCAAATCCAAAAATTACGCCGAACTTTTCTTATTATTTGGTGCTGATGCACTTCAACATTCCTGCGGTCAAAGCGACAATGATCCCCTTCAAGTACGGCTTTGCACGGTTTGAAGCGAAAATCGCCTGTCAAGGCACCAGGTCGATATCACCACTTCACAAAGGCTTGAAGCATTTAGAAGTAACAGAGAGCGCCGAAGTTCTTTCCGTCTATCCGGAGAATGCGGTTCTTCCAATAAACAGGAAGGATACAACCACCGTCACTTTGACTGCGCAGCCTGAATGGATGGGAGCATCTGGCGGCAAAGGTGAATATTCAAGAGCAATTGAGGATTCATATGCATACAAGTTGCCTCATGTCGTAGGAGTTGGCACTAGATTCGGCGACGTTTCGTGGACGTTTTACCCGGCTAAAGCGCAGCCAATTATGTTAGGGTCACAGTCAACCTTCGCTGTTGTGAAAGTTCCTTACAAAACTCCAAGCCTACGAATTCTTGCCAATCTTCGATATCAACTTCAAACAATGAAAGTGATCACTTTTTTGCCATTTAGAGTATGTGATTCTTGTGACCTTGATCTGAAGGAGGCTGCATCTTTTGATGACATGGCAGCCATTCAATATTTTGGATTACCTGCAGAAGCTAGAGAAGCCATGCAAACCGCCTTTGGTAAAGGTGCTACAGAGCGGAGTGTTCGATATTACGCTAATAGGCGAACTGGCCGAGACGTTCTTGTTGATGAAAAAACAGGCGAAACTTATGGAATTAAAGGACCATGGGACCAACTGAAGAAATACAAAATTGAAGAAGAGTGAGTCGGCTAAGACATGGAACTGTCTATTTCTGCATTTTGAAACATCTCTCGAAGTTCCATTGTCACGATGGGAGCCAACTTCTTGTCGTCGAGTTGCTTGATAGCAATCTGAATAAGTTCGTGCCAGCCGAAATGTCCAAATGCTAAGACCGCATTTTGAGCAGCTTCTTGAATAAGTACTTTAGCTTGTGCTTCCGAAATCTGTGGATTGCTTGCCGCGCAAAGAAGCGCGGCTACGGCTGTTCTTGCGTCTGAAATCTTGTACATTTCTCAACTGTGCCTAAGCGCCTTTTCTGGTGTCGACAATCTCTGCTAAGGTCTGTACGACCTGTGGTTTTTGATGTAACTGAGAAGCAAGATGTTCAATTTCGTCGACTGTAATTGTTCCTTTCTCTAAAGATGTGTTTAAAATCGTTAGGAGCGATGGTTCTGTAAGGCTATTTCGCATTAAAAGGTCTCTGACCGCTCCGAATACGGTCATTACTTTTAAGCCCTGTACAGAGGCAATCAGCTCAGGCAGAAGGTCTCTTCTGTGGAAGCGAATTCTTCCTGGCGGTGGACTGTTCCTTCTAAAACGTTTGGGCACGATGAAATGAATATCTTCGGGGGCAGTGTCCGTGAGTCCATGGATATAGAGGGCCGTTGTGTAGCCCATTACACCTTCGAAGTGACCTTGCTGGTTTTCGCTCCAAAGCAATGTTATGTAGTAGTCGTCTGGAAAGGGTGATGTTTCAGAAAAGCAGAGCAATTTGAAAATGCTCCTGGCGTGTCGAATCCACTCGCCTTTCTTTACGTAGTAAACCTGCAGTTGGCGCGAGTAGCCACACTTTGTCGCTTGGTGGGCTGTGAAAAAACCTTGTTGGTTGCTGGCAATTTCGTACAGCTTATCTAGATTGGGCTTATTCATGATTCCAAAGAAAATTTCTGACTAGGGAGTTTTAGTCAGTCGCCCAATTCTGTGACTTTTCAAAAGCAGCTTTGCCGCGCACTTTTGCTTGGTTTTCTCGGAACTTGTCAGAGCTATGTTGCCACTAATTGACGACTTCAAATGAAAGGACGGCGACGAAACACGCCGCTCGACTTTCTACACTTGAAGGCGCTGATACAGAGAATAAGTTGTAATTGTCTCGACAAATGGGGGTGCGCGTGTGCCCCTCGACATTCTGTAGAGTTTTTTCAACGATAAGTCTTGCTGATCAACAATTGCAAATGCCTGGCAGATTTGCCGGAGCAATTCCAAATCTAAAGCTAGGGACACTGCTCCAGATGAATACGCATTATTGCTGCAGCATGTTTTTGAATGACCGCAATCAGAGCAGCTGTCTTCATTTGTCGCCGAGATTGAATTTTTGCTTCCTGTCGCATGATGTTGAACATCAGCACAAAAGCCTCGACAAATTCCGAGGCTCGAAGAGAGGATAAGGAACAATAGGGCAATGAAAAGCGCTTTCATTTTCATTTCGATGCGCAGTACTTCTAAGTTTTAGTGTTGCAGTAAAATTGATTGGCGGCAAGACATCTGAGGAAGACTTTCATCGAGACATTGCTGATCGAGTTTTGAAAGTTTGACAGGCTCAGCGTTTTGGCATGTTATTTGTCATTCGTGCACTATCTGTGATATCGCTAAGCTTTGGTGAAAATGATTGTCTTTTTCGCCATCTTTTACATTCATGCATGGAAACTGGCTCGGGATGCACGTTTTGCTGGAAAGTTCTTGACAAGTTCTGGTGGCAAACCTATCATCAATTTCATCGACAAGCCCGGACTTTCGATTGCAACTAACCCAGGGTAAAAGTTCTGTTTCGTCGTTTTGGAGGAAGGCACCACTAGTAATACCGTTAACGACATCGCGCTTCCATTCGTTTGCTTCTCAGAGGAAGGTTAAAGCAAACAGAATTGGTAAACTGCATTCATACCCCAGGTGCTGGAGATGCTCGGTCAAGCGTCTCCAGCACTCTTTTGAAAGTCTTTTTGTCTTTGCATGAATGTCAAAATTGTCGTGCCAACTTTGCTTCTGTTTTTGTACATTCGTGTTGAATTTTATGTCAAATGGTTCAGGCAGGCATGTTTCGCTGATGTTCAATCAAAATGTTTTCTACACAGATGTAAAACGGCAATTGTTGAGTTTGTTGATGTTTGTGTTCGCAAAGGTGCATGGGGACTCGGCTGTGTGCGAATTTCTTTGGAACAAATTGTACATTTATGTCCTGGTTTGACTCGTTGACAATCGCGGAAACGTTGATATCATGCAGATCTCGGAAGGATTCGTGCAAAAATGATATTCGTTTTCAAAAATGCTAATTGATTCACAGGAAGGTGCAGGCGAAGCAGCGTTTCAGGCTCTAGACAATGTTGTCAGAGTTACTGAGCAATTCGGCATCCCTGATCTTTATTCTCAATTTCAACAGCTTCCACCTATGGCTGATTCTTCTATTGGTGTAGTGCCTCAGGCAACCATCACTCCGGATGGAATAACATTCAATGCCAGTGCCGGTACTAATCCAATGATGGGGGCAGAAAGTGCCCTTTCACAGTTGATGCCCGGTTTGGACGGCATGATTAGTTCTGTAATTTCGCTTCCCGGCGGTGCCGGTTTACTAGCATCTTTCTTTCAAGCACTCGGTGCCTTATTTGCAGGCGTTATACAAACTCTTGGTACGAGCGCACAAGAATTGTCCAGAATGTACGCTCAGGCTGCGCAGTCTGCTATGGACATGTCGAAAATGGCTCGTTCTTAGACCAGATGATTTACACAGACGTTATTTCATATGCCGTCATTGGTCTCAGTCATCTCTATTTGATTGAAAAGGTACTTATGCACCAACCTAACAACAAACGATCGATAAGCGTTCAACAAGCCACCTCAAGGCTTTTGTTTGAGCTATATAAATATGGTCCTTTGCGATTAGTCAAAGAGGCGGGTCATACAGATTTGATCGGAAGGCAGAGTAAGCTTTGCTGTCTATCAGACCCGTACATGGAAGCAATTAGCGGCATGCAACGGAATGAATTGATTAGAGAGTCAAGAAACAGCGCTGACGATCCGCTTTTTAGTCTTACAGACAGAGGCTATCTGGTTGCGTTTTTAGTCAGGTCTCGCTCAACAACTAATTATGATTGTGAATGCAGCGATTGCGAAGACGGAATAGACAAAATACTTTCAGAGATGCGCAATGCTGGCGGACTGAAGTTGATCACTACAGATGACTGTGAATTCCCTCATCTGGATGGTGGGCAAGCACATATGTGTCTTGAGGACGACTCATTTCTCGATGCCATTCTGAGACTTGAGCGCCTGGGTTTGGTGAAACTCCAGGAAGACATGTCTTTTAAACTCACCAAAAAAGGTTTGTTCTCTGCGCATTTCACGCTTTCTACGTCTTCTAAGGCTCGAGCTTTAAGAGCCTCCCTTAATTGAGGTGAAGTGCATTACTCTCTGGAATCCACGGACGCTTTCACTATGGATAAGAAAAAAGACCCCGAGAAGATCTCGCAGAAAGCGTTGGGTCTTGCTACATCTGCTTTGACGGCGCGAGTTACAGGCAATCTCAAAATGGCAGACGAACTTGCTGTCCAAGCTTTGAACCTTGTTGATTTGACAGATGGCAAAGACTTTGTAGAAGCACTTGAATCGAGAGTATTCAATTCAGGCGACTGCATGTCTGAATTACAGAAGTTGCTTGATATTCAAGCAAGATCGCTCGGACCGGACCACCCGCAAGTGCTGGAGACCCTAAATAGGCTTTTGCTTCGCTGGAGTTCGTGGCTCAGTGACTATCATGTTTTGCTGGCGCCTGTATATGAGCGCCTGGTGGCATTGAGGTTGCAACAGCTAGGACCTAATCATCCTGAAATTGCCGATTTACTCATGAATTTTTCTGAGTATCTGGCTTCAAGGGGCGCCAATGTAGATGCTCAAAACTGTCTTACCCGAGCTGTGACTATTCGCAAAGCTAACTTTGAGAAAACACCAAGCTCCACCTTGAGTTATGCACAGGCAGTTACTAGATTGGGTTGTTTGCTTGTCACAATGGGCAGCTACGATTTAGCACAGGGCTATCTTAAGTCTGCTTGCGACTTGCTCGATGCCACTCGCTCCAGGCTCAAGTTGCATGCTTTTGAAGATTTAGCAGTCGCTTACACAGAGATGGGTAAGTACGGCGAAGCAGAGGCCATCTTAAAAAAAGCTCTTTTGACAAAGGATGCGGATTCGCTTAGCACAATCGCCAATTGTGCAATTCAGCTTGGCAGTATTTTCCTTTATTGGGGTTGGCTAGATGACGCCATATCCCTCTTTGATTTTTCGATAAACTTCGACAGGGATTCAACTTGGACCCTGCCCGACATCTCTGAAAAGCAGGTCGTATCTGATGTATTAGAAAATGGCTGCAATCCATTGGAAGAAATTTTTGATGCTTTGCAAGAGCGCTACAGTGCAAGCGACATGCGTCGCTTTTGTAGAAACTTGATGGTACGCAAATATTCGTGGGCGATTCCGTCAAAGAATGTTTTGAAAGCGATTGCTGAAGTAGGCCCACTCGTCGAAATTGGTGCCGGTACTGGATATTGGGCCGCGCTCTTGAGAAATAGAGGTGCCGATATCATCTCGTATGATTTTGCCCCATCAGAGACCGGACGCAATGGGTATACGCTGAAGACAACCAGCTGGACAGAAGTATTACCTGCCACTGAAACAACCGTTGCATATCACCCGGATCGCACATTGTTTTTATGTTGGCCCCCATTGAATGACGAAATGGCTTACCGAGCTTTGAGAGCCTACACTGGCAAATCGCTCATCTATATCGGTGAGGCGTTTCCAGGTTGTACGGCAGATGAAAATTTTCATGAGCGTCTTGAGAAACAGTGGGTGCTCGTAAAGAAGATCGACCTAAAACGTTGGCACCTGATCAAAGATTCGGCATTTTTCTACACGCGCAAATGAACATGGTTTTCGCTTCTAATTTTGCACAAATGTCAAAAGTGATCAGATATTGCGATGCCTTAAAACCCTCTTCAAAACTTGCTTAGCGTATCTCCGCAATGTCTTGAATACTGTTTTCTGATGCAGCAAAGATTCTGCTTTGCACTGCGCTATCTGCGCAATGAGAGATCAGCTATCGCTTTTGCTAGACGTCTGTGAACCGTTGCGAGATTAGATTTCGACCCTTTTTTTATTTGTGTTCAACATTTTTTACCTCCTTTTCTCAAAGTGCTCATTTGTCGCGACTTTCCGTTTGATTTGGCTTCAAGCGATCTCGTAGGTTTTACATGTCTTTTTCTTCCCTTTCTCGACTGACTACATCCAAACCAAACCAAACACGTGCTTGCCACTTCAGCACTCTGAGCTTCCTTTCGCGGAAGACGTGTTGGTTTAGAAAGATGGAGAACACCATGTCTCACGAACACAATCACAATCACGGTGACTTCGCAGCGCTTCGCAAGAAGAATAAATCTGCGATGAAAACCGTTCTTGCGTTGACCTTCACTTTCATGGCCGTAGAAGTAATCGGCGGTCTTTACACCGGTAGTCTTGCGCTGATTGCAGATGCAGGTCATATGCTTGGCGACTCTGCCGGTTTGATGCTCGCACTCTTTGCTGTCTGGTTTGCTGGAAAGCCACCCAGTAAGCGCAAGTCTTTCGGTTACTACCGAACTGAAATCTTGGCAGCGCTTGTTAACGGTCTCGTTCTTATCGGTTTGTCGCTGTACATCCTCTTCGAGGCATATCAGCGATTCGCCAACCCGCCAGAAATCCTTACAGGTCCGATGTTGCTTGTTGCAGTAGGCGGGCTCGTTGTCAATCTCATAGGCGTTAAGCTACTCTCCGACGCGTCGGACGGTTCCCTTAACGCAAAGGCTGCCTATCTGGAGGTGATGAGCGACCTTTTGGGGTCTGTCGCCGTCATTGCTGCCTCGCTTATCATCATGTTTACCGGCTGGACCATCGTCGACCCGATAGTATCCGGCCTAATTGGCTTGATGATCTTGCCGCGCACCTGGAAGCTCATCAAAGATTGCGTTCATATCCTCATGGAAGGCACTCCTGATGGTGTCAACCTTGAGAAGCTTCAGAGCTCGATAATGGCAGTCGAAGGTGTGCTCGATGTCCATGATTTACATGTCTGGACGATCACCTCTGGACGCGATGCTTTGACTGCGCATGTCCTCATTGATGAAGCAGTCGATCCGGATATTCTTCTTGCGAAGATATCCAGGATTGCCCAGGAGGAATTTGGTCTGCATCACAGTACGCTTCAAGTAGAGCAGAAGAATTGCAAATCTGACGAAGCTTCCTGTGATAAAGTGACGTAACTGCAAGAATCTTTGATCGACCAGAAAGCGCAGTGCGACTGCATTGCAGCCAAGCGTTTTCTGGTCGATTTTTTGTGATTCAAGCACTACTAAAAAAGGTAGTAAATTGTGATTTGATTGTTCAAAGCATGCAAACCTAGTCATCATCTTGATTGTGTGCGTGGTGATGTGAACTGCCAGGTTTATGCAGGTGATCCTTCTTCGACATTTTTTTCCAATAAGGCGTGTCGTGAACGGCCAGAAGAAAAAAGGTAATGATTGTTGTTAAAACTCCAAGCACGTACATACCGTAAGCCATTGTCAAACCAATAGATGCTGTTGCCCAGATTGTTGCCGCTGTTGTTAGACCTATTGTGCGTCCACCTTGCCCGCGCATGATTACTCCTGCGCAGATAAAGCCGATACCGCTGACAATTTGTGCGGAAATCCTTGAGTCTCCGCCTGTAGCTCCCTGCGAGTGCATTGATACTAAGCCAAATACACAGGACCCGACAGCAACTGCAGCATATGTTCTAATGCCGGCGTCGTGTTTGTGCAATTCTCTTTCAAAGCCGATTATGCCGCCAAGAATAGCCGCTAAAACAGCGCGCACAGCCATAATAAGTTCAAGTTGCCAGTCCATTCGATTTGCTTCCGGTTTCAGATTGACTGTTTTCGATTGCATTGAAAATGAACACCGTTGTCGGCTTGCACTTTCAATGGGAATCCGCATCATATCTCAGTTTTGCTTTATGTCAAAATTTGCAATACGAAAAATCCTTGATCGCACATTTGTCAAAACTATGCGCCAAGTTTTGTCTGGTCGTTTGTACATTCATGCAAGCAATTCCGGCTTATTTAGCGATGTTTCTTTATTGCCCTTGCACTTAACCCGGCTTGCTGCAAAACTGAAAATCGATGAGAAATAGCAACATATGAAAAAGCCTGATTACGATCGCTTGTATCAACTTGCGCTAAAGCAGGAAGGATTCTTCACTGCTAGTCAGGCAGCCAGCTGTGGATATTCAAGGCAACTGCAAGTTTATTACGTCCGAAAAGGTGAATGGCTTCGAAACGTTAGAAGCATCTTTCGATTCAAATATTTTCCGGTCCTTTCTTGCCATAGAGAAGACTTCATTGTTACCCAGCTGTGGACGGAAGACAAAAACGGAGAGATGGCTGGAGTTTTTGCATTTGCGACAGCCCTCTATCTCCACAATGTTATTCAAACCGTGCCCGCTCATCTTGACGTAATCGTTCCTAGAAATTTCAGAAGAAACTCTCTGCCACCATTTAGATGCCGGTTTTTTAGACGTCATTTAGAGTCGGACAGGATTGAGATAATTCATGGTTTGCAAGTGACAAATTTGCTCTGGACATTTGTTGATCTTTTAGATGTGGAGCTAATCGAAAGACGTATCCTCAATGATTTGCTTAAAATCACTTTTGAAAGTGGCAAGCTAAACAATGCCCAGATGCAGTCGGCAAAGCTCTCGCTTGTGCAAAGAGATCGTTTGATGAAGGCATTGCGAGAAATTGGCTTTGTAGGCGGTCAAAGCATTACCGTTGACGATTAACCTCCGCACAGTTGTTGTAATAATTTTGTCTTTTGTGCGGACTTAGACGATAAGCGCCTTTGCAATGAGCACAAAAGTAAAAAAGTTTTGAACCCTTGAGCGTAGATTCTCACTGAGAGGCTGTCTTCTTTGTGTCACGTGGTTGTCACAGTACTCTCGTTTTATTGAATCTCCCTTTATGCGTGAGGTTCGACTTGTGACGAGAGATGATTTTTACAGGGGACAAACGAACCCTGCAAGAGAAATGGCTCGAGAGCTTGATTTTGGCAATGGCAGAGAAGTGGCGAATGTTTTACAGGATATCTACAGAACAGACCGGTATGCATTCAGACAACTTGCACAACAAATCAATCGTTCAGAGCGAAATGGTTTGGGCGATGACCTGACAATAACTGAAAATGGTCAGGTGTATGTTGGTTATCCGGGACGTGAAAGGCGTGTAGGACAGATTGACCAAGGACGTTACGGGCAAGGTGGCTGGAACTATCCAAATGGTGGAATGCGTGACAATCACACCCCTTACGGAGGTCGAGGACGAATTGATGTAGACATCAATTTTCCACCGCTACCTTACCCTCGAAACGGTGGTTGGGGCAATGACAATCACAACCTTCCAGGGCGCGACATTTATAGGTCCTATCCACAAAGCCGATATCCGGACTATGACAGATACCCTTCAGGTCACAGAGACAATAACAATGCTGAAGTCATAGGCACTATTGTCGGCGGTGTCGCAGGCGGTGTTATTGGGGAACGCAATGGCAGGAATAACGGTATAACGGGCGCGCTAATTGGCGCTCTGGGCGGCAATGTAATTGGTCGTCAAATAGACAGAAGCAATGAACGACAACGCGATTATCGCTTTCACAGATAGACTTCATCATGAGGGAAAACAAAAGGCCGATTTTCAAAATCGGCCTTTTCGCTTTTGTAATTGGTCCAATTCTCAACCTCAGGTGGGCAAGCTTCCCTCCAATACTCCTGCGCCGGGTGCCATCACTTGCCTAGAACCAATTGATGCATCGGCTGCTTGAAGTTTTCCATTGGCATTTTTGCTTCCGTAGCTTAAGGCGCTTTGCAGTGCCGATTGAAAGCGCAAATCGCTGATGATAGAAGGATTTGCTTGAGCTGCTTGCATGAGTGATACGATGCCCGTCAACTTATCGCCTGATGCTATAGCTACCAAACCTCTATTGATCATTTGCATAGCCTGTTCTGCGATTTCACCTGGTTGAGGTTCTTTTGGCGTAGCTTCGGACTCCTCGGACTCTGTAGCCGCCTGAGACACATTTTCCGTCGTTGATGGCTGATCCGGAAGCGCAGCCTCTGATTGACCAGCCTGCCCAAAGTGAGCGCCTTCTGGATGCGGGTTTGGAACATCTCCGACAATTGACTTTAGATACGAAAAGAATTCTTGATTTTGAATTATTTCCGGTTTCAATTGGGCAGCTTTCATTAATTGAAGAATTCCTGTCAAATCATTCTGACCTTTAACATCTTCCAGACCTTTCTGTACGAGCTGTGCGGCTTGCAGACTCGCTTGCTCTTCTGCTCCCTCTCTGCTTGCCAATAAGTTCGCCGCCTGTTGTCTGAAGCCGGATCCTTCAGGGCTGTCATTTGTCGTTGCGTCCAGACGAGTATCCAAGTTTTGAATTGCGTTTTCTTGCATGAACATTTCCTTTTTAGTCTTAGAATTCTGATGTTTCAGAGCGCGTACTTAAGGCGCAATGCACGACGTCTAAGCCCTGCTGGAGCAAGGCATATTTGATTGTTTTTCTTGATTTGGTAAGTTCTTACATCAAAGTATTTGCAACGGGATTGAAAGTAAATGGGAAGTCACGAAGTTTTGCTTACTATCTCTCATTCTTATGACAATCGTTTGACACCAATTGTGGTGCGCATGTGATGGAAGGATGTATAAGTTCTCGATGTCCAATTCCCTTGCCCCTGCTTGCTTTGAGGCTGAATCTAATTCACTTTTCGTGAAAGTGTAGTGAAAGTGTGCATGCACAAATGTTCAAATTGTTTTTGCATTAATGCTATTGGTGGCTTCACCAAGCCAAAGTTCGGCTGATTGTTTTTCTTTTTTTGTTTTGGTTTTCTGCAGCATTATGTGATTTTGAAAACGATTGTCAGTGCCGTAACAACTGGCTCAGGTAGCCAACTGTAACTGCCTATTAAAAAGGATGGTGACCGCCTTTTTTTCTTCAATTTAAAAGATTGTTTGCACGAAAGTAAAAATAAATGCGGAATCAATGTATAGGTGTTTTACGGTAATCGCCTATTTATCAGGGTTTTGGCTCGCGTGCCTTTCGTGTTTCTTGCAGAAGAAGTTAAAGTGTGTTGGTTGACAATCGCTGAAGCTCAGTTATGATGCTGTTCTTGGTAGGTTCGTACAAAAAACGATATTCATTTTCAATAATAAATTTTGTAAGGGGAAACAAGTTGCGCTGAGGAGCTGACCTTCTTTTCTCTATTTAGAGAATAAAGAAGAGCTTCTCGGCAGCAGCTCAATCTCCTTCTGTCAACGAGGTTTCCTATGCACGAATGTTCAAACGAGTATCTGACGTCAATTCAAGATGCAATTACATATCTGCTCTATGAGCTGCACAAGTTTGGACCGATACGCTTACTAACAAATGACGATAAATTGGAGCTAGCTAATCGCAACCGTGTTCTTTGCTGCGAGATAGAGACGCTAGTTGAAGCTTTGAAGATAATGAAAAAGAACTTGCTTGTTCACGAAGTCAAAGTAAAGGAAAGAAGACTTACATATTTTTTGACAAACAAAGGTGTTCTTATGGCTTACTTGGTTCGACTTCAATCAAATGCAGAAAAGCAGTGTAATTGTATGGAATGCCAGGACAGTCTTGATAATGTCATGTCGATCATAGAGAAAAGTGGCTCCGTGGCACTAGTTTTTGATGATAGTTGCGAGTTTCCCCATTTGGAAACCGGCAGTCTGCATATTTGTCTTGAAGACGAAAATGTTGGCAAAGGACTTATTCAACTTCAGCGCAATGGATCGATTAGGCTCGATGAGAATTTGATCTACAGCCTTTCTAGAAAAACCTCCTGATGAGTGTTTTGACTATTTGAGCATGCAATGATTCAAAGTTTGGAGCGGTCGTTTAGATCGCCGTAATCTAACGCTTCGGGAAGGACTGATGGCAGGGGAAATCATTAAAGCAAGCGAGGCTCCTCGCTGGTTGCAACGCTTGGGTCATTTTATTGACCATTTCAATCCAGGTAGATTTTTGCTTTGGAAAATCAATTTTGCAGTGGTGACTTACACTGCGCTTGTTTGTTTGATTGATAATCACGATATCAAAGGCACTAAGTTTGTTGAGCTGAATGGAGCAATGCTTCTAAGTGCCGTGATTGGGCTTCTGCTCATTTTTCGCAACAGCAGTGCATATGAGCGCTGGTGGGAAGCTAGAAAGCTCTGGGGACAGCTGGTAAACGAGAGTCGTAATCTCGCCATAAAAACACGCTGTTATGCCGATTCTCTAAATGAACTGCAACGTCTGGAATTTGCCAAATTGATTTCTGGCTTTGCGTTTGCGCTGATGGAGCATTTACGCTGCCAGCGGGATCCAGGTTTATTGCCATCACTTTCCATCCCGGAAAAAAATCAGCATATTCCTTCGGCGATAGCCCAAGAGGTCTACAAGAAACTGAAGATTTGGAGAAAAGAAGGAATTATCGATCAGTGGGAGCAATTACAACTTGACCTGCATGCAAAAACTCTTATGGACATTTGTGGCTCTACAGAGCGAATACTAAAGTCGCCGATTGCCGGTTCGTATAAGCTTCTTCTCTGGCTCGGTCTGATTTTAAATGTTGCATGTTTGCCGTGGTTCCTGGTTCCGTCTTTCCATTGGTGGAGCGTACCAATGATGCTGATTTCCTCATACTTTATATTCGGTGTGGAATTGCTGGCTGAAGAAGTGGAAAGGCCATTTGATCCGCTGCCAAATGATCTACCTCTTGAGGCGATTTGCGCCACTATCGAACAATCGGTCGAAGAGAGCCTTGAAGTCCTGATTTCCTAGTTCTAGGTTTTGCCTGCATGAATGTCAAAAAGTGTTGGACGATTTCAAAATGCCTTGTTTTGCACGAATGTAAAAAATCTCAAAATTGACGAAATTTTTGATTGTAGTTTTTTAGTTCTAAGTCGTGCTGAAAACGCGCTTTTGCTGCGCAAATAGGAGACAATGAAAGCGTGGTGAAATGGAAAAATGCAACTTAAACCAAGCATTTAGTCGGCGGGAAAAAGAGGAATTTTTAAGTGTCTCATGCGCACGATCACGGTCAAGAGCGATCGTCTAAAAACAAGAAATCCTTAAGCATCGTTTTTGCTTTTACGCTGACATATTTAATTGCCGAGGTTGTTGGCGGCATCATGACCGGAAGTTTGGCTCTGCTAGCTGATGCTGGGCATATGCTTACAGATGTAGCCGGTTTGGGATTAGCAATTTTTGCAATCTGGTTTGCAGAGAAGCCTGCAAATGCCACGAAAACTTATGGTTATTATCGAGTTGAAATTCTGGCTGCAGTAGCTAATTGCATAATCTTGCTCGGAATTTCCGGCTATGTTCTTTATGAGGCTTATCAGAGATTTCTGCATCCACCTCAAGTTCAGACAACGGGGATGCTCATAGTGGCTGGCATTGGGCTTGTCGTAAACATTGCCGGCATGTTTATGTTGAAGGCTGGATCAAAAGAAAGCCTCAACATGAAAGGGGCTTACTTTGAGGTTTTGTCCGACATGGTCACCTCAATTGGTGTAATTATTGCTGCTCTAATCATGATGACTACAGGCTGGTACTATGCCGATCCCATAATTTCTGCCGGCATCGGTCTTTTTATTCTGCCGCGCACGTGGAATCTGTTGATGGAAGCTGTCGGGATATTGCTGGAGGGAACACCCTCTGATATTAATCTGGTACTACTTCGAGAAGCTGTGAATGCAGTGCCCGGCGTCAGAAGCGTGCACGACCTACACGTCTGGAGCCTTACTACCGGCATAAATGCCGCAAGTATGCATGTCGTTTTAGGAGAATCTACTTACGACGAGGTTTTGTCTCGCGTCCAAATTGTCTTAAAAGATCACAAGATTGGTCATTCAACTGTGCAAATCGAGCCTGTAGAGTGCAACGACACTCATCTTTAGTAGATATACATCTGCCCTAATCTCCATTGAAAATGGAAACGGTTTTCAGTATGATGGTTGTATGTTTACAACCTCTAGCAATTGTCTATCCTCAACGTGCAGCCACAAGTCTGCCGGTATCTGGGATGTTTTTGGAATGTGTGCCGGATTGGTTTGTCTCGTCCACTGCCTGGCTCTGCCATTTGCCATTGCAGCCTTGCCTGGACTAGGGCTTTTGAATTTAGAAAACGACTATACCCACATTCTGCTTTTTGCTTGGGTGGCTTTGTTTTCAGTATCTATTTTCGTTGGCTACAGGAAGCACAAGCGAACACGCGTTCTGGGCTTCATGTTACTTGGACTTTGCTTTGTCATGACAGCAACTTTCCACCACGCATTTGGTGTCAGTGAGTCACTGGAAGTGCCTGTCATATCTCTCGGAAATTTTTTGCTTGTCTTCGCTCATTTTATGAATAGACGAATTTCAAGACAGATAGAGATTTAGTTAAGCGGATGTCCTATCGCTTGCTCGAGATCAGTGAGTGACTGTTGATAGGTCCTCACAGCATCAAGATAATTCACACGCGTTTGAACATTAGCCTGTTGAGCCGCAAGTGTAGAAGTAATATCGTTTTGACCAAATTCATAGCCGCGCCTGGCCATACTTGCCACCTTTTCTGATGTGGGAAGAATTTTTGTTTGGAAAAGCTGCAGTCTTTCACGAGCTGCGGAAAGCTGCTGATAGGCGGCTATAACTTCTTCAGAAATAACGTTTTTCATTGATGCGGCTTCGCGTTTGAATTGAATGTATGTTGCCTTCAGTCTGGCAATATCGCCCTGCTGGAAGTTGAAGACTGGCACTTCTTGTGTTACTCCAACGAATACCCCTTTTGTCGCAGGACCTTCAGGTGGGTTTCCTGAGTAGGAATTACCAATATTCAATTGAGTGTTCGGAATTATGTTTCCTACAGTGTTGCGCATGCTTGCTGTATTCACGACCATTCGTTGCTGAACTGCTTTTAAGTCAATTCTGCTTTTAAGCCCGTCGGCAATCAACGAATCTAGAGAAGGAAGTTCCCTTGAAAAATCGGGCAGCATCTCATCATTTGCTGCTCGAAGCTGAAACGTTGGAAGGTGATTTACATCAACTGGTTTTTTGTAATCCTTACCCATAATGACCGTAAGCCTTTGGCGGCTTTGCTCCAATCTTTTCAGGCTCTGTCTGTAATCTGCCTCTGCTTGCATCCAGGCAAGGCTCGCTCTTTCAACATCGTATGCCGCAACATCATCTGCTTCAAATCGTTTTCTTGCTGTTGTCTCCAGCTCTTGTGACAGCTGCATCAAAGTATTTAGAGTCTCGACCGTTTCTTTGGACATAACTACATCGAGATATGCTCTTCTTACAGTTGAACGCAATTGCCATAGATTATTTTGAATTTCAAGATCTGCCAGTCTTACTTGTTGTTTCGCTAAGAGAAGCCGAAAAGCGAGTTTCCATGGTCCTTCTATCGGCACTGATGCACCTATTTGCCTTGCTCTTTGCGCGGTGTCTTCAAGAAAGAAAAAAGACGGATTGGGAAGCGTTAGAGCTTGTGCAAATGCTGCTTTGGATATGCCTAGTTGAGCTCTTAAATGAGCAGCTCTTGGACTGTTTAGCAGCGACTCGTCAAAGGCACCAGTAAGAGTCGTTAAGTCTTGGACTGAAGAAGGGCTTTCTGCTTTCGGGATATTTAGAATGCTAGGCGTGGCGGAGGCCGTATGAGCGCTTGGGCAAGAGACCACATAAGCAGCTAAACTAGCTGCCGTAAGTCTTCTGATTTTGACTGCGGGATTTGGTTTTCTACCGTCCATTTATTCTTTGGCACCTGAGTGTTCTGTGTCGTCTTCAACATGAGGAATTTGATCTCCGCAGTGAAAGGAGAAAATTGGATGCAAAGTTGTTTTGTCCTTTAGTCTGACATCTGTTTCTACAACATAGTCTTCGTCATGCTTCAGCCTTATGGATGCAAAATAAATTCGTAAATTTGCATCTTGTTTGAATTCCACTGAGTCAGTATCACCATCACGAGCAACAAGGCGCGCGCTAACGTGGGCGTCGTCTTCCACCTTGCCGTTTTTCCTTATATCAAGATGAAGATACGAATTTCCTTTTGTCGAATAGCGTGGATACATAGTCATTACATACGGTGCATGAACAACTTGCAAAACGACGTTACGGAACTTTTCTTTGGTCTTATTTCCTACGCGCGTGCAACCGTTAAAGCTGGCAGCAACGAGCGCAATCCCTACAATTGCAAGGTTCGTTTTAGCTATGCGATTCAATCCACACCTCATTTGATTATCGGTTCACTTGAAGGTTTTTCGTCCAGACGTTTTTGACGAGCGCGTTTGTCGCTTTGTTTGCCCAACTGCTCGAATACAAGATAGAGATTCGGCAAAAGTAGCAATGTCAGTAAGCTTGAAGTAATTAAGCCTCCTATCACCACAGTTGCCAGAGGCCTCTGCACTTCAGCACCGGCTGAGCTGGAAAATGCCATTGGAAAAAATCCCAAACTAGCCACAAGCGCTGTCATTAAAACTGGACGCAGCCTTGTTAGTGCGCCCTTTATAACTGCCGCTTCGGAGTCCATCTTTTGCCTAAGCGTATTGATATAACTCACCATCACAACACCGTTTAAAACGGCTACACCTGAAAGCGCAATGAAGCCGACGCCTGCCGATATTGAAAATGGCATGCCTCTTATCGCCAGGGCAAAAATTCCACCAACTACCGCAAATGGAATGCCGGTATAAATAAGCAAAGCCTGGCTAACGGAGCCGAAGGACATGAACAAAAGAATGAAAATCAAGAGCAGTGCAATGGGCACAACTATGGCCAGCATTGTCGATGCGCGCTGCAGATTCTCGAACTGACCGCCCCATGTAATGTAATAGCCTTCCGGTAATTTCACTTCTTTGTCAATTCTCTTTTCTGCTTCTTTGACAAAAGTGCCGATGTCTCGACCGCGCACGTTCAATTCAACAACTATCCGTCTGCGTCTGTCTTCTCTGGATATCTGTGCAGGACCTTCTTCCACCCTGATTTTTGCAAGGCTTGTTAGTGGAATCATTGCACCGCCGGCCTTGGGGGCTAGTGCCGGACCTGCAACCAGAAGTTTCCTTATTGATTCAAGGTCGCGGCCAGACTCTTCGTTTAGCCGAACAACTATTTCGAAGCGTCTTTCTCCTTCGTAGACAATTCCAGCCGGTTGTCCTGCCATAATCGACTGAACAAGAGTATTTACATCTTCTACGTTGATCCCATAGCGAGCAATTGCATCCCTGTCCGCTTCTACTACTAACTGCGGAAGCCCTGCTGTTTGCTCAACTTTGACGTCTGCTGCTCCGGGCACGGTACCGATGACTTTGCTAATCTTTTCAGCTGTCTCTCTGAGCTTGTCCAGGTCGTCTCCAAAAATTTTGACTGCAATGTCTGAGCGAACACCGGCAATTAGTTCAGCTGTTCTCAGTTCGACAGGCTGAGAGAAACTGAAAACTGCTTGCGGCACCTTCTCTTCTAGTGCCTTTGCTATTTTGTCCACCAACTCTTCTCTATTTTTTGCCGTAGTCCATTCTTTTGGAGGTTTCAGCCCTACATACAAGTCACCCGTATCAACGCCCATAGGGTCTGTTGCTACCTCGGCGCGCCCTATTTTAGAGACGACTTTTGTCACCTCCGGGAATGAAGTCAGAACTTTCTCTGCTTGAGTTGTCGTAGCAATAGACTGGCTTAGAGACACGCTGGGAAGCTGTTGTATCTGTACAGCCAATGCGCCTTCGTCGAGTCTCGGAATAAATTCCGCTCCCAACATTGAAAGCGTAATGCCGCTCATCACGATCAAACTAAGCGCTACGGCAAATGTTTGATTGTGATAGAGAGAGGCAAAGTGCAATGCCTTCTGGTAATACCCTTTTATCCAGTGCACAAGAAAACTTTCTTTCTCGCTCACTGGTCCTCGCATAATGAGCGTGAGCATTGCCGGGACATACGTCAAAGAAAGGATCAGCGAGCCTGCTAATGCAAACACAATTGTCATCGACATCGGTTTGAACATCTTGCCTTCAATTCCTGAAAGGCTGAAAATCGGCAAATAAACGATTGCAATAATAATTACGGCAAATACAACTGGACGCCCAACTTCGAGGCAAGCATTTAAAATAGTCGTTTTATTGCCTGGTTTACGTCCCTTTTCGTTGTCTATCCCCAGGCGCCTGACAGTGTTTTCAACCATGACGACAGCACCGTCCACGATGAGACCGAAATCTAGTGCGCCAAGGCTCATCAAGTTGCCGGATACTTTGAACATATTCATGCATATGGCGGCAAAGAGCATGGATAGAGGAATGACGCTTGCGACAAGTAAAGCGCCCCTCCAATTTCCTAGGACCAAAAGAAGCACGAGAATAACTAAAAGCGCACCCTCTACAAGATTTGACTCGACTGTGTGAATGGTTCTATCGACGAGCTCAGAGCGATCATAGAAAGGAACCAATGCGACGCCTTTAGGCAAAGTCTTCTGAATTTGTTTGACCTTTTCTTTGGCTCGCTCTACAACAACCCGGGAATTTTCTCCTTTTAGCATCATCACGATTCCGGCGACTATTTCTCCTTTGCCATCTGCAAGAACCGCGCCCTGTCTTACTTCAGCACCGGTTACAACTTCAGCTATATCGCGAATGAATATCGGCACGCCGTCTTTGCCCGACTTAACTACGATGTTTGCAATCTGACTGGTTGTCTGAGCTAGACCAATACCTCGAAGAATAAATTGCTCGCCTGTGTGCTCTAGATAAGCACCGCCGACGTTCTCGTTGTTGGCCATAACCGCCTGTACGACATCGCGCAAGGAGAGCCCGTACGAAACGAGTTTTGGTGGATCGACTCTGACTTGATACTGTTTTTTTTGACCCCCGTAGCTGTTAACTTCGGCAACTCCCGGAACTCCCATCAGTTGACGCCTAACTATCCAGTCTTGAATGGTGCGCAAATACTGCGGGTCGTTTTTTACTTCCGCACTTGGTTTAAGTTCGTATTGATAAATTTCTCCAAGCCCTGTTGAAATTGGACCCATCTGCGGAGAGCCCAGGTTCTCAGGAATTTGTTGTCTGACTTGTGTGAGTCTTTCCAATACAAGTTGTCGGGCGAAATATGTATCGACACTGTCATCAAAAACAATGGTTACTGCTGATAGTCCGAATTTAGAAGATGAGCGCACTTGAGAGACTGAGGGCAGACCGCTCATGGCAATTTCGATTGGAAAGGTTATTTGTCTTTCTACTTCCAGAGGTGCAAGCGAAGGTGCAGAAGTTAAGACCTGCACCTGAACGTTGGTGATATCAGGGACAGCATCGATTGGAAGATTCTGTAAGTTGAAAATTCCGGCAGCAACAAGTCCTATCACCACCATAACCACAAGAAGTCTTTGTTTGACCGAGAAACTGATTAATGCCTCGATCATCAGTCTTCTCCTCCAAGTTGGTCTTTTAAGAGCTTGGATTTAAGAACGAAAGATCCGTTAGCTGCTATCTTTTCACCGGCAGAAACACCACCCTGGACTGGCGTTTTTCCTTCGACATCTTGTCCTGTCTCTACCTGTCTGACGGCGAACTTACCTTCCGAATCCTGGACAAAAACTACTTGCTTTCCTTCTACTGTCTGCACAGCGGCGCTAGGAACGTAAATAGCATCACTGAGTTTGGCTGGCTTGCTGAATTCGATTTGCGCGAATGCACCAGTTTGTATACGGTTGTTAGGATTGTCGATGATGATGCGAACTCTAGATGTACGGGTATCTTCATTCAAGCGCGGGTCAATAAAACTAACTGTTCCTGCAATCTTTTTTTCTTGCAAGGCTACTTTTGCCTTTGAGCCAATATGAACACCTGCCATTTCACGCTCCGGCACATTGGCAATAACCCAGAGCGTGGATGTATTGGCGACAGTCAATAAAGGCTTGCCGGCTTCAACTCCTGCTCCCGGATTTACTAGCCGTTCGATGACAGTTCCGTAGATAGGAGAACGCAATTGAAGAGTCGATATGTCGTGTTCTTTTTGCTCATCGTTAGAAGAAAGTTGAGCATCTATGGCTTTCAGCGCATCCTTTATGTGTTCGGCTTCTGTTTGAGCTGTGCTCAAATCTGCCTTTGCTTCTGAAACCTCTCTGTTTAAGGTAATGTCTTTTTGAAAATTGAATTCAGCCGTTGCTTTTACAAATTCAGATTCAGCAGATACAAGGTCTTTTCTTGCAACTAAACCTTCAGACACCAATTGCTTTGTTCTTTTCAAGGTTGCAGATGCTTCATCTAATGCTGCTTTTGCCTTCAAGATATTGACTCTGTTTGCAGCCTGCGTGACCCTGTGTAGTGTGACTTTGGCAAGGCGAAGCTTTGTTTCAGCCTCGTGTAACTTGCCATGCATCTCAGCCACCTGCGGGCTGTCTATAGTGACAAGAATCATGCCCGGCTTAACGCTGTCTCCAAGGGCTACATTGACAGATTCGACCCGTCCGTTGGCAAGCGCGCTTATCTGCTGCATTTGTTGTTGATTTGGTTCAACTGAGCCTGCTACAGTGAACTTCGAGGAAGGCTTTTCTGTGGTTACGGTGACAACCTCGACAACGCCTTCCTCCTTACTCATTTCAACTGAAGTACGATTTGCTTCTACTTCTTTCTCTTCAGTTTCCTTATTTGCCATTTCTGCTCTGTTGCCAATGCTGAACCAGAGAATGGCGCTCAGAGCCAATCCGATAGCCATTGCTAAGGCTGCAATCAACCAGCCTTTACGTTGATCGACTTTTTCATGTGACTTATTTGGAACTTCAATTTCTTCTTGCGTAGGCATGCTACTGGCTCCTAAGAGGCAACAAAATAACGCAATAGCAATAGCTACAGCGCTTACGATTTGCTTTGTGCCTTAAACCAATATCTTTTGATGCAGAGAAATTAAGTCTTGTGGTGGAGCTTTATTCAGATATCCGAATGAAATATCACGCTTTGTCAGACGAGTCCGAGTAGATACCGCGTGAACAAAATCTGTGATCGGAAGTTCGATGATGGCTACTTCTTCGCCAAAACTGACAGAGAAATCGAGGTCTTGCTTTTCAGCACAACAGTTTTTTGCATGACCACAATCCATACAAGTATCTGCAGTATCGACAATAGAAACGACATCCCTGCCATCTTCTGTGTTGCAGGCGCAAGCCATCAGGCTCAAATACGAGCAGTTGAACGCCAGAAGAAATAAAAGTGTGACTACTCTAACCAACATTTGTGCAGATGTATTTTGACATTCGTGTAAAAAGGCAATCGAAAACCGTTTTCGTTTTTGCTTTGCCTTGTCGGAAAGCTAGATGGTAGGCGGCTTTTCAGCCTAAGTCAATTGTAGCAGCTTAATGAAAGCTCCTGGATGATCAATGACAGAAGCTGGGAAGGAAAGTTTCCGAAGGCTACCTTTCGCCTTGAGCAAACATTTTTTTACTTGTATGTATTAAGCCTGGCTTTCACCCATGTGGTTATTACGAAACGCTGATTGTCACGTGAATGAGCGCGCCTTACGATGAAGACTTGACGCCAAGCGCTTACTAAACTTCCCCTCGAAGTACATGAACTTGGTCGACCCCAAGAACGAATTGACGTTCTCCACTTCCATGTTGCGACGTTCAGGTATCTATACAAATGTCGAGAAACCAAGAAATAAATCCATCAAATGATGGCGCGGAGCCAACCAGGCAAAGCAACGCAGAAAGAACACGGAGCGTGCTAAGTAGTTTTGCAGCGCGAGATTTATCGAGTCCCCCGGTTGGGCGAAGTGATGCGGTCACCACTGGTGATGCCACAGTATCCGGTCCTAGTGCACAAACCTCTGATGCTTACGACCCAAAAGTAAGCCCGGCAGAGCTTGTAAAGCAAGGGAAATTTAAAGACAGAACTGCAACACGGCAAGAAAGCGTTCTTGAAATTCCAGACTTAAACGACAAAACGCCGCCGAAAATATCAGTCGGCATGGAGGATATCACCAAGCAGCCTCCGGATAAGCCTCATTTCGTTGTGAAACAAAATGGCGATATAGAGATGTTTGGCGATCCTGAAGCTTTAAAGGCTAAGGACATCAAAATTCAGCTGGAAAGAAATGAGGGTCAACTCTATCCGACAGATGCGCAAAAGGCAGCAGCTGAGAAACTAGTTACCTATTTGTCTGACCGTCTGAAGAGTCAGAATCCTGATCTGGCGAAAAATGGAGTTGAACTCGCGGATAACGACGCTGTCGTGTCGCCTGAAGCTCGCCAGAATGCTGGGATGCGTCAACCGCAATCATCTCAAATGAGTCCGGAAACGCAGCAAAGCGTCGGCAACATGAATAGATTCAAGGGTAATAACGGCGGTGAGATGCCGATGGGCAATACAAGAGACTATTTCCCGAACAGAGACGTTCCGAGGCAAGCGAATGAATCTGATCAGCAAGCAGCAGTGAAGGAAGCGGCTGCTGGCCTATTCAATCCAGACAAGTCAGAGCCATATTCAACAATTCGTAAGTCACCAGAAGGCGATCATCGGGTTGGTCGCTACGGTTTTAGTGGCAGACAAATACACAACTGGTTGGCTGGTTTAGACCTTGGTGATCCGCCCGATCCTGCAAAAATCGAAGAGCTTATCAAACAAGGAAAATTGCCAAAAGGATTTAATGCAGATTCTCTGAAAAAGCTACAAGCCATGGCTCAAAAAATAGCTAATGGTGAGGCTCCAAGCAAAGATGACATCAAACTCTTGCCGAAAGAGATGCAAGAGACGATGGCAACTGATATGGTTGGGCAACTTAAGGAGCGCTTGGGGGACAATCCGGGAGCTATCGCTGCCGGCATGATGTCTGGAAAGGCTCCTTCCGAATTGACTCAGGAAGATCTCAATTCTCCCACAGGTAAGCAATTGGCTGATGCAGGTCAAAGACTTTATGACATTGCCACGGCGCGCCAGCAATCTACAGATGACAATGACAAAATTCAGTGGAACCAAGATGGAAAAGTCAGCATTGGTAATGGCAAATGGCTATCTGGAGCTGCCGGTCAGGCTTTTATCGCGGCGCAAAAGGACGCTGCCGCCGATGGTGTCACTATTCGAGTGAATTCCGCGGGTCGCACTTTAGAAGAACAGAAATATTTATACGCAAACCGCGGGACTAAAGGAATTTCCCGGACTGTTGCACTACCTGGTAGATCCAACCATGAAAGTGGAAACGCGCTTGATATAGCTAACTATCAACAAGCCAAACCGTATCTTCAGAAATATGGTTTCGTGCACGGCGATGGCAATGGACCCATTTCCAATGATCTCGTTCACTTTAAATACACCGGTCGAAGCAATACTCGCTATGCATAACATCAATCGAGTTGATGGCTGCCAAGGAAGTTAGCTGCTTTCCTGAGACTCAATTTCTGGTATAAAGCATGAGTGGTTTTTCAATAAACCAGGGAATCTTTCTTGAACCTTGTGCGCTCTGACAACGTTTGTTGTTTGAGTTGCAAAAGTGGCGACTCTTGCGGCATCAATTCTCTTTCTGTTTGCGTTTGCTGCAAGCAGAGATCAGGAGTTTACTTATGACATCGACAATGACATCCGACAAAGTGGAATCTTTTCTTGAGGTAGTAAGAGAGCAAGAATCACCAATACGAATATATCCGGAGCAAACAGCTTTTATAAGCAAAAAACTCCAGTTTGACTGGAAAGAGGTCATCGAAGGTCACTTCGAGGGAGATGAAGGACACAAGAACTTCGTAGTACATGATTGTGAGAGCAAAGAAAGCTCTTTTGTTTATTTCGGTTCTCAAAAATGGAAACTTGCAAAAATACACTTCCACAGACGTTCTGAGCATCTACTTGAAAGCAAGCAATCAAAAGACGGATCGTTCGATGCCGAGATTCACTTCATACATGCGCCAGTGAAAGAACCGGTAGAAACTGGCGACAAGATGGTTGAGCCTTCTGAGAATCTAGTGCTTGGCACTTTCGTCGTTGAGAGTTCGACAGGAGCTAAATCTGATGAGCTGATGTCATTTTTTTCTGCTTGTGAATCCGGTGAGAAGTCTGTGCGAATGCCTTTGGAAATAATCAAGCAAGTAACCAAGCTAGAGCACTTTTATTTCTACAGAGGCTCTCTCACAACGAAACCCTATTCTGAGAACATCTCCTGGGTTGTGTTTGAAAATCCCTTGCAGCTGGATAAAACTGTTCTTGACCCTATCTGCCCGACCACTCAAGAAGCGCGCAAGGGACAGCCCTGGAATCGCCGCTTTGTGCTCAGAAACTTTGAGTAGAGGGCGGTAGGCGGTGATCTGGTGCTAATACTCTAAAGTCAAGTTTTGTTCAACATTTTTCGATTTTACGTGCGCAGACTCTTTTCACCGCCTCTTACAACGATCGAGAAAGCGTCTTCAGATGGATTGGGTGAGTTTGACCGTCTGTTTGAAAAATTTTTCTGAGGCTTCTCATCGCGTTAGAGAAGCGTGGCTCGGGCAACAGAAAAACTGTTTTTATGTTCATTGAGGTAAGGAACAAAGAAAATTGACAGGAGTTTCCGACAAACCGGTATGTTTGGCGTTCCTGATAAAATTTGTTCCCGAATTCCTCGAGGCGTTATGTCGTTTAGTCAGAAAGACGTTGATCGCTTGCTTACCGAATGCGGCCGCATGTGCTGTATTTGCAAGAAATTACATCAGGTCCAGGTTCATCACATTCAGCCACTTAGCGAGGGCGGGTCTGATGTAATCGCTAACGCAATTACGCTGTGTCCTAATTGTCATGATGAGGTTCATGAACGTAGTCACTATTCATCTGGCTGCACTTCGCGACGATACTCGATCTCGGAACTGAAACTTCATCGCGAATTCACCAAGAAAATTGCTCGTAAAGAACAAGATTGGGCTCCAGGCTCTCGCACTTGGACTGAAGACCGACATTTGATCTTGTTTTATGCTCAGTGTCTGGACCGTCCTGCCTTTCGCACTTACTTCCATCAAGAACTAAGTTTTGCTGACTTCGACCGCGCTTTGGCAGATACAATTACAGCCATCAATACCGGCTGCACCAAAGTAGGCGACTCAACACTTCCAATTTCAAAGGGCAAAGTATTTCTGATCCATCGTGATTGGAGAGAAACAATGGACACTGCAGTTGAAAAACTGGAAAAAATTCGCGACGCTTTGCGCAGAGAGCTTGGCTTAAACAATATGTTTATGGACCAAGATCGCTTTGGCAGGCATCATTCTCGATTCCACCAAACAACCGACTTGGGCGACTGGATTGATCAAACAAGACAAGAAATTCTCGACAGCGTCAATTCTATTTTGAAGGAATTAGATCAACCACCACTAAGAGACCTTAAGGCCGGTTTTTAACTTAAGGAGCGAACTTGCATGGATGATTTAACCGCCAAAGTTGGACTTGCAACCTCGCTCGAAAAGCAAGGAAAATTCAAAGAAGCAGAAGTGCTGTTTAAACAAGTTCTTTCTGAGATGTCCGATACCGATCCTCATAGAGCCGATGTTTTGGCTGCAATTGGAGGAGTTCTACTCATGCAGAAAGGCTATGACGAAGCAGAACAATTTTTTGGTGAAGCTCTTTTGCTGCTTGCGCCGCAGGATGTTCATCGTAAATCAGTCCTGGCGGGTTTAGCGGCTTCCTGCATCAATCAAGGAAAGGATGTTGAAGCTGAAACCTTTTACAGAGAGGCTCTGAACTTTTCTGGGCCCAGTGTTCATCAAACTCAAATTACGGTAAACATTTCTCCAAGCATCAGGCATGCGTCCGATGATCAACTCACTGCGACCCTTTTGCAGGGTTTGCCATCGAATGTTCGAGATGATGTGATTGAATCACAAGCTTGCCTTCAGAACAAATGCTGGAATGCTTTTGGAGCAATGGCTCGTAGGACAGTACATTCCATCTGTGCTGATCTTGGATGTTCGAAAGGAGATTTGAAAGATCAGATTGATGAATTATGTGGGCAAAACAGGCTAAAACTTGAAGAGGCCAATAGCGCACATGAAATACGAACACTTGGCCGCAACGGAGCGCATCCGGAGTGGGAGCCGGTGACCGAGGAAATGGCGACTAGCGGTTGGGGTTTGCTCATTTGGCTTTGTAAGCGCCTTTATGAACAGCCTCCTGCAAGTCCCAATTGGTCGACTACAACGACACGTCGTTATCGTTTCGGAAATCCTGGAAACAACCCATAACAGCTTAATGTGACTCTCCGCATTGCTAGGTCAATTTGCGCAAATCCAACTGAAAAGTGAGTCTGAGAAATACTTTTCTAAAGCATCTGGCCGAATAAGCGAATTTGTTCAGAATGTGTGTTGACGAGCTACGCTGGCTGTAGAACGCGACGTTCGGCCTCGTCCATTTCGCTCTGTTGAACAAATTCTTGTCGCAAAATTTCGAAGGAATCTAGAAGGAAAACAATCGTTTCACTTTGGGATAGATCGTATGCGGTTGCGATTTCGTCAAAACGCTCTTTTACGGCCTTCTCGACTTGGATATGCAAGTGAGCGTCATAGTTTTTGCTTGGGCGACCACGGCCTCTAGTCGCAAGAGAAGTTTGTTTTTGTTGGGCGTACATATGAGCACCGATCATCTCAATATATTTTGTGAGCGCGGCGGATCTGTCCTGTCCTGTTGAGTGAAATGAAGCAGCTGGTGAATGCACCGTCCACTTGTTGCTTCCTTCTAGTTTGCGAGCAACTGCTGTTGTGCTCATTAGTGTCGTATTGATAGTCATGGTTCCTCAACTTTAAGTTCGAATTGCTGAATGGTATGCAACGGGATGCACTTAAAACTGGCTCTGTGTCACTGCCTCTGTGGATGCATCTTCAAAAAGTGATAAGTTGTAGTCTGGTTGATGAAGTTCAAGATGAGCTTTGATTGCCCGCTCTAGTAAGTTGAGAGCGTGAGCTGTAACGGCTAATCGTCCCTGAGCCTTTTCATCGTCAATCACCTGAATAGTGTTGATATGATCACCGTCCTTCTTACAGAAGATGTTGAAGATGTCGTTGGATTGAGCGTACTGAGCCTCTTCCATTTCGTTGCTTTTCAGCAGTTGTTTTAATGACTCAAAATCCATTACCTTGTTCCTGCAAATGCCGACTCCGCAACATTTTGGCATCATAGGCTGTTGCTGACAAGGGTATTTATTGTATATACAGACATACCATTTTGCGCTTCTTGACAATGTAAAATGTTTGTTAAATCGTATTATTCTGTTGTGAATATTGGATTTGTTTGTTTAAAACCGCTATAATATTTGGTGTGGGAAAATTCCCCTTCCTTAATAGAGGTTTTCACAGATGCAGACAACATCAAATGCTAGCAAGCCGCACCCAGAGCGTGATCTGGTAGAAATCAAGATCAACCGTGTTGAATACAAAATCCCCCGCGGTCCTCTGAAGGTGACTTCATTAAAGGATTGGGCAGAAATACCCCCGGCTGATGAAGTCGAGCAAGTTCGTCACGGCAATCTAGAGCCAATTGCCGACGACGCTACTCTGGAGATTAAGGGCGGCGAGAAATTCATCTCCCATCCAAGAGATGGAGGATCTTCCTAATGCAATTTTCTATCGAGCAAATTGAAGAACTTCGTTCTATATATCCGGACGTAAAACAGATGGAAGAAGGTGGCACACCCTATTTCTTGCTACCTAACGTTTCCCTTCCTGGAGGAGCAACTCCTGCGACTGTTGACCTGCTTCTTCGTCCAGTACACATGGATGGCTACGATTCTCGGCTTTTCTACTCGCAACAGCCAACCTTTGCCAACCGAACTCATCCGGAAGCGCTTAATTGGAACGCCCAAGGTGTTCATATTCTATCGAGAAACTGGTACGCCTTCTCGTGGAGAACAAAACCTGGCCTGACTTTGGCACAAATGGTTGCTATGCATTTGAGGGCAATACGATGAAAACACAAGTCAGAATTGCACGCCAACTCTACAACAGAATAATGGCCGACATGGGTCGACCGCATTCGTTTGCCTACGAGCGAATTGGCTTCTGTCGCGCCAGAATGGGCAATGAGAATAGCTCCAATCCAATCATATTTCTTACGGAATATTGGTCTGTTCCAGATGATCAGTATATTGCTGATGAGTACGCTGGCGCACGTATAAACAGCGAGGCAATCCGAAGCGCGCTTCAGTCCTCGCTAAGCGATGATGTCGGCATCTTTCATATACACATGCACGATTTTCCCGGAATACCCTCATTTAGTCCGATGGATAGGCGAGAAATTCCGCGAATCGTTCAAAGCTTGACCTTCACAAATCCTGGCGTGCCGCATGGAATGCTCGTCTTCGGACGAGATAAGGCATATGCTGAAGCGTGCATGCCTAACGATATACTTCGACCAGTCGACCGCATAACTGTCGTTGGACATCCAACACAGGTGATCAGTGCGCTACCTAAATTCGCTAACAGTGACCGCTTTAGTCGACAGACTTTTCTCGGTCATGATGCTCCAGAGCGAATTGATTCGTTGAAAATTGGCATCGTCGGACTCAGTGGTGGCGGTTCTCATATCGCACAACAGGCTAGCCATACAGGTTTTGCTAACTTTGCACTCTTTGACGCCCAAGCAATTGACCGTTCAAATCTGAATCGTCTTGTTGGTGGAACCGAAGATGATGTTCTAAAAGGGCGTCTCAAAATTTCCATTGCCGATAGAGTGATAACAAGCATTAATGGCTTGGCTAACACAGAGCCTGTCCCCGCCCGTTGGCAAGACTTTCCTCAATCTCTGCGAAGCTGCGATATTGTTTTCGGCTGCCTTGATGGTTTCGATGAGCGCCGGCAACTCGAAGCTGCCTGCCGTAGATATCTCATTCCCCTTATTGACGTAGGAATGGACGTTACTGAAATGACGGGAAAGCCACCTCGAATGGCTGGACAAGTCATTTTGTCTCTGCCCGGTTATCCTTGCTTTCATTGCATTGGATTTTTGAATGAGAGAAACCTTGCAGCGGAAGCGGCAAGATATGGAAATGCTGGCATCAATCCACAGGTGGTTTGGCCAAACGGAGTTTTAGCTTCTACAGCAGTTGGAATCGCAGTCGACCTAGTCACAGATTGGAGAAAGTCCAAACCTGGTCTGATTTATAAGAGCTACGATGGCAACAGCGACAATCTTACTGACCATCCACGTTTTGAATTTGTCAGTGACCGCGGCTGCCCTCACTACCCGTTGGACGCTTTGGGAGATCCATAGACTTCAGAACTAATTTTTATGGACACCAGCATTGGGCTTTTAGCGACTACAAGCTAGTTTCCATTTTTTATGACCGTTTATGAAAGATGTATTTCCCTCGATTTGATCTGAGTTTTGAGACCTGTTCTTGGCGGGAATACAAATTCAATCATGCAACGCTCACTGTCCGTTCACATCGTCAAACAAGGTTTGCAGTCAGGGCTTACCAAATTCTTTGGTCGAGCCACGCGAGCTGCGCTTATTTACTCGTCTGATGTAGCGGAAGCAAATGATTTCTTTGTTTACGACACGACCGGGCTTTTGGAAAAATACAAACCAGATATCAATACTTATTTCCAGAGCGCTGACGCTGTTCCCCGGCAAATTAAGTTTGACAAAATTTCCGAGACTGTTCGGACAAGGCCCCGACTCTCTAATGACCTTTATTGTTTGATCGAGCAGTCAAACGATGTCTTTTTTCACATGTGGTTTGTCGAGCGACACCAGAGTGAAAGCCCTGTCAGCTTGCTTGATCAATGGATTCTTTTTGCACAGCTTCCATTGCTTAGGACAGATGGCGAGATGAACATTGGAACCCAAATTGGTGGAGGCCGACTTGCTGAACATGCCGCATTTGATGTTGTTAGAGAAGTAATCATGGAACAGATGTTCCCGCGCACTTTGGCAGGCGGTCAGGCTGATGCTGAGATCGTTCTTGAATCGCTTATGGAAATTGCAACCATCAAAGAAGAAGGATCCGGTTGCTCAGGCACTTTGGCAATCTTCGACCGAAATCCGACCAGTCAGCCAAAAGTTGACTATCCTCTAAAAACCGCAGTGGCCATCGACAAATTCAAGCATGTTAGAAAGTTTTTGACCGCTACCAGTGATGACTATCAGCTGGTAGCTATCGCCGGAAACATTGTCGGTTTCTCTCACAGAAAATCCATTAAAAGTCCGCTTTTGGCTTCTTTTGATCGTGGAAGGCTCACACTAACTCTGAACAAAGTTCCACTTTGTCAGATTAATAATGGGAGCTTTAGAGCTATAGAAAGCAAATGGACTTTGGACATTAATAACCAAACTAAATCCTTGTCTAGGCTGAATGCTGCGACGAAAGTGCGTGTTCAGGAGTTCGTCAATAAGTTAGTTACAACAGCGCGTAATGAGCATTTTGGATGTACTCTGCTTCTCGATTCAGGCGAACCTTGTAAGCGTAGACTGAGCGGACAAAAGCTAGAGACTTCTGTTGCCTTGAATGAAAACACTTTCAAGCTCTTCTCAGATATGTGTAAAGTTGATGGAGCTGTCCACATTGACGTTAATAAGCTTCACTTGTGCGCTTTTGCTTGTCTTTTGGACGGTGAATCTGGTGATACCGAAGAACTATCTCGCGAAGCTCGCTTTAATTCTGCACAGAGATACAGTCGCAAGACCGAAGATATGGTCGTACTTGTTGTTTCAGAAGACGGACCGGTCACTATCTTTGAAGACGGCGAGGCAGCTGCTGTAATTGAAAAGTATGTGAGAGATCACGAATGCAAACATTCTCCACCAAAGCTGGGTGAATGGTTGAATTCGAAGTAAGCGCGAGCTTTGGATAGGCTATTGCTTCTTCCTAAATTATTCGTCAAGCCGGCTGCTTTGTTTTAGCGAAACCACCATTGAAACCAAGGTGGATGGTGCGCGCTCTTCGCCCATTGTGCCGCCTCGGCGCCACCGCAGTGCGTTTGAGTAATTTTGTCTGGCGTTCATTTTTTTGTTAAGCCGCACAGCGGAGCCGAGTCGGCTGGGCGTTTTTGCAGCGCGAGCTGCTGAAACACCAGCATGAGGGCTTAAGAAATGACAAAGCGTGACTATGGTTTGGAGCTAACGAATAACAGTAAAGTTGGCTGGGCATTTAGTCTTCCCCGGAATAAGACATGCGTTAATGCCACCACTATCTGCAAGAAACTTTGCTACGGAAACGGCATCCGCTATCAATCTGCTGGGCAGAAAGCAAAGCGTGAGCGCAACTTTCGCACTATCCAATTTCTTTTGAGTGAAGGCGGACCAAAGTTGTTGTCACAGAATTTGTCTCTAATGGTCGATCAGGCTCGTCCTCGCGATTGGCTCTGTGCAAAGATTACGGACACTCAAACTGAGATTCCCTGGACGCTTCGCATTCATGATATCGGTGATTTCCATTGCGCCGAATACGTTGAAGCCTGGTTTCTCACTGCTCAAAAATATCCTGACTGCAAGTTTTGGTTTTATACTCGCAGTTTTGCTGAAGTGGAGCTATTTAGCGCTTTGACAAAACTTGCAGCTCTGCCAAATTGCCGGGGCTGGCTTTCAGTCGATTCTGAGAACTTTGAGCAAGCCATTCTTGCAAAGTGCAACATTGAATCTTCGATCTGGAATTTTGCCATGCTCCAAGATCCGGAGATGCATGATGAGGTTTTGTCGTCGCTAAAAATCGTCGAGACATCGGCTAAAATAATCAATTTCCCTTATCATCGCGGTGGCAGACATGTTCAGCCTTTGCGTGACAGTATTCTTATCAACTGTCCTGCAGTTGTGGGTGGTCTGAATTTGCAATCTAGCAAAGATGTTGTTCGCCCCTGCCAATCATGCAGTATGTGTTTACCGTAGTTTTGGTGTGACGTGAGTTTGCTGATGTGCCTTTGGCTCAGCTGAAAGCCTCTGTTTCGGTGGCAACTCTCTTTCGGTGAATTCTACTTCTTTGTATTTGTCTAGATCTCGCGCACTGATTCTTACTTTTCGGTAGACGTGCTGGTTTTCGCAAGCTAATTTCCCAGGATGTATGGTCAGTCGTTTGCTCACAGGTCGACCGTGCCTGCTTTTTGTGTTCGTTTGTTTCTTTCACTCGTTGCTTGTTCGGTCGTCGCTGCCTGGTTGAGAGGCGCGCCTTCTGTACGCCTAGTGGTGAATTTGTTCTCGTCTGGCTTCCCCCAGGGCTGTGTAAAACAAGTGCAAATCCTGGCACATCTTGCCTCTTGCGCAATGACTTAATCCCTTCGGGACGCTGCGCGGTCATGCACCAGATTCAATTCGTGCCGACCTTGGCGCACTTAAACACAGCACTGGAGGTGCAGTCTCATGAATCAAATCACTCTCATCGGCAAAGTCGGCGGCGAACCAACAGCAGTTACCTTCACCGATTCGGATAACAAGCTTGCGAAATTCTCTATCGCTGTGCCTGAGTATTCATCCAAAGTCGACGATCCGGAGCCGCTCTGGATTGACATTGATGCCTGGGGAAATTTAGCTGAACGAGTTCTCGACTATGTCACCAAAGGGCGCGAAATCTGCGTCTCAGGCAAGCTCTCGATTGTCAAATACAACAAAGAAGTAAATGGTGTCACCGTAAAGATGACTAAGCCAGTCGTGAAACTCTCGAGCTTTCACCTCTGTGGCAAGAAGCCTCAAAGCGACAGTGCATCTTCTAAACCTACAAGAAGAAAGCGCAGTGCTGCGTGATCTAGAGGGGCGGGACTTTGTCCCGCCCTTTCCTCAATTTCTCTTTTGTACTTTCGCCTCTTGGAGTATTTGCAATGAAATCTTTGAAGAATCTACTTGCTTTGGACGGCATCGAAACTTTGTCCGTCACTCGCGAAGAATGGCAATTAATAGACGTTGCTATTTGTGGCTATATTGCATTATGGACGCTCAAGGCTGCGGCGCCAAAACTGGACAAACTTCAAGCTGTTTTGAGGGCGGTGAGAGCGCTCTGGTTTGAGGATCGACATGAGCGTCGCAAAACTGGTTTTTGTCGGGTTTGCGGTCACTATGGCTCTGACTGCACTGGTCGCCAAAAGTCCTCTTAAATAGTTAGCGTCGGGGCTGGCCTTCATCAGCCCCTCCTTTTTTGTCAGAAATGGCGGTTACTCAAATGTCTTTTCGGTGGGAAAAATATGATTGAGGTTTTGAGGTGTGGGCCATGGATTTATCTACAAAAGTTTCTGGCGACTGGACTGCTGGTCATTGGAAAGCCGAAAGCGCTAAGCTGAAACCAGGCAAAAATGAGCATCTTTGGAAAATTGCATTTGCCAGGTATTTTCGCGAACGCTTACAGATAAGGTATTTCGACCCTATAAAAGCAATAGAAGGTCTCGGAAAGCATGAGGGTAAAGGATTTGCTATCGTCGCCATTCAATGCAGTCTAATAGAATTTTTGGAGTCGACCTATCAAGGCAAGGCTTACAAGCACAAGCCGGCGAAAAAACACTGTGATGGCTGAACGTGCCCATTGCCGGCGAAGCCTGTTGCAGCGAAGGTGGTCAATGAATATCACAACAGTTCAGGAATGTTCACCAAATTTCTGAGAAGCAAAATGAGTGATTCTTTTACAACAAAACAGGCTGAGTCTTTCTACAAAGCTGTGAGGTGTGGACTTCTTCACGAAGCAAGGACCAAATGTGATTGGAAAATCAATGTTGGCGATGGCAAAGGACCGCCAGTCAAAATCACAGCTGGAGAGAAGATTGTTTACTGGAAAAATTTACGCAGAGGAATCTCGGAATACATCGATTGGTATGAAGGAGAACTTCTCGCTAGTCCCGATCTGCAGAAGAAATTCAAAGATAAGCTAGACAAGCTCTTTCTTGAATAGTCAGTGGCTGAACTGACTATGAATTATGAAGCCAGTGTTCGAGCAGTAATCGCCACTGTATGATTTTTTAACACAATTAGATGCCCCATTTAAAAACGCTGGCAGTGCCGGGCTGCTTGCTGCTCTTCCATGCCCGGCACTAGAGCCTACACGCCGCCGCCCGAGTTCAAGCCCCAGCCAAAAGTCGCTGCGCGAGGCTTGAACTCGGGACCCTGGGCTGGCGTGTAGCAGGCATGGGCTGCATGGGGTGCGCGCGCATCCCTCGACAGACCATGCCTGGAGCAATGAATGCGGAATTAGTGATGGCGGTCCAAGAAATCTACTGCCAGACCCAGATGTCTTCCATTTCGTCGAAGTAGTCTTTAGGAAAACCATGTTCTTCAAGAAATGCTTTGACTTCTTCCCATTGGCAAAATATACCGGCCATCCAGCAGGCATCCCGTCTACCACGTGCTTCTTTCAGAAATTGTCCTATATCAATTACTCCTCTTTTAAGCCTTATGACTGCGTTTCTAAATTCTAGTTTGATAATTCTTGGACTCTTTTCCATTTGGACATCTCCTTGATTCTTGGACTCGATTGAATTTTAAACATGCAGTCAACCCCCTCCTTTTGAGCTGACTATCTGATTGGACCAGGACGCCTTGAGTAGAACAAGGCATCAAGGAAAAGGTCCGTTTGGTCTCAATGAACGCAAAGCAAAAGTCGAAGCAAGACTTAACTGCTTCGACTTAGTTGGTGAAAAAACTTGACTCTACTGAGATGCGCGTTTCAATAGATCTCTCGTTTGAGGTACGTCAAGTCCGCTGTTTATAACTGTTTCAGCATCGATTTTGGCATTTTGTTTTCTGCCCATTTTGATAAAAGTTTCCGCTCGAAGAATGTAGCCACCTTGATGTACTTTTGCTGGAAGCTTTGTATCTTCGATCAGTGCCGTGGAAGACCCGATAGCTGTCGGATAGTCGCCGCTTTTGAGCGCGCTGGAAGCTTTTTCGACTGTCTCTCCGACTGTGCCACTGCCTATAACTTTGTTTCCTGCAATAATGCGACTTTCGGCGTTATTCAATTGCTCGTAAGTGACGTGCTTGTTATAGCCTTTCTTAATCGCGTTTTCAAAGTCTGCTTTTGCTTTGGCATAATCTTTGGAGTCATAGTAGGCAGATCCTCTAAGTGCAATATATTCGCCGTTAGATGGGTCGTTATTAGAGAGTTTTGTAAATTCGGAAATTGCAACGGAAAACTGTCTCGCCTTTATTGCTTCGATGCCTCTGAAGACAGCGCTGTCTCTTTGGTCTCTGCTTAGTCCCTGAGCATATGCTTCAGTTGAAACAAAGCTAGATGAGACAGCTATTGCACACAAGGCTGAAATCAAGACTTTTGACATGGCTTTATCCCTCGTTTTGAGAATTATCTTGTGAAACTTGCTCTAGGGTTTTTCTCCACTACTTTCATTTCTTGCGCTGATAAATCGAGCGGAATCCAGTCAATATCAGCTCGTGCCAGCCCCTTCTTGGCATTTTGTTTTGCGGCTGCCAGCTCGGCATTTTCTTTTCCCTTTTGTCCGAGCCTTGAATAAATCACTGCTCTACGCTTATATGCGGACATCAGCATTGGATCCCACTGAATTGCCGATGAGAAATCTGCAAGCGCTTCTTCGCTCATTCCTACCGAATCGTATGCAGCACCGCGTAAGTATCGCTCTTCAGGTCCGTCAATCTGGGAGATTGATTTTGTGAGATATTCAATAGCTTTCTTGTCGTCTTTCTTAGCCTGATACGCAATGGCTATGAATTTGTAGACTTCAATCTTCAAATCAGAATGATTCTTTTTTATCGCTTCTTCAGAGCGGCTAATAGCATCATCGTAGTGCTTCAAATGAGTCGCAATGATTGCCCCGTAGTCAAACATTGAGCCGTTATCTGGATCAAGTCGCATAGCTTCTTTGATATCCTTTTCCGCTTCTTCGTACTTTCCAGTCCGCATGTAAGTTTCGGCTCGAAGCTTATAACCGAAGCTGGGTTGAACTTTTATCAACTGATTGGCGATATCCAATGCAGCCGGATAATTTTTCACCCTTTCTGCTTCCATATGCTTGTTAAAAAGCTCGCTTGCTATTTTTTCCTTTTCGGCATCTTCGGCGGAATTCTTCGATGTCCCGCTTTGTGTTGAACTTGAATTTGAGCTGCAAGACACAACGAAAACCGCAACAGAAACAACGACCACTGTTGCAAGACATTTTTTCTTCAGAGACATGTTTCCGAACACCTCATGACGAAAGAGTCATTGAAAAAGGACGCCGGGAAACCATTGTTCAGACTAACACGGCCGACCTTTCATACTCAAATTCCTTCCGCATCAAATTTGGCATTCTCGCAAATGATTGTCACTGTAGAATTGTGCATAGCTCAATCGCTGGCTAAAGCTCCAGGTGTTTGAGATGATCCGGCATTTTCGGATGTCTGCCACGCTCTTGTCCTCGAACTAGCAGTATCCACCGCCTAAAAGACTTGGTTACTGCCAGTCGATTTTGGCGCAGTTAGGTGAGCTACAAATTTTACTTGCACTCACTTCAAGGGGACTTCTTCACTTTCTTCGCTCTTGGCTTTCCTTTGGGTGTTGTGGTAGGAACGTCAACTCCATCAAACAACATCTGTTTGGTCGTTGCCGGATCACGTTTTAGTTTTGCCAGATCAATTGCTAGTCCGTCTTTTACATGCTTCGACCATTCTTCTGATTCTTTCTTTGCGCGAGCACGGATGCTTTCCAAAACCTCCGGCGGCACTTGGTCAGCCGAAGTCAATCGATATACTTCCATATCAACGGCAATACTTTCCGCTGCGGCTCTCCAACAGCAAATGAGCATGCTGCAAAGCTCCTCTTCAAACGTTCTTACGTAATTCAATACCTGTCCGTAGTACGGACTTGCTAACTCATCTGCCTTGTTTTCGATTTGCCTGTCAATCGCCGCTCTGATGAAATCAGTTCGAGTCTGGTCCCTTTTGAGCATTCGATCGATATGCGCTAGGCGCGACTTTTCAACTCGAATGTGGATGTCTGTGTAGATTTTTTTTCTTGGCATAAGCGTGGATACGATAAGTGGTAAGCAGAGAAAGAAAAATTGCTATTCGTGGATTAGTTATGCCCGCATGTTTCAATGTTTTCACACTGCATTAGAATGGGGGAGTGGGTTGGGAATGAGGCCCGGACGCAAATTCCCGCTGACCCATAACGGTAGTAAAACAGTTTGTAGAACAGTTCCTCTTGCTGGGAGCTCGTTTTCATGCGCCTTTGGGTGCAAAGGAGGTTTGTTTTGTTAGAGTTTGCTGCGCTATTGGCGGTTTTCACCGTCTGGACGGCTCTTGTTTTAAAAACACAGCAGTAAAGGAGGTTTGCTGTATCTGTACGCCGGCGTTGATTCAGTTCAGCGCCGGCGTTTTCTTAGAGCAATTTTTGCTCGCCTCGTTTTATCAATATCGCCAGTAATCGGCTATAGATTCAATCTTATTGCCGATCGCCGCTAGCTCACCATGAATCTCGAACAGGTCATGCATTGCGTGCGCAACCAAGGTGTTTAGATTGCCAAATACAGATGCCGGAAGCGTTTCCAACGTATCTAGATGTTCAAGGAAGTATTCCAATCTGAAAATAAGTGCTGTCAGATCATGCCAATGAGCACTATTTTTAGGCATTCTGCTCCTGTAAAACCGCGCAAAGGCAATGAGCTTTTTTAAGCTCGTTTCGACGATCCAATGAAAACTTAAGAACGAGGTCAACTCCGGATCAAGTTTTAGATCCGGCAGAAAATCCTGAAACGGAAAGCCGATTTGAGTACTGGTGCCAAAGTTCAAAGGCTGAAATTGAGGCAGCAAAGTCGCTGATTCTAGAATCCCTGATGGCAGCATGGTCTGAGCGTACTCAAATTGCTTTTGAAGCGCTAGATATCCGGCATTTGCCTCATTAACCCAATTCATGAGGACGGTTTGATGTGAAAGATCCCTGGCACAGTCCAAAGTCTGCAAGTTTGCTCCAAGGACACTCAAGTCGGGAAGCCGATTGGCAGCAAGAATTGCGGGTGAGGGATATATGTCAAGTTGTGCTAAACCAACAGGAGGGCTAGGTACACAAGCTTCCCAGAGCGCTGGTTTCAATTGTTCCACAAGTAGTTTTTGTGATTTTTCTGCTGCACTTAGTTGCGCTGCAATTGCCTCAAGCATTGGATCTCGATAGGAGACCAATTGAGGAATTGGCATGACTAATCGAGCCGCGTCTTGCTGGAGGCGCATCTGCACTTCAGGAATTTGCATTATCATTCGCGAATGGTCCACCACAAGCGAGCGACTTAGCTCCGCAAAATCGAAACCAATTCCAATTCTTGGGGGTTGTATAGCGGCTATGGTTCGAGCCATGTCGTCTGCAATCTTGGCCGCTTGCATCATGGGCCATCGATCGATATCCATTGCCAATGCGTGCAGTGCATTAGGAGCTGACCTTCTCGATTTAGGACTGGTCTGCTTGCCTGGCTCTTTTGCAACGCTAGAAGCGGTTGTTACAGCTTTTTCAACGCTTTTTTCCGCTTCAACCACGGTCTCTTTCCCATTTGTTCTCAATCTGGATCATATCAACCGGATTGATTTTTTCCAGTCTCAATTCACCCGATGACGATCAACAGGAGGGTTAGTTTCCAGCCTTTATACAAATGCGAAAGACAGCATTAGCTATGCTGTTGAATTTGTCTGTCTATCTTGAATACATCATTTTTAGACAACGTTTTTGCATACGAGAATGGCGCGTGCAAGTCGAATGTGCAAGCGGAACCGTCTGACGGTTCGCAAAGTTCACCGCGGACGATGTTCAAATTGCATCCGGGGCATCTGACCGACAGATGTGGATCGTTGGGACCATTTCCGAAAAAACGAAATCCAAAAGCTTTGAGGCGTTTAGCCTTGGTAACCGCCGTTCCCTTTAGCTTATCTCCGGCATCCATTCGATTCATAGCTTCTTCGTGAGTAATTAGACTCAAGCGCCAAAGCGAGATTCCTGAATGAGACTGCATGATTCTACAAAAGTCTTTCGGCCCCAACTTTCCAAATGACCATGTTTGATTTGGAAAGCGTGTATAGATGCGAATCAAATCTTCGTCGTCGCCGACATCGATTTCGACGATCGCCATTGATTCCTACGCCACCAATTTCTTGAGTGTGCACGGTACATTTCTTCGCTCGATGAGCTCTTGCTCAAGCTCCATGGTTAAGCGAGCAGTAAATTTCTCGTCGCCGAAAATAATGTCGAAGCTTGTGTCATCAAAGTCCCAAGTCAGTCCGATATCGCCTTCTGGTCCAAGCCAAACATCCGGCACTGGAATATTAGGAAATCCAGCCAGCTGTCTAATGATTCGAAACTCGTTTTTGGCTATCTCGAAAAGTGTATCTGAGGGAGCTATTTCGTCCGGAGAAGGAAAGGCTTTTGATTCTTCGCGCAATAGATCCAACTTCTGGCAAATTTCGTCATACCAGTCAGTTGCTTGTTCCTGTTTTTCTATTGTGTGAGCCATTTGAATTCTTTCTGTCTACGGTCTATATGACGACGTTATACCCCAAAAGTACCCAAAAATCGAGCTTTTTTACACTACTGTCATTGTATCCAGCCCAAGTGTAACTTCTGATTTGTCCGCTCTTTTTATCAATAGGCTAGGGATGTGGCGTGATTGCAATGATAGTAATGGTGCTGACTGCGTCTGGAGATGCTTTGGGTGGATAGTAACACCAAAAGATCCGATAGGCTGCTGGAGTCTGGTTTTCAGCGTAAGCTTCAAAAACCTCAGCGCCATTCGGACCTTTTAGCGAATCGTACTTGTGGGTTTTGAGACTGGGATAAGTAGGATCTTGCGATAGAAAGTTCAAAGCCTTCTTTACTGCTTTAAACCTCTTTTCTAGACTTTTGTCTTTGCTTAGATCCTCAAACTGTTTCTGAGCTTCCAGGGTGTATTTGAGCTCGAAAGGCAATTATTCATCCTCGTCTTCGATTGGTCCTAAGTCGATATTGACCAGCTCTCCGGCTTCCGCTTGCGCGATGCCGCGTTGGATCGACGCCATTCGCTCAGGGTTCTCGTAGATCCATGCTTCGTATGCTGGAACTGTCTTAACTGGGTCGAGCAAGATTTGCCCGGCTTCGTTTTTCATAACCTTGTAGCGAACTCCTGGGGCCGTTTGAACTGCGGTGCCCAAGCTGATTCGTCTCTTTTTGTCTGGTGCTGTTTCGTTTCCTGTATCTGTCCAATTCATAGGGGCTTTCCTCGCAGACTGCTACTAGATATATCAAAAGTGGGACAATCCCACAAGGGGGACATTCCCACAGAGCGAAATGTTCCCAGCAGTCTTTGGGTGGAAATCTGCATTTCCGACAAAATCAGCCGATCCGAAGCGGAACGCTTTGGATTACCATTTGTCAAAATAGAACGAATCGCGGCGCCCGGACGCTCCTCGAAGTGCGCTAGCACTCCCGGCGCTGAAGTGGAACTGAAGCGCAACCTGACGCCACGCAGTGCCGTAAGGCAGGATAAAAGGTGATCCGATTTTGGCTGTATTGTTCATAGGGAAATACTTTTGTTTGCCGGGTATATGTCAAATTTTTGCTTTATGTATCCGAAAGTAGTGTAATCGCCCATATATTTATGGATTAATCTTCCGGTAGATCTAGTTGGCGCTCAGAATTGTTCACGGGCATCCTTGCTTTTTGTCAGAGAGGATGCAGTGTGGGAAAAATAGCTGTATGCCAGATGAACCAACTGACCAGCCACAGCAGTTTGTTGAGCGTCCCGAAGGTGAGGCTTTGAATGCACCTGATGTTCAGTCAGTCTGTAATGCAGATGCCAACCAGATAAAAGCGATTCAACTGCTAAATCCGGATATGCATGATGGAAGTGCCGGCGGCAATAAAGATGACAGTTTGCGCATTGAATCGGACGGAAAGGTTATTGCCGCCAGAGGGTTTCAAGCTCTAACTCCGCAGGACAGCATTAGTCTTCTTGAGCTGAGAGATTTAGCCGGCAAACCAACTGGCGGTTATCCATGGGCGAGCGATTGCTTGAAGAAGTGGGAAGCTGCTCAAGCGTTGCCTGATGGTACGGAGCGAGATAAGGCGCTAACCGTGGCTCAAGACATGGCAGATCTTATGGCGAGACGTGGTCCTTACGCGCTAAAGGACAGTTTTTCAAAAGGCAGCGCCGATGCAGAAGCTGGCGGTCAATTAGATGCAGTCACCGTTAGCCATGAAAACAATCACAAACTCACGGATTCATATTCGTTGGCCCTTTCTACTGCGATGGGTCAAGCAAGCAATCTGGATGAAGCGCAGCAGATTCAGGCGCAAGTTTCGATTGACTACATGACGAGAAAAGGCGAAGAAGCATTAGCTGCATTACAAGCAGCCACACCGAATAACTTGGATTCGCCGCTTGTCGCCTGGAGCGTTGGAGGACCGCCCAAAGAAATTGTATCTGGCGACATCGTTGATATTGAGTTAGACGCAACGAATGCAGTAGCAGCCGACGAGGATATCGTTGCTCAGAAACCTCTGGAGAAATACTATCTTGAGCATCCGGAAGCTGCTCCGATACAGATTCCAAAAGTGAATGTGGGAGAGGTGGCTGGCTTGGCAGTACAAAGTACTGTCGAATCGATGGATCAAGCTTTACGTGCAGTCAAGCTGGCAGACAAAGCTACATATCGAGATCTTGATTATTCTGCTTGCCAGTCCGCGATGGAAAAATTTCCAGACTTAAAGAAATATGGCGTGAACGAGAAAGTTATTGCCGCGATTATCTTGAATGAGCTTGTTCATCGAGACGGCGATGATGACGACGAGGACAATCAGATTCGCAAGAATGGTCACGTTCTCAATTCCGATGGATCTGAGAACATACTGGCGTCGATTGGACCTGCTCAGATGCAAGTGCGAAACATTCATCGGCTGGCAGAAAAGTATCCGCAACTGAGTCTGTACAATTCGGACGCTTCGCGCGCTGCCTTAGAGCCGTCGATTGCACCTTATTTTGTTGCCGCGTATTTGCAAGAAAGGCTTGAAGGATTCACTGCACACGACAAAGCTAATCCGAATGAGCCAACACCTAAGTGCTTTGAGTCGCTAATTTACACATACAACCCGGACGTCGTATCGAAAACGGGAGTTTCTGCTTCTGGAGATAAGGCAGATGCCTACAGAGAAATCAGTGCTTCAGAAAAACTTGAGGCGAAAATTACTGGGCACAGAGCCGGGTCGCTAAATGGCTGGAAAAGCGAGTCCTATCCACGTAACCTGATGATTCTTCAAAAATCCGGTGTTGTAAAAACAATCAAACAGACCATTCAGGCTGTCGAATCTCACTTCCGAGACAAATAGCTTTTGCGGGCAAAAATTACTACAAGCGCAATGGTTAAGCCGATTACGCCAGCGGACAGTCCCCAGCTGGTTGCATAAGTGAGTAGAATCTTCTCGAGTTGCTGACTGTCGTCGGATCTTATGTGATTAACTTTCACCAGCACCCCTGCCAGCGTGAAGCAGATGAAGGGGACTAGGAAAGATGCAATCAGAATAAAACTTTTTGTCGCCGTCATAGATTCAAGAACTCAGCCACATACTCTGAACAGTATAAGCGTTCGGCGAAGTCAAAATAACAACAATCCGAACTTCGGCAGATCCATCGCCAGCTGGCGGTTTTGCCGACCGGGTGGCGACATTGCAGATAGGGAGTTATCCGAGAATTCGTTTATGATGGCAATAGATAGGCTTTTCAGCGCCGGAGATTGTCAAAATGCCAAAACTCAGAGGAAGCCGTACTGCCGAAATTAGAACCTGGTTGACTGCCGATGACATGTTCAAGCTAAAGCAGCTAGCTAGAGCTCGCGGCATGAAAGACACTGATTTTGCACGAGAGGCATTGCTCACATATTTGCTCAATTACGAGGCTGAGCAAAGGGACAAACTTGAGACGGTTTATGCGCAACAACTCAAAGCATCAACTGATGAAATCATCTCTGTCATCAAAGCTGGGGTGAACCGAGTCTGTGCTTTACTGGCTAAAAATGCTGTTCAATCTCTAGCGTCCAACAAATTCTTGTCTCGGCTGGAAGATACGGAAGACATGATGAAGGAGTGTCAGGGCGCGGCCGCAAAGCAGATACACGAGCAACTGAGCAAAGAAGAGAGCGCGGTGGCGCAGCAGATGTCTGGAAAAATCACCAAGAGGTAGCCTCTTGTGACCAGGTCGGTTGTAAAACACAGCTACATCAAAGCGGCAAACAAAGGTCGTGGTCGAGCAAAGGCGCACATAAACTACATTCGCTTTCGTCCAGGCAAAGACGAGAATGAAGTCAATCGAAGCTTTTTTACTGATCGAGCTGACGGCTTTACTGCCAACGATGTCCATCGAGCGATCGATCGGCAAGAGAATCGTGGCGTTTTGATGCATAAGCTGATCCTGTCGCCGGGCGTTAAAGAGGCAAATGTTCAGCAGTTCGTTCGGGAGACTATGACTGAGTTAGGCAGGTCCAAAGGGTTGGATTTGGAGTGGTATGCAGTCGAGCATCAAAACACGGCGAATCCTCACGCGCACGTTGTAGTCATGGCTACAGACAAGAAAGGGCGGCAAGTGCGTTTGCGACGTCCTGATTACACTAAGGTGAAAGAGGTTGGAGACGAGTATCTTGAGCGAAATCGCTTGCTTGACCGATTTAAGGAGCATGAGCGTAACAAAGGAAACGGCAGCAGAGAAGCCACGCCCAGGACGTTGAAGGAACGACTAGTTGGGGCACTAAAAGCTGCAAAAGAAGAGTTCAATAGAAAAACTTTGAGAGCTCCGGAGCAGCAGAAAGCTGATCGCCTAGAGCTTCTGTTGGAGAGAGAAAGGGAGTCGCTGGGAGATATGCCTTCCGCAGAAGAATTGGCCGGCAAGCGCTCGAGGCAGGAAGCTCGAGCCAAGAAAGCCAAGGAAATTGCATGGGAGTACTACTCAACTGAAATCAGGCTCAATTTTGCTGGCGAGTCTGTTGATTACAACTGGAACAGTTCGCTGCTTGAATTAAAAAAACTGCAGCAGGAGTATTTGAAAGTTGGATCGTCTGTTCGGCAGCAGTTGACTGAAGATGAGTACAAAAGGCTGGATGCATGGGTAAAGGATGGAAATTACCTGGAGAAACGGCTTTTTGCCCAAGCATTGGATGTGAAAGATTTATCGCTTGATTTAGGAGCGGAGCAGAAATTGACCGTGACAAAAGCTTCCAGTCTGTCCGAATTAAATGGCGTCCGGAAATTGGACCGGAAAGGTGAAATCGTTCTGACTCCGGTAGAGGCAAAAGCTTTGGACTTGTGGATACGGGAGCAAGAAAGAGTAGAACCGATTACGATAAAAGTACCCGGAAAAGATGAAGAGGTTTTGTACGAAAAGTCTGATTCTCGTGAAGCGTTGGAATTTTTGGCTGACGAATATGAAGCTGGTGAAAAGTGGGCGCAGGGTATGAAGAAGAAAGAGTATTCGAAACTGAGATCTTGGATAAAAGAGAAACGGGCAGAAGAATTGGAGCAGAAACAGGCATCCCGGGAAGATGAGAAAGACAAAAGCTGAGGCTTTGTTATGACCGATCCCGAAAAGAGAAGAAAAAAGCTGAAAGTGCAAAAGTCGCTATCAAAAGAGCGGCAGACGCAAGTTTCCAGACCCAAGGAATTGCGCAGTAATTCTTCCGAAAAGTCGCAGATGCCAAAAGAACAGGCTTCTTTGAAATCCGACTCTGACAAGAAGAGCACTAATGACCGAAAGCTTGAGAACGCGAGTGAGGCCCGGCGGAAGAATTCCGGCACAGGAAAGTACAAAACCGTTTCTGAAAAGTCTAAGCAGTTTGAAGGACAAGTTCGCGCCGGGAAAAAGGAAATTCTCAAAGAGCATCTAGAACGCAAGGCGAAGCAGCGAGCTGATTTAACAGAGCAGAAAGCCAGCTTGCAGAAAGAAATCAAAGCGATGAATAAGATCGCTGAGGTTAGAGAAACTGTCGATACTCAGTACACGGCCAAATACAGTTGCTGGGAATCTGCCATTTCTGTTGGCGCAAAAGGCGCGGCATCGACTGGGCTGAGAAAATTGGATCCGTCAGTTGCGATCAATCTTGCCAGACAGCAGGCGGGTTCTTCTTTGAAAGCAAAACTTGAGCCGAAGATTCAAGCGCAATTGGCGAAAATTGTTTCTTTTGCCCGTGATTTGAAAATTGCCAATGTCAAAGCAGTGAAGGAGCCGATTGTAGCAAAGGCTGGATCGATGCCGAAAGACCCGGCCGCAGCGTCGCAAAAGATTGTGAACAGCAAACTGCGACAAAAGTTGAAGGACATGAAAGAAAGGGAAATCATGCGTGATCCCAACCGCAATCCGGGCAAGTTTGAAGAGGTCAATTTGCCCGCGCGTGGTGTTGGTGGCATGGGAGGCATGTAAGTGGCGAGCAAGTTTTCTGACCGATGCCCAACGGACATCCCGCCGGAAATGCTGGCTCGCGTTTTCATGACGTCTTTGAGGCGGCATCAGTGGCATGTCACTTATGTCGACGAGATGACTCGAATTATCACTGCAGAGCTGAAAGCACCGCAAAACATCATGGGCAAAGTCTGGCACTACAACTACTCGGCAATTATTCGTTGGCTGGAAGAGGACGGTTTTGCATATACGGAAATTGAAATCAATGAGCAGTCCTATGACTGGACGGGAGAAGATTGCCAGAAGAAATATGCAGAGTTGGTCAAAAGTCTTTTCGAGGATTCACGAGGAATAGTCGAGGCGCTGGACAAGCCAAAGAAGGGTGCACGATGGGCTACTCCAAATGAGCTATTTCAGGCTGGCTATATAGTCAAAGAACGCAATCCAAAGCGGTTTTTAGTAACTGGGGATAACATCAGCTGCCTGTCTTTGCCGGAGGAAGACACGAATAAACATGTGCTTGTTTGCGGTCCAACCGGCTCAGGTAAAACGACAGGCGTACATATACCGAATTTGATTGAGCGCTACAAATGCTCGGCGCTGGTCACAGAGGCAACGGGTGGGAAGAGCGCCGGCGACCTATACACAAAAACCGCTGGTTTTCGAGCACATCATGGGCACAAGATTGTTTATTTCAATCCGGACAACCTGAGCTCCGATAGATTCAATCCGCTGGATTCGATCGAGACCTATCGAGATGCTCGGCGAGTTGTCGAGATCATCATGCAGTCAACAACTTTGCAGACTCACAAGGGTGATCAAAGCTGGGAAATGAGCGAGAGAATGTTGCTTACCGGTTTGCTGTTGCACTCGATTGGATTACGCGACGAGGGAAAGGCAAATCTTGGATATATTGCCGACTTGTTTGAGGATGGTCCCGAAGGCATTCAGAAAGTCGTAGCCGACAGCCCAATAGAGGTGGCTAGAAGGGCGTACAAGAAGTTTTTGAACACCACAACGCCTCCTTACAGGAACTTGGTTGCAAATGGCATCATAGTGCGTCTGGACCTTTGGAACGAACCTCGAATAAGAGCGCTCACTGAAACCACAGATGTCAACCTGTCAGAGATGGCCGAAGGGCTATTCACCTGGTATCTAGCAACACCTGCCGATAAGCCGGAATTGAAACCGCTGGCTGCTCTTATGTTTAACCTTGCACTAAGCTTTTGCACTACAACTAAGCTCAAGCACCCAGTTGCGTTGTTTCTGGATGAGTTTACTAACTTCGGCTACGTACGCGGCTTGCCTGACAAGCTGACCATTATTCGGCACGACAAAATTCCGATTGTCTTGGGCGTTCAGGACTATGTTCAGCTGGAAAACCTCTACGGAAAAGAGGCGAAAAAATTCTTGAGCCAGACCGCCGGCAAAATCTTCTTCAAGCCCAATGATTACGAAACAGCGAAACAGATAAGCACTATGTTGGGCGATGTCAACAAGAACGAAGATAAGGTTACTTCTGCCGGACAGCTGCGGGATGTGAAGGAGAAGGAGCCGCTGTTAAGCGTCGACGACCTTTTGAACCTTGGGACTATCGATGAAAACAATCAAGAAGCAGAGACAGGCAAGCCAAACATGATTGTGTTTTTGCCTGCGACACGCCCTGTGCAAGTGAGATCTCTAACCTGGAGAGATTATCAAACCGAAACGGACGAACTTCTCTTCCCTCTTCCGAAGCGTCAAGTTCTTGAAGTGGACGAAAAGCTGGCACGAGCAAAATTAAAGCCTGATGCGGTTGCGGCGGAAACATCGGGCGAAGAATTAGAGCGCGACAAAGAGCTGCGAGATGAGGAAGCAATAGAAGACGTACCGCAGACTGAAGAATTGGACAGTGACATAAAAGCAAAGAATCAGGACGATGAGGCTCCAGGACCAGATGAAAATGAGTATGGATATTTGACCTGGTAGAGCAAGGAGAGCGAGATGGGACCAACAGCATTGCTCGGAATTGTTTTAGCCATTGTGGCGTTTTTTGTTGCAGGTGGCATTTCCAATCAGTTTGCCGGTCCATTGTCGATGCCGATTGCTTGCGCGGCGGCTTATTTCACCTGGAAGTACTTTTGGGACAAAGACGGCAATCAGATGATTGCACTGATGAATCCGCCTGACAAAACGTGGCAAGCAAACTTGCCGACTGCTTTTGGAATGATCAAGGACGAATTGGACACCTATCGGTATGAGAGTCCGCAAGCAGGATTGATTACTTATCGAGTTGACGCGACCGATGATGCGCGAGGAATTATCAAAGCCGAGTCCAACTTTGCCGAGAAACTTGGCGGCGCCGGCAACTACGTTGATGCTAAACGGAATATTGTTTTGCAAATTCAGCTTATTCCTGAAGGCTCGGCAACTCGTGCAGTGTTCAAATATCAGATATTCTCGCCGAAAGGCACAGGCACTGTGCGAGAAGTGCTTAAGGACACTCAAGCAAAACTAGATAGTGCAATTGCAAAACTTCCTCTGCAGCCTTGAAATCCGTGACTTCAATGGAGAAATAACGATGACAAAGAAATTGGCGTTGATGCTGTCTTTAACAACGGCGCTCACCATCTGTATGCAGCCTTCTTTTGCGCAAGAAAAGGGGACGCCGGCCTATGTCGAGAAAGTAAAAGTCGCGCTGGCTGCAATTGCTTCAGAAGAGGACAAAGCGCCGAGTAAAAACTGGTTTCCGACCGGCAAAAGAGATTTGAAAACTGCATATCGAGCTACAGCCAATATGGAGAAAGCGAACTTTGCCCTGGACCTACAGGATTTTGTAAATAACGCAGGCGAGAAGTTAGACAACCTTTCCGGCACTTATGTGCCTTACTCGAAGCGAAAGTCGTTCTCGGAATCATGGTGGTTAAGACACAGCACTGTCTTCACAAAGCTTTCTGCGGTCGAACGCGAGAAGTGGGTTGACGAGTCGATCCTCGATGCAACGCAATTGAGGTGGCAGGGGCTGAAACGACTCAATGCAAGTTACTCCGCATCAAATATTATGGCTCATGATGGGCTAATGGTGCAGCTTTATAAGAAGCAGGACAAGTTCTAGCTGTATGTCCCATTTCTACTCAACTAACCGACAAAAGTAGGTTACGAAATGCCTAGTCTATTTTTCGATGAGTCGGAAATCCCAATCTTACGGCAAAGCTTTTGTGTATTTCTCGATGCTCTCGGATTCGTAGAGCTTGTAAAGGAAGTTACCGAAAATGGCAGTGCTGACGAGTTGTTAGTCCAGTTCTTCAACATCCACAAAGAGAGTTCGGATTATTGGAAAAACATGACTCCACTTTGGGAGCACAAGTGTTTTACTGACAACGTGGTTTTTGCTTGTCCATTAGACAATGAAAACGTGGATTCTGAGGGTTTATTCGGCACCGTTTTCTCATCTGCAGGAATGCATCAACTCGACATGATGATGGCTGGTTTTTTCCTGCGCGGAGCAATGACTTTGGGACCACTTCACTTGAGTGAAAATTTTGTCTTTGGAAAGGCGGTAATAGACGCAGCAGAATTGGAAAAGGCTGCAAACTTTCCTAGAATTGGTATTTCGGCGGGAGTTATGGAAGAGGTTTATAACCATTTCGAATCTTATGACTATATTCAATCTTCACCGCATAATGAGACTATCCTCATCGACGATGGAGTTTTTTTCTTGAACTACCTAGATCCACTAATCGATGGAAATTCCGCGGAAGATATTGAGTTTCACGGGTTTTATCGGCACCGAGAATTAGTTTTAGCCAACCTCGAAAAATTTCAAAACAAAAACAAAGTCAGAACTAAATATGAATGGTCTGCTCGGTTCCATAATCATATCGTCGACCGCCAGGCTGGGCCGTTATTAATCGAATATGGCGATAATCCCGAGGTGTTAAAGATTCCAGGATTCGAAAGTCAGCCGTGTCTTTCTCTGTCTGAATATATAAAAACGCAGCCGCCGCTTTTTGAACGATTCGCTGAACAGCTTTTGTAGTCATCATAACCTAGGCTATTACCCTAATCCATGTCTCTGGCGCTCCGTGAAGAGTGCTTGTTGATTCCGTCCTTTTCCCAGTGTCGCGTCATAGCGCCACCGACCGTCAAGCTGCGCTAAATCATTTTGCTGTAGCGCTCTTTTTAGCTTGACTGCCGGAGCCATGCCGCCTCTGCCTTCTCGTTGACGACATCGGGTCGTCTTTGGAGGAGGACTTGAAAATGGAAAGTACACGTGAAGAAATAATCGTACGTATTTTTAAATCGGTGAAGGCTCATGCTAAACGAATCTCTGGTCGCTTTGTGGACATGGACGATTTGGTTCAGTTCACAATGGAGAAAGTTCTTAAGACGAAAAATCTCCCTGAATGTCCTTCCGACAAGTGGATATTCGCTTGTACTTGGAACGCGCGCAATGATGTTCTGCGCAAAATCTACAAAGAGCGAGAGTTTCGAGACTTCTTCACCTCCATCGATTCCATCAGACTTTCGTATGAAGAAGAGTGTGATTCGGTCGTTCCCGCAATCGTCTATGAACCGTCTGATCCTTATCTCGCTGGTGTAATAGACAACGCTATCAATCAGCTTTCAGATGCTCATCGTGAGGCGTTTGCGTTTTATGCGGCCGGCTATTCGTACGGTCAAATTTCCAATCTAACTGAAACCAATATCAACACAGTTAGGTCGAGACTTTACTTCGCGAAGTCTGCGCTTCGAAACTTTTTGGCCGAATGTATATAAGTTCCGAGGCGGGTGGCTATAGTCACCCGCTCTCACTGCTTAGTGTGAGACAATCGTATGTTCAAACGAGCCTCGCTTCGGATCTGATTTGCATATGGTTGATGAACTCTTTCTCTTTGACTACTATGATTCGGCAGATATTCTCACAGGCGTCATTGGAGAGATTCAGGCACTCCTTAGTGAAAGTCCTGATGCAAAACTATTCAACTTCATTGAAATCTATCATTGCTTTCAGCAGTACGAACTCATTCGAGAACAGCTTATCAACAAAGATCCCAGGTTCGGGTTTGTGCCCAAGATTATAGACAACCTGGATAACTCACCTGAGTTTCAATTTGACGGCATAACGCGCAGATATATGGAAACTTTGGTTACTCATTGCAAGACAACGATTAATTTTATATCGCGAAGACTAGATGCGGCGCGTACTCAAGTATTTGAAGGACAAATTGCTAACGCTAATATTCAAGTTGCTAGACCAAAAGCCCATTCCCAAGATGAACTCAATTTGTTGGTTCATAGAATTATCAGCGAATTCAAAGACATGGTTGAAGACCGGGGTTCGTGGAAATTGTTCTGGGACCGAGACCAGCAAGTCCACGTTTGGGAAGACGTTGCTCAGAATCTCTTCTACTTGTTCGCGTCCAGCATTTGCCAATCAAACAATATAGACATTTCACCAGAAACCAATGCAGGTTCAGGATCTGTCGATTTCAAATTTTCTGCCGCCGGTTCAGTAAAACACTTGGTCGAATTCAAAATGTCGGATAATTCTAAGCTGGTAGATGGTTTTACAAAACAGTTAGAAGCTTACAAGAAGGCAGAGCGTATTCGATATGCCTCTTATGTGGTGATCGAAGTCAGTGTCATAGATAAGAAGAAAGCAAATTTGAAATCTCTTGCAGAATCTCAGAAAGACGCATCGATCTACTTCGTAGATGCTAAATCACGGCCTTCAGCCAGCAATCTTTAGAGTTGATGACACTGCACTTTCTAAATTAGCGACAGCTAGCAGAAGAGTTGTTTCCTATTAGAGGAGGATTAGCGGTTTCGCGAAAAGCGGGTGTTAACCAATAACTACAAGGTGAATTCAAATGTCCTTTGACCTAGTCGAGCTCCTAAAAGCAGCACTCAGCAACAGTTATAAATTTACGGCATCGCTCGCATTGTTTTCATTGATATTGTTACTCAATCCCTTTGGATTGAATACCTGGCTTGGGTGTGAGGCCTTTGTTTCTACAAATCGTACAAACCTTGGGTTGACCCTGCTTTTTTGTGCCGTCTATACAATTGTTTTGCTAATAGCGAATTTGCGCAATGTTAGTGCAAACCTTCTGAAACAATGGAAAAAGGTCCAAGAACTGCGAAAGAGAAATGAAAAAAACTTTGAAGAGCTTAAAAAACTAAGCTTAGATGAACGCTTAGTGCTTATTCAAATGCGTGTAAAGGGCGGTAGACGCCTAATATTGAAACAGCCTTACCCTCACTGTGAAGTGCTCGTTCAAAAAGGAATTTTGAGCGAGTCAAAATTAGCAGATTCAATTTGTTATGAATGTTCTGATGTGATTTGGGAAGCGGCAAAGGAAGCTCCTTGGATCTTAGGTCCATTCGAAATGTACGAAGCCGCATCGCTAGTTCTTGGTCGATCCGAACAGGCCGCACTTTATCGCGAGATGGGGGAAATCATAAGAGCCCAGTATCTAAAAATGGATCCTAAGGATCAGGAAAAATTGAAGAAGGAAACTGGCGGATTATTGATAGCGCCAGACTACTATGTAAAACAAATGGAAGAATTTAGAGAGAAAGCAAAGAATGTCCAGGACCATATTGGTGAATGAAGGGGTTCGCCCACATGGAGGAACGAATCACTTTTGATTGATGGTATTGACCTGCTACCCATTAGTTCCACGTCAAATAGACAAGTTTATTGTAACTAACAGAGCGAGGTCCGCATTGACTCACTAAAAAACAAACCCTGACAAGGTTGTTGCCTCATGAAAAAACTAACCCCTGAGAAGGGGGAAGGGCATGAGGAAAAAGATGAGTCTAAGTGCGAGGCGAGAGTTGTTGTC
>Ga0164290_1000885_pt1 | contig 69106 bp, 65 predicted proteins | sample Micstemetagenome_FD_108782 | JGI IMG/M metagenome (GOLD analysis project Ga0164290, IMG submission 108782) | Contaminated culture microbial community from soil near Moab, Utah, USA - Microcoleus steenstrupii SON62 (Illumina Assembly) | ecosystem: Environmental > Terrestrial > Soil > Soil crust...
ACATACGTTTCAGAACAAAGGCGCATTTGAAGGATGGATCAGGCGTATCATTGTTCATACCTGTATCAACTTTCTGAAGAAACATAAAAAGTTCAATGAAAGTCTGGATATCAGTTATGCCAACACGGTACATGTGAAAGAGGAAACAGTACCTTCTATTATGCAGGCCCGACAGATCATTGAATGCATACGTTTATTACCTGTGGGTTACAGAACGGTTTTAAACCTCTATGCATTGGAAGGTTACAGTCATAAAGAAATAGGCATCATGTTAGACATCGAGGAAAGTACCAGCCGAAGCCAGTACACCCGTGCCAAAGCAATGCTTGAAAATATTTTGATCCGTAAAAAGATCATTGAAGCACCCAAAAAGGATTTTCAGTGGCTTGCCGCGTTTAATAAATCGTAGCTGCTGTTTGTTATGGATAAGAAGATGTACCAGGACGAGTTTGAGCAGTTTTTACAAGATGAAGTAAAACAGCACCGTATGTATCCGTCGGATCATGTATGGAACAACATACGTACGGAACTGCATGGATACCGCTCATGGCCGGCACTTACTTTTATCGCTGTTTTTATCGTAACTGCACTTACACTCAGTACTGTTTTAAGCACGCAGCATCAGAATGTACACCTGCAACCACCAACTGTACCCAATGTAGTTACCAGCCAGCAGCAAGCTATAGCTGCCAATAATGCGGCCACCGAAAAAAGCAGGCGTTATTTCAATACACTGGCGCCATCATCTATTAATACCCATACCATTGCTGAACTGAGTACTACTAACGAATTACAATATACTGCAGACAATATAACACCCGGTTCAACCATTGCAATGAACAGTCTGCCACGCAAAACAAGTAGTACCACTTCAAAAAATATTACACCCGTTCACCTGCTGAATGCTACACCAGTTGAAAACAACTATAGTCAGTTGATGAATGAAGAAACTGCTTTGGTTAACGATAACAGCAATACCCAGCTGACAAAAGAAGAAGCGTTAAATACTGAAACAACCCAGGTAATTGCCGAGGAAAAAAAGCCTGTCATCAATGATGCGATGAAAAATTTCAGTTCCGCTGTTGCTAAAAAAACATCATCTAAAAAATTATCAAAATTTGGTTTCCAGTTTTATATTACCCCTTCTACCAGCTATCGCAGGTTATCAGATGAAAAAGTGAAGGACCTGGTTCAGCCTGCCAGTTCAGCAGCCTTACCCGTGAATGCACCCCTGAACCAGCCCGCTAATGTAAACCAGGTGGTACGCCATCGTCCGGCTGTGGGTATGGAAATAGGCTTTGCCATCCTATATAATATCAGCGATCGTTTAAAACTGAAAACAGGGTTACAGTTGAATATCCGTCATTACCAGATTGAAACCTTCCAGTCGAGCACCTACGACCGTGCCACCATTTCACTGATTAACTTTAATGGTGTTGAAAATATTACCCGTTATTCTCCTTACAATAATAATGTAGGTTATAAACAAACAGAACTGGCCAATAAAGTGTACCAGCTTTCTGCTCCCATTGGTCTGCAATGGGATGTGCTGAAGGGTAAACATGTTGGACTGAACGCAGAAGCTTCTGTACAGCCCACCTTAAACCTGAATAAAAACGTATACTTATTGTCTACCGACTACAGGCACTATGCCGACGGAAACGATTTTGTGCGGAAATGGAACATCAATACCAGTGTTGGTTTTAACCTCACTTATACATCGGGCAAAACAAGCTGGCAGTTAGGACCTCAGATTCGTTACCAGCACCTGCCTACTTTCTCTAACAAGTATCCGATTAAGGAATACCTGTTAGACTACGGACTGCGTATCGGCCTTACCAAGGCGTTACAATAAACCCAAACTAGCTTCTTACAAAAAGCCATCCGCCTGAGCGGATGGCTTTTTTACATGCCGTTTGAATAATTTTGCAATATGAAAATACAGTTGATGGGTTGCTGCCTAAGTTTGATCATCCTGCTATCCTGTGGCGAAAATGCAACATCCGAAACACGGTTGCAGGCTTCCCCAGACAGTACTCAGTTTTTTGTAACCAGTAGTTTTTTTGAAGAACAGGTGAATCAGGTCATCCTTTTAAAGAAACCCATTCATGTGTACCATACTATCAATAACAGGCAGGATTCAGCTGTTTTAGATAGTATACAATTTGTACAGTTGGTGCAGGAGTTCCGTACAAAAGATATCAGCAATGCAAGCGATAAAAAAAATTTCCGTGAAACTGTATTCCAGGATGCAGGTACCAACAGCTATACTTTAAGTTATACAGCTGTGAACCGTGATGTACCTGTGCAGGGTGTAGATATTTTACTGGATGAAGCAACCAACCAGGTAAAACGTATTTTCATCCGCTCATTTACCAGGCGGGGCGATACGAGTATTCAGGAACAGCATAACTGGCACGCCTTCAAAGGTTTTCAGATCAACCGTTCACTCAGTACACCCAATGGTTACCAACAACAACAGCTCACCGAAGTTAAATGGGGAAACCCGTTGGATACTGAATGAATAAAGCAACATGACACAACATGAATTTCAGCAACGCGCACATACCATTCCACAACAGCCCGGCATCTATAAATATTTTGATGCGGATGATGTGTTATTGTATGTGGGTAAGGCCAAGGACCTGCGTAAAAGGGTGAGCTCTTATTTCTCTAAAACCTTTACCACTTATAAAACCCATGAGCTGGTTCAGCGCATCAGGAGAATTGAGTTTACCATTGTAGATTCTGAACAGGATGCTTTTTTACTGGAGAACTCGCTGATTAAAGAGTACCAACCACGTTTTAACATCAACCTGAAAGACGATAAAACCTACCCCTATATTGTCATCAAAAAAGAACCTTTCCCACGCATTTTTCTTACCCGGAAAAAAATAAATGACGGCTCCGAATACCTGGGTCCATTTACTTCCGCTGGGAAAGTGAGGGAACTGATAGCTTTTATCAGACAATATATTCCACTGCGTACCTGCAAACTGAACCTGTCAGATCAAAATATCAAAAAAGGAAAATTTAAAGTCTGTTTAGAATACCACCTCGGTAATTGCAAGGGCCCCTGTGAAGGATTACAGGATGCAGCTGCCTATGCCGAGAGTCTTCAACAGGTAAGGAATATGCTGAAAGGCAACTTAGGTTCTGTTATCGCACATTTTAAAGCACAGATGCAGCAACACGCTTCACAACTCGAATTCGAGAAAGCAGAGTTGATGCGTAAAAAAATTGATCACTTAGAAAGCTACCAGTCGCGCTCGGTTATTGTGAGCAAACATTTAAACAGTCTGGATGTATTTGCCATTCTGAAAGACGATGACCTTGCCTATGTGAGTTACCTCATGGTTTCCAATGGCACCATCGTTCAAACACATACCGTACCGCTTGAACCCAAACTGGAAGAAACAGAAGAAGAAGTATTGAGTTTTGCCGTTACGCGCATCAGGAACGATTTCAACAGTATTGCGAAAGAAATCATTGTACCTTTTCAAATAGATTACCCTGATACCGACATCAGTATTACTGTTCCGAAAGCAGGTGATAAAAAGAAACTACTCGACCTGGCACTCAAGAACGTGAATTATTTTAAAGAAGAGCTGAGGCGAAAAAAAGTATTACACCTTGAGGGCAGTTCCGACCTGGAAAAGAAAAAAGTATTGTACGAGTTACAGTCCTTTCTCCACCTGCAGGAAGCACCCCTGCATATTGAGTGTTTCGATAACTCTAATTTTCAGGGCGCTTACCCGGTGTCGGCCATGGTTTGTTTCAGAGATGGGTTACCGAGCAAAAAAGAGTATAGGCATTATAATGTAAAAACAGTACAGGGTATCAACGATTTCGCCACCATGAAAGAAGTGGTATACAGGAGGTATAAACGTTTGCAAACTGAATCGGCACCACTACCCCAACTCGTGATCATCGATGGCGGCAAAGGGCAGCTCAGTGCCGCTATGGAAAGTATTCATGAACTGGGACTTACCGGACAGTTGACACTGGTGGGACTGGCAAAAAATGAAGAAGAAATTTTCTTTGCGGGCGATACGGCATCCATCAAACTGCCCTGGGATAGTGACAGCTTAAAACTGGTGAGGCGTATTCGTGATGAAGTGCATCGTTTTGGTATTGGCTTTCATCGTAATCAACGATCGAAAGGAACTTTTAAAAATGAGCTAGAAAATATCAATGGCATAGGTGAGCAAACGGCGGCTACCCTGTTAAAAACTTTCAGGTCGGTAAAAAATATCAGGGAAGCAGATAAGGATACACTGATTAAAAGCATCGGTAATAAAAAAACCGAATTACTGCTGGCTTACTTCGCAGCAGAAAAAGGGAAGGGTTAAAAATAAAAAAGGGGTCAGGATAGAAATCCAACCCCGTTTTTAAAATCCAATATCCTATGAAAAACCGGAGTAAAGTTAAGGATTCCGTGGAATTAACCAATAATCCTTGTTCAAAAAATATAATATAAGCTTTTTTTAATCGAAAAAGGAGCCAAAAGGCTCCTTTTTCGGGGGTATAAGTTCTTGATATAAGCTGTGAGCCTTGAGCCATGGGCTTTGAGCAAACAGCATCATTTTATCTACTATAATCTACTCATAGCTCACTGCCCGCAGCTCATGGTCAATTAATACTGCCATACATCCTGCTCATAATTAAAAAGCCGCTCCTTGATGTTTTCACCTTCCAACAAACGGAATAATGGGTCCTTGATAAGGGCGGCCAGGAAACGATCGCTGGGGTTATTAGAGCTGGTTTTTACGATATAACTTGAAAAAAAGCGGCTCTCAAACAACTCTTCCCAGGTCATACGACCGGCATAGTTCTTTGGATTATATACATTGAATTTGGTAAGCGTTTTGCGCATCTCAGGATAATAAATCCAAAACAGGGTTCTGGGTGTTGATTTTCCATTGATGATGAGTTTCGCCACAGGTGCAATACCCAATATGCGTACAAACATGCGGCTGGCTTCTTTATCGAATATCCACTGCTCTTTTATACGGAAAGTATAGATCGAGTCGGGATTGGGTGCAAATTTCGTATCGTAAATAACAGCTGTATCTACCACATTCGGATTATCGGCATTCTGTACGAGCTGGGTATCGAGCCTGCCTTTCAGCATTTTCATGATATCGTCGTAAGCCAGTGGTTTGGTAAAACGGTCATCGCCACCTTCTGCAGAGAAAGCCATTACGCTATCGTTTTTAATAGCACTGAGCATGATAGAGAAAAAGCGCTGATCGCCCATATCATCCTTACCCGGATACATGAATGCCTGATTTACTTTTTCACGGGCATCAATTTCTCTCCAGATAAATTCACTGAACAACTGGTCATCTTCACGCAGGTGCTCATATTCCAAAGGACGCTTTTCGCGGGTTTGACTGCGATCGGCTGCCGTTTCGTTACGCAAACTTCTTGCAATCACTTCTCCAAAACCACCTACGATCGTGGTATCGATTGTTTTGGTTGGTTTTACCGAAGCAGGATCTACTGCGGGTTTGGTTACAGGTTTTACGGTATCGCGGTTATTGGCCGCAGCTGTATTGGTTTTATTGGCTGAATCGGCCTTTGGACGATTGTTCCGCAGGTTACCAAAACCCTGGGCCATGGCAGTAGTACCTGCCAGCAATGAAACCGTAACACACAATAAGAATGTCTTTTTCATAATCACTGCTTTATTGCAAGATGAATGTAATGTTCTGATCTAATTTCCTTGTTCCACCACCCGGTTGTTTCAACTTGATTTCTCCAATCGTTACTGTTGTACCTGGCTGACAACGTCTGATCAGGTTCAATGCATCGCCACCGAATGACGGGCCATTTACTTCAGCAAATTCAGGTTCATCAAATCCTTTACCGGTACAAATCAGCATATAGCTTAACACTTCAAATTTTACACCTTCAAATACGAAATCACGCAAGTCGGCGATCACACCTTTCTGTACGCGGAATACATTCGCATTCATGGTACCACCGGCACTACCACCCACGATAGCGATCGGATCGGGTACCCGTTTTACAGGGATATTAATACGCTGTGTATTCTTGCCATCTGTGGCATTTACCACTACCGATCCGAGTTGCTGTGGTACAACAATATATTGTCCGGCACCTTCTTTACGCATGGTAACATTGGTACCCTCTATATTTACTTTCACTTTCTCATCTCCTCCACCGCCGGTTACACTCAGCACGTTGTCAAGACCCTGGTAGAATACACGTGTTTTATCAGTTGATACAACCAGTCCTGATGGAACACCCACTGTGTATCTTACTTCTTTTTCAACAACTGAAGAGGTACCGTCAAGTTTCAGAAACGAAATCCTTACTTTCTTTACGGCTGGTCCTGAATTACCTACTCTGGTTTTATATTCTGCTGCACCTTCCGCATTCAATGGTACGGCTACTCCATCTACAGTAATGCTGGGTTTAGCAGCTTTACTGAAGGCGCCAATACCTGCTGTAATTACCAGTTCTTCACCGGGCATCAGGTATTGTGAGTTGGTACCGGCAAATGCCTGGAATTCATCATATATCAATTCTACCTGACCAATCTGACGGTGACAAAACTCTACTGCCTGCGATTCGCTGTTCTTTACATCATTCTGAAACTTACTCAGGATGGTAATAGCAGCCACCGTAGGCGTCATATGGAAATAACCATAAGCCCAGTCACCTTTACCTGCTTCACTGGTAGTAGGCAATGGTGTGAGGTCTAATGGTAATGACGCACTTATTTCTTTAGCCATTTCAGGATCAATGGCCAGCAATTTCTCCTTGAAATCTTTCAACCTGTTAAATAATTCTTTCCCTTTGCCCTTACCATTAGGTGGCGCAGAAATGAATAAACGGGTAGCAGCATCGAGGTTATCTTCTTTGTATGATTCTTTGCCATCTTCGCCAACAGTAAGACCTGATTCTTCCTTCAGTTCTTTTTTCAGGGCTTCCATATAAGTATATAAATCGGCTGCCAGTTTTTTGGCTTGTTGTGCTTTGGGTAACCAAAGCAATGCTTTTTCTCTGGTTTTAGGATCTTCTACTTTTGCCTGGAATGACCTGAATACTTCGTCATTTTTCTTCTCTACAATTCCACTTGCTGTTACCAGACTCCTGTCTACCGTTTTAAATGCGTTCAGAATTTCAGACGATACATTCAGTGCCAGCAGTGCAGTTAGCACCAGGTACATCATGTTGATCATCTTCTGCCGCGGTTCCTTTGGTAATGACATCTATCTTAATTTTTCTAATGCTGTTTTACAATAGGTTTGGTTCTTTGTTTGCCGGCTTATGCCCTTCCCTGCATAGCAGTGAGCATATTTCCATATACCTGGTTCAATTTGCCTAAGTTATTGGCCAGTACAGCAATCTGTTCTTTGGCTTTTAGTGCATCATCTGCGCTGCTAGACATGGCTGCAGATGCCTGTGCCAGTTTACCATAGAATTGATTCAATGCTTTCAGGTGGTTATTACTTTCCTGTAATTCCAGTTCATAAATAGTATTGAGTGAAGACAGGTTTTTAGTAAGTACCTGCACCTGCTCATGAAACTGTTTAGTACTTTCAGATGCGTTGTTGAAACCAGATAATGATTGTGTAGCCTGGTTTACTGCACCTGCTACTGATGCTAAAGCTGCAGTAGCTTCCTGTGTTTTGGCAGAAAAGTCGCCTGTAGATTTAACCACATTGCTGATTTCTCCCATATTCTCTACTGTTGTACCTAATTTCTGGAAATTAGCACTCAGCTTTGATAAGTTAGCCGGTGTAATATCGGCCTGCTGTAACATATCATCTAAGCTTTTCAATGCCGGGTTACCTGCAGCAGCTACTGGAGCCGGTGCACCCATATCTGGTGGTGGCAAAATCGCATATACTACGAAAATCAATGCCTCTGTTGTAAGACCAATCTTCAATGCCCAGTCGGCCCAGGAGAGGTGAAGGATTTTTGCCATGGCACCAAAAATTACCACTGAGGCACCAAGACATACAATGACGTTTACAATTCGGTTAGTAGCGGGAGAAACACCTGAAGCCATAATATTGAATTTAGTTTTTGATAGTTAGTCCCGTCTAAGACAGGATGAGGCTAATGATTTTATTTTTTTGATTTGGGTGCCAGGTCAATTACACAACGGAATCCGATATATGATTTAGCTGTATCCTGGTACTCATAGTTACGTGTACTTACCTGTAAATAATAAGCAATGTCTTTCCAGCTTCCGCCACGTACCACTTTACGTTTCATACGGGGCAGGTCTGAATCGGTCGCTTCGATGCGCACATCGGGACTCAGGTCTGACATAAAATTGTATGACCCTTCATAGAAATAGGAACCTGTCCATTCTGCTACGTTACCCGACATATTATACAGGCCATATTCATTGGCCCAGTATGCATCAGCTTTTACGGTATAGAAACCACCATCTTCAGGATAGTTACCACGACCGGGTTTGAAGTTGGCGAGCAGACATCCTTTTTTGTTTCTCAGGTAATAGTTACCCCATGGATACATAGAATTGGTTCTGGCACCACGGGCTGCATATTCCCATTCTGCTTCACTTGGTAAACGGTAATCACCATCTACTGCGAATTTCTTTTTCTCTAAAAATGAATTCTGAATATGTGTTCTCCAATGACAAAATGCAACTGCCTGTTTCCAGGTTACGCCCACCACAGGATATTTACCATAAGATGGATGTGCGAAATAACGCTTGGTCATCGGCTCATTATAAGAATAGGAGAAGTCTCTGATCCATACCAACGTATCGGGATATACCTGCTCATCATATTTTACAATGAAGTCTTTACGAGGTCTGTCAGCATTTTCGCGCTTGGCTGCTTCAGCGAGGTTAAAATATTCAACTTTATATTTCAGTTTACCCGGATCAATTTCATTCCTGCCAAATAATCGGTTATCGGGAGCGAGGTTCAGTTCATTCAGCTTTTCAATGGTAGCTTTATCATATTTAATCTGAGCTACTTTTTTCCAGTCAACTGCTGAAGTATCATCATCTTTATTGATACCACCACCGTATAAGATTTTGAAGGAAAGTGAGTCACGTACCCAGTTTACAAACTGGCGATACTGGTCATTGGTGATTTCGGTTGCATCCATCCAGAAGCCGGGAATAGACATCGATCTGTTCCTGTTGGTGTAGTTGAAACTGATATCCTCATCACTTGGCCCCATGTGGAAGGTTCCGGGTGGGATATACACCATATTTCTTGGTGTGCTCATACTTGGCCTGGCTGTTGGCGCAACTCCATGTAACTGACCGTCATCAGGCAAGCCCTTCGACTTTTTGCCCTTATTCAGAAAACATGAGCTCATGCTTAGTGTGAATACGGCCAGGGTAATAGTTGTTAATAAACCTTTCATCTGATCAAAGTGATTTATGACAGTGACAAATATAAGTTTAGAACTGTAGCGAACTACAGTTTTCAAATGGAAAAACCAATAATTTCACAAGGCGGGTAAAGATGATCTCAGTAATGTTATGATTTTGTTTTCACTATCTGATAAAGGCGTGTAGCCACTGTCAGTCAGCAAATTACCGTAATTCTTGTTACACATTTGCTAAAAAATCAACTATTTTATCGGTAGTGTAATCACTACAAGTGAAATTTTGACATATGTAAAACAATACTTTCCCGTCTTTCGGCATTTTTCCAGCTAATAACGGGAATTCCCCTACTTTAGTTTCTTCTGTCTGGAGTATTTTATTGGGTGAATAACGCTCCAGTACCAAGGGCAGGTAATTTTGGGCGCCCTGCCCCACCAAAGCCACTTCCTTCAAACCTGCCACTTCTGTCTGCATCACCATTGCCCATGCTCCAAAAGAAGTAGGGTGTTTGATGATCGCCGGGCTTAATGCGTTCAGTACCTGTTGCATCCGTTTGAGCCAGTCCGCCCTGTCGAATACCCTGCCCAGGTACTGCAGGTTGGCGGCCATGACCGCATTCCCACTAGGTGTAGCCCCATCATACACTTCTTTCTTCCTTACAATGATATCGGGTTGCCCTTCCATGGTATAGCAATAAAAACCCGTTTTTTCGTCACTGAAATACCGGTTTACCAATTCCAGCAGTTCTTTTGCCCGCAGCAGGTAAGTTCCATCGCCTGTTATTTCCTGTAACTGGATATATGCCTGTATCAAATAGGCATAATCGTCCAGGAAAGCAGGTATGCCGGCTTTTCCTTCTTTACAGGTATGAAACCATCTGCCATTTTCAGCTTTACTGAATGATTGTTCTAAAAACTGAATATTTTTTTCGGCTATTGCCCTGTACCTGGGTTCCCCCAGTATGGCATAAGCCTGTCCATAGGCTGTATTCATCAAAGCATTCCATCCAAGCAAATGCTTATCGTCTAATAATGGACGCACGCGTTGGTCGCGACGCTGCCTGAGTATAGTTTTCGCCGCTGCTAATTTTTGCAGCCATTCTGTTTCCGTATAGCCATTTGCTTTTGCAAAATCGGCTGGCTGGGTTTTTACACGGAGAATATTGGTTTCCTCCCAGTTGCCATGCTCCGTTACATCATAGTAAGCACAAAATAATGGCGCTTCTTCACCCAATACTTCTTCAATTTCTTTCAGCGACCAGGTATAAAACTTTCCTTCAACGCCTTCACTGTCGGCATCGAGTGCACTGTAAAAGCCCCCATCGGGATGTGTGAGTTCTCTTTCAATAAATAAGAGTGTTTCATGTATGGCCCTGGCATATTTATCCGATTTCGTTATTGCATACGCTTCACACATGGCCATAACAATCAGTGCATTGTCGTAGAGCATTTTTTCAAAATGGGGTGCCAGCCATTCAGTATCGGTGCTATAGCGGGCAAAACCTCCTCCCAGCTGATCGTAAATACCGCCATCAATCATCTTATCAAGGCTTAGCAATGCCTGCTTTTTAGCGGCCTCATCCTGATGAAAATGAAAATGCCGTAATAAATACCGGATGGTTTGCGCCTGCGGAAACTTGGGTGCATGACCAAAACCTCCCCATGCTGTATCGGCCTGTTTCAGCATATTCGCTGCTATATCTTCAACTGTTTCATTGGCTATTACCCAGCCAGCATTATTTACCTGCTCCCCAAATGCATTGGAAGACTGTAAATGTTTCGTGAGCTTTTCGGACTGTTCATCTATTTCTTCCCGCTTTTCGGTGTATGCCTTGTGTAAACCCAGTAATACCTCTTTCCAGGAAGGTCTGTTATGTGCCCTTACAGGTGGAAAATAAGTACCTCCATAAAAGGGTTTAGTATCAGGTGTAAGAAACACATTCAATGGCCAGCCGCCGCTACCCGTCATAGACTGTACGGCATCCATATAAATATGATCGAGATCAGGTCTTTCTTCGCGGTCAATTTTTATATTGATGAAATACCTGTTCATGATGTCGGCTGTTGCTTCATCTTCAAAACTCTCACGCTCCATTACATGACACCAGTGACAGGCGGAATAACCAATACTTACCAATATCGGTTTGTCTTCCTTTTTAGCCAGCGACAATGCTTCTTCTCCCCAGGGATACCAGTTGACAGGATTATGCGCATGTTGTAATAAATACGGACTTGTTTCTTCTATCAGCCGGTTACTATGTTGGCGTGTGGATGACATGTGCTGAATTTAAACACTAAAATAAAAACCCCTGCGTTAGCATGGGGTTTTATCTGTAATGAGTTGTTGAACTTATTTTTTTGTTTGTGTTGAAGCCAGGAACTGATCGAGTGCCGATACCATACTCGGTTTCTGAGGAGATGGTACTTTGATCTCGAGTTTGAGGCCTGCATCTTCCACTGCCTTGGAGGTATTGTTACCAAAAGCGCCGATAACAGTTCCGTTTTGTTTGAAAGTAGGCATATTGTCGAACAGGCTTTTCACGCCACTGGGAGTAAAAAAGCAGATCACATCGTATTCTTTTCCTTCCACCACTTCTTTGATATCATTACTGATGGTACGATACATGAAAGCCAGTTGGAACTCACAGTTATTCGATTTCAGCCAGTTTACAATTTCATTGTCTTGCTGGTTCTCACTGCACACATAGAGAAACTTCTCGTTCTCTTTGTGTTTATTGATCACATCGAACATACTCTTATTGGTACCATCGGCACCATAGAATACTTTTCGCTTGCGGTACAGAATAAATTTTTGGAGGTAGAGTGCCACTGCTTCGGTGATACAGAAATACTTTGTATCCTGACCAATGGTTACTTTCATTTCTTCGCAGGTACGGAAAAAATGATCGATGGCATTTCTGCTGGTGAAGATCACCGCAGAATAATGCATGATATCAATTTTTTGTTTGCGGAAATCTTTGGCAGGAATTCCATCCAGTTTAATGAAGGGATGAAAGACCAGTTCTACCTTATACTTCCGTTCCAGATCGAAATAGGGCGATTTATCGCTTTCGGGTCTGGGCTGAGAGATCAGTATTTTTTTTAAGGTCTTAGGGGTACCCGTTTGTTTTGCTCCGTTCTTTACCATGCTAGCTTGCTGTCTGAGATTTTGCAAAATTAAAACCTTCCACCGATATAATCCGCCATCAGCTTATATAATAACAATAGCGGAAGTATCTCGACGGCGCAAAGGTAAAGAAAAAAATGTAATGCATTCACTTTCAATGTGTTCCTTATGGTAGCAAAGGATATTACATATCGGTACAGCAACAAAAGTATCAGTAATCCGACCGAAACAGTCAATGCCACTTCCTTAAAACCCGGTTTGGCGAAGGCCATCAGGAACAGAAAAGGCACCAGTATTACCCCCAGCACTTTGTTCACCAGGAACACCGTAAACGTATAATTTACCGCTGCCTCCCTTGAATTAAAGACCCAACCCGAAAATTGGAGGAAAAGAAATTTACCAAAATATACAATGGTGAGTAAGCCGGCTCCAAAAAATACAATATGCCAGAACGGATAATCGAGCCATTCTTTATTCCTGATAACTAAAGCACCATAAATACTGGTGGTAATGATAAAAAGCAGGTTTACAAATAAGGACCCAAGATTATCCTGCAGCAATTGGTCCTTGGTTTGTTTTTGTCGCAATGAGGTTTGCAGGAACAGTATAAACAGGTTCTTAAAATACCGTGGAAAGGCTGTCCGAACAAAAGCCAGGAGTAGCAGCACACCCATCAGCAGGTAAAACATATCATCCAGTGTTCTTCTTTCCCTGAAATCGGAAATCATGAACATAGGTTTGCGGTTAAGCGGTAAGAAAGGATGGGTATAATATTTCCGATAAGTGGTGGTGTCGATGCGTGGTCCAACAGATATGGCTGCACGTATGGCTGAGTCTGCCCTTAAGCTGTCTGTCTGTTGTTGCAGAGAATCTGCAATGATCAGTGCTGTATCAACTGTTTGCTGTATGGTACTGTCTTGTGGCTGAACAGGAACGGCTTTGCGAACGGGTGTATCGGTTTGGCTGATGCCAATAAAAAAGGAAAATATTCCTATAAGTACCAGAAAACAACGTTTCAACAAATTCATTGCAACAAAAATAAGCATTTACCATATCAGTAAGCCATTAGCCTGCTCATGGCATACCCGTATCTTCGCAATATATGTCGGGCATTTATATTCATATTCCTTTCTGCAGAAAAGCCTGTCACTATTGCAATTTTCATTTTTCCACCACACAACAGTCCAGAACAGCGATGGCGACAGCTATTGCTGAGGAAGCTATGATCAGGAAAGATTTTATTAACGAACCTGTATCAACCATTTATTTTGGCGGAGGAACACCTTCGCTTTTAACAGCACAGGAGCTGATGCTGATGATGGATAGTTTTTCTGCTCAGTTTTCCATTACACCCGATGCTGAAATAACACTGGAAGCCAATCCCGATGATATTTCAACCGATAAGTTATCGGAATGGAAAGATGCAGGTATCAACCGTTTGAGTATCGGTATTCAGTCGTTCTTTGAAGAAGACCTGCAATGGATGAACCGGGCACATAATGCCCAACAGGCCAATGATTGTATTCAACTGGCACAGGATGCAGGTTTTCATAACCTCAGTATCGATCTTATCTATGGCACACCGGGTTTAAGCAATGAAAAATGGATCGATAATATAGAAAGGGCCATTTCATTGAATATTCCGCACCTGTCCTGTTATGCGCTTACAGTTGAACCCAACACAGCTTTGGATACACTGATACAAAAAGGCACTAAGGCCAATGTGGATCAACATAGCCAGGCCATTCATTTCGATTTACTCAGCAACCGTCTGGAAGCTGCTGGCTATGAGCATTATGAAATCTCCAATTTTGCACGTCCGGGTTTCCGGAGCAGGCATAACAGTAGTTACTGGCAGGGCAAACCCTATCTCGGACTCGGCCCTTCGGCCCATTCCTTTAATGGCAGTATTCGTCAGTGGAACATTTCAAATAATGCGCTATACCTGAAAAGTATAGAACAGGGTATTGTACCCGCTGAAAAAGAGCAACTCACAGACGAACAACAGTTGAATGAATACATCATGACCAGCTTACGCACCATGGAAGGTTGTTCACTGGAGTGGATTGAAAAAAAATGGGGCAAGAAAAATGTTACTGCCATCCTTCAGGCTGCACAGAAATATGTACAGGAAACATCCCTTCGGTTATCTGACAATCGGCTTATACTCACTAAAAAAGGAAAGTTTCTGGCAGATGGGATTGCGGCTGATTTGTTTCAGCTTAGTTAGTAAGCTATGAGCTTTGAGCCACGAGCTCCGAGCCTTCCGCAGGAAAATCATTACCCGAATAGATGATAAAAAAGAAAAACTATACACCTTGCTCACAGCTCATGGCTCAAAGCTCATAGCTGTAAATTCACTCCATCAGTGATGCCCAGAATGGCGTAACAGCTTCCTCAGCAGGTTGATACCGATCACTCCACCGAGGAGTATCAGAAGTACCATGGGGCTTAATAAGGTAAATGAAACTGGCATGGAATAAAGTTACCACTTTTCCTATACCAGAAAACCTTCTATTTTCTTAAATCCATCAGCGGCAGGACGGTGCTCCCAGAGTATTTCATAAATGGTTGATGCTATGGGCATTACAGCATTTACGGTTTGGTTTGTACGGTAAATACAACGGGCGGCATTATAGCCTTCTGCTACCATATTCAGCTCCAGTTGGGCCGCTTTTACGGAATAACCCTTACCAATCATATTACCGAATGTGCGGTTACGACTGTAAAGTGAATAACAGGTTACGAGCAGATCGCCTAAGTAAACAGAAGCGGCATAATTGGGTGTAAGAACCGCAGGCTGTACTTCAGTTTCACTGAGCTTTCGTAAAAACGATACCATTTCATTGGCACTATTGGCAATATAAACACTCAGAAAATTATCGCCGTATTCAAGTCCATGAGCAATACCCGCACCCAATGCATAAATATTTTTCAGCACCGCTGCATACTGAACACCCACTACATCGTCGTTCACCACTGTGTTGATGTATTCAGTAGTAAAATCCTGGGCTATTTTTTCGGCAATTGAATGATCTTTTCCAGAAAAAGTGAGGTAAGATAATTTTTCCGATGCCACTTCTTCTGCATGGCATGGACCCAGCAGCGCGAAATACTGATCAATCGGCACCTGGTAATGGGTAAAGAGGTATTCGTGGAGTAAACGATTATCAGTAGGCAGAATACCTTTAATGGCCGAGATGATTTTTTTACCTGTCAGTTCTTCCGGTTTCAGTTCTTCGAATACCTGTTCTGCATAAGCAGATGGTACCGCTATTACCAAAGCATCGGAAGCGGCAATCACTTCATGTATATCATTACTTAAACATAACTGTTGTGGATTAAAATAAGCGGCACTCAGGTAATGTGGATTGTGCTTGCGCTTCTCCATATAAGCAATGGTTTCTGCATTCCTTACCCACCAATAAATAGTATGACCATTGTCTGTAAGAATTTTTGCCAGGGCTGTTGCCCAGCTGCCACTTCCTATTATTCCATACTGCATGTAACAAGCATTGTTCAGTTGCAAACATACGGAGAGTAGAGGGAAAGTCAGGAAGTCCGGAGTCAGAGAGACCGGGATGGTGTTAATACGACTCTGCAAAAACTCCCGTTCTCTGCGGTACATTATTTGAATATTCACCGCAGAGAACAGGAGTTTAGGGAGGTTTCGCTGAGTTAAAAAAAGCGTTATTGCTTATAACAATAACGCTTTATAAAAATGTACGCTCTTCTTCGGACTTTCGATCTTACCAACTTTCGGACTTTATTACTCTTTCTTCTTCTCTTCAAATAATTTATCCTTGGCCACTACTTCTACCATATTGCCCTCTTTAAGAATTTTACTCACAGTATTGTATGGTCCGGTAACTACCTGGTCGCCTTCATTGAGTCCTTCGGCAATTTCAATATAGTTGAGGTCCTGTATGGCCGTTTTTACTTTTACTTTCTTTACTTTTTTATCTTTCCCGATTACGAATACCACTTCTTCCACGGCTTCATCATCAGCTGGATCGCCGCTGGCTGGACCGTCATCTGTTTTTGCTTTCTTTCCTCCTTCACCTTCTTTTTCACGCGTGGTTACGGCATTCAGTGGTACAGACAATACATTTTCTTTTGTATTGGTTTGAATATCAGCACTGGCTGTCATACCCGGACGGAATGGGAATGCTCTTCCCGGCACCACCATGTCTTTATAACTTTCAGGAATAAGACGGATATGTACTTTATAATTCGTTACTTCCGTTGAAGTAGTTGTGGCTGTAGCCTGTGTATTGGGGTTGGCAATTTTGTATACCAGTCCTTTGAACTTTCGGTTGGTGTATGCATCTACTTCTACCAGTGCCGTGTCGCCTAATTTCACTTTTGGAATATCATTTTCACCCACATCCACCCTTATTTCAATACTGCGCATATCTGCAACGCGCATCATTTCGGTTCCAGCCATCTGTGCTGTTCCTACCACACGTTCTCCTTTTTTTACAGCGAGTAAACTAATTACACCATCCATGGGTGCCACAATCGTGGTTCTGGAAAGATCTTTGATAGCACGCGATAATTGGGCCTGTGCTCCCATGATAGAAGCTTCTGTGCCCTTTAATCCTTCCTTCGCCGCATTATAGTTGGCTTCAGCAGAACGGTAGGCCTGTTCAGCCTGGTCGTATTCCTGACGCGATGTTACTTTATCTGTATACAGTTTTCTTTGTCTTTCAAAAGCAGCTTTAGCATTATCGAGTGTAGCTTTCAGTCCGGGTAAACTGGCAGTAGAATTCGACAGCTGTGCCTTTGCCTGGTCTACACCCGCAGCTACCTGATCGCGCTGGGTAGAATAAATATCTGCATAAATTTTTGCCAATACCTGTCCTTTCCGAACACTATCTCCCTCGTTTACATTCAACTCTACAATTTCACCACTCACATCCGGACTCACTTTTACTTCTATTTCAGGGTATACTTTACCGCTTGCGTTGACTGTTTCAATAATGGTTCTGGTAGCTGCTTTTTCTGCAGATACTTTTAACCCTTCTTCTTTACCGATTACACCACTTTTCTTCAGTCCGATGAAGCCTCCCACAACCACAACCAGTCCGATAATGGTCCAAAGTAATTTCTTATTCATGATATTGCATTTCTGTTTTGTAGTAACCGCTTATTAGAGTTTCAATCCCTGTCCTTTATAAAATTCCAGCACTTTCATTTTGAATACATAATCGTATTGATTGGCCAGTTGCTGTACTTTGGCGCGAAGCAGGTTATTCTGGTTGGTGATCAGATCAAGTGAACCCAGTAAACCCACTTCATAACGTTTCAATGCGAAGTCATAGGCTTTTTGTGTACTCTCTACTGCCTTTTTTCCTGCATTGAATTTCTGTAGTGCAGCCGTGGCATTGTTATAGGCTGTATAGATATCCTGTTTCAGTTTCAGATCGGCCTGTGTTTTCTGCAGCTCTACATTTCTCAGGTCTAATTTTGAACGCTGATAAGCCGTTTTAGCCTGACCATTATTAAATATAGGAATAGAGAAATTGAGACCTACGTTCTGACCAAAGTTATTGGTAATCTGATTCGTCCATCCTTCCCATAATTCACCAAATCCCCTGCTGGTTTGCGAGAAACGGTAGAGCGGATTCTGTACATAGTAATCTACGTTACTGATGGTTACTTTTGGTTCTGCCCCTGTAACAGGACTATAACCAAGAAAGGTAAACCCGGTTGTTCTTTTGAATGAATTGGAGAAATTGGTGGCAAGGTTTCCTCCAAAAGTAATAGTGGGGTACATCTGGCCTTTTGCAGCCAACACAGATTTCTGTGCGGCTTTAATCCTGAAATCATTTGCTTTCTGCAGTGGTTGCGATGTAAGTGCCAGTTGGTATACCAGTTCGGGTTGCAGGTCGCCGAAACTTTCAATGGGTATACTTTCTACTGGTGGTGTTTCCAGATCAAAAGCAATGGCCGGATCAAGGTTCAGCAAGCCTTTCAGGTTGAGTATATTCAGTTCGTAACCGGTAACCGCTGCTACATAGTTACTGCTATCATTGGCCAGTTGTGCCTCAATTTCTGCCAGGTTCAGTTCCGGTAATACACCCGCTTCCACTCTTTTTTTGGTTATTTCTAACTGGGTCTGCGATTGGGCAATCTGTACCTGTGTAATTTTCACCTGCTCTCTTGAAGCCAGTATCTGCAAATAAAAATTGGCTACATTCAGTGAAATATCATTGGCAGTTCTTTCTACTTCAGCAAGTGCTGCCTGGGCATTGAAAGCCGCAGCTTTGATATTGTTTTTGATGGCTCCTCCATTATACAGTTGAACACCCACATTCAATCCAAAGTTCTGGTATAAAAACTGGCTGGTTGAGAACTGGTTGGTAGTAGGGTCTATCGATCTACCAAAACGTACACCGGTTCCCGAACTCATATTCAATGAAGGATACTGATTCAGCTTTGCCTGCTGCGATAGTAATGCGCTGATCCTGGCCTGTATATCAGCCTGCTTCACAGAAATATTATTCTGTGTAGCATAATCAATACACTTCTTCAGGTCCCATTTTTCATTGGTAGTCTGAGCCTGCACCTGTACCAGTATGGCACATCCCAAAAGGGCAATTAACTTCTTCATATATATCAAAAATAACGGTTTCCCAACCAGATAGATAATTTTCTGATAGGCGGAGTAGCATTAACGGAAACCGCTCATACGTCGTTATGAATGGTCGTTTATTACATCCAGTGCCTGGGCCAGGTCGGTAATGATGTATTCCGGCTCCTCCAGTCCAACATACAAACGCAGGCTACGGTGTAACGCAAGCTCCGGGTTGAACTGATCGCGCGGCATTCCGGCACATTTGGGTATGATCAGGGATTCATGTCCACCCCAACTCACCGCCATCAATATGTGTTTCAGGCCATTACAGAAATTTTCTATGGTTTCACAGGATTGGGTCTTCAGGATAAATGTCAGCAAACCACATGCCCCTTTCATTTGCCGGTTGGCCAGTTCATATTGGGGGAATGAGGGATCTAATGGAAAAATAACCCTTTCTACCAGCGGATGAGACTTCAAAAATGTTATTACAGCGTGGGTGGTGCGGGTAATACGCTCCAAGCGTGCCGGTAATGTTCGAAGACCTCTGATCAACAACCATGCATTGAAGGGCTGGATACCGGACCCTATATTATTGTATTCGCTGTTAAAGATACGGGTAATCTGCTTACTGCTGCCACTCAGCACACCTGCAATAACATCACTGTGTCCGCTGATGTATTTCGTAGCCGACTGCAATGTCAGGTCGATTCCCATTTCATAGGGTTTCTGATACAAAGGTGTACAGAAACTATTATCGCAAATGGTGACGATATTTTTCGACCTGGCCAGTTTTGCCACCGCAGTAAGGTCCTGCAGATCAAATAACCAGCTATTGGGCGATTCCAGGTAAATAACCGTTGTGTTGGATTGTATGGCCGCTTCAAAATTTGCGATTGATGTTCCGTCAATATAAGTAACGGTTACCTGGAAACGGGGCAGTATTTCATCAAACATCTTTCGGGCCCAGGTATAAGGGTCTTTCACACTCACGATGTGATCACCGCTCTTTACATTGGCCAATACTGCTGCAAAAATAGCCGCCGCTCCACTGTTAAAAACAAGACAGTCTTCTGCTCCATCTAATGCGGCTAATTTTTTTCTTAAAATATCGACAGTAGGGTTGAGTCCACGGCTGTACAACCAGGTTGAATATTCATCTTCAAAAGACTTCCGCAGATCATCCACTTTTTTAAAAGCAAAATTGCTGGTCTGTACAATGGGTGGCGATACCGCCCTGAAATAATCATCCCGGTCTTCTGCGAGTTCATTTAATATATAAGAGAGGTCCATATTATGATTTGTTTTCCGTAACCGGTTTCCTGAACCGGGTACTGATGAAATAGATCAACATAAATCCGAGTAATACACAGAAACCTACAAATGCCGTATCGGGTGTTTGCATGGCAATACTGATACCTACAAATAAATAGGCGCTCATAAAAATGAGCGGCATCAACGGAAACAGTTTCATTTTAAAAATACCAGTACCATCCAGGTGTTTGGTTCTTTTTCGCAGGATGAAGATGGTGGCACTTGATGCAACCATGCCAAAACAATCGAGGAAAATGGTAAAGTTGAGAATCTTATCAAATGTTTGTGCGAAAAAAAGAATCACAATACACATGGCAGCGAATACGGTAAGGGAAAATGTAAATACCTGGTTTTTTGGATTTTGTTTCGCAAAAAAGGAGGGTAATGTTTTTTCTTCACTCATGGCATACATGACCCTGGGGTTACTCATGAGTAAGGCATTTACATATGCGAGTACACCAAAAAATAAAAAGAAAGAAAAAATATCAGCACCTCTTGCTCCAAATGTGCGTTCCATTACCACGTAGGCAATTTCTTTTTCACCCTTCATCTGATCGAAACCCACAATGGTATAATAACTCAGGTTTACCAGCAGGTACAAAACAATAATGATGGCAATACCGATAAAAATACCTCTTGGAATATTTTTAGCCGGCTGGTTCACTTCATTCCCGAAATTGATGGTTTGCTGGTAACCTCCGTAGGTAAAGGATACAGCAATTAAACTGATACCCAGACTCTGTATCCAGCTCATGGATGCCGTTTCCGCCAGCGGCGCGGTTGTTGTTGTGGTTACCATTGCGGCACCCTGATCATGTGGAAAGAAGAGTGCCAGAATCAGCACCACTATCATCCCTATTTTAATCAGCATCAGTATATTCTGCGCACGGGAACTCATTTTAAGTCCCATAAGATTAATTCCATAAAAAAAAATGATGGCAGCACAACTGATTAATGCTTTGTGTGTGTCGTTCCAGCCATATTCCGGAAATAATTTGGTGATATAACCGCTGCCAATTAATGCCACCGCACTCAAACTGGCTGCGTTACTGATGAGTATAATACAGTTAATGGCAAATGCTATACTGGGATGATAGGCATAGGAAAATACTTTATAATAACCTCCGGTTACCGGGTAACGACTACCGATTTCAGCATAGGTAAGGGCACCACATAAGGCCACAAAACCACCTAATATCCATGCGGTGAAATAGACCGAAGGCTCAATGGCATCTTTGGCACTGGTAGCTGCCGTTCTGAAAATACCCATTCCAATCACCAGACCTACCACAATCATGGTGAAACTAAAAAGATTCAATTTTTGATTTCCCTGCATAAGATGTTATGATGTGGTGATAAATGTAAGGAAAGATGGCGGATAGCAGATAGCTAATGGCTTATAGTTCATGGCGTATGGCTTTTTTGTTTGCGTCACATTCTCATAGTACCATGAACTATACGCCATTAGCCATATGCCATCGACATATGCTTTTCCCCACCAACGTGTAAAACTTAATTTCCAGGTTATAAACGACACCCTACATTTGTGCCGTATTTGGTTTCCGACCTGTCGGAATTAAAAGGGAAGTCCGGTGTAAATCCGGCGCTATCCCCGTAGCTGTAAGCTCTGATAGTGAATGGTCAATTGTCAATAGTGAATAATAAGTTGTATTACTTTATTCACCATTCACTATTGACAACTGACCATTCACGATAACCACTGTTGTTTCTACTAACCACTGTTTCGCCTCAGGCGGGATGGGAAGGTTCAACTACAGAGAGCAAGCCAGAAGACCTGCCACATACAGACGATCCATTCACGGCTTTCGGGTGAAAAGCATGGAATGTAAATGCTGTCTGCAGCGGCAATTTATGTTTCTCCGTTTTTTATGTTTCCTGAAAGCTCATTGTTCAACTATTTAACCAATAACAATGAGCAAAACAATTACGCTCCTCGCATGCATGCTTACGGGTACAACCCTGTTGGCACAAAAAGACACTGTTATACTCGATGAAGTAGTAGTAACAGCCAACAAACTCGAACAAAAACAAAGTACAACCGGCAAAGTCATCACGGTCATTACCAAGGCACAGATCGAAAAAAGTGGTGGTAAAACCATTTCCCAGTTATTGAATGAACAGGCCGGTATCACCATTAACGGCGCTTTCAATAATGCCGGCAGTGTACAAACAGTGTATACCCGTGGTGCTTCTCCCGGGCGTACACTGATCCTGATGGATGGCATTCCATTGAACGACCCTTCTACCATTACCACCGATTTCGACCTCAACTTTTTCTCCGTAAATGATGTGGAAAGAATTGAAGTGTGTAAAGGCCCTCAGTCTACTTTATATGGAAGTGATGCCATTGCCGGTGTGGTAAATATCATCACGGTTAAAAAAGATACCAATAAGCCTTTCAATATTAAAGCAACGCTCAGCCAGGGCAATCTTGGTACTTCAAGAAACAATGTTCAGGTATTTGGGAAAGTTGGTAAGATAACTTACACTACCCGCTTTGCCCGTTTATTTAGCAATGGCTTCTCGTCTGCTTACGACAGTACAGGCATCCGTAATTACGACAAGGATAAATATGATGGTACTGTATCAAGCGGACAATTGTCTTACCAGGTCAGCAACCATCTTGCTTTTAAAGCCTTCCTGATGTACAGTCAGTACAAAGCAGGAATTGATGCAGGTGTATTTAATGATGACCGGGATTATAATATCAATAATAAATCGTTGATCACAGGTACGGGCTTTCAATACAAAAAAGGCATCTTAGCTATTACAGGTAATTACCAGTACAGTGAACTCACACGCAATTACAGAAACGACAGTGCCCATAAAACCAGTACCTGGTTTGAAGACAATACCTATTTCGGCAAATCGCAGTTTGTTGAGTTGTATGCAAGCACCAGATTGGGCAAGGGTTTCACGTTGCTCACCGGTGCAGATTATCGATATAGTTCTTACAACCAGAATTATTTTTCTGTAAGCGCATTCGGTCCTTTCAGCAGCCGGTTCAGGGATACTTCTTTATCGCAGACGGCTTTATACGCATCTGTTATTTTTAATAGTCCCGATAAAAAATTCAATGTTGAATTAGGAGGCCGCTACAATGATCATTCACGTTATGGTAATAACAGTACTTATACCTTCAATCCGTCTTATAGCTTTAATGATCGTTTCCGTGTGTTTGGTAGTATTTCGAGTGGTTTTAAAGCGCCTTCCTTGTACCAGCTAAGCCTTAACAGCAAACTGAATGCAGAGAAATCGGTGAACTATGAAGCCGGCTTTAGTTACCAGCAACAAAAGTTCACTACAAGGCTGGTATATTTTAACCGAAAGATAAGTAATGGTATCGATTACAACTATATTACTTTCAACTATTTCAACTACGTAAAACAAACAGTGAACGGGCTGGAATGGGAACTGGCCGCAAAACTTGGCAAAGCAGGCTTCAGCGCCAATTATACTTTATTGTTGAGTGAAGAAGTTACCCAAAACCGCCTCACCACAAAAGATACTGTTACCTACGATTATCTGCTGCGTCGTCCCAAACACCATATTAACCTGGCAGCTAATCTCGATATATGCAAAGGCCTCAACGTAGCCGTTACCGGCAAATACGTAAGCAGCCGTTTTGATATTGGCGGATACCGTCGTGCTGATATTTCTCTGCCTTCTTATTTTATAGTAGGCGCTTCAGCAGATTATGTATTGAATCAGCAGGTACGGTTTTTTGCAGATGCCCAGAACATCACCGGTAAAAAATTCTTTGATGCCCGGGGATTTAATGCCATACCCTTTCTTTTTAATGCGGGGGTGACGTTTAATTGGTAAGGATAGTGAGTAGTGAGTAGTCAGTAGTGAGTAATTTTTCACTCACTACTGACTACTCACTACTCACTCTACAACTGATTACTATGACACACAAACATGAAATCAAACATTGCCCACGATGCACTAAAACATTTGAGTGCAAAGTGGGCAATATACCTGCCTGTCAGTGCAGTGGCCCCAGACTGAGTTATGAGGAAAGGGTGTATATAGAAAGTAAATACACAGACTGCCTCTGCAGAAACTGTCTTGAAGCACTTCAGTTTGAATACAAGCTGGTAAGGAACCATGTGTTCAGGTTTTGAAAAGTGAGTAGTGAGTAGTCAGTAGTGAGTAGGTGTCTTTTTCCTCACTACTGACTACTCACTACTCACTTTTCTATATCTTACATCTCAAACCGCTCACCATGACCTTTCAACTGGATCATCTGCTAACAACCACTTTTACGCTGTTTGCGGTGATTGATATTGTAGGATCCATTCCATTACTTATTTCACTAAAAGATAAAATGGGTGGTATCAGGTCAACCCAGGCTACGCTGATATCGGGTGTCCTGATGATTCTTTTCCTGTTTGCCGGTGAAGCTTTTCTGAAAATACTGGGTCTCGATATCCGTTCCTTTGCAGTAGGGGGCTCTGTAGTAATTTTTTTACTGGGTTTGGAAATGGTACTGGGTCATGAAATTTTCAAGGGCGATAAGGACGCCAAATCGGGCTCTGTGGTACCGATTGCCTTTCCTATTATTGCCGGTAGCGGTACACTTACCACAGTAATGTCATTAAAAGCCAACTTCGAAGAAGTATATATCCTGAGTGGCATACTCATCAATCTCATCGTAGTATATATTGTTTTGAAATCGCTCAGGGTAGTTGAGAAAGCGCTGGGACCGGCAGGTTTACTGGCAGTGCGTAAATTCTTTGGCGTAATACTTTTAGCCATTGCCGTTAAAATTTTCAGCAGCAATATTGCCGCATTTGGAAAATAAGGCATGATCAAAAAGCTGTTTACATATAGTGAGTTGGTTTTCTGGATCACCGCGCTGATCCTCCTCTACTTTCTACCCGGTTATAAAGATGGACAATCTTTATGTGTGTCAACCCTTCTCGGATTGGGTAAATGCCCCGGCTGTGGTATTGGCCATGCCATTCATGATACACTTCATTTTCGGTTTACTGCTTCTTTTCGTCATCATCCGATGGGAATATTTGCAGTTATCATTATATTTATACGGATAAAGCAAATTATTACCCTTACCCTTACCACACATGAGACCCAACCTGTACAACCTCATTCCCGCACTTGAAGGCGAAGAACTGGTTTTTCTTCAAAACCTTACTGCCGGTTTATCAGACGAAAAACTTTACAATTTTATTGCCGTGTATAATGGCAAAAGAAGAAAAACCGATCAGATACTACTCGGTTGTATTTTAGGATTTGTGCTGGTAGCAGGTGTACAACGTTTTATGGTAAGACAAAACGGAATGGGCTTATTGTATCTCTTTACTGCCGGACTTTGCTTTATTGGAACAATTGTAGATACCATTAACCATAAACAACTCTGCTTCGAATACAATAGCCAGATGGCAAGAGAGAGTTTGGCGATGGTGCATTCGATGGGGTAAGATTCCTTTCTGCAGGTAGAAGACTGAGGCTTCTTATAGTACATACAAAACAAAAACAGGATATTCAATCCTGCTTCTCATTTTTTGTGGCCTCGTCAGGAATCGAACCTGAATCTGGAGCTTCGGAAACTCTTATACTATCCATTGTACTACGAGGCCCATTCATTAAAACGCAGCAAAAATAATAGAAACCGATTAAAGTCAGCGGAATAACTCTTGCATGGCTGCTTTGAGAAAAATACCCGTGGGTACACTGTTCATGATCTGCAGGTCTTCCCAAATACTGCTTTCATTATCGAGAAACCTTAATACCCTGTCCGGCGGGTTGTTCTGAAAGATGGCTGCAAATACCTTATCGCCATTTAATTTCCGGTGATGCAATACATTCAGCAACACGGAATCGTAGAACCTGAATTTTCTTTCATTCAAACTTATTGGCTGTGAAGGAAAACGATACTGCACCAGATTGGCCACAATAGCTGCGGTTTTTTTCTGGATAAACTGAAAAGCATATCCACTACTGCCTTTTGCCTGTCCACCCGCAATACCCATATAGATAACCCTTCCTGTTGTGGATGGAAAAATATGATTGGTCATAGGGATAATACCAAATTCTTCATGCTCAATGGTAAATTGGTCAATACCCAGATAGGTTCTAAGGTAGGAATGTAATTCGCTCGTATATTTTTCCTGTGGCAATAATTGCTCCGTGAATAAAGTGTATTCTACCAATGCCGATGTAGGTGATACCGGCAATACATACATAAAAGTAGTGCCTGCTTCCTGCGATATCCTGAAATCCATGAACGTGGCTTTTGCCGGATTAAAAACTGGCGCTTCTGTTTCAATCATCCATCCTTTAAAATGCTGCAGTAACATGTATTCGCCGGGTTGTATATCGGGCTGCTGAAACAGGATACTGTTGAAAACATATGCTGCAGTGTAGGTACCGGAGGCTGTTTCAATAAAAGCCTGGTTATCTTTTGTTCCTGTAGTCAATACCGGTTCATATAAAAAATGAATATTACTTCTTTTGGCTGCCAGTTGCAGTACATGCTGATAAAAATCAATACCCCTGATCATCTTATACCTGTAGGGAGATAGTAACAGGTTGCCGGAGTAATCATTTGAATAAAAACCAACTTCATTCCATTGATGATGAACAATCGGCTCAAATAACCCTTCTTTGCGTTCCCAAAAGCACCAGGTTCGGTCGTTGGCTGTTTTCGGCGCTTTATCTACAACAAGTATTTGCTTATCCTCAAAAAAAGGGTCCTGCATCATACGCATCAATAAACTTAAACCTGCGCAACCGGAGCCTGAAATGATATAGTGGTACTGAGGGTGAATGGTCAATAGTGAATGGTCAATGGGAAGATAAGCAACTATTTGCTTTGCAGCATTTCGTCTTTACGTACTTTATTCCAGTATTTTCTGGCTACGATGAGCATACCAAAACTTTCCCCTTCATGTTTATCTAAGTGCTTATGGTGCATTTTATGCGCCCAACGTATGGCTTTGATATACCGGTTATTACTTCTGGTAAAAAGTTTTATACGCTGGTGAATAATAATTTCATGTACCAGGAAATACGCAAAGCCATACAATGCAATGCCCGCCCCAATACTTACTACCCAATAAACCTGGTTCATACTTCCCAGCATAATACATAACCAACTGGGGATAGCGAATATGATAAAGAAAGCATCATTCTTTTCAAAAAAGCCCGGACCCTTCTGGTGATGGTCTTCATGCAGATACCAGAGAAAACCATGCATCACAAAACGATGTGTGAGCCAGGTAATACCTTCCATGATACAGAATGTGGCCAGTGTAATAAGAATGTAGATCAACATATTATAAATACCATCTGAGGGTTAAAAAAAATAACAGTTGAATAATAAACAAATGTACCGCAAAATGGTTGGCCTTTTCAAAACGCAGTTGCCTGAACAACCATAACAATACGGCACTGATTAAAAACCAGCATACATAATTGAAAAAGGGTATTACACCTCCCTCCCATTGCCAGAAACCTAAGTGAACGGCCACCGGTTCCATTATCCAGTCGAAAAATACGGTCAGTAACGCTCCGTCTATTACCAACGAAAGCGTTATGAGGTTTCTGGAAAGATGGGTTCCGGATTCTTCATACCTGTTTCTTATCCATTCGTGCAGCAAATGCATGATTACGCCGGAAGCATATACGGTTAAAAACCAATTCATCCCAATGAGCCAGGGAACACCATTCAAATGCGGACCTAAAACAGAACCATAGCTGTAACAACCAAATAATTTCCCCGTATTTACCCCGATCATTTCTGTACCCATGCCCGTTAAAAAAGCAGCCAGTATAAAAAGGAAAAAGAATTTATTGGGTTTGGGCTGATTCCACAACAGTAATAAAAACATCAGCAATAAATTCAGGGGTGTATTGGCAATGAACCAGTCTTTATGTTCGGTAAAAAGCATACCAATCAATCCACTCACATGAAAGAGGATGGCTATAAAAGCTGATATACTTAATTTATACCGGTTCACTGTTATGCTTTTTTCTTTGCTGATCGTTTTGAACCAGTGAAGCCATGATACTTGCGCTTTTCAGGCATAAAGGTATTCCACCACCGGGATGCACACTACCACCTACAAAATACAGCCCTTGTATCTGGCGTGAGAAATTAGGATGCCGCATGAATGCAGCCATCCTCGAATTGGAGCTGGTACCATACAGTGACCCCCTGTATGAACCCGTTTTCGATTCAATCAGTACCGGGTCCAGCGCATTTTCCGTTTCGATAAGTGCGCCGATATTTGTTTTCAGCATACGGCTGAGTTTTTCAATCACCTGTGTACGACAGGTTTCTCGAAGCTGGTTCCAGTCCTGACCCGTATTGGCCGGAACATTCACCATCACAAACCAGTTTTCTTTTCCCTCAGGAGAATGTTTCCCCGGTTCGCATTTAGCAGTGATATTGATATATACGGTTGGATCGTCATAAACTTTTTTCAACCTGAAAATATGGTCGAACTCCTTTTCATATGCTTCACTGAAAAAAATATTATGCAGCCCCAATTGAGGAAATTCTTTTTTGATACCCCAATAAAAAATCAGGGCACTGCTGCTGCGCTCCTGTTTCAATATTTTTCTGGCGGCTGCCTGATCATTCAATAAATGCAGGTAAGTAAAATAAACATCTATATTACTGACCACCACAGATGCAGCAATGTTTTTACCATTTACTACAACTCCTTCGACACGGTTATTATAACGGATGATTCTTTCAACAGGCTGATTGAAATAAAACTGTACCCCTTTTTTTTCTGCCAGTTTGTATAAAGCATTCACAATACTGATCATTCCACCTTCCGGATAAAAAGTACCCTCATTGTGCTCCAGGTGTGGAATGAGGCTCAACATACCAGGTGCTTTGTATGGGTTACTACCATTATAAGTAGCATAACGATTGAACAACTGTACTACTTTCTGCTGGCTGAAACTGCCTGTATTAACCTGATCTAAAGTTTTGAATAAATGTGCAGGCTTTACGGTTGCCAGTGCTTTGCCAATCGGCGCCTTCCAGAGAACAGAGCGTTTATGCAGCGAGTGACTGAGAAAAATACCGGCTACATTTTCATAGAGCTTAGCTGATCTGGCAAGGTATTTTTTTACCTTTTCTACAGACTCTCCTGTTTGGCGATTCAATTCTTCAGCGAGCTGATCAGGATCAGCAGATGCACGGATCATTGTTCCGTCTTCATAAAAATAAAAACAGGAATCGGGCATTCTTCTGTAGCGGAAATAGGCTTCTATCGGTTCGCCTGCCAGTGCAAAAAGTTCTTCAATATTGGCGGGTTGTGTAAACAAACTCGGACCGGTATCGAAATGAAAACCATTGGCCTCCAAATGACCCAGTTTACCGCCCGGCCCCTCAGCCTGTTCAAATACTTTCACATCAAAACCCTGAACGGCCAGCCTGATGGAAGCAGCGAGTCCGGCTACACCGGCACCTATTACTATTGCCGAAGGTTTTACGTCCATAAGTTTATGGTTTTTGATGCGTCAGGTACCAGTCGCGTACTTTAGGAAAAGCAATATGAAACCAGCTGGTAAATGTTTCCGGTTCCTTTTCCAGCAAAGATGCAATTTCTTCAAGAGAACGGTAAGCATAAGTTTCTACCTCCTCGCTGTTAACCGCTATGGCACCTTCATAGATACCGATTAATACATGATCAAATTCATGTTCAGTTAAGCCATTTGCGAAAGCGGTTCTATAAGTAAACGAAAATGCTTCCGATAAGTTGGTTGTAAATCCCATTTCCTCCTGGAGTCTCCGTAACGCCGCTGCCTCCGTTAATTCGCCCGGACGGGGATGGCTGCAACAGGTATTGGTCCATAAGCCGGCACTATGGTATTTGGTAAGTGCCCTTTTTTGCAATAAAAGCTGGTTCGAAGAATTAAAAACAAATACGCTGAATGCCCGATGCAGTAAAGCCTTTTCATGTGCCTCCATTTTTTCCATTACGCCCAGTACTTCGTCCTGTTCGTTCACCAGTATCACTTGTTCCATACTATAAAAATAAGCGTTATCAGGGCTTGGGGTCAGAGTAAATTCAAATGGCTGCGGATGCCAGCTTTGGCAAGGATAAAGACTTTCCCATAATCTGGTATCCGTATCCTTTCTTCCATGATTTTCTGCGGCCTTAGTTTTTTTATTTTTTTGAAGAGAGAGAGATAATATTTATATGCCACATATACTCCAAAACGCGATTTCATGGGTAATTTGAGAATGCCTTCATATGCATGGGTAAAATCGCGCTGAATATCTTCCTCGATTGCCTGCTTATCTGCCAATGTAAAATTCCTGAAATCACATCCCGGAAAATAAACCCTTTCAAGACCTTCATAGTCTGCCTTCAGGTCGCGGAGAAAATTTACTTTCTGGAAACCGGCACCCAGGCTTCTTGCATGAGGTTTTAATATTTCATACATCTGCTTATCACCTTCACAAAAAACAAAGAGACACATCAATCCTACTACTTCGGCACTTCCATAGATATATTGTTCGTAACCTGCCCGGTCGTATTTACGTTGGTTTAAATCGAGTTCCATACTGTACAGGAATGCATCAATCAGTTCTTTATCTATTTGATACCGATTAACTGTTAGCTGAAAACTATGCAGGATGGGGTTCATGCTGATGCCTTTGTCTATAGCATCATAGGTAGCGGTTTTAAATTCGGACAATAAAGCAGCTTTATCATAATCATGAAAGCTGTCTACAATTTCATCCGCAAAGCGAACAAATCCATAAATATTAAAGATAGGCGTACGCAGGTCTTTATGTAACAACCGGATAGCAGACGAAAAACTCGTACTGTATTTCTCTGTTGTGATCCTGCTGCAATCCTGACTTACTTCATGAAACAGATTGATCATTGGTTGTTGGTTTGTTCACAGATAAGGTCTGTGTAATATATTTAATTTTATTTATCCGAATGCTTTCAGTACCTCTCCTGCCACTACTTCTCCACTGATCAGGCTCGGTGGTACTCCCGGGCCGGGAACGGTTAGCTGACCGGTATAAAAAAGGTTTTTTACTTTTTTACTCCTGCAAGCTGGTTTTAAAACAGCAGTTTGACCCAAAGTGTTCGCCAAACCATACGCATTTCCACGAAAGGCATTGTATTCAGATACGAAATCGCTGTGGGCAAAGGATTTCTGGTATACAATGGCCTCTTTTACCGATTGTCCGGTTTGTTGTTCCAACCGGCTGATGACCTTATCGAAATAATACTGCCTTCTTTCAGGCGAATCGTCGCTAAGCCCTGTTGCAACGGGTATCAGGAGGAAAAGGTTTTCGCAGCCTGCAGGTGCCACAGTGGTATCTGTTACTGATGTGGCACTCATATAGAACAGAGGGTCTGAAGGCCATTCCTTTGTCGTATAAATTTCTTTTCCGTGTACTTCAAAAGAAGTGTCGAAAAACAAACTATGGTGATGAATATTTTTGAGTCGTTTGTTAAGTCCTACGTAATACAATAAACAACTGGGTGCCATTACCCGCTTACTCCAGTATGCCGGAGAATAGCTGCGAAATTTTTCGGGTAAGAGGTTCATTTCAATGTGGTGGTAATCTGCTCCGCCAATCACCACTGTAGCCTCATACATACGATCCTGTGTTATTACCTGTCTTGCGGCATTTTGCTGAATGCGTATCTCCCGTACATCCTGGCTGAATTCAAATTTTACGCCCAGTTCTAAGGCAAGGTCGTACATTCCCTGAACAATCTGGTACATACCTCCTTCCGGATACCAGGTACCTCCTTTTATATCTGCATAATTCATGAGGCTGTAAAGTGCAGGTGTATCTTCGGGTAAAGCCCCCAGGAACAGTACCGGAAACTCCATCAATTCACGGAGTTTGGGATGCTTGAAATACTTGGCTATATGCGATTTGATGGAACTGAATACATCCAGTTTAAATATACCGGTGAAAAGTTCCCAATCTAGAAATTCGGTTAATGACTGGCCGGGTTTGAATACCAGTTTTTGAATACCTACATCATACTTATAGGCAGCTTCTTTTAAAAAGAGGTCTAATTTTTCACCGCTACCCGGTTCTATCTTATTGAAGAGTGATTGTAAGTCTTTATAGTTTGCAGGAATATCAACAGGTCCGTCGGGCCAGTACACACGATAAGATGGGTCTAATCTTTTCAGCTGGTAATAATCGGCAACCGATTTGCCGAACTGTTTGAAATACCGTTCAAATACATCAGGCATCCAGTACCAACTGGGGCCCATATCGAAAGTAAAGCCAGCTTCAGAAAACTGACGTGCCCTACCTCCGGGTGATGCATGTTTTTCCACCACAGTTACATCCCATCCTGCTTTGGCCATGAAAGAGGCAGCAGAAAGACCGGCAAAACCGCTTCCTATAATAATTACAGATTTACTCACTCATCAGAAAATTAGACAAAAAACTTAATACCGCTGCAATTGGTTTTTCAGGAGCTTTCTTGCGAAGTGAATGCGGCTTTTAATAGTTCCCAGAGGTTCGTCGAGCATTTCGGCGATCTCGTGGTATTTAAATCCGTCGAAATACAATAAGAAAGGGTTACGGAAGATATCAGGCAGGTTATGTATGGCTTCCTTTACTTCTTTCAAATTGATATTGGCTATGGCTTCGTTTGCTACAGCTCCCTGGTTGATATTGAGCAAAAACTCGTTGGGAGTGCTGTCGAATATGGTAGACTGCTTGCTTTTTCTTCTATAATTATTGATAAAAATATTACGCATGATGGTGTATAACCATGCTTTAATATTGGTGCCTACATTGTACTTGTCTTTATTGGCCAGTGCCCTGTACATCGTTTCCTGCACCAGGTCCTTGGCAGCTTCAGAATCGCGCGTGAGGGTAATGGCAAAAGGTTTTAAAAACTCTGTATTATTCAGTAACATCTGGTTGAATTCAAGCACTGACATACTAATCTGTTTAATTATTGATTGTGTAAAATTAAACAAAAGAATGCGAGTTAAACAAGATTTTGTTTAAATATTTTATTAAAAAGATAAAACAAACTGAATCAACGAGTTATGCGTGTTTAAACATTAAATCAAGGGCATAAAATGCCATCCAACGTTTAATTGGTGCATAAAAAGGGAGCAGGTATTCAGGAAATAGTGCTGATGAATTCCATCACCTCGGATAGAGATTGCCGGAGGTTTATATTGGATGGAACACGCTTTTTATAATTCTGTGTAACTTGTCCTGATACAACAATCGGCAGATTGGGCATACGGTGGTGTACATTCAGCAGGAATTTTTCGAAATTAAAATTGCCTGCTAATGATGTAAGATGCGTGTATACAAAATCTGGTTTTTTCTGGTCTACCACATATTCAACGTCCTTTAAAGGCACATCTGCGCCGAGGTAAAGCACTTTAATACCCCGGTTCTTCATGAGGAAATACATAAATAATATCCCCAGTTCATGGTGTTCACCCTCAGGTAAAAAGAGTACGCTTACCTTATTGGTGGTTACTCTGTTGTTCAAGGTTTCAATACCTATGATAAGTTTCTGGCGGATAATATTGGTCACCAGGTGTTCCTGTGCAGGATTGATGTGATTGGTAATCCAGAGCAGACCGATTCTTTCCAGGAAAGGAAAAATGATTTGCAGAATAGTCTTCTCAACACCTTTTGAGAAAATATAACGGTCAACAATGGTTTCAAATGCCTCTATCTCCATATCCACCATACACTGGATCAGCTCATTGACTGTTCTTTCCTGCTGTGCTTCGGCCTGGGTAAGGGAAAGTATTTTTTCTTTTATATCTACCGGCGACATCCGGTCGATATGCGAAATCTTGTACCCATACTTATTAAGGAGGGCAATATTCAATACTGTTTTTAACTCGTTATTGCTGTAATAACGAATATTGGTTTCAGTACGCTGCGGGTTGAGAAATCCATAGCGTTGTTCCCAGATCCTGATGGTGTGGGCCTTTATACCGGTCAGGTTCTCTAAATCTTTAATGGTAAAAGCGTCCATGCCATAATAACAATGGTCGTTCGCTTTTGTTTGAGAACCCGTCTTAAAAATTCATGAAAACTATTAAAACAGTAGTAGATAAGCGATTTCCGAGGGTTAAACAAGTCTGTTTTACCATCATTTTAGGCGCGCCAGGTATTCGCCATACCCACTTTTAGCATATAATTTTGCCTGCTCGAGCAATTGTTCATGGCTGATATAACCCATTCGCCAGGCTACTTCTTCAATACAACCAATTTTCTGGCTCTGTCTTTTTTCGATAACACGCACAAACTCACTGGCATCACTTAAAGAATCGAAAGTACCCGTATCTAACCAGGCCGTACCCCTGTTCATAATCCCTACTTTGAGTTTTCCCTGTTTCAGGTATTCATTATTTACTGTGGTAATTTCATACTCTCCTCTGGCAGAAGGTGCAATAGATTTAGCTATCTCCACCACTGTATTATCATAAAAATATAACCCTGGTACTGCATAATTGGATTTAGGTTGAATGGGCTTTTCTTCAATAGACACCACTTTTTTATTTGCATCAAATGCCACTACACCATATCGCTCCGGATCATTTACTTCGTAAGCAAAAACCGCCGCACCGTCTACATCATTAAATGACTGTACCAGTTGACTAAACCCTGACCCATAAAAAATATTATCGCCCAGTATCAATGCCACTTTATCTTGTCCAATAAAAGATGCTCCGATTACAAATGCCTGGGCCAGCCCGTTTGGCACTTCCTGAACCGCATATTCAAACCTGCATCCCAGTACAGAACCATCGCCCAACAAACGTTTGAACTGTGCATTGTCTTCCGGTGTAGTTATAATCAGTATTTCGCGAATACCCGCCAACATAAGGATCGACAAGGGATAATAAATCATCGGTTTATCATAAATGGGCATCAGTTGCTTACTGATTCCTTTTGTAATAGGATACAGTCTTGTTCCAGATCCGCCGGCTAATATGATTCCCTTCATGATTAAAAGTTTATAGTGGCTTTAGCTTCCTGTAAACGAGGAAGCAGCTTGTCTTTATCAGATAAAAGTATTTCAGAAGCCGGGATTTGCCAGTCGATACCCAGTTCAGCATCATTATAAATAATACCCCCTTCTGACTCCTTATTATAAAAATTGTCGCATTTATAAAAGAAAACCGCTGTTTCACTCAGTACCACAAAGCCGTGTGCAAAACCGCGCGGCACAAAAAACTGGGTTCGACTTTCTTCACTTAATTCCACAGCCATATGCTCACCGAATGTAGGCGAGTTTTTACGAAGATCAACGGCAACATCCAGTACTTTTCCCTGTAATACACGAACCAATTTTGCCTGTGCATGCTCCTGCTGCTGGAAATGTAATCCCCGTAGTACACCTCTTTGTGATTTCGACTGATTATCCTGAACAAAATTAATATTCAGACCTGTTTGTTCATAAAAGCGTTGTTGATGAAAGCTTTCAAAGAAATAGCCCCTGTTATCTCCATGTACTGTATCATGAATAATATAACAACCTTCGAGTTTTGTTTTTTCAATTCTCATGATCAGCGATTGGTATACATTGATTCATAATAATGTTGATAGGCTCCTGATGTAACATGCTGCAACCATTCTGTATTCAACAAATACCAGTCGATGGTTTCAGACAGTCCCTGCTCAAAAGTTACACTTGGCTCCCAGCCCAGCTCCTGTTTAATCTTACTGGCGTCAATGGCATAGCGTCGGTCATGACCTGGCCTGTCTTTCACATAAGTGATCAGTTGCTCACTTTCACCCGGCTGTCTGCCTAATTTTTCATCCATCAACTTACACAACAGCTTTACCAGGTCAATATTTTTCCATTCATTAAAGCCCCCGATATTGTAAGTTGCACCGGGTTGCCCTTTGTGAAAAATTTTGTCAATAGCCCTGGCATGATCTTTTACATAAAGCCAGTCACGGGTATATAAACCATCTCCATAAACGGGCAATGGTTTTTTCTCAATGATATTATGAATAAACAGAGGAATCAGCTTTTCAGGAAAATGATTAGGGCCGTAATTGTTGGAACAGTTGGAAACAATGGTTGGCAGGTGATAGGTTTCGTGATATGCCCTTACAAAATGATCGGATGATGCCTTACTCGCTGAATAAGGCGAGCGTGGATCATAAGCCGTTGTTTCTGTAAAGAATCCTGTATCGCCCAGGCTCCCGAATACTTCATCGGTAGATATGTGATAGAACAGGTGGTTGCTGTAATCTCCTGCCCAAAACTTCTTAGCAGTATTCAACAGGTTCACCGTACCAATGATATTCGTGTACACAAAATCGAGCGGAGAAACAATGGAACGGTCTACATGCGACTCAGCTGCCAGGTGAATGATATCTGTAATAGCAAATTCAGTAAATACCTTTTCAAGATCATCGGTCTTAAGAATATCAGCCTTAACGAAATGATAGTTGGGCATTTGTTGAATATCCTTCAGGTTTTCAAGATTACCTGCATAGGTCAATGCATCGAGATTGATAATGGTATAATCAGGATATTGATGCACAAATAACCTCACCACATGTGACCCAATGAAACCTGCACCGCCTGTAATTAATATCTTTTTACTCATATAGAATCGCTGAAACGCTGCAAAAATAAGCAAATGAGGTCATATAGACTGATACCAGCCCGGGATGCTTAACAGAAATTTCGCCTTCTCTGTCTGTCTGAATAGTTTAGACGATAATAATATATCCTATTTATTATCTTTCGTTCACAAACGACTGCCATGAACCAACGTTATTATTCTCTTGATGTATTCCGGGGTGCCACCGTTGCTTTAATGATACTGGTGAACAATCCAGGAAGCTGGGGACATATCTATAGCCCTTTACAACATGCCATCTGGCATGGTTGCACTACTACCGATCTGGTATTCCCGTTCTTTCTCTTTGCAGTGGGCAATGCCATGGCTTTTGTAATGCCTCGTTTTGAAGCAGCCGGTGATGGCTTTTTCTGGAAAAAAGTCATCAAAAGAACCCTGCTTATTTTTTTAATCGGCCTGCTCCTTCACTGGAGTCCCTTTGTAAAATGGGATGGAGATTCGCTGGTGGCTAAAAACTTAGACACCCTTCGCATATTGGGTGTTTTGCAAAGAATTGCACTCTGTTATTTCTTCGCCTCCATCATTGTGTATTATGGAAAAACAAAAGGAGCTTTTGTCATCAGCGGGGTGTTATTATTAGTCTATTGGTTCATTACCGTATGGCTTGGAAAAGCAGGTGACCCATTCAGTCTGCAAGGTTATTTCGGAACTGCAGTTGATAAAGCCGTTCTTGGCGAAGCACATATGTACAAAGGTGAGGGTATTGCTTTTGATCCGGAAGGTATCAGCAGCACCATGGCTGCCATTGTTCAGGTTGTTTTTGGCTTCCTTGTTGGACAATATATTCAGCAGAAAGGAAAAACCTATGAAATGCTGGCAAACCTCATGATAGCAGGGCTCATATTAATTTTCGCAGGGTTCTGCTGGGACTTGGTTTTCCCGATCAACAAAAAAATATGGACCAGCAGTTATGTACTCTATACTTCCGGTCTGGCCATGTTAACCATCAGTTTATTGATCTATCTCATAGAATTCAGGGGTATCAAAGGCGCCTGGAGCAGGTTTTTTGATGTGTTTGGCAAAAATCCTTTGTTCATATTTGTACTAAGTGGTTTTCTACCCAGGTTACTGGCACTGATTCGTTTTAAAGATGGAGATGATATGACCAGCCCCTTATCCTGGTTCTGGAACCATATCTGCAAGCCCATATCAGCTGATCTCAGGAACGGCTCCTTACTCTATGCATTAGTGATGATTGGCTTTTACTGGCTCATTGTTTATTGGATGGACAAGAAGAAAATGTATGTGAAAGTGTAGCAGATGGCTTATAGCGTATAGCAAATGGCAATTAACATACATCTTCTACCATTAGCTATTTGCCATCTGCCATTAGCCATTAGCTAATGGCCTGATTAGTATGGCGGGATTACCTGTGTAAATACCGGGCTCGGTAATATCTTTTGTAACCACTGCACCTGAACCAATCACGGTATGGCTGCAAATACGCACGGGGAGAATAGTGGCATTACTACCAATACTTACATGGTCTTCTATTATTGTGGGTTTCCATTGAGTCTGATCACCTCCTGCGGGTTTGCCAGATTTAAAATCATCATTCACAAACATCACACCATGACCAATAAAGCAATCGTTACCAATCGTAACCATAGAGCAGATAAAACTGTGGGACTGTATTTTAGAACGCTCTCCGATAACAACATTTTGCTGTATTTCCACAAAGGGACCAATAAAACTATCATCTCCAATTTTACATTCATAGAGATTACAGGGCTCAACGATTGTAACATTGAGTCCGAATTGAACATCTCTTATATTTGACTGAATGGAATTGAATGATGGCATGGTATTTTATTTCAGTTTTGCACTGGCATGAATCTGTTCAATCAGCATGATATTTTCCAGACTTTCTTCGGGGCTGGCATAGAACCTGTCGCCATGTTGTAAGGTACGAATCATTGACTGATATACTTTTTCCAAAGATGAGCCAGGCATTTCTGTATCGACAATCAATGGTTTTTCTGTTTCCGCATATACAATAGCATCTAAGTAAGTACCTCCAATTTTCACTGTTCCTTTTTCAGCGAATAAGGTAAGCGAGCCTTCCATATTTTTTTTATAACTGTTCACAGAAAATTGCAGGGTACCGATCATTCCGTTTTCAAACTGTAATAAAACAGCCCCTTCATCGGCCTGTAAGGTGGTGTATGGGTGATTTACATTATGCATCAGCCCAGTCACCTGCTTTACAGCACCAAAACACCAGTGTAATAAATCTACAAAATGACTGAACTGGGTAAATAATACACCTCCATCCATTGCTGCATTTCCATGCCAGGGGTGGTTGATATAATAATCCTCATTGCGGTGCCAGAAACAGTTCACCTGCACACTGAATAATCTACCCAGGTGTTTTTGCTGAATTGCTGTATACAATGCCTGTACTGCAGGATTGAACCGGTTTTGTAATACGGTAAAAAGTTGTCGTTGCTGCTTTCCTGCGTTACTAATCATCTTTGCTGCATCTGTTGACGAAAGTGCCATCGGCTTTTCTACCAGTACATGAAATCCATTTTCGAGAAGCTGGATGGCATGAGCTGCATGCAACGAATTAGGAGTGCAGACAACAGCTACATCTGCGCTCTGATACAGTTCTATAAGCTCATCTAAAGAAGTACAATAAGGGACCTGATATTCGCTGGAAACTGTTTGGGCTGTTTTTTCATCGGCATCACAAACAGCCAGGAGTTCACCGAGTGCGGTAATGATATCGAGGTGGCGTTTCGCTACTTTCCCGCAACCTATCAGTATAAACCTGATCTTTTGCATATCAGGTAAAAATTTGTTCGGCTTTAATAATGCTTTCCGGCTTACCTACGTCTACCAGTACAACGCCGGTATGGTCATAACAACGGATCGGGTGACTATCACATAAATCGAGGTATACATCTACCATCGAAAACTTACCCTCTCTTTTCATTAAACCAAGTAATGATGAATGAATCACATGGATACCACTGAATGCCATTTGTTTCAGCCCCTGTATTCTTAACGATATATCAGTGGGCTTTTCTTCTCCCGTATTTATATTTCGCCAACCTTTCAGGCAACCTGTTTCATCAAACAAAAAATATCTTGATGTATTCCGTTCTGAAACTGCCAGGGTAGCCAATGGTTTTTGCTGATGATGTTGTGCCATCATAGCTCCGAGGTCAAGTTTCGTCAGTATATCTGCATTCATCATCACGAAATTTTCCTCATTGGCAAAATAGCCTGCTGCTTTTTTGAGACCTCCTCCTGTTTCTAACACCTCATCTTTTTCGTCAGATATGGTCACCTTGCTTCCCCAGCCTTTATTGTTTTCAATAGCTTCTATTATCTGTTCAGCGAAATGATGCACATTCACCAACACTTCGGTTATACCAAACTGCTGCAGGTAAAGGATATTTCTTTCCAGCAACGACTTGCCGTTTACCATTGCCAGTTCTTTGGGATGATGATCGGTCCAGGGTTTTAGCCTGGTACCCAAACCTGCTGCCAGTATCATTGCTTTCATGATCGCTTATTTTAGCCAGTTCTCTTTGTTCGTATGGTGCAATACCGTTTTTACTTTGTATTTATTCCTCAAATGTCTTGCGGTTTGTTCAGCAGCATACACACTTCTGTGCTGACCACCAGTGCAACCAAAATTAATCATCAGGTTACTGAAGCCACGTTTGAGGTAATCTTCTACTGTAATATCAATCAGGTCCCACACGCTGTTCAGGAACTCATTCATCTTTGTTCTTTGTTCAAGAAAATCCTGCACAGGTTTATCCAGCCCACTTTGTTTTTTGTATTCATCAAACCTGCCAGGGTTCAATATGCCCCGCATATCAAAAACAAAACCACCTCCGTTTTCGCTGTCATCTGAGGGTATTCCTTTTTTATAACTGAAGCTGTTGATATGAATAACCAGTGGCGTTTGTTCATTGGCCTGTTGTGGCTCAAAGCGATGAATCATGTCATCTGTTACCACCAGTTTCAATACACGATCGAACTCAGGCGTAATGATGCCAATTCTTTTATGCTCAATAAAAAATTTCAGGTTACGCAATGCCAGCGGAATACTCGCCAGAAAATGTGCTTTTCGCTCAAATAAACCCCTGAAACCATAAGCACCCATTACCTGCAACAAACGAATGAGTACATATCCATTGTACTGACTTACAAATGTGATACGGTCTACGGGTTCTTTCAACAACTGATCAATCTGATCCATATAGTATTCCAGCAAACTGTCTTTCCATCCTTCACTCAATTCTGCTTTTGCCTGCCATAACAATGAAGCCACATCGTATTGTAAAGCACCTTTCATACCACCTTGAAAATCGATAAAACTTACTTCCTCATTTTTTACAATAATATTCCTGCTCTGGAAATCACGGAACATGAAATATTTATATTGTGTGTGGGTGAGATAAGTGCTCAATGCCTCAAAATCATCCAGCATGGCCTGTTTATCATATGGCAGTTGAAGGGTATCGAGAAAATAATATTTGAAATATAAGAGGTCACTTAATATAGCCTGCTTACCAAACTCTTTGGCAGTAAGACATAAATTATAATCCAGCCCTCTGTCACCCAATATCTGTATTCTCGCCAGTGCTGCCAGGCTTTTCTGAAAAAGCTGATAAGGCTGATCTGTATGACCTAATTTCTCCAATTGGTTTAAAAGCGACTCTGTACCCAGGTCTTCCTGTATGTAAATGGTGTTATCAGCATTCACTCCTAATATCTCGGGCACCGGCAATCCGGCTTTTTTAAAATGCCTGCTGAATTGAATAAAAGTATTGGTTTCTTTCTGGTTGAGATTATAAGTAGCAATAAAAGTATCATCACCCGCATAGAGCCTGAAATAAATCCTGTCACTCCCACTCTGTGGCAGTTTTTCAATGCGGTCAGCCGTTCTTTGTTGTACTGCAAAAAAAAGTTCATCTATGCCTTGTATTACGGCTTCCATGTTTCTACTGATTTGTGGCGAAAATAGAACTAAGTGGGGAATAGGCAATAGCATATGGCCAATAGATCATGGCATATGGTTATGAAGCATGGGTTGCATTCTTTTTTCTTGAGAGGTAATAAATGGGCAGACCTGTAAGGGTGATAAGTATTCCTAAAACCGAATTAATGACAGGATGCCGACCGTTGAGGTAATTGTTGATATCGTTGTATAAAGTGGAAACCAGAAAGAAACCAGTGAATAAAACAAAAATCAGTGGTACAAGGGGATAACCCCAAACCTTGTATGCCCGGTGCGTATGTTTCATCTTCTTTCGTAGAATAAATACACCCAATGCGCTCATGCCATAAAAGAACCAGGTTACAAAAATGAGCATGTCTGTCAGCATATCAAATGAACCACTGAAAATGAGGATGATGGTCCAGATGGCATTTAACCACAAAGCATTACCCGGTGTATGATAGCGTGGCTGTACTTTACCGGCCCAGGCCAGCAGCCTGTTATGGGTACCCATGGCATAAGTTACCCTTGCCGTGGCGAGTATATTGGCATTGGTGGTGCCCAGTACAAACAGCATCACCATAATGGTAATACTTATGCCCCCCACCGCACCCCATGCAATAGTTGCTGCATCTGATGCTACAAAAGAAGAAGCCGCCAATACATTGACTGGCATGAGATAAATAAAAGCAAGGTTCAGCAGCAGGTACACAAGAATACAAAAACCAAGACCCAGGAGCAGACTCAAAGGAATATTTTTCTGTGGCTCTTTTATTTCGCCTGCTACAAATGAAATATTGTTCCATCCATCATAGGCCCAGAAGGCGCCGGAAAGTGCTGCCATAAACAGCATCACCGTTTCCCAACCTGTGGCCATTGTTCCCGGATTCACGAAAAGATTGTTCCATGAACCCTTGCCTGAAAAAAGTACACTGCCAATCAACACCAATATGGCCAATGCTTTCAGGGCAGTGAGCAAACGTTGTAGTTTGCCGCCATACTGTACACTTCTGTAACTGATATAGGTTAACAGCAATACCACCAATACCGTTAATAATTTCACCCCTATCTGTTGTAAAGGATAAAAACTGCCTACAAAAGGAATATGTAAAGTCCAGGCCTGTTCTACAGACTCATGCAGTCTTGGTAATTCAACTAAGTAATTGGCGTACTGGGCAAAAACATAGGCAATAGAAGCATTGCCTGCGGTATTGAAGACTGCAAATGCTGCCCATCCATATAAAAAAGCAAACCCTTCTCCATACATTTTCTGAAAGAATACATATTGACCGCCTGTTTCCGGAAACATGGCTGCTACTTCTGCATTGGATAAGGCACCAAAGAGGGTGATGATACCTGCTACAATCCATACGGCTAATAATAAATAGGGAGATTGTAATTGTGCCGCCATCAAGGATGGCTTCATAAAAATGCCTGAACCGATAACACCGCCTACGACAATGGCGATAGCTGTGTTTCGGTTTAGCTGGCGGAGTAGGGCGGGCATACTTAAAGATATGCGATAGGGAATAAGAAACAAGCCCGAAGATAGCAGGAGAAGAATTATGCTGTGAGATAATTAGTTACCGGCATTTCATCATAAGTTCTACCTCCCAGTTCACGGCCTGTTTTTTTCTTGTTAACGCCACCCCATTGTTTAAAAAAGAAAGCTACGCCCTGTTCCTGGCATTGTTGACGAATATCCCATACCCACCATTCTGCCATTGGCCTGGCCTTTCTACCACTTTCGCCGCCAACAATGACCCAGTTAATATTTTCAAGATACAATTCAGGTAATGGGCCTATTAATGGTTCACAGGATAAAAACTTAACCTTAGCATTTGTATTTCGTAAATAATCGATCCTGTTAGCTACACGCATATCTTCTACAGAAACGCCCATCCAGATATTAGGTGTCCAATTAAGTAAATGATGGAGTTCGTTTAACCTTTCTGCTCGTTTTGTTAAGACCTGATAGGTATGTTGTGGCGTATCGTTCATAACAGCAAATACCTGCTGAATAAATTTAACGGGTATTTCTGGATGAAACAAATCGCTCATAGAGTTCACAAATACTATTTTAGATCCCTTCCATGTATAAGGAATATTTAAAGCATCTGCATGAGTTCGCACAGCAAATCCATCTTTGTATTTTTCAACTCCCATTGCCTGTAATCGTTTTGTCATGACTTCAGCATAACAATACTTACAGCCAGCTGATATTTTTGTGCAGCCGGTGGTAGGGTTCCAGGTCATTTCAGTCCATTCTATGCTAGATTGTGCCATAACTACTTAAGTAGATTAATAGTTGTAGGAGATTGAATCTTGTGTACTTTATTAGAGCACTTTTTGAATTTAAAATCAATTAACCCATTTTGTCTCATATCCTCGATAACAGCATTGACATGTTTTGGCAAAAAACCTTCTTTTAGGCCAAAGGTATATATATCTAAATCAGTTCTCAAATAACCAGTTAGAATTTTATTCTTCAAAGTATTTTGGAATACTTGAATCTTTTTAGGGACATTATATTCCTCGAAAAGAGAAGGCTTTGCTAAATCAATTTTTTCATTATCAATATCAAAATTAGCCTCACCTGTAAGATGATCATGCCTCCAACATACATTAAGAAATTTTTCTAACCCATAAATATGATTACTGCCAAATATAAGTCCATAAATCCCTGTTGGCTTTTTTATTGAAAAAGGTGCTAAATAATATTTTGTTTCTGCAGGTATTTTACTTCGATAATATTCAAGTACGATTCTATGTATATGATAGTAACTTTTACCTTCTAAATCTTGACTAGTAATATCAAGATATTTCTTGAAACTAGGGGAGTCTGAGAATCTTTTTATATATGATGAAGAAATAAAGAAAATGAAATCAGTTTGTTTTAATCCTATTATTTTTAAAAACACTTCTTCAGTAACATGCCGTACACCATTTTGATCTAAAAACAAAAAATTGGCGCTTGAAGCCATCGAAGAATAGTAATAATCAAAAAGGATTTTGAAATCCTGATTCTCTATTTCTAAGACATATACTTTATCATCCGAAATGGTATTCAGATTTTCCTTTAGTGCTTCGTAATGCTTTTTCAAAAAATCGTTAACAACTACTCGAACATCAATCTTATTAATTTCTATGAGTGTTTTATTTTTATTCAACTCAGAAACAATTAACATTGGGCTTCCCAAAAGTCCATTCTCATCTTTACCCATTCCTGCAAAAAAATCGAAAATCTGAACCTTTTTCCAGATTGCATTCTCGGATGAAATAAAAACGGGCAACCAAGATTTGAAGTAATCTTCAACTACCCTTAACTTATATTTAGTACCATCATCAAATGGCTCACTAAAAAGATTTTTAGCCATACTATTTATTTTGGTGAAAGATGATGGGGGATTATGTAAATTATGGAATTTTTTATTTCAAAACAACCTCCCCTGCTCCCCCGGTCTCCTGAATTTCGTAGCATCCAACTCCCAGCGCTCCGCGTTAAGTTTATAGAGCTTATTATACTTTACATATTGCTGCTGTACCAGTTCTGCAATCGGACCTTCACCACGCATACGAATACCATAACGGCTATCATTCACCTGTCCGCCATGACCATTCTGTATCAGGTGCCATACTTTATCGGCACGGTCGGGGAAATTTTTATAGAGCCAGTCATGAAAGATGAGTTTGATGGCACCATTTAAACGGATAAAAGTATACGCACTGAAGACTGCTCCATTTTCACTGGCCGCTTTCATGATCCGCTGCATTTCATGTTCATTCAGCCCGGGTATCATGGGCCCTAACATGACACCCATTCGTACACCGGCTTCACTCAGTTCTTTGATGACACGCAAACGCTGTTTGGCAGTAGTGGTTCTTGGTTCCATAACCCTGCGCAGGTCATCATCAAAAGAAGTAATACTCACTAGAATACTGACCAGGTTCTTTTTGGCCATTTCCTGCAATATATCTGTATCCCGAAGTATACCTGCATTTTTGGTAATCATTCCTACAGGCTGGTTAAACTCATTACATACTTCCAGTAATTGTCGCGTTAACCTGAATTTTTTCTCTGCCGGCTGGTAACAATCTGTATTACCACTCAGACTGATTGGTACCGGTTCCCAGTTTTTATTCATCAGAAATTTACGCAGCAACTGTGGTGCATTCTTTTTCACGATGATCTTTCTTTCAAAATCAAGTCCTGCACTATAACCCCAGTATTCATGTGCATTACGGGCATAACAATAAATACAGCCATGCTCACAACCCTGATAAGGGTTCATGCTGTACCACATACCTACATCCGGACTATCCACTTTATTTACAATCGTTTTTGCCTGGTCTTCCAGGTATACAGTTGCTGCATTGGGTTCGGTCCAGTCGTCAATGCCTTCGATATGTTCCCTGATCCGTTCATTTTTAAGGAAGCGGTTACGTGGATTGAACTGTGCACCACGTCCTTTAAGGTATTGTTGTTCGTCTTCCATATTTACTCACCCCGGCCCTCTCTACTTTGTAGAGAGGGAGAAGCATTGATTAATTTTAAAATGGTAGAATTTAATAGTTACATGTAACTGAAGTCAATCGAAAAAATACTCCCCTCTCTGCTCCGCAGAGAGGGTCAGGGCGAGTTGAAAAGTTGCATCTGCTCTACCGTCTGTTGTATTCCCGACATTGCAAACCTGCCAATGACTTCATATTTTTTTTCTTCCACTCGTTTCCGCATCAGTAATACATGATCGGCCATAAACCTGCCGCTAAACTCGCTGTTGCCATATTCGCGCCAGCCCTGTTCAAACTGCCAGTGTTGTAACTGGCGGGCGATACTAAGATGCGGTTCTGTAACAAAATGTGGTTTATGTTCTTTATCCAGTTTAATCAACGACTGAATTTCTTTCAACGACTTTACCAGTTCAACAATCTGGTTTTTAGTTTTCACCTGTATATAGATAGTATGGGTAGGAAAATTGCCGAAGTTCTCCAGCTCTACCATAAAAGGTACTGCCGTTGCCACAATCCTTTGCAGTTTTGGTATCCAGCGGGATTCGGCCATACAGAACTGCATACATTTCAGTATAGTGATATGGGGTTTACTATATACTGCCGCCGGACAATCATATTGATCCGCAAAATATTGTTTCACCGATTGTATGGTTTGTTTCAATGCCTCATGCGGTTCCAGTACCAACAGGTATTCTGCTATCTGATGTTCGGTAGAAAAAGTGTTCATATCATTATATTTTTCCTGCTGCATACACCACCCCGGATTAAAATCCTGGGCAGGGATACATTATATCTTTCCCGGTTGCAGGCGAAACAGGTTGATTTGTTTTCCCGCTTCTTTTTCCTGCCTGTTACGAATCAGCATCAGTTCTTTTACTTCAAAAGACAGGTCCAGTTTTCTTTCGGCGTATTCATGTACCACTTTTTCAAATTCCTGATCGGGTACCGCTTCTGTTAAGGGCAGACAGGGATGTGTAAATCTTTTGGCAGGCGGACAATCATAGCTCCTGATATACTGGTCTACCACCTGCATGGCGCCGGCCAGTTGCTGAAAGGGTTGCTGCTCCTGCACCCGCAGGTATAACTGCCGGGATGATAAAGCACCAAAACCCTGTATACTGATACGGAAACTGGGTTGCACACTGATGATGCGGTGCATCCATCGGATGAGCGTGGCTTCCATGTCTTCCCGGGCCATGAATTCGGCTACCACAATACCAGTAGGCTGTACAGGTACGGCTGTACGGTATTTTCGCTGTATATATTGTTGTTCGGCGCTGATCAACAGTTCCGTTTCCATATCCGGATAAGCCATTAAACGATAACGGTTCAGGGTATTAACCGTTATTCCTGCTGATCTGTGTCCCATAATGGTTGGTATTTCCATAAACAAAATTTAATCGGATAAATATTTTAGCATAAATTTACTAAAATATTTAGCTAAACAAAATTTTATTTATATGGATGGGGAACAGTGGTACGGGACCGCCTATAAGGGTTCCAAACAGTTTAACCAGTGGGAAGTTCCCATGGCCAATGCAACGGGTTTCGGTGCGGCAGCAGACGATTACATGGAAAGAGGTATTGATCTGAATGAACAACTGATCCGCAACAAACCCGCTACTTTCTTTTTCCGCATGAACAGCGAAGCCATGACGGATGCGGGTATTTATCCGGGTGATGTATTGATTGTAGACCGCAGTATAAGACAGGCCAACGGTCGGGTTATCGTGGCCATTCTCAACGGGGAATTATTGGTACGCCGCTTTTCAGATGGGTTCAATAAAAAAAGACTGATGGCCGAGAATAAAAAATTCGGAGATATTGAAATAGATCCTTTTGCGGGGTTTGCGGTGTGGGGGGTGGTATTGTATTGTATTCATGCAGTTTAGCCCCCTGGCCCCCTGAAGGGGGATGGATGTTTAATCTTTAAAATACTTTATATGGCAACAAGCATGTTTTATGAGGCGGGGCCGATTATATTTCAGCGAGCTAAAGAATTAAGAAGTCGCCCTACAGATGCAGAACAGAAATTATGGGAGTACTTAAGAACACATCCTTGCGGATATAAATTCAGAAGACAACATCCTTTAAACTATTATATCGTTGATTTTTATTGTCATGCAAAAAAAATAGTTATTGAAGCAGATGGATCCATTCATGACAGACCCGATATAATTATAAGCGATCAGGAACGTGAAGCCATACTAAGATCATTAGGGCTAAACATCCTTCGGTTTACCAATCATGACATAATGCACCACACCGAGCAAGTCATCAATACAATTCATCACCACCTACAAAACAATAACCCCCTTTAGGGGGCAGGGGGTTATGCGCGCCATCGTTGACTGCAATAGCTTTTACTGCTCCTGTGAACGTCTCTTCAGACCGGAGTTAAAGCTCCGGCCTGTTGTAGTATTGAGTAATAACGACGGTTGTATCATATCACGCAGTGATGAGGCCAAAACACTAGGGGTGGAAATGGCCGGACCTTATTTCAAGGCAAAACCATTGATTGAAAAATACAATGTCGCCACTTTTTCTTCCAACTATAATCTTTATGGCGACCTGAGCTGGCGGGTGATGGAAACTTTACGTGTATTACTTCCACCCAATTGTGTTGAAGTGTATTCAGTAGATGAGGCTTTTTTAGACCTCGATCATATTCCGCCACAGGAACTCAATGCATTTGCGCAACATATCCGTCAGACAGTGGAACAGTGGACAGGTATTGCCGTTTCCATTGGTGTGGCACCCACTAAAGTATTGAGTAAAGTGGCCAACCGGCTGGCGAAGAAAAATAAACTGGTAACCAATTGTGTACTGGTACTTGACAGCAAACGAAAAATTGAACAGGCTTTACATAAAACACCGGTAGATGATATATGGGGAGTGGGATATCAATATGCAGAGAAACTGAAAAAATTAAATATCCATACCGCTTACGATCTCAGCATTAAAGATATCGGCTGGGCACAAAAACAATTGGGTGGTGTAACAGGTGTACGGCTCGTGAGAGAACTGAAAGGGATGATCAGTTCCGGGATGGAAGAAGAAAGAGTAAGAAAAAAAATGATTGCCACCACCCGTATGTTTGGTTCACCAGTTACCGATTTAAAAGATATCAAAGAAGCAGTAGCCACCTATACTTCAAGGGCAGCTGAAAAACTGAGAAGACAATACAGTGCCGCCAATATCATTAGTGTATTTGTGGTACCGAAAGAAGATTCACATAGCACTTATTTCAGGCATGGACCTACCGTGAGCAGTTATATAAAATTACCTGTGGCCACTTCCTTTACACAGGAACTCATTAAACCGGCACTTGAGTTAACAGAACGGTTGTATGAAAAAGGACGCATCTATAAAAAAGCAGGTGTTATGTTAAGTGGTATTGTACCTGATACTTCGGTGCAGGGCAACCTGTTTAAAAAGCCGGAAGAAAATAACCATCGCTTACTGATGGATACCATCGACAATGTAAATTTTGCCATGCGCGATGATGTGCTCAAATTCGCTTCCTCCGGCACCACACGCAACTGGAAAATGCGCCAGGAACTTCGGAGTCCACGTTACACCACCCGATGGGATGAATTGTGTATGGTGAAATAATCAGTTCGCCCTAAACGGATATTGCAGGAATAATTTCTGCATAGCCAGCCCTGCTGTTTTCCCACCAGGATCTGTTTTCTCCGGCACCACAGCTTCAATTGAACCTTTCCAGATCATTTTATGCCTCACTGCTTCAACAATATGCAGGGTAAGGGTACCATCTCTGTAACGACCTACCTCAACCTCTTCACTTTTCCAGCTATAATTACGCTGACCCATATAGGTAAAGCGGCCATCATTCTGCCAGTTGGTTTGTCTTGTCTGAATTTCCTGTTTTACTACAATACCAATATTGATCAGCAGGTCCGGACCTGAATCTGTAAAACGATATCCTTTCTTTTCCATTTCGGCTTGAATAGCTTTTTTCAGTATGGCCAAACGCTCATCAAAAGTTCTGGGAATGGTATCACCTGATGCTTTCACTTCATAAAAACCAAAAGTTTGATAACGCGATGGCTCAGCATCTGGAGCCGCTTCCGTATTAAATACCCGAAAAGTGGAACAAGATGTAAACAACAGGGTGATGAACAATAATGGTATCAGCTTTTTCATAACATCAGGCTTTGTTTAAAATTACAAAGTCATGATGTGGAAAAACCTGACATTCGTCATACCCGCTAAAACAAGGTTTGCTGCTGATCAATAAACAGTGGTTTTTGTAAAGACAGACCACCTATTGTATTCAGCCGGTCTACCATATACACTGTTAATTCGGGCGAGAATGCCTCATCATGCATGTGCATGAAAAAATAGAGTTCTTCTATTCCCTGATCAATCCAGTATTTCATCCTGCCGATCCATTCATCTACCCTTGAATAATCGGTAGGGTGAAGGCTGTTTCCTACATACCTGATGAATGTTTTCGGAACCGTTAGATGCATATGTGCACAATCTCTGCGTCCGCTGGTATCGGTAATAACAGCGCCAATATTCATTGCTGCGAGTGTGCTGAATAATTCCTGTTGAATAGCTGGTTTTCCAAACCAGTCGGGATGACGTACTTCTAAGAAAAACTGTATATCTACGGGCAATGACCGAAGAAAATCGAATAACTCATCCTTACGTTTGGGTGTAAATGCATCACTTACCTGTACAAACACAGGACCCAGGTGTTCTTCAAAAGCCATAATACCCCGCAGAAATTCAGTCGTAATAAAATCTTTTCCTTTCAGGCTGCCACGGTGTGTAACACCCTGGTACATTTTAGGGCAGAACTTAAAGTCTTTCCCCTTTGCTTTTTCTGCCCACCGGGCAATCCCTGTTGCACCATATACTTTATAGTGAGTGGCATTTAATTCTATACTGTTATAGTGTTTTACATAATGCTCCAGAAAATCTTTCTCTTTGGTTTTAGTCGGATATATTTTTCCTACCCATTCGGTCCTGCCCCATTTTGCACAGCCGAGGTAGAGCTTAGGTTCTTTTTGTTTCTTACCTTTCAATACCTGTTGATTGAATACGGGTTCTGCAGGAAGTGAAAAATCAATCGTATTCAATGCTGCTTCGGGTACACGGCCAAATTCCATAAAATAAGTTTGTACACAAAGCTAACAGGTTTGTATTGCAATTGTTGACCGATAACCTAAACGCCGCATGAAAAAAATCCTGTTCATTTGTCTGCTCTTCCCATTCTTTGGCATCGCCCAATCAAAACCCAATATTATTTATATCATGAGCGACGACCATGATGCTGATGCCATCAGTGCTTATGGTTCAACACTCATCAAAACACCTAATATAGATCGTATAGCAAATGAAGGCATGTTGTTTCAACGCGCATTTGTAGGCAATTCCATCTGCGGACCGGCACGTGCCACTTTGCTTACCGGACAACATTCGCACAAAAATGGTATGAAAGATAACCGTACCCGTTTTGATGGCAGTCAGTTAACCATGCCCAAACTGTTTCAACAGCATGGATACCAGACTGCCATTGTTGGCAAATGGCATTTGCATACTTACCCTACCGGTTTTGATTACTGGAAAATACTACCCGGACAAGGTCTGTATTATCAACCACGATTAATAGCTATGAATGGCGACACCAGCACTTATCCAGGTTATGCGACAGAAGTGATTACCAATGAAGCGATTGACTGGTTACAGCATAAAAGAGACCAGCAAAAACCTTTTCTTTTATTGCTTCATCATAAAGCGCCGCATCGTTATTTTTTTCCATCACCCAAAAACATTGAAGCGTTCAAAAACAAAACATTTCCTGAGCCGGCAACTTTATATGCCGATACAACGGGAAGAGGGTCTGCATGGAAACTACAGACCATGAGTATACTGCACGATATGAAATTATCGAGCGATCTGAAAGTGGATCCTGTTTACCTGATGGATATTCCCTGGCTCAAACCCGATTCTGCTGAAATAGCTTATTACAACAGTATTCTCAACCGTATACCGCTTGCTGACCGACAAAAAATAAAAGACATCTATGCCATTAGGGGAAAAATTTTACAGGAACAACGACCACAGGGTAATGACTTACTAAAACTTAAATACCAGTGGTACATGCAGGATTACCTTGCCACGGCAGCATCGGTAGATGAAGGTGTAGGTAAGCTATTGGATTATCTCGACAGTAGCCGGCTTACACAGAATACTTTGATTGTATACACTTCCGATCAGGGATTTTACCTGGGTCAGAATGGATGGTTTGATAAAAGATGGATGTATGATGTATCTATGCGAACACCGCTGATGGCCAGGTGGCCTGGTCATATTCAACCCGGTACAAAAAATAATACCATGGTTCAGAATATTGATTATGCCCCAACCTTTTTAGATGTGGCGGGTATTAGTATCCCATCGTCGATGCAGGGACTCAGCCTGAAACCCATATTGAAGGATACCAACGCCAGTATTGCAAGAAACAGTTTGTACTATCATTTTTATGAATACAATGCCGACCATACCGTATTACAGCATTTAGGTGTGCGGACCGACCGTTATAAGCTGATTTATTTTTATACAGTGAATGAATGGCAGTTGTACGATTTGAAAAATGACCCGACCGAACAAAAGAATCTGATAGGAAATAAGCAATATGCAGCTGTACTGGTAAATATGAAGAAGGAGCTATTACGGCTTCGGGATTATTACGATGACCATGAAAAAGCCGGGGAGCTGAAATAAAAACATCATTCCTGCGACAAATCAAGTATCCCGTCAGGAAAATCCGGGTGCTTTACAATATTCAGGTGCCTTGTTCGTCAACCTTTCTGTATGGATCAGGCATGGCAGATACCGGCTACTATGAGCGACTCACGCGGCAAGCATATCACTGAGGTTATCAATACCTACAGCAAAAGGCTGATGGGCTTTATCCGCAAGCGGGTAAGCAGTGAAGCCGATGCTGAAGATATTCTGCAGGATGTATTTTACCAGTTCATGGGTAACACCAAACCCATTGAACAACTTACCAGCTGGCTATTCACGGTTACCCGGAATAAAATCACCGATAAACAAAGAAAGAAAAAGCCGGAACTGCTGGAAGATATTTACCAAACGAATGGAGACGAGGGTTTTGAATGGTCTGACCTGTTCTTTGATGATAAAAACAATCCTGAAACAGCTTATCTCCGTTCCATTTTCTGGGATGCTTTGTATGCAGCACTCAACGAGTTGCCAACAGCACAAAGAGAGGCTTTTGTATTGAATGAAATTGAAGGCATTTCTTTTAAAGATATTGCTGAGCAAACAGGAGAAACCGTAAATACGCTCATCAGCCGGAAACGATATGCTGTATTACACCTCCGCGAAAGATTAGGGAGTTTACGGGATGATTTATTGAATCAAGCTTAAATTTTTATACCATGCACAAGAAATTCTGGATCAAAAAGGTTATTGGTTTTACACTGATTGCCGCTGCCTGTCTGGCCTTATTAGCCTGGGTAGTAATGCTGCTCTGGAACGGTATTCTGGCAGAAGTGGTTAGGGTATCAACGGTTAATTACTGGCAGGCCCTGGGTTTATTGGTACTGAGTAAAATACTATTTGGTGGATTCCGGGGTAAGGGTGGTGATTATAAACAACGCTGGAAAGAAAAACTGGAACAGAAATTTTCCGGTTTGAGTGAGGAAGAAAGAGAAAAAATAAAGGAAGAATGAAAACACCGGTGCAACATGTGGAAAAAAGCCAGTGTCAGTCCAGATACCAAAGCTGAATAATTAAAAAAAGAATAAGAACCAAACAACTGTTAGCATGCATATTCTGGTATTCAAAACCAACCTGGAAGATACAGGTCTGGTTCACCATGCAGGGCGTTTATTAAACCCGATGTCGGGTATTCACCGCTGGAACGTTGACCTGCATGATCATGATAACATCTTACGTATTGAAGCCGATCCGTTGATTTCACCTCGTCAGGTGGAGCAATTACTCCAAAATGCAGGCTTTGAATGTGAAGAACTGGCCGATTAGTCGTTATACCCACTGCTATTTTCCATTTATTTAAAAAATAACCGGGCTAAATTCTTTCATACCCTTATTTTTGCGCAATTTGTCGCAAATGAGCTATCCTACCTTATCATCCAACGAATCAGTTCCATCTAAAAAGAAAAAAATTGTTGTCCTAGGAAGCGGTCCTAACAGGATCGGCCAGGGCATTGAGTTTGACTATTGTTGTGTGCATGGTCTGCTGGCCATTAAAGAATGTGGTTATGAAGCCATTATGGTGAATTGTAACCCCGAAACAGTATCTACTGATTTCGATATGGCCGATAAACTCTATTTCGAGCCCGTTTTCTGGGAACATCTCTGGGAAATCATTGAACTGGAAAAACCGGAAGGTGTTATTGTTCAGCTCGGTGGTCAGACAGCATTGAAACTGGCGAAAAGACTGCACCAGAAAGGTATCCGTATCATCGGTACTTCTTTCGACAGCATGGATATTGCCGAAGATCGCGGTCGTTTCAGCGATTTGCTCAAAGAACTAAATATCCCATATCCTGAATATGGCACAGCCTACACAGCCGAAGAAGCCATTGATGTGGCCAATAAAGTAGGTTACCCGGTACTGGTACGTCCGAGTTATGTATTGGGCGGTCAGCGTATGCGTATCGTAATTAACGATGAAGAAGTGGAGAAAGCGGTCATCAGTTTATTAAAACACATTCCCGGTAATACCATCCTGATCGACCATTTCCTTGACCGTTGCCAGGAAGCAGAAGTAGATGCCATTTTCGATGGCGAAAACTTTCATATCATGGGTGTGATGGAACATATTGAGCCTGCTGGTATCCACAGTGGCGATAGTAATGCCGTATTACCCGCTTTCAACCTCACTCCGCTGATTGTTGAAACCATGGAATATTACAGTGAAAAAATTGCAAGAGCACTCAATATTAAAGGACTGATCAATATTCAGTTTGCCATTAAAGATGGTAAAGTATATGTTATTGAAGCCAACCCAAGGGCCTCACGTACCACACCGTTTATTGCCAAAGCCTACCAGATTCCATACCTGAACATCGCTACCAAAGTAATGCTGGGTGCAGCTAAACTTACCGAATTTACCATGGAGAAAAAACTGGAAGGTTATGCCATTAAAGAACCCGTTTTCAGTTTTGATAAATTCCCGGGTGTAAATAAAGAACTCGGACCTGAAATGAAGAGTACCGGTGAAGCCATCCGTTTTATTAAAGACCTGAGAGATCCTTACTTCAGAACATTATACAAAGAAAGAAGTATGAACCTGTCGAGATAACCACCGGAAAATACGGTGTATTAATACTTGAATAGAAAGGCTGCGTAAGGTTACGCAGCCTTTTCTGTTAGGTTTAGGGATGCGTTCATCTACTCTCATATTTTGGAAACAGGCACCCCTGCTGCGGCTATTACCCGGCTTGGTAGCAGGCATATTTTTACAATACTATTTTCCGCATCGTATTTCCATCGAACTGTTTGTGCTCGTTTTATTGCTTATTTGTATTGCTTCCCTCAGGTTTTTATCTGTTCAACAGAAATACAGGCTTACCATACCTGTTGGGGTAAGTATTTATGTGATCCTGGTTTGTCTGGGATCGGTTATCACACATGCGCATGATATTAGATCACACAAAAACTGGATCGGATACGATGAAAGTCATCGTAAAACCTTGCTCATACGACTACTGGAAACACCGGTTGAAAGAAAAAAGTCATTCAAAACAACCGCTGCTATCGAAAGCCAGCTTAAAAATGGGAAATGGGTATCGGTAAAAGGTCAACTACTATTGTACTTCAGTAAAGAAGAAAAAAACAGGCAATTGCAGCAGGGTGATCGTTTGCTCATTAGCCAATGCCTAGAAAGTGTTAACCCTAATACAAACCCCGGGGCCTTTGATTATGCCGCTTACCTGTCGAGGAACAATATTTATCATCGGTTGTTTCTCAGGAGCCATCAGTACCAGCGCATCGATACAGGTCGGTTATCATGGAATCGAAGAACAGTGTATAGTGTTTTAACTGTTCTTCGAACATATATCCACGGAAAACAGGAACAGGCTATCGCTGAAGCACTGTTAATAGGTTACACTTTCGATCTTGAAGATGAGTTACTGGAAGCTTATAGCAGAACAGGTGTTATTCACGTAATTGCCATCAGCGGCATGCACCTGGGTCTGGTATATGGAATCCTATTGTTACTTACCTCTCCATTGAAAAAGTTCAGGTATACAAGATGGGCCAGACCTATTCTAATACTTGTATTGCTATGGAGTTTCAGCATACTGGTTGGCGCAAGTGCTTCCGTATTAAGAGCTGCAGTCATTTTTAGTTGTATGATCCTGGGAGAATGGCTACATCGAAAGAACAATACCTACAACAGTCTTGCTGCCTCTATGTTTTGTCTGCTTTGTGTGAACCCCTATTATCTGTGGGATCTAGGTTTTCAGCTTTCTTATGCAGCAGTAGCCGGTATTATGCTTTTCACAAAACCCATATACAGTTATTACTATATCCCCAATAAAATCATTCGCCATTGCTGGCAATTACTGGTAGTCACCTGCTGTGCGCAGGTGTTTACCATACCAGTGGTATTATACCATTTTCACCAGTTTCCCAATCTGTTCATGTTGACCAACCTGGTTGTTGTTCCGTTGAGCGGATGTGCATTATATGCATGTATTGTTTTATTGATGGTATCACCTGTTGAGTGGATGGCAGCTGGTATTGGTTTTTTATTACAGTCAGTATTAAAATATATGAACCGCTTTATTACCTATGCCGAACAGCTTCCTTTTGCTGTAACAGATCATATACAGATCAATGCGCTACAGATAGTCTGTTATTTTTTTCTGATCCTCTTTGTATGGAGGTGGATAGCATCAAAAAAAATCCGTTACCTTTTTTATATAAGTACCAGCATTTGTGTTTGTTTGTTCAGCTATACTTTCAGGCATATTCAGATCAGGCAAAAAAACCGGCTGCTTGTTTATCAGTTTTCCGGTCAACCCGTTACTGAAATATTCGGGGGCGGAAAATATATCAGCATTGGTCAACAGGCGCAACTTTCAACAACGCGCAAAATGCGACTTGCCACACAGACACTAATGGGTGGATTTGAACAAAAGGCAGTTTGGGTACCAAAAGAATCATTGATACTGTCTGTTAATGGTCTTAAGATAGCATGGCTGACTAAAAAACCATTATACAAAGCTGGAAGCAGACCCATCAAGGTAGCTGTATTGTTACTCCAGCATAATCCTGCTGTTAGCATAGCAGCTATCAGGCAGGTATATAAGGCCGATATATATGTTTGGGACAGCAATAACCCATTGTGGAAAATCCGGAAATGGAAAAAAGAGGCAGACAGCCTACATTTGCGCCACCATTCGGTACCTGAACAGGGTGCTTTTGTAATGGATTTCTAACGATTGCCGCTACTATTCAACAATCAGCCGCCATACCAAGGTGGTACATATTTCATTTTTTATGCAAAAGAAGATTCAGTCTGCCCTTATCTCCGTTTTTTACAAAGATGGTCTGGAACCACTTGCCCGCCGTTTACAGGCAGAAGGTATTACGATTTATTCTACCGGTGGTACACAACAGTTTCTGGAAGGACTGGGTATTACCTGTGTGCCGGTTGAAAGTTTAACCACTTACCCATCTATCCTGGGTGGCCGTGTTAAAACCTTACATCCTGTGGTATTTGGTGGTATACTGGGGCGGAGGTACGAAGAACAGGATCTGCAGGAAATGAAACAATATGGCATCCCTGAAATAGATCTGGTAATTGTTGATCTCTACCCTTTCGAAGAAACATTAAAAAATACTACTGAAGAAAAGCTCATCATTGAAAAAATTGATATCGGCGGACCTTCAATGATCCGTGCTGCTGCCAAGAATTTTAAAGATGTAGTAGTAATCGCTTCCAAAGATGATTACAGTAAACTGGAAAAGATACTGGCTGCACAGCAAGGTAATACTACCATTGAGCAGCGGAAAGCTTTTGCTGCCAAAGCTTTTGAAGTGGTCATGCATTACGATATAGCCATCAGTAATTATTTCAACCCCGGCCATCAGCAATCTTTACGATATGGTGAGAACCCACATCAACAGGCTATATTCCATGGTAAGCTTACCGAACTGTTTGACCAACTCAACGGAAAAGAACTTTCTTATAATAACCTGGTAGATGTTGATGCTGCCGTGCAACTGATTGGCGAATTCAATGAAACTACTTTTGCTATTATTAAACATACCAATGTTTGTGGTATCGCAGCAAGACCTACCGTAAAAGAAAGCTGGGATGCAGCACTTGCCGGTGATCCTGAAAGTGCGTTTGGTGGTGTACTGGTAAGCAATGCCAGTATCGATAAAGCTACAGCCGATGCCATTAATGAAATATTCTTTGAAGTATTAATCGCTCCTTCATTTGATACCGATGCATTAGAAGTATTAAAAAGTAAAAAGAACAGGATTTTATTGCAACTGAAAGCTGAAAGACCTGCTTTAAAGCAACCATCGAAATCAATATTAAACGGTGTGCTTGAACAAGGAGCAGATGAAGGCAATTACAGTAAGTGGGAAGAAGTAGGAGGAAGAGAAACCAGCGCAGCAGAAAAAGATGACCTCGCATTTGCCAACCTTGTTTGCAAACACCTGAAAAGTAATGCCATTGCATTGGTAAAAAATAAACAATTGGTAGGAAAGGGTTGTGGACAAACCAGTCGTATTGATGCCCTCAGGCATGCTATTGAAAAAGCCCACCAGTTTAAATTTGACCTCAAAGGTGCTGTACTGGCATCGGATGCGTTCTTCCCCTTCAATGATTGTGTTCAGATTGCACATGAAGCGGGTATGGAAGCCTTTATTCAACCCGGCGGTTCTGTTCGTGATAAAGACAGTATTGAATATTGTACAGAAAAAAAATTAGCGATGGTGATGACCGGCATGCGTCATTTCCGTCATTAAAAAATGACCACCAAACAAAAAGCATATATCGGTTTAGTGGCCACCAGTATTATCTGGGGTACCAGCTGGGTGGCCAGTAAAATTGCTGTAAAAGGTGGGGTTCCTGGTTTAGAAGTTGCTGCTATTCGTCAGTTTATTGGCGGTGCTTTGTTTGTTGGTTTCTTTTTAATCAGAGGTGAGAAAATACCCAGTGCCAGACAAATGTTATGGCTCGCGGGCATGGGATCCCTGTTATTTGTAATTGCCAACGGATTTGCCACTGTTGCTCTCCGTTATATACCCAGTGGTCTGGCAGCATTGATTGCAGCATTGTATCCTTTATCGGTTGTTATTATTGAACGCATCTTCTTTCGTAACAGCAAAATTACCTGGGTTACTTTTTTGGGATTGTTATTAGGTATTACAGGTATTGGTATTGTATTCTACGACAATGCCTTTCATAACCAGACCGAAGGTTATGTACTTGGCCTAATACTCTCGCTCATTGCCATGCTTAGCTGGAGCGTAGGTACTATTATCATTGCAAGAAACAAAGTAAAGATCAATGCCTACAATGCCACAGGCTGGCAAATGTTGCTCGGATCATTTTTGCTGATGATAATGACTTTGGCCTCTGGCAATACCATCCCCATTGGAGCCATTCCTGCCAGTACCTGGCTGGCAATTGCTTACCTCGTATTTGTAAGTTCGATTATAGCTTTTGTAGCTTTCATTTATACCATGAAACACCTTGAGCCCGCCATTGCTGCATTGTATGCCTATATTAACCCCATTGTGGCCATTCTTACAGGTTCGGTATTGATGAATGAAAAACTAACCATCGATATTTTAATCGGCTCACTCATTACACTGATCGGCGTATTCCTCGTTAACAGGAGTTTAAAAAAACAAAGAGAACAGGCATTATCGGATGTCGAATAAGTTTCTGTGTTTCCCTGTGTCTTCAGTGGCAACTATTTAATGCCACTGAAGACACAGAGGTACACAGAGAGATTTACTACTGTATAGTTTTCAGGAAATTTTCATACATGTTACGCCACATGACCCACTCTTTTTGTTCTGTTAAAAAGTGATTGTGCATTACATAACTAAACTGGCCATTCACTTTTTTAACTGTCTCCAAAAAATAATTCATGCTGTCTAGTGCCATCTCAGCATTCAGCCTTTCATGAAAAATAGCGGTACTATCCATATAACAGAATGGAATGATCTGAAGTGTTGTAGTTTGTTCTTTAGCCAGATCATACCAATAAAAAGGGTAGCTGGTTGATGCCCTGAAACCATTCACAGCACCATAGCCCATAGAATAATCCCGCTGAATACCGGCAGCTATAAGTCGCCGGTATGTTTTCGGTAATTGTAATTTCAGATAATGCTGTCTTGAGTTATGAATCGGGCGACCTGCATGATAAGACAATAGTTTTATTTCTCTTTCCAAACAACCATCATCTGTATTACTTTGAACAGATGGGTGAATACCAATATTGTACTTTTTAGCATGTTGATGTATTAGTTTACGCATGCCATGAGTATATGGATCTGTATTTTTATCGTACCCCTTTTGTTTTTCTGCAACGAGGAAAAAATAAGAGGGCTGTAACGCATACTGTTTATGTAACGCATCTAACCAATCATAAATATCATAACTATCTTTCTGTTTACCGCTGTATATCGCAGCACGTTCCATGAGTGCATCAAACCTGCCCATCAGCAGGTCGGTAAAATAACCTTTGATATTTTTAAAAGGTGATGCATAACGAAACCGATAGGCGATATCGATATCATAAGTTGGCTGAATATTGAATTGCCTTTCCGGCAAATGATAAGCAGGATGCTTTTTTTGTATTTCTTTTTCAAAAGCCTGCATCCAGTAATCGATCAGGGGAATATCCAGAAACCCATGTTTCCATGCAAGGCTGTTCTGATGATCATATCGATTATACTGGTCTTTCGAATGATCAAGGTATTCTTCATAACGGCAGAGCAGGTAGAATGATGCTGCAAAAAGATCAAAAGGCAACTCGCCCAAACCTGAAAAGAAAACAGGCAGGTTTTGCCAATACTGTATGGTTATTTCCTGTTGCCTAACACCCGTTGTTCGCAATAATTCAACAGGAATAATTTGTATGCCTTTACCGATTGATTGATGAGAATAATTAATACAAGGACCTTCGCGTAATAAATAATCTTCCTTTTTATCGGTAAGAAGTGCCGATTCACTAAATAACACCTCAACAATATACTGAAGACGCGGACTGATATGTGGTGAAAAGATAGTCAGCACGCAGCCTCGTCTTTAAGATGATTGTTTTTGTTTTTCCTTCCATAACTCATTAAACGTTTTCTGACTGAAATCGAGTTGAGAGCGGTGCATAGACCATCCTTTAAAAACTTTATTCACTACCCAGTTTTTCATTTTACCATTACCCATATTCATCATCACACGGTTAAGACTGGCCATTTTCCAGGCTTTCCAGGCTACTCTTTCTGCAATGGTACTCGAGCCCTGTACAACGGCTTCATGGCGATTATCCAATAATAATTCATGCAGGTTAATTCTTACCGGACAAACTTCAGTACAATTACCGCACAGAGAAGATGCATAACTCAGGTGTTTATAATCATCTACTCCACGCAAGTGTGGCGTAATTACTTTTCCTATGGGTCCACTGTAAGTAGTTTCATACGCATGACCACCAATATTTTTATATACCGGACAGGCATTTAAACAAGCCCCACAGCGGATACAGTATAATGCTTCCCTTGCAGTTGGATTGGCAAGCAGATTGGTTCTTCCGTTATCGAGTAATATAACAAACATTTCTTCAGGACCATCGGTTTCATTTTGTTGTCTGGGGCCACTGATGATGGTATTATAAACAGTAACTTTTTGTCCTGTTCCAAATGTGGAGAGCAGGGGCCAGAAAGTAGCCAGGTCTGTAATGGAGGGAATCACTTTTTCAATTCCCACAATAACAATATGTGTTTTGGGCCAGGCACAACTCAATCTTGCATTGCCTTCATTTTCGGTAACAGCTATCCCACCGATATCGGCAACAATGAAATTCGCACCGGTAACACCTACTTCTGCCGCTGTATATTTTTCGCGTAATTTCTGACGAGCCACCAGTGTTAGTTCTTCTGGTGTGAGATCGGGTCTGGTACCTAATTTATTGGCAAATAATTTGGCCACATCTTCCTTGCTCTTATGCATGGCCGGTGTTACAATATGATAAGGTGCTTCTCCGTCTAATTGCTGTATATATTCTCCAAGATCAGTCTCTACACTTTCAATTCCGTTTTTCTCTAAGTAATCATTCAGGTGAATCTCTTCTGTAACCATGCTCTTACTCTTCACCAGTGTTTTACAGTTACGCTCTTTGCAAATAGCACCAATAGCATCCAATGCCTGCTCTGTATCTTCTGCCCATATCACTTTAGCACCCCGTGCAGTTATTTTTTTTTCGAATTCGATCAGGTACCGATCGAGGTGTTCAATGGCTTCCCATTTGCTGTTCTTGGCTCTTTCTCTTACCTGCATCACATCCGTAAATTGTTGTTTGCCGATGGGAACAACTGCATTGTATTTACCAATATTGAAATTGATTTTACGTCTGTGTTCCAGATCGGCGGCTTTCACGGTACTTTTGGCAATAAACGATGCGGCGGTATCTGTCATAGCTAATTAATCTTCTTTGTTATTTTTCAAGTGTTCTGCAGTGGCAGCCAATGTCTCATAAAATTCCTCTCCATATTTCCTGATCAGCGATTCTTTGAGGAAAACATACACCGGTACTTTTAATTTTTTTCCAAACGAACAGGCTGCGCTACAAAGGTCTTCCCTTGGTTCATAATTCACGTATTCAATATCCGGATCTCGCCTGCTTTTTTTTGTTTTTATGGGAAAGAGATGGCAGCTTAAAGGTTTTTTCCAGTCTAACTTACCATCATTGTACGCCTGTTCAATGCTGCATTTGATGATCCCCTGTTTATCCCTGTATCCATAGGCACAAATGGCTCCATTGATGGTAGGTGTTACCCATCCGAATTCCTTATCATAAAGATATAGCCCCTGTCTATCAATTTCCGTTATACCCTCTTTGGTCATGTAGGGCTTTATCGTATCATAATGCTCTTTCAGTTTTTCCAGTTCCCATTTTTCCATTGGTGCACCGGCATCACCATCTTCACAGCAACCACCTTTGCATTTGGTAAGGTCACACACAAATTGCTCCTCTATCACCTCATCGCTGATGAGTTTATTGTCAATGGCTATCATGAGAACGAAGATAATCAGATTTAATGGCTCAGTTACATCTGTAAAGATTTCTGCAGAATTAACAGCTTTTTGCGTAACAAAATACCGGCTGCTGCGTAAGAATGGTATACTGGTTACCGTAGGGTAGTTCAGTGTTTGCCTGAGAGCCGCCCATTCCTGGGCGGCTATATTATTTTTTCCACCTGAAAGTGTTAATCAGGTGTTTTACATCCTCTAAAATAAAGCGGTTCACGATACCGAGTGAATCGGCATTGGGGGTAGCATCAAAATACATGGCTCCACGTAGAAAATGCCTGCTCGAATCGGTCAGGTAAAACTGGTTGGCGGTAGCCACATCTCCTCCTACCGCAAAAAACATCCCGCTGATTCCATTGGGTGTTACCATCAATGAATCATCAATAGAATAGGCTTTGGCTGAATGTTTGCCGGTAAGTACAAAAGCATGTTTTACCAAGGTATCGAAACGGTTATTACCAATAGCTTTATAGCTGATGTATATTCTGCCCTGAAATGCCGGAAATTCAACATTAATCCACCAGGGATTCTCTGTTGTTTCACCAAAAAAAGTGCTGTCTTTTACCACCTGGGCATATGTCGGATACTCAAATGAATAAGGATAACCCGGCTGATCAAATAACTGATATTCTTTTTCGGGGAAATGAATTTTATAATAGCCTTTAGGCTTGGGGGTAAAACTACTGTTGCAGGATTGCAGTATCACTATCACCACTAAAAAAACTTTGACCATAGACCATGGACCATGGACCTCCGAGAGGAGTCCTCTGGACATCTTCTTTCTGCTATCTCTTCTCATATTTCAAAGCTAAGCCTAAGCAACTTACCCGGGTTTAATAGAAACCTTAATTTTCTGTATCCTGTTTTTCTCTACCTCCAGAACGGTAAATTCAAAATCGCCTGTAAGAACTACCTGTGCTGGTTTAGGTATATCTCCTGCTATTTCTAATACGAGGCCCGCCAGTGAATCGCTCTCCCCTTTTACTTCATCAAAAGTTTCGCCGGGAATATCCATTATTTTACAGACATCGTGAATCATGGTTCGGCCCTCAAAAATGTAATTATTATCGTCGAGCTTTTTGTAGCCGCTGTCTTCTTCATCAAATTCATCTTTTATTTCCCCGATTACTTCTTCCAATATGTCTTCAAGTGTAACAATACCACTGGTTCCGCCAAATTCATCTACCACAACAGCAAAGTGAATACGTTTCTGCTGAAATTCCTGTAATAGATCTTCTATTGGTTTTTGTTCATGAACAAAATAGGGCGCTCGTAATAAGCTATGCCAGTTGAATCCATCGTTTTCATTGATATATGGCAGCAGGTCTTTAGTATGAATCATACCTACTACTTCATCAAGGTCTTCTTTGTATACCGGGAAACGGCTATAATTCAATTCCCTGATGATTGAAATCAGCTCATTGAATGATGTGCCATGCTCTACGCCACTCACGTCCATTCTTGTTTTCATGATCTGCTTCACAGAGATATTACTGAACTTAACAATGCCTTTTAAAATGTTCTTCTCATTTTCTGAAGCTGTTTCATTGGTAGTAAGATCAATGGCATGATCAAGTTCTTCCAGGCTATATGCACTACCCGATTTATTAGCCAGTTTTCTTTCAATGATATCAGAATATTTCACCAGCCATTTGCTCATACCGGTAAACGTATACGCTACAGCCTGTACCACTCCGCCGAAATCTTTTGCAAAGCGTATATTATTTTGTGTGGCCAGCACTTTGGGCATCACTTCACCAAACAGGACCAGCAGAAAACTCACTGCCAGCACTTTGATTAAAAATTCTACCCATCCGGCATTAAACTGTTCAAAATTGAACATATCATCGATGAGCAGGTTTGATATGATGATGATCGATATATTGATAAAACTATTGGCTATCAGTAAAGAAGCCAGCAATGTTTTCGGCTCTTCCAGCAGGTCTACAATTCTTTTATAAGCGTGTTGCTGCTTCGATTTGAGCAGGTTGATGTCTTTGTAGGTCAGTGAAAAAAAAGCTACTTCAGATCCCGAGAGTACAAAAGAAAGAAATAACAGTACCAGTAAAATCATTACCAGCACCGTTGTGCCTTCCGGATGAAGTGCTGACAAAAATGTAGAATTCAGTAGATGAACAAATGCCGGATGGTGATCCAAAACGGGTGGTTTAAGTTTACAATCAGCAGCTTTGACTGCTTTTTACTTCATCACAAAAATATCAATTCCATACAATCAAAATGGAAGTGATTCTCCTGGGTCGGCCAGTGGCGGGGCATCGTCACCGGTATATCCTTCCAGCCCTTCTGCTCCCCCGTTGGATGTATGACCATCACCACGTTTATCGAGCATAATCAGGTTATCGCCTACAACTTCTGTTGCAAATTTTTTATTGCCTTCCTTGTCTTCCCAACTGCGTGTACGCAAGCGACCTTCTACATAAATGAGGCTTCCTTTGTGCAGGTATTTCTGCGCCAGTTCAGCAAGACCCCTCCACAACACTACCGTATGCCATTCTGTTTGAGAAACCAGTTTTCCTGATCTGTCTTTGTATGTTTCTGTAGTAGCCAATGGAAATTTAGCTACGGCAATATTGCCTTCCAGGTGTTGGACATCAGGGTCTTTTCCGAGATTACCGATCAACATTACTCTGTTTACACCTCTCATACGATTGATTTTTTGTTCGTCGCGGATTAATCACTCTTAAAAATAACTTTTTTTAAGCAACAAAAGAACAGCCCTTAAAAATTTAGGATTTACCCATGTCAGACAGGTACTGGGTGATCAGACGGGGAAAAGCTAGTCCGGACATTTTTTTAGGGGTCAGCCATTCCCCGGAGGATGACAGTGAAGCAGGAATTTCCTGTAAAGCCACCCTGATAAAATAACCACTGATCTGCTGATGGGTAAGCTGTTGTAGTACAGGAGATGAAATATCGATAACCTTTAACTGCTTAACGGCCAGTTGTTCCCTCAACCAGCCTGCGATGGAAGCAGTTGTCCATCGTTGCGATTTTTCTGTTTCAACCAGGTAAAATTCAAACAAGCCCTGCCATATATCTTTACCCGTTCTTTGACGTACCCAGGTTTTACCAGCGTACTCAAAGACAAAATAATTAAAATGCCTGCTTCGCCTGATCAGCACTTTTTCTTTCACCGGCAACCTGTTTACCGTTCCGGTCTGGTAAGCCGAACAATTTGTCTGGAGCGGACAATGCGAGCAAAAAGGTGCCGCAGGTTTACAAACTGTGGCGCCGAAATCCATAATGGCCTGGTTGTATTCACCGGGACTTTTTTTATCGAGCATTTTCTGCGCCAGTGCTGCGAAGACCTGTTTACCCGCTGTGCTATCGATAGCTGTGTCGAGTCCATAAAACCGGGAGAGAACCCTGAAAACATTGCCATCTACAACCGCATGAGGAAGGTTATAAGCAAAAGAAGCAATGGCAGCCGCGGTATATGGACCTACGCCTTTTAAAGAAATGATCTCTTCATATCCTTTCGGGAAAACGCCTTTATACCTGTGTACAATTTCTCTGGCAGTAAATAAAAGATTGCGACAGCGGTTATAATATCCCAACCCTTCCCATAATTTGAATACTTCCTGGTCTGGCGCTGCCGCCAGTTTAAATACAGTAGGATATTTTTTAATAAAGCGGTTATAATAATCCAAACCCTGTTCTACCCGGGTTTGCTGGAGTATTATTTCGCTTAACCAGATGCGATAGGGGTCTTTTTCACCTTTCCAGGGCATTTCACGGTTATTATCGTTCCGGTTCCAGTGTATTATTTTTTTTGTGAAAGTATTTGACATGACTCTGGCAAAGATTGAGAAAACAGGCTTTGACTGAAAATAAAGTTATTAAATGACTGAAATAATTTATATGTGATAACCTTAAGCAGGGGAATGACATTTTTGAACCATTTATCTATCAATCAGTAACGTCTATAAAAATTAAACAATCTTTCTTGCAAATACCAGTTTTTTTATCTTATTTTAAGTCTGATTCATTAAACAATTCTATTTCCAATGAGAAAGTCAGACCTCATCAACCAGATTTCCGATAAAACGGGTATACCAAAAGTGGATGTACTGGTTACTTTAGAAACCATGTTTAAGGAAGTAAAAGAAAGCCTTTCTAATGGCCAGAATATCTATATACGTGGCTTTGGCAGCTTTATTACCAAAAAACGTGCAGCCAAAATAGGTCGTAATATCAAAAAGAATATCGCTGTAGAAATTCCTGAACATTATATACCTGCATTCAAACCGGCAAAAGAATTTGTCAGTGAAGTAAAAAGCAAGCGGAAGTCGGACTAACTTCGCCGAAATTTTCCGATTTGTGAAAAAACAACAATTACTGTTAACCGGTGCCGGCATTGTCTTATTTGTTCTACTCTATTTTGTTAGTTCAACCGTAGCGCCGGATAAGCACGTGCATGCGGAAGGCGACACCTCGCATTCACATGAAAATCAACCGATTAAGTTTGAAGACCTCTTAGCCAAAGCCAAAGAAAAGATTAGTCAGGAGCAGGTTGTGCGTATAGGAGCATTGGAAAACTCCGTTAAAAGAGGCGATATTAAAGACCAGCAAATACATGTTTATCATCAGTTGGCCAGGTTCTGGGCCGACTCTGCCCATATCTTCGAACCCTATGCCTGGTATACCGGGGAAGCTGCTAAGTTGGAAAATTCTGAAAAAAGCCTCACCTTTGCCGCCCATCTGTTTTTAAATAACCTGATGACAGAGGGTGAGCCCGCTATGCAACAGTGGCTGGCAACACAGGCAAAAGTTCTTTTTGATAAGGCCCTCTTGCTGAATCCGGCTAATGATTCAAGTAAAGTTGGATTGGGCGCCTGTTACCTGTTTGGCAATATTTCAGATAATCCGATGCAGGGTATCATGAGTATCAGATCGGTAGTAGAAAAAGATCCGGATAACCTGTTTGGACAGATGATGCTGGGTTTGGGGGGGAAGAAAAGCGGTCAATATGATAAAGCGATAGAACGCTTTCTGATTGTGGTGAAGAAAGATCCGGAAAACCTGGACGCTATTTTCAACCTGGCAGAATGTTATGATATACATAACGAGAAAGCCAATGCCATAAAGTGGTATGAAATAGCAAAAGAAAAAGTTCCGGTGCCTGCGGCAAAAGAAGCCCTGGCAAAGAGAATAGCTGAATTGAAACGATAAATTTATTTTTTAACTGTATAAAATTACTTTGGTATGCCTTGTGGTAAGAAGAGAAAGCGTCATAAGATCGCTACACACAAACGTAAAAAGCGTCTGAGA
>Ga0164290_1000886_pt1 | contig 68970 bp, 55 predicted proteins | sample Micstemetagenome_FD_108782 | JGI IMG/M metagenome (GOLD analysis project Ga0164290, IMG submission 108782) | Contaminated culture microbial community from soil near Moab, Utah, USA - Microcoleus steenstrupii SON62 (Illumina Assembly) | ecosystem: Environmental > Terrestrial > Soil > Soil crust...
GGACGTGATGGAGGGGCTGTGCATCGCCCACGGCAAGAACTCGCCCCTACAGAACGTGAGCGAGGAGTTCTTCCGGAAGCACCCGAACAAGCAGATCCGCCTGTTCGATGCGCTCGCGCGAAGCCCGAAGGCGCTCTCTCCACCGAAGGTCGGGCTCTTCCCTCAGATCAGCGCCGAGTTGGGCGTCGTTTTCCAAGAGGTGAACTCGGGGCAAAAGGAGCCGGAGCAGGCGCTGAAGGACGCCCAACGCCGGCTCGATGGACTCTGGGCCACGTATCGAAAGCAGATCTTGGGAGAGAAGACTTGAACCGCGCGAGAGACGCGCGGATGGGTTTCCTGTTCGCGTTGCCGTGGATTCTCGGCTTCCTGCTCTTCCTCGGCTATCCCCTCTTCGCGTCGCTGTTCTACTCGTTCACCAGCTACTCCATCCTAACGCCGCCCCGTTGGATCGGCCTGGACAACTACCGCGAGCTCGCCACCGACGACGTCTTCCACCTGACGCTGAAGAACACGCTGGTCTACGCGATCGGAGCGGTGCCGCTGAGCACCGTCGTGGCGATCGGGCTCGCCATGCTGCTGAACTCGAAGGTGAAGGGAATGGCGGTCTACCGGACGCTCTTCTTCCTGCCTTCGCTGGTGCCGATGGTCGCCCTGGGAACGCTCTTCCTGTGGGTGTTCAACGGAGACTACGGCCTGCTCAACGCGGGATTGCGGGGTGCGGGAGTCTCGCCGCCGAACTGGCTGGGCGACCCCGCCTGGGCCAAGTCGACGCTGGTGCTCATCGCGATGTGGGGCTGTGGGCAGGCGATGGTGATCTACCTCGCGGGGCTGCAGGACGTACCGGTGTCGCTCTACGAGGCGGCCGACCTCGACGGCGCGCGCAGCTGGGCAAAGACCCGCCACGTCACCTTGCCGCTCCTCTCGCCAGTGATCCTTTTCAACGTTGTCATGGGCATCATCGGCGCGCTGCAGGTCTTCGCCGTTCCGTACGTGATGTTCCCCGGCGGCGCCCCCGCCCGCTCCACCTACTTCTTCGCGAGCTACCTGTACGACAACGCCTTCCAGTTCCAGCGCATGGGCTACGCCAGCGCCATGGGCTGGGTGCTGTTCCTCATCACCCTCGCCCTGACCCTCGCCGCGCTGAAGCTCTCCGAGCGCCACGTCCACTACGAGGGCGGGTAGGGCTGAGTCGATGATCGTGAGTCGTGCCCGCATTCAACCTCCGAAAAGACCTCACGAACAACCACCAGTTAGGCCCACGAACGACCGCGTAATCTAGCGACACAGTGACCCACCGCCCATGACCCACGCGCAGTCCCGTCTCCTCCGCACCGCCCTGACCCACGTGGCGCTCGTGCTGCTGTCGCTGCTGTTCGTCATGCCACTGCTGTGGATGATGTCGACGGCGGTGAAGCCGATCGAGGAGACCCTGACGTCGCCGCCGCGGTGGGTCCCGAGCAAGTTCCTCTGGACTAACTATCCAAAGGCCGTGACTTACGGGAGCGAGCAGCTGGGCTACATCCCGTTCCTGGTTTACGCGCGCAACACGCTGCTGGTCACCGTGCTCGCGGTGGCGGGAGCGGTGTTCTCGAACGCCTTGGTCGCCTATTCGTTCGCCCGCATCAAGTGGCCCGGTCGAGACCTCTTCTTCGGAATGACTCTTGCCACGATGATGGTGCCGTTTCCGGTCACGATGGTCCCGACGTTCGCGCTGTTCAAGTGGCTCGGTTGGGTCGGTACGTTCAAGCCGCTCTGGGTCCCCGCGTTCTTCGCCAGCGCGTTCTCCATTTTCCTGCTCCGGCAGTTCTTCCGCACCATTCCGATGGAGCTGAGCGAGGCCGCGAAGATCGACGGCGCCAGCGAATTCCGAATCTTCCTCGACGTCGTCATTCCGCTGGCCCGCCCCGCCCTCGCCGTCGTGGCGCTCTTCACCTTTATGGGCAGCTGGAACGACTTCATGGGGCCCCTCATCTACCTAGTCGACCAGGAGACGTTCACCCTCTCTCTTGGCCTCTCCGCCTACCAGACGCAGCACGGCGGCACGCCGTGGAACCTGCTCATGGCGGCTTCGGTGATGGTGATTCTGCCCGTGGTGCTCGTCTTCTTCATGGCCCAGCGGCTGTTCATCCAGGGCATCGCCACCAGCGGGCTGAAGTAGCGCCGATTTCGGTACGCTCGGATGTCCGTAAGGAGAAGAGATGGACGCCGCCCGCACGATCACCGTCCGCTACTTCGCCGTCCTGCGCGAGCGCCGGGGCACGGACTCCGAGGTCGTTCAGACCTCGGCTACCACGGCGGCCGGTCTCTACGCCGAGCTTCGGGCGCGCCACGACCTCGGCCTCGATTCCTCGCTCGTCCGCTTCGCCGTCGACGGAGACTTCGTGTCCGACGACCACCCCCTCCGAGATGGAGCCGAGGTCGCGCTGATCCCGCCGGTGGCGGGAGGTTAGGGCCGTGTTCCAGATCGTGCGCGAGCCGCTGGAAGCTCCGCTCCTGCCGCCGAACGTGGCCGCGGGCGGGGTGGTGACTTTCGAGGGAAGAGTCCGCGACTTGAACGACGGGCAGCGCGTCTCCGCGCTCGAGTACGAGGCGTACGACACCCTCGCGCTGCGAGAAGGCGAACGGATCCTCACCGAGGCGCGGGAACGATTCCCGTTGGTCGGCATCGCCTGTGCCCACCGCGTCGGGCTCCTTCAGCTCGGCGACGTCGCCATTCGGGTCGAGGCGGCGTCGGCGCACCGTCGAGAGGCGTTCGAGGCATGCGAGTTCGTGGTGGACGAGGTGAAGCGCCGGGTTCCGATCTGGAAGAAGGAGCACTATCGGGCCGGACCCACGGAGTGGCTGAACGCACAGGGAACGAACATGGTCACCGAGGCCGCCTTCTACGATCGACAGATGCGGTTGGCCGAAGTCGGCCCGGCGGGGCAGGCTCGGCTTCGGAAGGCGCGCGTCTTGGTCGTCGGAGCGGGAGGCCTCGGGTGCCCGGCCCTGACGTACCTCGCGGCTGCAGGGGTCGGCACCATCGGCATCGTGGACGCCGACCGCGTTGAGGCAACGAACCTTCACCGTCAGCCGCTCTATCGCGCGGCCGACGTGGGACGCCCGAAGGCGCGTCTCGCCGCCGAACGCCTGCGGGCTCAGAATCCCTTGATCCGCGTCGAGGCATTCCAAGAGCGGCTGACCGCCGAGAACGCCGCCGAACGGCTCGCCCCGTACGACGTCGTTCTGGACGGCACCGACAACTTCGCGACCAAGTTCCTGCTCAACGACGCGGCGGTCCTTGCCGCCAAGACGCTCGTCACCGCCAGCATCCACCAGCTCGAGGGGCAGATCCAGGTGATCCGCCCGGGTGGCCCCTGCCTCCGCTGCCTTTGGCCCGCGGCGCCCGAGGACGGCTGCGTCGGCTCCTGCGCCGAGGACGGCGTCTTGGGGTTCGTGCCCGGCGTTCTCGGCACCCTCCAGGCCGCGGAAGCCGTCAAGGCGATTCTCGGCATGCCCACGCTGAGCACAGAGTTGGCGCTCGTCGATCTAGGCAACTTGGGAGTCCAGCGCCTTCGGCTGCCGCGAGACCCACGTTGCCCCGTCTGCGGAGAGCACCCCACCGTCGCCGCGCTAACGCCACCGCCCCACGTCGTCACCAAAATCGCCCCGGGAGACCTCCTGGTGGACGTTCGAGAGGACGAGGAATCCGACGCCGACCCCATTCCCACCGCCCTCCGGATGCCCTCGAGCCGCTTCGCCCCCGACTCGCCCCTCTTCGCCACCGCCAGCCGCGTCGTCCTGGTCTGCCAACGAGGCACCCGAAGCGACACCCTCGCCCGCCGCCTCGGCAACCGATTCGTCTCCCTAGCCGGCGGCCGCTCCACCCTCCCGCGCGAAGCGCCTTAGACTGCGGCGATTCATCGCCGCCTTGACAGCCGTCCATCGAGGGATGAGGGATGAGGCTGGAAGTATTGACCAAGCCCGGCGACAGGCGGGCTCAGCCCCCGATCTGACTCATTCCCCGGCCGGTGACCCGCTGGCCCTCGTGGAGATGGTGACGCTCGGGCTTGTGGGCGACGACGTGGCGGAAGAGATTTCGTAGGTCCTCGTCGTTCGCGCCGCGGCGCAAAGGGGTGCGGAGGTCCAGCTCTCCGTCGCTCATCAGGCACGGGCGAAGGAAGCCGTCGTGGGTGAGGCGCAGGCGGTTGCAGCCCGCGCACAGGTCGTCCGAGATCTGGCTAATGAAGCCCACGGTGCCCGCCGCGCCGGGAACTCGAAAGCTCCGAGCGGGCCCGTTCGTAGCCAAGTCGGCCGGTTCGAGAGGCCCCCAGACCGCTTCGATGCCACGCCGCAGCTCGGCGGCGGAGACGTAACGCCGCCGCATGTCGGCGTCGGAAAGCATTCCGCCCGCGCTCTGCCGTATCTGGAGGAGCCCTTGGCCCACCGCCGGAAGCGCCGGCCCCTCGTCCAGATTCCAGCGCATCGGCATCACCTCGATGAAGCGCACGTGCACCGGCTTCTCCCGGGTCCAACCGGCGAAGGCCGGAGCCTCGTCGTCGTTCATGCCGCGTAGCGCGACGCAGTTCACCTTCACCGGGGCGAGTCCCGCCTCCAGAGCGGCATCGATCCCTCGGAGCACCGTCTCGAGCGTTCCCCGCCGCGCGATCTCCACGAAACGATCGGCCCGCAGCGTGTCGAGGCTTACGTTCACCCGGGTGAGTCCCGCATTAGCGAGCGGCCCCGCGAGTGCGGACAGGAGATGTCCGTTGGTCGTCGCGCTGAGCTCCTCGACACCTGCCCGACGGGACTCCGCCACGAGCTCCGGCAGGTCCTTGCGAAGCAGCGGCTCCCCGCCGGTGAAGCGCACCTTCCGAACGCCCAGCGATGCCGCGACGCGGACCAGACGCGCGAACTCTTCCGTGGTGAGATGCTCGTCCTTCGGCGTCGCGGGGAATCCCTCCTCCGGCATGCAGTACACGCACCGGAAGTTGCAGCGGTCCGTCACCGACACCCGGAGGTAGTCGATCCGGCGTCCGAACGGGTCGTGCAGGAGCTGGGAGTTCATCGAGGGCTCAACGCTTCGTACTCCAGTTCGACGCCCCTAAGCGTCGATCCTCCACCGCAACGGGATCGCGTCCGCCAAGTCGCCGGCGCGTAGCCCTCGGGCTCCCGCGGGCACCCGGACTAGCGCGTCGGCTTGTGCCAATCCGGAGAGCATGTGCGAGCCCTGCGCCTCGAGCCGGTGCGCGACGGTTCCCTCGCGGGTCCACTCGAGGCGTGCCCGGAAGAAGTCGTCTCGGCCGGCGGCGGAAGGGACGTCCTCGGCAACGCGCACCGGCATCGTCGCTGGGAGCGGCGCCCCCAGCGCGCGCAGCAGCGCCGGCCGCACGAACAAGGTGAACACCACCAGAGCGGAAACGGGGTTGCCCGGTAACCCGAACACCGTCTGCCCCTGGGGGCCGACCCCAAAGTAGAACGGCTTGCCCGGTCGGATCGAGACGCGCCAAAGCCGCTCCTGCACCCCCAGGCTGGCCAGCGTCGGCCGAACCAGGTCGTGGTCTCCGACGGAGACTCCTCCGCAGGTGATCAGCACCTCGCTCTCCAGCCCTCGGCGCAGCGCCGCCTCGGTCTCGGCTGGATCGTCGCTCACCCGGTCGACGCTCACCTCCTGAATCCCGAGCCCGTAGAGGGCTGCGCGGACTCCGTGAGTGTTCGACTCATAGACTCCACCCGGTCCAAGCGTCTGGCCTGGTGGGGTCAGCTCGCTGCCCGTCCCCAGCACGGCGACGTTAGGCGGGAGAACGACCTCGAAGCGGTCGAAGCCGAGCGTGGCGATCACGCCGAGCACCGGGGGCGTGACGACCGTTCCCGTCGGCAGAACCGCTTGACCAGCGCGGACCTCCTCGCCACGCTCCCTGACGTTTTCGCCCGCCGTCACCGTGGTCGTGAACCGGACCGTCCCGCCGTCCGCCTCGGCATCTTCCTGCATCATCACGGCGTCCACGCCGTCCGGTAGCTGGGAGCCGGTGAACAGTCGTACTGCCTTGCCCGTGCCGAGCGCCGAGGCCGGAGCAGTGCCGGCGGGCACCGCTCCGGCGATCGGCATGGCTCGGCCCGCCACGACCTCTGCCGACCGCACACCGTAGCCGTCGACGCTGGTCGTTGCGAACGGGGGCAAGTCGATCGGAGCCACGACGGGAGCGGCGAGCACGCGTCCGAGGAGGCCGTCCAAGCCGACGGCCTCGGTCGAACGGGGCTTCGCCGCTGCGAGCACGATCGCCAGCGCGTCTTCGTAGCTCGTCATGCGGAGCGCTCGTAATCCGATTTGCCGCCGCGCTTCTCGAGAAGCCGCACCGACTCGATCGCCATTCCCATGTCGAGTTGCTTCAGCATGTCGTAAAGCGTCAGGGCCGCCACCGAGGCCGCCGTGAGCGCCTCCATCTCGACCCCGGTCTTGGCGGAAGTCTTCGTCTCCACCTCCACCACGACGCTGTCCTCCTGAATCTCGAACCGCACCTTCACGCTCTCGATCGGGAGCGGATGGCAGTACGGGACGATGTCTGGGGTGCGTTTGGCCGCCATTACCGCCGCGACCCGGGCGACGGGCAGCGGATCGCCCTTCGGTACGTTCCCCTCTCGTAGCGCCCGCACGGTATCCGATCCGACGCGCAGGGTTGCCTGGGCTCGGGCCGTGCGCACCGTCTCCACCTTGCCGGAGACGTCCCACATGCCCGCTCCCTCTCGCCGAGCCTTGAGTGCTGCCTCAAGCTCCTCGGGCGTGTTCGCCCCGAGCGCCGCCGCCGGGTCGACCCCCGCCGCCTGCAGCTCCTCTGCACCGACGAGTCGTACCGAGAGGCGGTCGAGCCACTTCGTGGCGCACCGGATGTCCTCCTTCACGAGTTCCGGGAGATGAGCGAACGCGGAAGCGCGGTACAAGCCGCACAGCGGCTGGCGCCACTCGTCCACCAGCGGGACGGCCGCGTCGTGATCGCCCAGGCGGCTCCGTAGCGCGTTCACCAGTGCCGGGTCGAATCGAGGCAGGTCGCACGAGGCGACGAAGACGAGATCCGCCTTCGGCTCGAACCTGGCTAGAGCCGCGACGGGCCCGGCGAACCGCTCGGCGTCGGCGAGGAAGGTCGCGCCGGGCACCGGCTCGCCGCCGAGTGTGGTCGAGGGTACGCCGATGCCGGCGAGCGAACGCACGATCCGCTCCGCCTGGGGCACGCCGTCGATCGGGAGCGTCGCCTTGTCCCGTCCCATGCGGCGGCTCTCGCCGCCCGCCAGCACCACGGCCTCCATGCTCATGAGACGACGCTACCCGGTGACGAACTCCGCCCGTGTTTCCCAGAGCCCTTGAGCGGCCGCTTGCCAGTCCCGCCGGAACGGACCGGGTGAGCAGTCGTTGCCGCACCAGGTCGTCTGCGCGAACGCCCATCCCCACATCCGCTCGGGCGGGTACGGCAGGAGCTCCGCGAACCACCGTAGCCGTTGGCGCATGAGCGAGGCGAGCGCCTCCGGGTCCGCCGGCAGCGCGCCGACCGGATTCCGGAGGTAGGCGCTGGGTTCGAAAGCCGGATCGCCGGCCATCCCCTTCGGATCGATGAAGCGCCAGCCGGTGGGTGCCTGAAGGATGTTGAAGTGGTGCAGGTCGCCGTGCAGCATCACCGGGGGCGGAGCGGTGTCGATGAGCCGGCGGACGGTGCGCCACGCATCGCGCACGATCGCCGGCGCGTCGGCCGGGGGCTCGGCGAACCAGGTCGCAACGTCCAGCGCGCGGAAGTCGATCGGCGCGGAGTGGGCCGCTCGGATCAGCTCCGCGCAGACCGTGACGCGGCGCTCTTCGGAGAGATCCGACTGGGCGAGGTCGCCGCCGAGACGGGGCATGAGCGACGCTCCGGTGTCGTCCTCGGTGGCGATCGTCTCGATTCCGCCGCACGCCTCGAACGCGCGCAATGCCCACGCCGACGTCGCCTCCTCCGAACCATCGTGCGGCACCTTGAGGATCAGCGGCACGTCGTCTTGCCACGCCTCCAAGACCAACGAGCACGACGCCAAAGGAAGGGGGACGCCAAGCTTCAGGTTCCAGCGAATCGCGAGCTCCTCGGCAACGGCTCGGGCTCGGTCTGCCGGGGAGGTCATGACGTCAGCATAGCCCCGACGGCGTTATGCTGCAGGACATGGCAGGAGAACGCGATCCGATCCGGGTGGCGGTGGCCGGGCTCGGCGGGTTTGCGGGTTCGCACCACGAGGCGCTTCTCGCGCTAGAGCGAGAGTCGGCGTGCCGAGTGGTCGCGACCTGCGATCCAGATCTTGCCGCTCATCAGGCTGATATCCAGCGCTGTCGCCTCGCCGAGCGCGGCGTCCGGATGTACGGAGATTTGCGCTCGCTGCTCGCCGCCGAGAGTCAGGGTCTGGATGTGGTAACGCTGCCGACACCGATTCCGCTTCACGCCGCGCAGCACCGCGCTGTGGTGGAAGCGGGGCTCGCGTGCTATCTCGAGAAGCCGCCGACCCTCGCGTGGTCCGAGTACCGATCGATGATGGAGGTGGAACGCGCGGCGAAAGTGGCGACGCAGGTGGGGTTCAACTTCGTAGGCGATCCGATGCGCCGCGGACTGAAGGCCCGGATCCTCGCGGGAGAGTTCGGTCGGGTGCGCGGCGCGACCCTTTGGGCGGTATGGCCGCGCGACCGCGCTTACTACGGCCGGAACGCGTGGGCGGGACGTCTTGAGGTGGATGGCCGGTCCGTGATGGACTCCCCGACCGGCAACGCGGTCGCTCACTTCGTTCAAGACCTGCTGTTCTGGTGCGGTGAGGGGGAGACCGAGTCCGTCGCCGCTGTCCTCGAGGTGCGGGCGAGGCTCCGGCGAGCCCACGCCATCGAGAGCTTCGACACGGCATTCATGGAGGCGACTTTGAGCGGTGGGCGGTGGCTTCGAATCGGCGTCACCCACACCGGCCTCGGGGATCACTCGGACCGTGAGACAATCGAGTGTGAGCGGGCGACGATCGTCTTCGATGGATGGCGTTCCGGTCGAATCTGCCATTCGGATGGTCGGCTGGAGTCGCTCACTTCGGCCTCCCCGGACAACGGCGTGGTGCTGCGCGAGAACCTGCGTCGCTACTTCGAGTACGTCCGCGGCGATCGGCCACGCCCCATCACGACTCTCGCGGACTGCGAGGCGTTCGTCGCATTGTCGAGCTTGGCGTTCCTTTCTGCCGGCACCGTCCAAACCTATCCTGAGGCGCGGATCACGCGGGACGCCGGGCGCGTGGACGTGAGCGGGCTCGACGCGGAGTTGACCGCCTTTGTCGAGCAGGGCACCTGGCCCGATGGAATCGCGCCGCGCGCCGCTCGAAGGGACGAGCTGGCCGACTGAGCGCACAATGGGAGCACCATGCGACGCGCTCGACTCTCGGACCTCGACCTCGCCGAAGGGACGGATCAACTCTTCGCCCGAGTTCTCATCGGCTCCCGCCTGTCGACCGGCGGGGTCTCGTTCCATCGGCCCGGAATGGTGACCCACGACGCGGATCGTCCCCACACGCACGCGGGGCAGGAACTGTTCTGCCTGCTTCAGGGTGAGGGATGGCTCGAGGTCGATGGCGTTCGCGAGCCGGTGCGTGCGGGAGACGTGATCCTCATCGAAGCGGGTGAGGACCATCACCTCATCAGCAGCGAGCACAATCCGCTGATCAATCTATGGCTTCACGCCGACGACGTCGGGAACTCGGTGCAATTCCCGGAGTTGCGTTAGGTCAGACGCAACGACGCCCGGGCTCGCTGAGCCCGGGCGATCTGCCAACTCAGGCGGCGTGCGCTTGGGACGAGTCGACGCGGGCCCAAGCCAAGGCCGAGACGTAGGCGGCGCGCCGGGCGATGCACTCCGTGTTCGGTTGCGCGGACTCGATCTCCTGACGGAGCTGTCGAATCTCCTCTCGGAGTTTGTCGAAGATAGGGTCTTGACCGGGCGTGGGTTCCATGATGACGACTCGCTTTCCCACTCCCTTTATAGGCAAGGTTTTCGGATCTCTTTAGGAGGCGATCTGCAAATAAGGCTTTTGCGCTAATCCTTAACCGCGAACCCAGTCGTCGCGCCCACAGGTTCCTCGCGGTTCTTTTCGCGTTGCACGAAACCCTGAGAGTGTGCAATCGCGTATCCTTGAGCGATGACCACGGCGGCGCCCCGCATCGATACGAGGGAAGCGATCCTCGACGCCTGCGATCGGCTCATGGCGCGCTTCGGCTTTCGGAAGATGACGATGGACGACCTCGCCCGCGAGGCCGGGGTGAGCAAGCGCACGATCTACGTCTACTTCCACAGCAAGGAGGAGGTCGGTCTCTCGTCGATCGGCCGAGTCGTCGAGGCCGCGCGGAGCGAGATGGCGAGGATCTTGGAGCAGTCGGGGCCGTATCCGATGCGGCTTCGCCGCATGCTCGAGTGCCGCGTCATGGCCCGCGTGCTTGCCGTCCAGGAGTACCACCAGAGTCTCGACGAGCTGTTCGAGGTCGTGCGGCCCGCCTACATGGCCCGCCGTCGCGAAACGTTCTATCGGGAGACGGAGATCATCGTCGACCTCCTCCGCCAAGGCCGCGCCGACGGGGTGTTCCACTTCGAGGACGCCCACTCGACGGCCACCGCCATCCTCTTGGCCACCAACGCCTTCCTGCCGTACAGCCTCAGCGTTCGCGAGCTCGGTCAGCCGAGCGCGATCCACGACCGCCTACTGACCATGGTCGACCTGCTGCTGCGCGGCCTCACTCACTAATCATCCGAGAAGCACCCATGAACACCCGCATCCAAACCAAGCTCACTCTCTTCGCCCTCACCTTCCTGGCGGTGCCGTTCGCCTTCGCCGGCGAGGTGTCCGACGCCGACAAGGGTCAGACGATCGACGCGCTCTTCGCTTCGATGCGCCGCGCTTACGTCTTCCCGGACAAGGCGACCGAGGCAGAGCGCGCGATCCGCGCCCGCTTGGCCGCCGGTGATTACGCCAACGTCAAGGACGGTAAGGCGTTCGCGATCCTCCTCACCGAGCACCTCCGGGCCGTCTGCCAAGACGCCCACCTGCACGTCTCGTACAGCGAGCCGGTGCTGCCCGTGCGCAAGCAGAACGACCAGCCGAGCCCTGCGGAGATCGAGCAGGCCAAGCAGTCCACGCGCTTCTCGAACGCCGGGTTCGAGCGCGTCGAGCGGCTCCCGGGCAACGTCGGCTACATCAAGTTCAATGGCTTTGCGCCCGCCGAAGCCGCCGCGGCCCCGGTGAGAGCGGCGATGGACTTCGTGGCGAACACGGACGCGCTGATCTTCGACCTTCGCCAGAACGGAGGCGGCTCTCCGGAGACCGTGAGGCTGATCTGCAGCTACCTCTTCGGCGAGACGCCGGTGCACCTCAACGACATCTACCACCGCCCGACGAACAAGACGACGGAGTTCTGGACCCTTCGCAAGGTCGACGGCAAGCGATATCTCGATCGCGAGGTGTACATCCTGACGAGCAAGAGCACCGGCTCGGCGGCGGAGGAGTTCTCATACAACCTGAAGAACCTGAAGCGCGCGACGCTGGTCGGCACGTCGACTTGGGGCGGCGCGAACCCGGGCGACGTCATCCGGCTGAACGATCACTTCGCCGCCTTCGTGCCGGACGGCCGGGCCATCAACCCAATCACGAAGACGAACTGGGAGGGAACGGGCGTCGAGCCGGACGTTAAGGTGGCACCCGAAGAGGCGCTCCGCACCGCGCACGTGCTCGCGTTGAAGAAGCTCCTCGCCAAGGCGACGACCGACCTGGATAAGCAGCGCCTCCAGCGGGCCCTGGCGGCCGTCGAGGCCCCGCGGCCGCGCTGACGGACCTTCCAACCACAAAGAGCAGGGGCGACTTCCGAATTCGGAAGTCGCCCCTGCTCTTTGTGTGGTCGACCCTTACGGCGGGAGGAATTGGGCCCCTCCCGCCGATCGGTAATCGCTATCCTACTGGCCGCCGCCTTGGCTGCTCTTCTTCATCGCGTCTTGCGACATCTGAGCGGCCTTGGCTCGGGCTTCTTGCATCGCCTTCAGGGACTCCGGCGGAATCTCCTTCGGAGGGTTCCTGAAAGCTTCTTCCTCTGCCTTCGTCACGGCCGTTTCGCTGCTGCCACAGCCGGCCAGAGCTCCGCCGAGGACTACCAAGAGAACAAGAAGCTTCCTCATGTCACTCAGGGCGGTAGGCATCCCACTTGTTGTCCTGCGGTCGGTTTCGCCCGTCCGGGTTCGTCGCGACCGGCTTCATCGCCTTGGCGTGTCCGTCGGCGAAGACGAAGAGTCCGTTGCCGGCGTGTCCCATCGAGACGCCACCGTCGCGGTTGTTCTTGTTGTAGAGCACTCCGCTCTGGCTTCGGTAAGCCGTACCGTTTCGCGCGACGTCCCAGTTGTTCGCCTGCTGGGTGCCGCCGTCCGGAATCAAGCCGCCGTTGCCGCCGCCGGAGCCCGCGTTGTCCCACCAGTTGACGCCGGAGAAGAAGGTGCCCATGCCGTACATTCGCTGGCCGTCGTACCGTGAAGCGAGGAGTACCGTGTCAGCCGGGCGGCTGAGCGCGGAACCGTTGGCACCCGCGTTACGGAGCCAGTTCTGCGCGAGGCCCATCACGCCGCGAATCGCGTTCGTGCTGCCGTTCCAGTCATCGCGTTGAAGGCCATTGGCGCCGAAGCTGATGGGCAGGAACGTCGCGGTAGCCCAAGCGCTGCCGTCCTTCATCCAGCTATCCCAGGTCGCCTTGGTCTTGGGGTCCGCCGGATCGAGGAGGAGGCCGTAGCTCTTGATGTACGGCTGCGTGTTGAACACCCAGTTGCTATCCGTCTCGCCCCACCACGAGTTGCCGCAGCCGAAGCTGAAGACGTCGTCGAAGTCGTTCATGTACATCGTGTTCGCCAGACCGAGCTGCTTCACGTTGGAGAGCGCGGCCGTCTGCTTCGCCGCGGCCTTGGCCTGAGCGAAGACGGGGAACAGGATGGCGGCGAGGATCGCGATGATGGCGATCACGACGAGGAGCTCGATGAGCGTGAATGCTTTGCGTCGTTGCATGATGGCTTTTCCTTACAAGGCAATGTAAGCAGTGGATTCTCTAACGTCGAGTCCACAAGGAAACACGATTTGAGGGGACGTGAGCGTCTCACCGGAGATATTCCGGATGAGGAGATCTAGTGCGCATCGTCCCATGTCGACGAGAGGTTGAGAAATCGCGGTGAGCCTCGGTCGAAACTCGTTGCAGTAGGCGGTGGAGTCGAAGCCGACAACGGACAGGTCTTCGGGGACCCGGATGCCGAAGTCCGGCGCGACGCGCAGGAAGGAGCCGGCAACACCCTCGTTCGGACCGACGACGGCGGTGTGTCGACACCCCCGGGCGAAGTATTCGCGCAACCCCGCCTCGTTCGGGCCGATGTTGATCACGTCCTCTCGCGAGCTGATGATCCCGTGTCGAGCGAGGTGACCGACGAACGCGGCTTGCCGCTCGTGCACCTCACCGAACTCGTCCCGGCCATCGAGCGCGAAGGCGACTTTGCGGTGTCCAAGGCCGATGAGGTGGTCGATGCCGAGGCCGATCCCTTGGTCGTTGTCGCACACGACGGAGCAAAATCGGTTGTCGAACTCGCTGGCTCGCGTGTGGATGAGTACGAGCGGGATCGAGCACTGCTCCAGCATCCGGCGGTTCTCGCCCGAAGGAAAGGTGCTGTACCACACCAAGCCATCGAACCGGCCGTCGCTCATCGCGTCCTCCGGGCTTTGGCCGAGCAGCTTGGGACACAGGGTCACCGAGTAGCCGTGCTCGAACGCTCCGTTGACGATCCCGTCCATCAGAGAGGCGAAGTAGCGGCTGCCGTCGTCGAACTGCGCCCGGGCGAAGCCGATACCGTGGAGCACGCCGATCATCTGCGTGTGCCGCTCCCGGAGGCTGCGCGCCATCACGTTGACGCGGTAGCCCATGTCCTTGGCAGCTTGTCGCACGCGTTCGGCGGTGGCCTCACTCACCCGGATCGCGGTGGCCTTGTTGTGCAAGACCCGCGAAACGACGGTTGGCGTGACGCCAGCACGGGCGGCCACGTCTCGCATCGTCACGGACATGATCGCGCTCCTCTCTCGGCTATCGTAGCTCGAAGGGTTTGATACATCGGTGTACCAACCTGCAGTATATCGGTAGTTGACCTCCAATGCAAGCCGCAGCAAGACGAATTGTTTGTGGACGGGTGAAATTCCGTTAACGCGTTTAGTTGACGGAAGCGGTCCCATTCCTCGATCGCCCGCGTTTGGATGGCGCGCGCGATGGGCTAGTATAAGAACTTGCTTCCAGACTTCACCTCAACTCATACGAGGCGATGGGTCGCGTTCTGCGCCTCAACGAGCGCGCGACGGTTCGGCGTCGCGACGCCGGGACCGGCATGAGCGTCCTCGACGACTCGGGCAACGAGTTTCGAGTCGATCTCACGAACTGTGACCGCGAGCCCATCCACGTGCCCGGCCACGTGCAGCCGTTCGGAACGGTTTTCGCGCTCAACCCCGACGACTTCACCATTCTGCAGGTGAGTGAAAACGTGGCGGAGCGGTTCGGCATCGCGCCGGCCGACCTGCTGGGCTGCGGAGTCGGCGACTTGCTGAGCGAGGAGCAGGTGGCGGCGTTGGACGCGACGCGGCGCAACGAGCGGATCGAGCGCAACCCGGTCGAGGTTTTCGTGGGCTCGATTCAGGATCGCGGCCCGTTCCGCGCGCTCGCCCACACGTTCCGCGGCCTCCTTCTGCTCGAGGTCGAGGATGCCGGTACGCCCGAGGACGTCGTCATCGACTACCCGCGCCTGGTGAGCAAGACGCTCGTCCGCCTGCAGGACTTGAGCGACCTCCGGGAATTCTTCGACAACCTGGCCCAGGAGTTCCGCGAGATCAACGGCTTCGACCGGGTGATGATCTACCACTTCCTCGAGGACGCCAGCGGCACCGTGGTCGGCGAGGCGCTCGCCGAGGGGATGGAGTCGTTCATGGGGCTTCACTACCCGGCGTCGGACATTCCGGCCCAGGCCCGGCAGCTCTTCCTCCTCAACGGAACCCGGCTCATCTCGAATCCGGGCTACGAGCCGTCCGTGGTGACGCCGGTGCTCAACCCGCTCACGGGCAAGCCGCTCGACATGAGTTTCGCGGCGTCGCGCGGTGTCTCCCCCATCCACTGCCAATACTTGCGAAACATGGGCGTCGGAGCGTCGATGTCGCAGGCGCTCGTCGTGGACGGCCAGCTCTGGGGTCTCGTGGCCTCGCACAACCGCACGCCACGCGAGGTTCCGTACCAGGTTCGTACCGCGCTTGAGTTCCTCGCCCGATCCGCCTCTCTGCTGATCAAGGGCAAGGTCCTCGACGTCGACACCGCTTACATCGAGAGCGCGGCCCGGATGCACGACCAGTTGGTGGAGTGCATGGCGACGCAGCCGACGATCATCGAAGGTCTCACCGGCACCAAGCCGAGGATCGACGAGTTCGTGAGCGCCGGCGGTTGCGCCGTCATCGCGGACGGCGAGTGCCACCTCCTCGGAGCGACTCCCGGCGCGGAGGCGGTGAAGCGCCTCGTGGCGTGGCTCAAGATCGAGCATCCGGGCGAGCTGTTCGCTACGAACAGTCTCGCGGGCAAGTACGTGGAGGCGGAGGCGATCAAGGAGACCGCGAGCGGCCTGCTCGCCATCCGGATCACCCGCGTTCCCGGCGAGTACGTGCTCTGGTTCCGGCCCGAGAAGCCGCAGACGGTGAACTGGGCGGGGAACCCCACGAAGCCGGTGGAGCCCGGGCCGTACGGCGATCGGCTGTACCCGCGCAAGTCGTTCGAGATTTGGAAGGAAGAGGTGCGACTCACCTCCGAGCCTTGGAGATCGAGCGAGATCGAGGCGGTCCGCCGGCTTCGCATCGCCATCACCGAGGCCGTGCTTCGGCGGGCTGAGGAGGTCTCGCGCGCCAACGTACGGCTCGAGAGGAGCAACGTGGAGCTGGATAGCTTCGCCTACATCGCTTCCCACGACCTCAAGGAGCCGCTCCGCGGCATTCACAACTACGCCACGTTCCTACTCGAGGACTACGGGCACGTCCTGGACGATCCGGGGCGCGAGCGGCTCGGCACGCTCGTGCGGCTCGCCGAGCGGATGGAGACGCTAACGGACTCGCTCCTCCACTACTCGAGGCTCGGCCGGCAAGACCTCAACCTGCGCGACAACGACCTGAACAAGGTCGTGAGCGACGCGTTAGAGGCGACGGGGCTTCGACTCGAGGAGACCGGGACCGAAGTGCGGATTCCGTGGCCCTTGCCCACCGTCCGCTGCGACGCGGTGCAGCTCGTCGAGGTGTTTCAGAACCTGGTAGCGAACGCCGCCAAGTACAACGACAAGGGCGACCGGTGGGTAGAGATCGGGGTGCTGCGAGGCGCCGAAACGAAGGCCAACGAACAGCCGTACGTGCTGTACGTCCAGGACAACGGGATCGGAATCGCGGCGCGACACCACGACACCATCTTCCGGATCTTCAAGCGGCTACACGGCCGCAACGATTTTGGCGGCGGCTCGGGCGCCGGCCTGACGATCGCCAAGAAGATCGTCGAACGACACGGCGGCCGCATGTGGCTGGAATCGGAGCCCGGAACGGGCACCACCTTCTTCTTCACGCTGGGAAGCGCCGCAAAATTGGGCGCGGTGTAATTAGCGCGTAGAATATTCGTTACCGAGAGGAGTAGGAAAAGCACCATGGCCGAAAAGCAACTACGACCCATCGCGGTCGTTGAGGACAGCGACGAAGATTTCGAGGCGCTGTCCCGGGCCTTCGACCGACTCGCGGTCTCCATTCCACTCCAGCGGTTCACCACCGCCGATGAGTTCCTTCAGCACCTGCGTGCGCGAGGGAACATGAGCGATGAGAGGCCGTCCCTGATCCTACTGGACCTGAACCTGCCCGGTACCGACGGCAAGGATGCCTTGCTCGAGATCAAGACCGACGAGGATCTCAGAGTCATCCCCGTGACCGTCGTGACGAGCTCGGCCAACACGACCGACGTGGAAACCTGCTATCGTTACGGGGCCAACGGGTATATGAGCAAGGGGGGAGGGTTCCCGGTCTTCCAGAAGGCCGTCGGAACCATGTTGGATTTTTGGTTCAAGGCAGCCGTATTGCCGTAGCGGATTCCGTGTCCGTTGCGCCGCGTAAGAGAACGATCCTGATCGTGGACGACAGTCCCGAGGACCGTGTCGCGCACCGAAGGTTCTTGGAGCGAGCGGAAGACGCGCGCTACGACGTTCTCGAGGAAGAGCTTGGCGAAGCGGGCATCCTGGCCTGCTCCGCCAAGCGACCGGACTGCGTCCTCCTGGACTACAGCCTTCCCGACATGATGGGCCTGGAGTTCCTCCAGCGCCTCACCGCCGCGAACGGGGGCACGCCTCCCTGCGCCGTGGTCGTTCTGACCGGCGCCACCGACGAAGGCATGGCCGTTCAGGCGCTCAAGTCGGGTGCTCACGATTACCTGGTGAAAGGCCGCGTGACCCGCGAGGCGCTCAGGATCGCGATCGATAGCGCGATCGAGAAGGCCTTTTTGCAGCGGCAGGTCCTCGAGACGCAGGCGCGCCTCCGTTCAGCCCTCGACACAATGCTCGACTGCTTCGCCGTCCTAAGGGCGATGCGAGATGCCAACGGGGAGGTTGTCGACTTCCTGGTGGACTACGCCAACGACCAGGTGTGCGCGGAGGCCAAGCTGGACCGCCGCGAGGTCGTCGGCCGGTCGATCGTGGACATCCTGCCCGACCACCGACGTCCCGAACTGTACGACGAGTACGTCCGCGTGGTGGAGACCGGGGAGGCTGTGGCACAGGAGGTCGTGATCCACGATCCGGAGACTCCGGGCGACTATCCTGAGGTGCTCCAGGCGTGGGACGTGCGCGTGACGCGGGTGGACGACGGCGTGGCCGTCGCGTGGCGCGACATCACCGAGCACAAGAGCGCCGAGAGCTACGTCTACCGCCTGAACCAGATCCTCGAGCAGCGGGTGGAGGAGCGCACGGTCGCCCTCCGAGACTCCGTTCGAGAGCTCGAAGGCTTCACCTACACCGTTTCGCACGACCTGCGCGCCCCACTCCGAGCGATCATCGCCACGAGCAACATCCTGCTCGAGGAAGCCGGCGAGACCTTGGAGGAGGACCACCGGGCGCTGCTGCAGCGGCAGGCGACGAACGCTCAGCGGCTCGGCGTCCTCATCGACGACCTACTGCGCCTCGCCCGGATTTCGCGCCAAGAGATGCGGATGCGTCCGGTGGACGTCACCGCCGCCGCCTGTGAGGTGATTCAAGAATTGATGAGCCACCAGCCGAACCAAGGGCTTGAGTTCATCGTGCAGCCGGAGCTCAAGGTTCACGGCGACGAGATCTTGGTGCGGCTCGCCTTGCTGAACCTGATCGGCAACGCCGCGAAGTTCTCGCCGAAGGGCGGCACCATCACCATCGGCGGCTATCCCGACGGCAACAAGGTCGTGCTGTACGTTCGCGACCAAGGGATCGGCTTCGACATGCAGTACGCCCACAAGCTGTTCGCTCCGTTCGAGCGGTTGCACCGCGAGACGGAGTTCCCCGGAACCGGCATCGGACTGGCGAACGTGCACCGCATCGTCCAGCGGCACGGAGGCACGGTGTGGGCGGAGTCGACGCCAGGTCGCGGGGCGACGTTCTATCTGACGATGCCTTTGCCGGGCCGAGAGTCGAGCCCGCCGGTCTAGGTCAGCCGTCGCGGCACAGAATGCCGTGCGGGAGCCTCACTCCATTCAAAAGTAGCGATCCTGTAGTCGCGGGCTTCAGACCGAGGGCGGCCGTCGTTCTCCTGACTTCGAGTGGCACGGCCGACGCCCTCCGCGGTCTGAATCCCGCGACTACAGGAGCCTTACGATTTCGGTGGTGACTTCTATCGAGCGTGCGCTCGATCCGCGGCAGGAATGCCACAGCCACGAGTGGCTCCTTCTGAGTCGGCTTGACCAGCAGTAGTCAGTGCCTACGGTTAGATCCCTCGGCTTCGCTCGGGATGACAGGGGTTCGGAGGGGAGCTTGAGGCTCCCCTCCGAACGACCGCATCACCGAACGCCGCCCCCTACTTATCGAGCGGGATGCGCCAGGCGCCGCGGCCGTGCGTGCCGGCGGTGATCCAGCCGGTGCGGGCGTTGGCGACGAGCGAGTAGACCGGCACGTTTGGGAGGCCGTTGCCGAGTCGCTGCCAGCGGCCGCCGCCTTGGTCGGAGACGAAGACGCCGATGCTCGTGGCGATGAACACGCGATCCGGATGGCGAGGGTCGACGGCGATGGCGTGGACGGGCATCGGGGGCAGGTCGTCCATGATGCTGCGCCACGTTCCGCCTGCGTCGGTGCTCTTCCAGATCCGCTCCGGCGACCAGCCGTTGAGGCCGACGTACACCGTTCGCGCATTTCGAGGATCGACGCAGATGTCGGTCACCGACGCTCGCGGGAGCCCCTTGGAGATCTCGTACCAGTCCTTGCCGGTGTTCGGCGTGACCCACGAGCGGCCATCGACCGTGCCCGCGTAGATGACGCTTCGCAGGTTCGGCGCGACGGTCACCGCAGAGACGCGGTAGCCGAGCTTCGGGCTGATCGCCGACCAGTTCCGGGCAGCGTCTGTGGAGCGGTACACCTTTTCCGCCCCGGCCACCAGGGTGTCGGGGTCGCTCGGGTCGAGGTTGAACGGCGCGTAGAACAGCTTCCCTTCGCGCGGATCGATCCCATTGGTGGTGTTCCAGGCCCACGTGCGGCCGCCATCCACCGACTTGCAGATGGTGAGCCCGACGTACTCGGTGTAGACCACGTTCGGGTCCTTCCAGTTGACGCGCGTGGTGCCGCCGTCACCCAAGAAGGTGTTCTCCCAGGCGAGCCCGCCGGTGAACTTGTTGGTGCCGTTGTCCTGGGTACCGCCGAAGGCGATGTTCTCGTCCCAAGGGTGTACGTCCACGCTCTGGAATTGGATCGTGCTCAGCCCCTCGTTCACCGACTCCCAACTTCCGCCGAGATTCCGTGATCGGAAGAGACCGCCGTCGGTGCAGAGGTACAGCGTCGACGGGTCATGGGAGGAGAACCCCATGTAGTGGTGATCCGGGTGGACGGGGCCGCCGGCGTAGCTGCGGGTGTTGTCCTCCCAAGTTTGGCCACCATCCAGGCTGCGGTAGGTGGAGGTGCCGCCGACGAAGACGACGTTCGGATTGCTGGGGCTCACCGCGACGTAGTTGTCGTACCACGACTGGCCGCCCGCGTAGTCCGGGGCGTTCGGCAGCCGAACCCAGTTGTCACCGAAGTCGGTGGTCTTGAACATCCCGAGCAGCCGCCCGATCGTGCCGTAGAAGGCGACGTAGGCGACGTTCGGGTAGGCGGCGCAGTTCGCCATCTGCATCCGGGCGAGCGCGCGCGGGTTGCGCGGGAGCTCGCTCGTGAGGCGACGCCACGTCTGCCCGGCGTCGGTCGATTTGAAGATGCCGTTGAGGGGGCTTCCATTGGTGTCGCCGATGGAGGCGATCAGGCTGTTCGGGTTGCCGGGATCGATCAGGAGATCGGTCGCCTTCCCCTTGAGCAACTGCACCCAAGTCGCGCCGCTGTCGAGGCTGCGGAGCACGCCGCGCGTGGTGGCCGCGTACAGGTAGCCCCGGCGTTTCGGGTGGGGGACGATTCGGGAGAACTGCGCGCCGAGGTAGACGTCGCTCGAGAGCAGATTCCAACTCTTGCCCCCGTTCGTGGAGCGTAGGAATCCTGCCCCGTGGAACGAGTCGAGCGAGTTGTGGGGCTCTCCGGTTCCGGCGTACACCACGTCGTGATCGAACGGGTCGATTGCGAGCGCGCCGATGGAGAGCGAAGCCTCTTGGTCGCTGACCGGCTTCCAAGTCTTGCCCTCGTCGCCGCTTCGCCAGATTCCTCCGGAAGCGGAGCCGACCCAGAGGATGCGCGGATCGCGCGGGTCGACGGCCACGGCACACAGCCGGCCGGCGTTGTCCATGCCGCCCCAGCCGTTCTTGAGAACGCTCGGGCCGATCTCCATCCACACCGGCGCGGTGCCGGCACGGTTGCGCCAGACCGGCAGGTGGCGGGTCTCGAAGAACGCGGTCAGCCGGCCGGTGGCGGGAGCGACGGCGGAGTCGCGCAGGACCTGGCGTTCGTGCGCGTCGCGGCCGGTGGCTTCGCCTTCCTCTCGCTTCTCGCGGGGTGGGGATTTCTGCACTGTCTGGGCCGAGGCGCCAGTCTGACGCGCGGGCGAACTCGCCTCGCCCTGGAAGGAGGGCGAGGCGATCAGAATCGCCGCGAGGAGAGCGCTGCTACTCACCGTCTCCGTTGCCCAAGGGAACGGGGGGCGATCCGGCGCGCTCGGCGGACATGTAGGTCTCGAAGGTGTAGGTGATGGTCTTGGTCTGGCCCGGGGCCACGTCGACTTTCCACTCGAGATCGTTGATGGGGTTCGGCTCGCCGTTGAGGATCTGCGTCTGCTTCACCGTGCCCGCGTCCGAGAGCTTGTCGACCTTGCCGCGGACGGTCTTGGTGACCTTCACGGTGGCGGCCTGCGACTTCTGGTTCGTGATCGTGAGGGTGCCCTTGAGGACGACCGGGATGTAATCGGTCTTGCCCACGCGGACCGGAGCGTTGCGCTTGACCTCCGCCTCGGTCTTGGCGACCTTCAGGCCGATGCCGCGAGAGAGGCGGATCTCGGTGGTGGCGCCGGCGGGGGTGTACTTCACCGTCTCCTGACCCATCGCCTTGCCGCCCTCGAGCACGAAGACCGGGCCGGTGGTGAGGGGCTGGCTGGACTTGTTGGTGATGCTCAGGAGGTAGGAGACCTCTTCGCCGTCCGCGTTCCACTCGAAGCGCGGAGCCACGGGAACCGCCGCGTCGAAGATGGAGACCATCGCGACCTCGCTGCTGGCGAGGCTCAGGCCGGGCTTGCGGTAGTAGTACAGCTCGCCGGCTTCCTCTCGGGTGACGGCGGCGCTCTCCACGTTCCCGCGCTCAGCGAGTTCGACGGCGAGCGGCTTCGGGGCCTTCGCGGCGTCGCCCGCCGCCTCGGCGGGAGGCGCGACGGCGGTGATCAGGGACGGGGCCATCATGTCCTGGATGCCGCGGTTCGCCACGAACGGCGAGCCGACCACGAAGAAGACCTCCGAGTCCTTGAGGCGCTCGGTGGTGTTCTGCATGGAGGCGCGGAGCGAGGGGGTGCCCTCGGCGCCGTTCACGTCGAGCACGTAGCTCGGCTCCCAGCGGATCCCTTCCTGCAGGTAGGCCACGCCGATGTTGACGACCTTGTTCGGGTCGCTCGACGAGACCTTGATGCGGACGGGGAAGCCGGCGAGGAGGATGCTTTGGACGGAGCCGTACGGCACGCCGGTGAACGCCTCGCCGTTGCGGAGCATGAGCATGTCGTCGAGGATCTTCGCGAGCTCGCCCTCGAGGCGCTGGCCGCCGCGGGTGATCACGGTGAGCCGGAGGCCGACCTTGTCCGCGAGGCGGGTCTTGATCTCGGCCGGGCTGGCGAAGTCGAGCCGGTTCTCCTTGCCGATGACCACCTGGTCGATCTTGTCGCTCTTGTCGAGCGTGTAGAAGCGGACGGTGCCCTTGACGGCGGTCGGCACGAGGTCGGTCGTGGCCCAGCCGTTCTCCAGCTTGACCCGCCCTTCGCGCACGTAGTAGCCGAAGCCGTCGCGGAAGACCGCGACGCTCTTCAGGCCGGTGGAAAACGTCATGTTCTTAGGCGGAGCTTGCCCAAGACCGAAGACCGCCGACGCGGCGAGGAAGGAGAGGGTGAGGAGTCGCATCGTGTACCTGGCGCTAAGCCTAGCGTTAAGGGGGTAGCGAGGACAATGCGGGATGTTGCGGAGTTGAGGAGGGACGCGGCACCATAGGCTTGAGCGCAAGGGGTTGATGGCGGCGAGTGACGCAAAGGAGACACTCGTGGCTGCGGCATTCCTGCCGCGGATCGTGCGGAGCTCGATCGAAGACTCACCGCAGGGGACGCGGAGAGCGCGGAGGATCTGAGCCGTCGCGCCGTGGGGTCCAACTTAGCGAAGTAACCCCTGAGGTCCCCTCGCTCCCGTTACTCAACGCTTCGCGGCCACTGTTACTCGGCCTCTTCGAAGCCGGCTACCGCGTGCATCTCCGCCGAGTCGAGGCGGAGGATCGTTTCCTCTTCGCCGTCCTTGATGCGAATCCGGTACCAGTCGGTGTCGAGCTCGTAGATCAGCGACACGTTGCCGACCTGATCGCCGGCGTTGTCGGCGATCGACTCGCGATCGAACCGGCCGAGGGGACGGTCGGGCTGTCCCTCCTGCTCCAGCCAGAGATCGACGAGATCCTTCTTGACCTTGCCGTTGATCCGGTAGGGGCTCTTGCTCTTGTCCAGGTTGAAAAGCTGACGCGCGCTCATCTTTCGATAGGACGAAGTCGGGACTCCGAATGGCGTCGTGGGTCGAAGAGGCGAACGGTGGAAACACTTTAGAAGATTCTAAAGTATAGTGAGATATGGACGGCTCGACCGGGCAAGACGAGGTGTTCGCGGCGATCGCGGCCCCCGTGCGGCGCGAGATGCTTCGGCATCTGGCGGCCGGCGAGGTGCCAGTGACGGACCTCGCCGACGCTTTCGGCATGAGCCTGTCCGCCGTCTCGCAGCACTTGGCGGTGCTGCGAGAGGCAGGCCTCGTGAGCCAGCGCAAGGAGGGACGGCAGCGGTTCTACCGAACCAACCCCGAGCCGCTGCGCTCGGTGGCGACCTGGCTTGAGTTTTACGCGCCGTTCTGGAACGACCGGCTCGGCGCCCTGACCCGCCATTTGGAGGCAAATCGTGGAGAGGCAAACCCTAGAACAGAAGATCAACCTTGACGTTGTGGTGCCCGACGCCCCGGAACAGGTTTGGCGGGCGCTCACCGACCCTGCCTCGCTCGCGGACTGGCTTATGCCGAACGACTTTCGCCCGAAGGTCGGGCACGTCTTCGCCTTCCGTCCGGCAGAAGGCAAGTCGATCGTGTGCGAGGTGATCGAAGTGGAGGAGAACGTCCGCCTTAGCTACTGGTGGGACGACGGAGAGAGTGGGGCGCCGAGCGTCGTGGCTTGGACGCTGACTCCCACCGAAGGAGGCACTCGGCTGCAACTCGAGCACCAGCTGCTCGAGCCGGATCCCGTGGTCGTTTTGGAGACGCGGCACAACTGGCGGCTGGCGTACGCCTCCCTACCGGTTCAGATCGCTCTGAGCCGCATGCCGGCCCTGCGCCCACCGGTGATCTACGTCGGAGTTCCCGAAGGGGAAGAGGAACCACGCCGGCTGATCGGCCTGCGAGAGCGGGAGGTGGTGGCGTGATCCCTCCGAGCATGACCTCGGTCGTCCCGATGGTCGTCGACCAGAGCCCGAGCGGCAGCCGCTCGTACGACATCTACTCCCGGCTGCTGAAGGACCGGATCGTCTTCATTGGGGAGGAGATCTCGGATCCAATGGCGAACCTCGTGATCGCCCAGGTGCTGTTCCTCGAAAAGGAGGACCCGGACAAGGACATCGACGTCTACATCAACTCACCGGGTGGGTCGGTGAGCGCGGGCCTTGCGATCTTCGACGTGCTCACGCACGTGAAGTGCGACGTGGCGACCACCTGCGTCGGCATGGCCGCGTCGATGGCCACCACCATTTTGGTGGCGGGCACGCAGGGCAAGCGGTTCGCGATGCCGAACGCCCGGATCATGATCCACCAGACCAGCGGCGGTTACCGGGGGACCATGACGGACGCCCGCATCTACCTTGAGGAGATGAACCGGATGTTCGAAACCTACGTGCGCATCGTTGCCGAGCGCACGGGGCGCGACCCCGAGCAGATTCGGCGGGACTGCGACCGCGACTACTGGATGTCCGCCGAGCAGGCGTTGGAGTACGGGCTGATCGACAAGGTCGTGCCGCCCAAGCTGTAACCGCGGAGCGGCAGCCGACGGACTCGGCTACCGCTCCACCCAGGTTAGTGCATCTCGTGATCGCCGTACAGGGTTTGGATGTAGGCAAGCTGGCCGGTGTGATAGGTGAAGTTCCACAGCGGGTAACCGAGGAGTTCGCTCATCGGGAAGTCTCGGCCGCCTTCGTAGGGGAGCCAGCGCGTCTCGGTCAGGCGCTCGTTGGGGAAGGTTTGAACCAGCTCGAAGTAGCGCTCAAGCTGCTTGCGAGACTCGGCTTCGCACGCCTCGACGGTCGTCCACTGCTCCGTGATCGCCTTCTCGGCGGCCAAGGACTCTTCGGTCATGTCGACCGCGGGTGCGCCAGAGACGATGTCGTACGCCCAAACCGGGGTGCGGGCGAGCTCGCGGGTGAGGTCGAGGGCGGATCGGCCGGCATCCAGCGGCTGCCAAGTCAGCTTGTCGCTGGGTACCGCTCGGGCGTAGCGAAAGAACTCGTCGGCGGCCTTCTTCGTGCTCTCGATGATTTGCTCTTGGTAGGTCATGATATTTCCTCGACCAGGAGAATAGCAGAAGTATGTCTACATAACAACCGCTATCGCAGAATTCTTAACTCACCCCCCGAGAGCGCCGAGCCGGTCGCTCTCAGCACGTTCACGAGCGCGTCCGCAGTCTGCGTCTGCTGACGCTCGCGGGTGATGCTGGCGGGGCGGTCGCCGAGTTGGGGGCCGTAGTGTCCGAACTGCGCGTGGTTGCCGCCTTGGATCACGACCCACTGCGTGGTGGGCGGCAGAAAGCGGGCGTTCTCGCGAGACCGAGCCTCTGGAGCGACGCCGTCTTCGGTCCCGACGATCTTCGTAACAGGGATCTTCGAGGCAGAGAGATCGGAGCTAGTGTCCTTCGGGTGGGTAGTGCCGACGAGCACGAGAGCCGCGAGCCGGCTGCCGTTGCGGCTCGCGTACTTGGCGGCGAGCGCGCCGCCCCGGGAGTGCCCCGCCAAGACCCACTTCCGAGTTGGATCGCTGTCGAGAGCCTTCTCGATCTGAACCCCGACGTCTTCGGCCATCGCGGCGGTCGGCGCGGATCGCCAGGGTAGCCGTACGAGCGCCACTGGGTGCCCGCGTTCGGCGACGGATCGTAGGAGCGGCACGTAGGCGTCCGGGTCGACCATCCCGCCGGGCAGGAACACCAACCCTGCGTTCTTGCCCGCGGTCTTGGGGGTGAACGTCGTCAGCGCCTCGTCGCTGCGCACTTCGATTCGGGCGTCGCTCTCCAAGAGCTTGGGATCTACGTCTTTGGCCTGGAAGCTGGAGAACTGCCACCCGACGAAACCGACGCCGAGCACGGCCTGCGCCCGAAGCAGCGTCCTCACGCGCCGACGCCAGCCGGGGAGTGGCGGTTTCTCGGTCGGTGGCGAACTCCGCGGCCGTCGTTTCATCGGCCATAGTACGCGGCTGATCGGAAGGAGGTGGCGCAGAGACTCTGCTCTTAGGGAGTCTCGGGCAGAGAACGGGGGAGCTGCATCCCTCGACTCCTCCTTGCCGCACGATCACGGTGAACGCACGTCTGGACCGTAGGGTCTCACGACACGGCGCAAAGTCTACAACGAGTTGTGCAGCCCTCTGCGGTAGTGCTCTTATCGAGCTTCGCTCGATCCGCGGCAGGAATGCCGCAGCCACGAGTGCTTCCTTCTGAGTCGCCTTGATGGTGGGCAGTCAGTGCCTCCCCTTAGGTCCCTGGGCTTCGCTCGGGATGACACTGGGATGTAGGGACGGGAGTTAGCGTTGCGGGCGAGTTGCCCGCACGCAACTAGGTCAGCCCAGATAGCGGCCGAGGTACTGGGCGTAGAGGTCGCAGGCGATGGTGGCGCGGTTGCCGTACACCTCTCGCAGGATGCCGGCGGCGACCAGGCGATGCATGGCGTCCGAATCGGCCATGGGGAGCGAATCCAGGGAGGTCTGCACCGCCGCCATCACTTCGGGAACCTGCGAGACGGCGACGAGGATCCGCTTCAGGTGGTCTCCGAACGGGCCGTCGTCGCGGTCGGCCGTCTCGATGAGCGTGTGGAACGTCATGGCGCCGCTGGCGACTTGATCCAGGGCCCGGCGGGTGAGGAACGGGTGCCCCGACAGCAAGAAGTGCAGCGCCTCCAGGTCCGAGCGCCGCTTGATCGGGTTGCCGTACCGCTCGTTCAGCTCTACGGTCTGATCTAGGGTGAAGCTCTTCAGCCCGATCTGGCGGCCGACGTTGAACGGCGATTGGTTGAGGTCTTGGATGAAGAGTCGCGCCTCGGTGGCGTAGGAGATGACCAGCGTGAAGCGTCCCCAGGGGCCTTCGGGCTCGGTCGCCCGGGCGTTGTGCCAAGAGCGTACGAGGCCGAAGAAGTCGCTGGCGAACGGGGCGGCGAAGAGCCGGTCGGCTTCGTCCATGAACCAAACCAGGGGTTGGTCGGACTCCGCGACGAGGGCGCGCACGAAGTTGGCGAGGTTCATGTTCGGCCCGAACACGTCGAGCCACTCGCCCTCGAAGTCGTACTGGAAGTTGAGCTGCTTCGCCAGCGTGGCGGCGAGCATCCGCGCGAAGCGGTCGGCGTCGCAGAGCTGAGCGGAGCTGACCATCTGGAAGTCGGTCGAGACCTGCCGCCAACCGAGCTCCTTGACCAAGCGGGTGCCGCGGCCAAGGAGCGAGGTCTTGCCGATCTGTCGCGGACCCCGTACGAGGATGACGCTCTCCCGCGCCTGGATCGCGTCCTCGAACTCGGCGTCCGTGTCTCGTGCGAGATAGAACGGCGAGTTCATCGGCACGGCGCCGCCCGCAGGCTCGAGCGCCGGCTCCTTCGGAGCGGCCGGCGTGGCGCTCGTGACGGCGGCGACGAGCTCATCGACGACGTGTTGGTCGTCTTGCGGCCCGGCCCACAGGAGGTAGTGGAACTCGTTCACGAGCGCCGCCATCGGGCCCTCGATGGGAGTGTCGCTGCCGAGCCGGACGGGGAGAACCACCGGGGTGCCTCGCTTGCGGCGCTCGTCGGCCACCGATTCCAACTCGTATTGCAGCATCTCGCTGCCCAGCGCCGCGTCCGAGAGAAGCACGATCACCGCGTCCGCGGCGCGGATCCGGTGCTCGATCTCGCGCGCCCATTGAACTCCAATCTGGAGGTGACGGTCGATGAAGACCGGGAAGCCTTTGGCCGCCAGGGAGCGTTCAATCAGCTCGAGGACATACGCATCGGGCTCCGCATTCCTCTTGTAGAGCACGACGATCTTCAGTTCAGGATTCATCTTCAACTGCGCCACCGCTCCCCTGGGGCTCCGCCAGTATAGTTGGCGAGCCGCAAACGCGCTACTTGAGCGATCGCTTCAGCTCCTCGGCGAAGGTCTGGGGCAGGTCGATTCGGACGGTAGGATCCTGCGCGACGCTGCTCCAGACCCGTACGTGGTGGTCCTCTCCCGCGGTCAGGATCTTCCGGCTGTCGGAGGTGAAGGCGATCGAGCGGAGCGGGCGGGTCGAGCCGCGGATGTCCATGAGCTGAGCGCCGGTGCGCACGTCCCAGAGCTGCCAGGCACCGGTGAGGTTGCAGGTCGCGACCCGCGTACCGTCCGGCGAGAGGTCCGCGCCGGAGACGCGCTGGGCGGCGTTGCCGCGGAACTCCCGGACCTTCCTCAAGGTGCGCAGATCCCACAGCAGGGCGCGGCCGTCTGCGCCGCAGGTCAGGAAGTGGTTCTGATCCAAGGTGAACGTCAGGTTCGCCAGCTTCAGGTTGTGCGTCTCGAGCCGCGCGCGCAGCCCACCCGTGCGCGAGTCGATCGCCAGCAGGCTCGTGTCCTCGAGCGAAGCCAGTACCGTGCTGCCGTCGGGCGAGACCCAGATACTGGAGACGGGGGCGCCGGTGCGGTACATCCAGAGTCGCTTGCCGGTCGTGGCGGAAACGCCGCTCACCGTGCGTCCGCCACCCTCCACCGTGGCGATCGGATCGCCGAGGGTTCCCCGAGAGAAGTTCAGGGGTGGCGGCGACAGCCGAAGCGGCGGCACGCGGTTCGCGACGGACCTGAGAAGCATCGAGCGTTCTCCCGGCTCCGTCGAGCCAAACCAGCGTCCGTTGTAGGTGAGGCTGTGCCCCTCAGTGGGAACGACGAACTTGCCGGCCGGGCGAAGATCCGGATCGGTGACCCACTCGATACGCCGAGGGTTGTCGGCGAGCACGTTGAGCTTGCCGCCGTAGTTCCGGGTGACGCGATGGCCTCGGGTCAGGGTGACCGAGTCCGTGCTCTCGAGCGAGTTGAGCAAACGAACGGAGGTGGAGCCGCCGATCAGCAGCGACTGAATGCTCGGTTGGGCGGACCAGACGCTACGCCGCAGGGCGAGGCGCTCACGGCTAGGGATGGCGGTGACGGTCGCGCGCCCGTCGGGGTAGACGCTGATGAGCTGCCGGTCGTCCGCCGAGATCGAGGTGGTCAACGGCACGTTGTCCGGATCGTTGGGCACGGAGAAAACGATCTTGCCCTTGGCGACGTCGCGCATCACCCACGACATCTGCTCGTCGGTGTAGACGAGAAAGCGCCCGGACGCGGAGAGCCGGGGGACCGTGTCCACCTTGACGGAGAATCGATCGATGGGGGTTCCGAGTGCGGTATCGAGAACGACGACCTCCTCGCGCCCACTTCCGGCGACGGTGACGGCAACCCGCGAGCCATCGGCCGAGACGCCACGGGCGTGGAGGTCGAAGCCGGGCTGCCGCCATTCGAAAGTTGGGCGAAGGGTGCGCAGATCGTAGACCACGAGCCTGTCCCGCCCCTTGGCCACCGCCGGAGTGGTGATCGACGCGACGGCGTAGTTCGACTGCTCCGCGACGACGACGGTGGCGAGCTCCTCCCCAGAGACCCCGAGGCGGCCCAGCTCGTGCCCCGTCTTAACGTCCTTGATCCTGGGTATCGGTGAGTCGATCTCAATGTCTAGGAAGCCGTTGCTCGTCGCAACGACCTGGCCGCGAATCTTCGTGAAGGCGATCGCCCGCTTGGTGCGGCGGTCGATGATCGCGGCCCCACTCAGAATCTGGTCGACGAGGCAGAGCTGTTGGCCATCGAGGGAGAGGACGCCGTCCTCGCGCTTGCCCGGGGCCGCGTAGTTCAGCGTGTACTCCTCCGTGGCGTCGTGCAATCGGCCGACCCAGAAGCCCCACTCGAAGCCGCGGTGGGGGCTCGACTTCGTCCTCTCGAGCACCTCCTGCATGCGGGCGATGTCGCCGCTCTCCTCGAAGAGGCGCATGCTGTTCATGTCCGCGACGTACAACTCGTAATCCAGCGCCGCCTTCGCGGCCACGGCTTCTCGCTGGGCTCGCCAAGCGACGATCGCCAGCGCCCCGACGACTCCCACGATGACGACGGAAGCCGCGGTGGCGCGAAACAGTCCGCGCCGGAACGACTGCCGGAGGCGCAGCGTCTCCTGGCCAGGCATGTTCGCCTCGATCCACTCGCGATCGAAGACCCGCCGGTAGATGCGGTTGCGAACGACGAGCTTCGAGCCGTTGCTCCGCATCAGGCCGGACAGCTTGAGGACGACCGTGACGCGATTCGACTCGTCGTCTTTGAGCGCGGCGCCGCGCCACGCCCGCTCGTAGGCGGAGAGGAGGTCGGCTCGAAACCGTTCGGGATCGGCGCCGCCCGCCGAGTCGTTCAGCGCTCGGTTGGCGACGTCGGCGAGGTTGATGTTGGTGTCGCGCGACTTCGGGCCGAAGAACATGCGTTCGACGAGGGCATCGACGTCGGCGGCGGTAGCGAGGCGCTCGTTCGCGATCGTCTGGCAGAGACTTTGAGTGAGAAACGGCTGGCCACTGGTCCAGAAGTGGACCCGGCGCACCAGAGTCCCGCCATCGGGACCGAGGATCGGGCCGTACTTGTCGAGCTCCGCAGCGGTGAAGTCCTCGAGTTGGATCCGTTCGCCGATGTTGAACGGCGTCGTCGCCGAGTTCGCAATGAGGTCGCTGGGGACGGCCACGCCGAGTAGGCAGAACGTCAGGCGCTTGTAGACCGGATCGTGGACCCGCCGGTTGAAGCACTCGCGGATGCCAGCGAAGAACTCGTCGGTGTCGAAGGAAAGGTTGCGCGTGGCGTCAATCTCGTCGATGAACACGACGATCGGGTCCTCGATCCGCTGGAGCGCGACCTCGCGGAGAGCACCGAAGAGGCGCTGCATGGCGCCGGTGGAGGCGTGATCGCGGAAGTAGCCGAGCATCTCGGCTCTCAGCCCGAGCGCGCGGCCGAGCTCCCCGGCGAGGCCCGCGTACCACTGATCCGCCGTAACGTTTCTCCCCCCGATCTGAGTGAGGTCGACGAAGGCGGTTCGGACCCCTTGCTCCACCAACCGTCCCATCGTCCGCACCGACAGCGACGACTTGCCCATCTGCCGCGTGTTCAGGACGTAGCAGTACCGTCCCGCCCGCAGACTGTTGAACAACTCGGCGTCGGAGCGCCGCTCGATGTAGCTCGCCGAGTCTCGCGGCAGCGTGCCGCCGGAAACGAAGAAGGACTCGGCAACGGGGAGGCTGGCCATGGGTCTTTGCTGCCCATGGTACAGGTTCCCGCAGGGGTTGGGCGTCCGTTGCGGCAGACGCCGCATCGTTGGGGATAGCCGAGGTGCGTTCGCCCAGTCCGGTAGCCTGCGCAGCATGCTCTGGCTCGTACCTCTGGCGTTGGCGACCGTGCCGCAGGACATCACCGCCGGTCCCCCGCCCAAGGACAAGCCGTCGGTGGCCGGATGGGGGTTCTGGTCCGACATGCCGAAGTCTTGGCAGGAAACGCACCAGCGATTCTTCGCCCGCACCCGTCGCGTCGCGGAGGCCCCGATCGACGTGCTGTTCCTGGGCGACTCGATCACGTCCGACTGGCTGGGTGCCGGAAAGGTGGCGTGGGAGCGGCGCTTCGTGCCGATGCGGGCGGAGAACTACGGCATCGGCGGCGACACCACGCGGCAGCTTCGCTGGCGCTTGGCCCACGGCGAGGCGGAGGGGCTGCGGCCGAAGGCGGTGGTGCTGATGATCGGCACCAACAACCTGTACGCCGACCACAACTCTGGGACCGACGAGGAGATCGTGGACGGGATCGAGGCGGTGGTGGGCGACGTCCGCCGCCTGATGCCGAAGGCAAAGATCCTGTTGCTCGCGATCCTGCCGCGCAACGACTTCGACATCCGCTCGCGGGTGCTCGCCGTCAACGCTCTCGTGGCGAAGCGGGTGCCGAAGATGAAGGTCGAGTATCTGGACCTTCGGGAGCGGTTCGAGGACGCCCAGGGGCAAGTTCGCCCCGCGCTCTACTTGCCGGACCGCATCCACCTGAGCGCCGGAGGATACGACGTCCTCGGGAGCGCGATCGCGCCGATCATCGACCGCTGGGTTCGGCGGAAGCCGCGTTAGCTCGGCTGCGGCTCAGGGGCGTCGAAGAGTGGCTGCACGCTCGTGAGCACGCAGGCGAGTAGGCAGCGGATGTACCCCGGCCCATCACGATGGCGGGCGTCCGATTGGCGTTACACTATGTACACCATGTTCGGGCGTTTGGTTGTGGCTTTCGGTGCTCTCGCTTTGTGTGTGCCCTCGTTTGGTCAGACGCTGGAGGATCTCGCGCGACTCCAGAGCGGCAAGCCGCTGCGCGCCTCGTCCAACGACGAGCGCGATTGGAAGGGCTCGAACGTCGACTACAAGTTCATCAAGCCCGGCGAGACGCTGACCCTCGCCGACTTCAAGGGGCCGGCAACCCTTCGCCGGATTTGGATGACGGTGCTGCCGTCCGAGCCGGGTTACGCGCGGCTGCTGACGCTTCGCATCTACTGGGACGGGGAGAAGTCGCCGAGCGTCGAGTGTCCGATCGGAGACTTCTTCGGCGTCGGGCACGGCATGGACGTGGGGCTGGAGTCGCTACCGGTGCGGGCGTCGGCAGAAGGGCGGGCCCGGAGCTGCGTGTGGCCGATGCCGTTCCGGAAGTCGGCGAGGGTGACGGTGGCGAACGACGGCACCTTGGCCACCTGGGGCTTCTACTACAACGTCGACGCGGAGGCGGGGCCGGTGGCAAAGGACGCGCCGTACTTCCACGCGATGTACCGGCAGGAGTTTCCGACGCGGGCGGGCAACTACCTGATTGCGGACATCAAGGGGCGCGGCCACTACGTGGGAACGGTGCTCAGCGCGCGATCGACGAGTCCCGCGTGGTGGGGCGAGGGGGACGAGTTCTTCTATGTCGACGGTGAGCGCCTGCCCAGCCTGCGCGGCACGGGTTTGGAGGACTACTTCGGTGAGGCGTGGGCGCTCCGGAGGACGAATGGCGCTTACGCGGGATGCTCGGTCTACGAGGGCGGATATCCCGGCGCCCGGTCGACGTGCTACCGATGGCACGTGCCCGATCCGGTCCGATTCGAGCGTGGGCTTCGCGTCGAGATCGAGCACAAGGGGGTGGCGTTCGCGCCGGATGGCAAGTCGCTCGGCAACAACAACGAGCGCCCGGACGAGTACTCCTCCGTCGCGTTCTGGTACCAGACGGGTCCCCACTCGCCTTACCCCGCCCTGCCCGCGGGTCCGGACCGGCTGCCGTTCGATTACCGCCGGATGGTCGAGATCGAGGGGATGCGGTACGAGAAGCCGCACTCCGGCGAGATCGCTAAGGTTGAGGTGCCGGGGCTGCGGGGTGGCGGTCACCTCGAGTGGTCGGGAATGGAGGACGGGGCGGAGCTGCGGCTGCCGTTCCGGGTCGAGGCGGACGGATCGGTTCAGCTGATGCTCCTGGCCGCGCGGCGGTGGGACGGCGGACGAGCGAGGTTCTACGTGGACGGAGCGCCGATCGGGGATGAGGTCTCGTTCCGAAGCGGGGAGTACGAGATGCACCGGGAGATTCCTCTCCCTATTCAGGCGCTGAAGGCGGGGGATCACGTGCTGACGGTGCGCGCGACCTCGGGCAAGTGGTTCGGGCTCGACGGACTCATCGTGCAGCCGCTCCGGAAATAAATCTTGAAGTTTCGAACCTCAACGCGATACATAGTGTAACGCTTGGTATAGTGGTTGTATCGTGGTCAATGAGCGCCGCTCTGAGGATAACCGTGGCTACCTCGCCATCGCGGACGATCTGCGGGAGCAGATCCGCGGTGGCGCGTACCTGCCCGGCGCGTTCCTGCCGACGGAGCGGGAGCTTCAGGAGACATTCGGAGTCAGCCGAAGCACCATCCGCCGCGCGATCGCGGCGCTGGCGGAGAGCGGCTGGGCCGAGATCAAGCCGAAGCGCGGAGTGGCTGCTTGCCTGGGGCCGGCGGTGGAGCTCGGCGGCAACGTCGCCTACATCGATCACGCGGATCAGGTGAACGATCGGGTGTTCTTCGGCCTGAGTCGCGCGCTTCAGGCGAAGGGTTTCCACCTTACGCACGTCGACTCGCGACTGTACGGCACGGAAGGGGCGATCGAGTACGCGGCCGCCACCGGTTTCGTCGCCGCGTTCGTCTGGTCGAAGGAAGGGTTCCCCGACGCGTCCCGGGTCACGGCGGCTCAGAGATCGATCCCGCTCGTCGCGTTGGACCACGGGTTGCGCGGGGTGAGCCTCGACCTGGTGACGGAGGACAACTTCGGGGGGGCGGCCACTGCGGTGGCGCACCTCGCGGCGCTCGGCCGAAAGCGGATCGCGATCAGCGGCATGATCGACATGCTGGAGATCAACCACGAGCGATTCTCCGGATACCTAAAGGCCGTGTTCGACGGAGGGATGACTCCCGACCCTCGCGACTTCCTCTTCTGCATGACCAGCGGCTCGGACGAGGCGGACACGACCTCCCTCTCGCGCCGGCTCGCCGATCCGGACCGGCCCGACGCGGTGTTCGTGCTGCAGGACATGTGCGTGCCGCCGGTGGTGGAGGCGATCTTCGCCGCTGGCTTGCGGGTGCCGGAAGACGTGGCGGTGGTGGCGTTCGGCGGCGAGATGCCCATTCACATCGACGCGGTGGAGCTCACCACGGTGCACATCGACTGGCCCGCGTTCGTCGACGGTGCGGTGGCGGCTCTCGAGCAACGCCTGCGCCAACCGCATCAGCCGTTCGCCCAGACCGTCCTACCGGTCGATCTCGTCGTTCGGGGCTCCTGCGGAGCTCCTCCCGAGACGTGGGATTCCCTTCCGACCTCCGGCGCGGAAGCTCACGTCGGCCCGCGCTGGAAGGTTCAGCGCGAGTACCTCACCATCCGATCCGACGCGGTGCGTCGCCCGACCCCCGCCCCTTAAGGGCCGGAGATCCCTACAATGAAGAAGGCCTTCACCCTGATCGAGCTGCTGGTGGTCATCGCCATCATCGCGATCCTCGCCGCTATCCTCTTCCCCGTCTTCGCGCAGGCAAAGGCCGCGGCGAAGAAGACCGCCGCCATGAGCAACGCGAAGCAGATCGGCATCGCGATGAAGATGTACAACGGCGACTACGACGACGGCAACGTCCTCGCGTGGTGGGACTGGCAGATTCCGCTCGGACCCTACACCAAGAACTGGGACATCTTCACCGACCCAGGTTCCGGCGCCGCGAAGCCGAAGATGGTCGAGTATCTGGCGGCGGACAACTGCCACATGTGGGACAACTTGACCGGTGGCTCCCAGGGCACTCTGCTGGTCGGGCAGTTCCCCTCCAACGCTCTTCCGGGCGACAACGCCCAAGGGTGCGGAAAGGTGTTCGCCGGCATCTACGGTCACTTCGCCAAGAACGAGGAGCTGCTGGGCAACTACGGCTTTGCGAGCAGCTACAACGGGTCCGGCGGTTTGAACGAGAGTGCCATGGACGCGCCGAGCGAGGTGATCTACATCGCGATGACCCGGGCCAAGGGCGAGGCGCCGCTTACCGGGCAGACGGCGATGACCAGCGACGGCGCTCCCTACCTCGAGCCTGGCTCGACGACTTGGAACGGACTGTTCCAGGTCCTCTCGGGGCGGCACACCGGAGGGCAGCCTACGATCTTCGGTGACACGCACGCCAAGTTCGTGAAGTACGACTGGCTCCGGAGCGACCGCGGCAAGGCGGCCCTCCTCCCCGGAGTCGCAGCTCTGAACCTCGCGAACGACGCGGCCTGGCCGTAGATCTTCGCCCCGCGCGCCCGGCCCTCACCTCTATGAGAGTCGGGCGCGTCATATTGTCGCCATGCCCGTCTTCCTCAGGTGCCCGCATTGACCCTTGGTATCCTCCCTCTCCTCGTAATGGCCGCCTCGTCGACCCCTCGTCTCGATACCAACGCCTGGACCGCGACTGGACCCGCGTGGTCTGCTCGGCGAGGCTCGATCGAGTGCCGCGGATCGTCGGACAACCGGCTCGTCGGCCCGGCCGCTCCCCGAAGCGGATACCGGTGGCGCACGAAACTGCAGCTGCGGGCGGGCCGCTCGGCGGGCGTCCTGTTCGGCGCCGACGCGAAGGGGGAGAACGGGTACGTGGCGCGGCTGGACAGCCGGTTAGGTCAGCTCATCCTCGCGAAGGTCGGGCCCTGGCCGAACGAGCAGCGGATCGCCACCTTCCCATGGGAGCCGATCGACGGCGCGTCGGCCACCTTACGAGTCGAGGTCGGACACGGTACGGCTCGAGTCTTCGTGGAGGAGCGTGGCAAGTACCCGGTGCTCGAGGCGAGGAACCTGACGCCGGCGGGGGACCGCGTCGGGCTTTACGGCTTGGACTGCGAGGCGCGCTTCACGCCGGACCGTCCGCAGGCGCACGAGGTAGCGGCCGTCACCGCCCACGTTCCGAGCGTCGGAAAGTTCACCCACATCTTCGACCAGTCCGTCGGCGAGAAGGAGACGTGGTACGTCAACGACCACTGCCTTATTCAGGGCGCGGACGGCTGGCACCTTTACGGCATCACCCACCCTCAGCCGGCGAACCCGATGAACGAGCGGAACTTCGCCCACGGGACTTCCCCTACCTTGCTGCAACGCCCGTGGCAGAAGCAGCCGTTCGCCCTCAGCTTCGACCCGGAGAAAGGAGAGAACCACCTCTGGGCGCCGCACGTGATTCGGCGGGGTGACACGTATTACATGTTCTACTGCGCCGGGTCGCGGGTGTCGAACTACCACTATCGGATCAACCTAGCGACCTCGAAGGATCTGCGAACGTGGACCCGCGCCAAGGAGAACCCGATCTTCGAGGACTTCTATGACGCGCGAGACCCGATGGTGCTCGAGGTGGACGGCACGTACTACATGTACTACACCGCGAACCTGGACAAGGAGCGGAACCACCACGTGGTGAACGTCCGCACGAGTCGCGACCTCAAGAACTGGTCTCCGGCAAAGGTGGCGCTCGTGCATCCCGAGCGCGGCACCTTCGGAGGTCCCACCGAGAGCCCGTTCGTGGTGCGCTACGGCGACCACTTCTACCTCTTCGTGGGGCCGGACGGCGGCTACCACGCCACCAAGGTGTACCGCTCGCCCAACCCGTACGCCTGGAGCCACGCGGACCAGATCTACGGATTTCCGTCGCACGCCGCCGAGGTGGTGCAGGACGCGGACGGCAAGTACTACGCGACCGACTCCGGTTGGGACCTGAACGGCGTGTTCCTTGCCCCGCTCACCTGGGAGCCCGTGCGCAAGTGATCTCCCTGGCGCTCGCCGCGATGACCATGACGCCTGCCTTCACCGTCGGTGAGTTCAAGCTGATCTACGATCCTGCGGTGGGCGCGAGCGAGCCCTGGTGTCTCAACGACCACACGTTTGTGAAGGGGCCGGACCGGAAGTGGCACATGTTCGGCATCACCCACGTGAAGCCGTTCGAGTTCTTCAAGGACCCCGGACGAAATCTCGCCCACGCCACGGCTGACTCGCTGCTGCAGTCGCCGTGGAAGAAGGAGCCGTTCGCACTCACCGTCGACCCGGAGCGTTACAACGAGCACTTCCTGTGGGCGCCGCACGTGGTAAAGGTCGGCCGGACCTACCACATGTTCGTGTGCGCGGGGGCGGCGGAGGGGCACGAGTACCGGATTCACCACCTCACTTCGCGCGACCTCTGGAAGTGGGAGCGCGACCCCCGAAATCCGGTGCTGGTTGACGGCTTCGACGCGCGCGATCCGATGCTTCTGAGGGATGGGAAGCAGTGGATCCTGTACTACACGGCGAATTCGGAACGGACGGGAGGGAACCACATCGTGGCGGCGGTCACGAGTCCAGATCTGGTGAATTGGAGTGCGCGCAAGGTGGTCTTCACCCATCCCCGCACGGGCACGTTCGCCGGTCCGACGGAGTCGCCGTTCGTCGTTCGGCGAGGAAAGCGTTACTACCTGTTCGTGACCGACAACGACGTCGTCCACGCCTACGCCTCAGAGGATCCGCTTCGCTGGAATGTGGCGAACCACGTCGGCGAGTTCAAGGGGCACGCCTCCGAAGTCGTCCGGGACGAGAAGGGCCGCTGGTTCATCAGCCACGTGGGGTGGATGAACGGGGGTCTCGCGCTCGCGCCGCTCACTTGGCACGATGGGCTAGACCGAGAAAGCGCGAGCCTTTAGGGTTTCGTCGGCGCTCTCGGCGGTGAGTCTCCCCACCGCCGAGAGTTGCGAATTACCGCGTTACTTCTTCTGCTCCGCGCGGTACTCCTCGATCAGAGCGCACTCCTCGCGCCCCATCTGCTCGAGGGTCTTCGCCCACTCGGCGGCGTGCGGCTCGAGGGTGTCCACGATCCCTTCCGCGATGGCGAGGTCGCGGAACCACTTGCGGTTTGCCGGCACGAGTCGCCAAGGCGCGTTCTCCGTACTGCACTTCGTCAGCGCCTCGTCGTACGCCTCGGTGTAAGCGCCCCAATGCTCGCGCTCCTTCCAGTCACCGACGGAGAGCTTCCATGCCTTTTCCGGACGCTCCTCTCTCGCCAGCAGCCGCTCCTCTTGTTCTTCGAGGCTGATGTGGAGATAGAACTTGACGATCAGGGTCTTCGAGTCGAGGAGCAGCGACTCGAACGCGTTGATGTGTTCGTACCGCTTCTTCCACACCTCTTTAGGAACGAGGTCGTGCACTCGCGTGACCAGCACGTCTTCGTAGTGCGAGCGGTTGAAGATCGTGATGTCTCCCTTCCCAGGCGTGTGCGGATGGATTCGCCAGAGGAAGTCGTGCGCGAGCTCCGTCTCGGTGGGTGCCTTGAAGCCGACCACCCGAGTCGACTGCACATTGCAGAACTCGAGGATTCGGCGGATCGCGCCGTCCTTGCCGCTGGTGTCGCGACCTTGGAGGACGATCAGGAGCGCGTGCTCTCGCGCAGCGAAGAGCAGCTCCTGGAGCTCCGCCATCCGCTTGCCGAGCGTCTCGAGGCGCGCCTGGCCCTCCTCCTTGGTCAAGCCGGCGTTCTCGCTGGGCTCGAACTTCGCCAGTTGCACCTGGTCACCAGGCTTCACGATCCGTGCGTACGGCATGCTCCATCCTGGCACGATTACCAATACAATGCGGGCGGTGGAACCGCTTGATCGCCTGCGAGACCTGTGCCTCGCTTTGCCGGAAACGACCGAACGACTCAGCCACGGCGAGCCGACCTGGTTCGTTCAAGGGAAGCGCGCGTTCGTGATGTTCGCGGATCGCCACCACGACGACCGCGTCGCCTTCTGGTGCGCGGTGCCTCCGGGCGTGCAGGCGGCACGTGTCAGTGCCGACCCCACTCGCTTCTTCGTGCCGCCGTACGTGGGGCATCGTGGCTGGCTGGGAGTGTTCCTCGACGTGGCGGTGGATTGGGACGACGTGGCCGATGTGGTGACGCAGGCATACGTGACGGTCGCACCGAAGCGGCTGGCCGCCTTGGTTTAGCGGACGTTCTCGATCAGCGCTTGGCGAAGTGCCTCGAAGGTGATCGGCTTGGGGAGGAATCCGCTCATTCCCGCGGCGAGGCACGCCTCGCGGTCCTCCGCCATGGCGTTGGCCGTAAGAGCAACGATCGGCACGCGCGGCCGCTTGGCGACCGCCTCGAGATCCCGGATCTTCCGGGCGGCCTGCAGGCCGTCGCAGCGGGGCATCTGAACGTCCATCAGGATCACGTCGTAGTGGCTACCGGTACCCCGCTCGATCGCTTCCAGGCCGTCGGAAGCAAAGTCGACGTCGCAGCCGAGCTCCTCCAGCATCGCGGTCGCCACGAGGACGTTCACCTCGTTGTCCTCGGCGAGGAGGACGCGCAGACCGATCGCCAGCTCCTTGCTCGATGGCCGACCGGCTGGTTCAACGTCCGAGGTCCCGGCAGGGGCGAGTTCGAGGGGAAGCTCGACGAAGAAGGTCGATCCGGTGCCCGGTTCGCTCAGAACGCCGATCACGCCCTTCATCAGCTCCACCAGCCGCTTTGAGATCGTGAGTCCGAGTCCGGTGCCGCCGTACTGGCGCTGCACCGACCCGTCCGCTTGAGTGAAGCTCTCGAATACGTTGGCCAGTCGATCCGCGGGGATGCCGATACCGGTATCGGTGACGGTGAAGCGCGCCGTCAATCCCGTGGCAGTCGGCGCCCAGGTCCAGGTGAGGGCCACCTCGCCTCGCTCGGTGAACTTCACCGCGTTTGAAACGAGGTTCGAGAGCACCTGTCTTAGCCGGACCGGGTCCGTCATTACGCGCGGTGCGCTTCCCGAGAGGCTCTCGCACGTCAGCGCGATGCCTTTCTCGAAAGCGGGGCCGTTGTGCAGCGCGACGACGTCGGTCGTGAGCTCTTCGAGGCTGACGGAGGCAGGGACGATCTCGAGGTGATCCGCCTCGATCTTCGAGAGATCCAGGATGTCGTCGATGACCCGAAGGAGGGTGCGGCCGCTAGAGGCGATGGTGCGCACCAGCTCGGTGGCGTGCGGAGTGAGCGTCTCGCGCTGAAGGAGGGAGGTGGTGCCGATCACGCCGTTCATCGGCGTGCGGATCTCGTGGCTCATGTTGGCGAGGAACTGCGACTTCGACCGCGACGCGGCGAGCGCCGCGTCGCGCGCCAAGGTCAGCGCCTCGTTCGCGGCCCACAGATCGTGGGTCCTTTCAGCGACGATCTCGTGCAGGCGCGTCTCCGCCTCCTTGCGCACGTGGATGTCCTCGACGCTGCCGTACCAGCGGACAATCAAGCCTTCGGAGTCTCGGCGCGCCACGGCGCGGGCACGGAACCAGCGGTAATCGCCGGCTGCCCGCAGGACGCGGAATTGGACGTCATACGGCTCGCCCGTGGCGAGCGCGTGGTGCCAGCTGGCGACCGAGTTCGCTTGGTCCTCCGGGTGAAGCACCTGCGACCATCCGGTCCCCAGTACCTCGTTGCGGGGAATTCCGGTGATCGAGGTCCAGCGCTCTGAGATGTCGGTGAGGTGACCGTTGGGGTCGGCCGTCCATGGCACCTGCGGGTTAGAGTCAACCATGAAGCGGAAGTGGTCCTCGCTTTCGCGGAGCGCCGCTTCCGCCTGCTTGCGGGCACCGATGTCCTCGAGAATCGAGATGAAGTGCCGAGGGTTACCGGCTTCGTCGCGAAGCACGGACACGGTGAGTTTCGCCCACACGATGGAGCCATCAGGCTGGACGTACCGCTTCTCCATGGAGTAACGATCGATCTCGCCCGTGAGGATCTGGTTGACGAGCCCCCAATCCGCCTCGAGGTCATCGGGATGGGTGATGTCGCCGAAGGTGCGAGTGAGGAGCTGTTCGCGGGAGTAGCCGGTGATCCGCGAGACCGCGTCGTTGAGCAGGAGCCAACGGCCGTCGAGCCCCACGTGAGCGATGCCGACCGCAGCGTTCTCGAACGTCGCTCGGAGTCGTTCCTCACTCTCGCGAAGGGCACGCTCAGCCTCCTTGCGCGCCGTGATGTCCGTGTGGATGACAAGGTTCCTGGCCGATCCGCCCCCAAGGCCTGGCACGCGGGTGACGCGTACGAGCAGCCACACGAGCGATCCGTCCTTCCGTACGTATCGCTTCTCGAACTCGGCGGATCCTAGCCTGCCTTGGGCCAACTCCGCGAGCAGGTCGCGGCCGACAGCCATGTCCTCGGGATACGTGAGCTCGAACGGGGAGCGGCCGACGAGCTCGTCGGTCGAGTATCCAAGCGCTGTGCTCAACTCGGAGTTGACGCGGAGATACTTGAACGTGACCGGGTCGACTTCGGCCATTTCGACGCCGGAGTCCTCGAACACGGCGGTGAAACGTGCCTGGGCGGATTCCAAGAGGACGCGCTCGCTTTCGGCGACCTTTCGCTCCTGGGCGCGCTGCTCCGTGACGTCCAGCGCGATCCCTCCGACGTGGGAGCCGTCCTCGAGCCGGACGGGAAACTTCAGAACCGACCACTCGCGCTCTTCGCCGGCGGCGTTTCGAACGATCTCGGTGACCTCGATCGGGGTGCCCTTAATCAGGACCTTCTCGTCGTTCACGCGATTCTGCGCGAGGGTCTCCTTCGACAGCCAGCCCTGAGCCGAGCGTCCCAACGCGGACTCCCGGTCGACGGCGAAGGCGGATACGTAAGCTTGGTTGATGTAACGCAGCCGCCCGTCCGCGTCCTTGAGAAAGGCTACGGCGGGCAAGTTGTCCATGAAAGCGTGAAAGCGGGTCTCGGACTCCGCGAGGCGGATGTTCGTGAGCCGAACCTCGAGGAGGGTCGCCGCTTGCCGGGCGAGAGCTTCCAAGGCTCGGAGCTGATCTTCCGGAAGGTGGCGCGGGGCGTAGTCGATCGCGCAGACGGTTCCGAGGGCGTTGCCATCGACAAGGATCGGGGCGCCGGCGTAGAACCGCAGGCCAAGGTCGCCCGTGACGAGCGGGTTCTCCGCGAATCGATCGTCGCGGGTCGCGTCCTCGACCACCAGGGGGGAGCTGCCGAGGATGGCGTGGGCGCAGAACGAGACGTCGCGCGACGTCTCGGCGACGTCGAGACCCCGGCGCGCCTTGAACCACTGACGGTCTCGGTCAACGAGGGAGACCAGGGCGACCGGGGTGCCCGTGACCGCGGTCGCGATCTGGACGATGTCGTCAAATTCGCGCTCGCTGTCGGTGTCGAGGACGCGCAGCGCCTGCAGTACCGACAGTCTTCGCTCCTCACGAGCGGATAACGCAGCCCCCATTACCGGGCAGTATCACGCAGTTCGGTGTATTCACGAGGGGTGCATCGCGTGGATTGCGGATGCACCCGCAAGGCTTCCGTGCCGGTTACTCCAGTTCCAGATGAATGTGGGGCGGGATGGTCTCGACGATCGCGCGGCGAACGCCGGGAGTCTCCTGCGCGGCGGCGACGATCTCCTTTCGCTCCCAGTTCGTAAGGCCCCGGCTGCGGATGTCGACCGCGCCCTCGCGAAGGTGGTTGGAGAGGAACTTGCCCTCGTCGATCTGGGTCTTGATGACCTCGGCCATCCGGGCGATCACCTGAGTCTTGGAGGCGCCGGAGTGCTTGGCTTCGCGGTAAGCCTGGACCACCTGGGCCGCCGACCTCTTGTCGCGGTAGAGGCGCATCACGTTGTCGCCCATCGCGATCTTCGTGCGCATGGCGTCGGCTTGGCTCGTCGCGGTTCGGGCGGCGCTGGTGACGACGATCGGCTTCCGTACCGCCGCGCGCTGGGCGATGGCGGCGACCGTGCGCTCGACCTTAACCGGGATGCGGATGCCGGAGTTCACGCGGTAGCGAACGTTGGAGTCGACGCCCCAGATCGACTGCTTGCAGGCGAGCCGAGTCGCGTGGTCCTTCGCCTTGGTGCCCTGTGCGAGGGCCGGGCGGAGGTTTCGGAGAACCACGGTGGCGGTCTCCTTGAAGTCGTTCTTGACTCGGTCGACGAGCTCGGGCCCGACGGGGTACTCGGTGACTACCGTGTGCTTGTTGCCCTCGGCGTCGACGCCGGTGACGGCGAGCGGAACGGCGAGGCAGGGAGAGGCGGGCTCGCAGGTCGACTTGGTGAGCGGTCCAGGCTGCAGCGCCTCAACTTCTTGGAGATCGGCGGCCGTGACGACGGCTTTGATCGTGGTCTCCGCGTTCGAGTCGGGGTTGTACACGAAGGCACAGGAGGCAACGGCGGAGGCGAGAAACAGGGCGCGGGCAATCGTCTGGCGGTTCATAGGTACTCAAGCCGCCCCGGAATGGGACCGACTTCAGTGTTTACGGCCACTATTTTTGCCTGCCTACAAATGAGACACGAGTATCCGAGAGGTTGCGCCCGTAAGCGCAAGGACCGGGAAGGCAGGGCGACAGGTCATCGTTACCTGCAGCCCCCGTTTGATTCGCCGCAGGGAGCGCCGAGAGCGCAGAGAGGGGACGAGTTTCGTTGCTCGTCCCCTCATCTCTCATTCCTTTCCTATTCCTCGGCGAGGAACGGGTAGCGGTAGTCGACCGGCGGGTTGAAGGTCTCCTTGATCGTTCGCGGGCTGAGCCAGCGATACAGGTTCAGGGCGGAGCCCGCCTTGTCGTTCGTGCCGCTGGCTCGCGCGCCGCCGAACGGCTGCTGGCCCACGACGGCGCCCGTTGGCTTGTCGTTGACGTAGAAGTTGCCCGCGGCATTGCGCAGGCGGTTCGTCGCGAGCTCGACGGCCGCGCGGTCCTGGGAGAAGATCGCGCCCGTGAGGGCATACGGCGACGTCTGGTCGACCGTCGTGAGGATCTGGTCGAACTCGTTCTCGTCGTACACGTAGATCGTCAGCACCGGGCCGAAGATCTCTTCGCAGAGGGTGCAGTACTCGCTGGTCTTCGCCTCGAGCACGGTCGGCTCGATGAAGTAACCCTTCGACTTGTCGTAGCCGCCGCCCGCGAGGATCTCCACCGTCGGGTCGTTCTTCGCGCGGTCGAGGTAGCCCGAGATCTTGTTGAAGCTCTTCTCGTCGATGACGGCGTTCACGAAGTTCGAGAAGTCCTCGACGGTGCCCACCTTGAACGACTTGATGCCCTCGATGAGGCCGGCACGAACCTGGTCTGCGAGGTTGCTCGGGATGTAGGCGCGCGACGCGGCGGAGCACTTCTGCCCTTGGTATTCGAAGGCGCCGCGCAGGAGACCGGTGATCAGCGCGTCGACGTCGGCGCTCTTGTGGGCGAGCACGAAGTCCTTGCCGCCGGTCTCACCGACGATGCGCGGGTAGCCGCGGTACCGGTGCATGTTCTCGCCCACGCTCTTCCACATGGAGTTGAAGACCGAGGTAGAGCCGGTGAAGTGCACGCCGGCGAACTCGGGGTGCTTGAAGCAGACGTCGCCCACCTCCACGCCGTCGGCGTAGATGAGGTTGATGACGCCGGCGGGCAGCCCCGCCTCGATGAGGACGCGCATCAGCATCTGGGCGCTGTACACCTGGCTGAGGGCGCACTTCCAGACCACGGTGTTGCCGCAGAGGGCGACGGCGGCGGGAAGGTTGCCGGCGATGGCGGTGAAGTTGAACGGAGTGACCGCGAGGACGAACCCTTCGAGCGGACGGTACTCAAGCCGGTTGTGCATGCCCGGGCCACTGATGGGCTGCTGCCGGTAGATCTCGCTCAGATAGTGGACGTTGAACCGGAGGAAGTCGGCGAACTCGCAGGCGGCGTCGATCTCCGCCTGGTACACGTTCTTGCTCTGGGCGAGCATCGTGGTGCCGTTCATGTACGGCCGGTACTTGGTCGCCACGAGGTCGGCCGCCTTGAGGAAGATCCCGGCGCGGTTCTCCCAGCTCATCGCCTCCCAGTCCGCCTTTGACGCGAGAGCGGCGTTGACCGCGTCCTCCACGTGCTGGCGGGTTCCCATGTGATAGTGCCCGAGCAGGTGCGAGAGCTCGTGCGGCGGGTGCATCGGGTGGGTATCGCCGGTGCGAACCTCCTTGCCGCCGATGTACATCGGGACGTCGAGAGTCTGTCCCTTGAGCTCCGCAAGCACCGCCTTCAGGCGAGCGCGCTCCGGCGAGCCAGGCGCGTAGTTGAGGACCGGTTCGTTCACCGGAAGGGGGTACGAGAAGGTGCCGAGGGCCATAGGGAGATTATGGCGGCTTGGGTGTTGGGTGTTGGGCGTTCGGATGATCCGTCAACTGCAGTCGCCCTGGATGCCTGTCGCCGGAATTCGTGTAAGCCCCGGGACGCAGGCTCCTTGGGCGTGCGTTGCTGCTACGCCCCTGGGGTACCCAGCAACTGACGGCCGCAATAATTCCAAAGGTATCTGGTCCGAGTACCTTAACATTGCGCATCCGGTCGCATGATCCCGCAGTCGCCCGCAGAAATGCCGGTCTGTGCCCGTTACTTGTACTGGCCCGGCAGGCGACGGACCGCTCAAGTCACGGACGAGGAGCGGACGATCAAGCCCCCTGACGAGCCCTTAGGGAAGACCTCAGGACCATGCGACGACGACTCCTATCCACCGCCATCGCCTTTGCCCTCACGGCTACGGGTGCCTTCGCCCAGGTGACCGTGATGAACTACTCCCAGAACGTGCTTAACGCTCGCATCGCCTGCAGTGACGGCGTTAGCTGGACGAAGGGCACCTACGGGTACCGGGTCAACTACGGACCCTACGACGAGAAGATGTGGGCGCTTCAGTACGCCTCCCCGGTTAGCTGGTCGGGCCAGACGCACATGGATGTTCGCGTCCGGAACGTCGGCACCGACGTCGCCGACCTGGAGTTCGCCGTCGCCTCGCAGAACGGCCAGGGTTGGATCTGGGCCCGCGCCTCGCTCGCTCCCGGAACGGCGCAGACGATCACCATGCCGCTCCGAGACGCGATGGAGACGGGCAAGCTGTTCTCGCTTCCGAGCCCGACCGACACCAACATCCCGCAGATCAGCGCACGCGGCAACTTCTTCGGTGGCGCGGTCAACGCGATCTACTTCTGGAACAAGGCCGAGCGCGTGACGAACATCGAGGTCGAGTCGATCGTCGCCACCACGCACAACGTGCCGACCACGGCCATCGTCGACGAGTTCGGCCAGCAGAAGCACATCAACTTCCCGGGCAAGGTGACCAGCGTCGCCGACATGCAGGCGAAGGCGGCGACCGAGCCGACCTCGGGCGCCTATCCCTTTCCGGCCGACGCCTACGGCGGCGTCCTCGGCGGCAAGAACTACGGCGTCTCCACCCGGTGGCGCACCATCCAGGACAACGGCAAGTGGTACATCGTGACCCCGGCTGGCAACCGCTTCTTCTCCTCGGGCGTCAACGAGGTCGGAGCTCAGGCGTTCACCCCGACGGGTGGCCGCGAGGGCCTGTTCAGCAACCTGTCGATCCTGCAGACGCTCGGCGTCGGCTGGGGCTGGCGCGACGGCTACTACGGCTTCTATCCGTACCTCACCAACCTGCAGCGCAAGTACGGCACGGGCTTCCAGACCAAGGCGGAGAACGTCTTCACGGCTCGCATGAAGAACTGGGGCTTCAACACCCTGGGAGCGAGCTCGTGGGACCCGATGCTGAAGCAGAAGAACCTCACCTCGACGTTCTCGATCTGGCTGCGTGGTTCGTACCGCACGCTCGACATGTACCAGGGCAAGGTGATGGCCGACGCGTTCGACGGCAGCTTCGGCACCGCCGTCCGCTACTCGGTGAAGCAGCGCTTCTCCGAGATGCAGGGTGCGCTCCACGCCCACCACATGGGCGTGTACTTCGAGAACGAGCTCGCCTGGGGTCAGTGGGATCGCAAGGACGTCTGGTTCCGCTACGCCATCGCCCGCTCCGCCCTGCTCAGCCCGACCACGGCCTCGCACCGCGAGCTGGTTTCGCGACTGAAGGCGAAGTACATCACGATTCAGAACCTGAACGCCAAGTGGGGCGCGCAGTACCCGACGTGGGACGCGCTGACCTACAACACGGCTCCGCTGCCCAACGTGCCGACGCCGGACATGGCGGACGACTTCCAGAACTTCCAGCGAGACTTCGCCTTCCGCTACCTCTCGACGGTCCGCGCCGCGCTCACGGAGAACGGCTACCAAGGACTCTTCCTCGGCCCGCGCTTCAACATCTCCGACTACACGCCGGAAATCCTTGAGGCGGCCACCGAGACCTGCGACGTGCTCACGTTCAACATCTATCAGGCCAACCCGCGGCTCTCGAATCCGGGTCTGAAGGAGTTGGACTTCCCGATCATGATCACGGAGTTCGCCTTCGGCGCCGCGGACCAGGGCCGAGTCGGCATGCCGCTCTACCCGACGCTGACCGAGGCCGACAGAATCGACTCGTTGAAGCGATGGTTCGGCGAGATCAAGACGTGGAACAACATGGTGGGCGCCCACTGGTACCGCTGGGAGGACTTCCCGGTCACGGGTAAGGCCGACGGCGACAACATGAGCCAGGGTCTCATCTCGATCACGGACAACCCTTACACGGACTTCGTGAACGCGTACCGAACGCTCAACACGGACCTGATGCGGTACCTCGCCGGCCGGCCGTAAGGTCGCTGCGAAAGGGTCTTCCCCAACGGCGGGCGGCGCTTTCGCGCCGCCCGCCGTTCTTTGCGTGACCCCTGGGACCGCCGGCTTCAGCCGGCTCCGGGGCTGACGTACGTCAGCCCAGCTCAGCCCTTCGACCCTTTGAGCCGGGACCTCGTCCCCAACGGTTCGCACGAGGCACCAGGGACGCTGGTACGGTCACTCCCCGATGCTTTTTCGATTCCCCCTGCCGCTCATCGCCGTCTTGCTCGCCACCGCCGCCAGCGCGGTCGCTCCGGACGCCGTGCCAGCTAGTGTCGTCGGTGAGTGGCGCAAGACCACGATCAACGGCCGCAGCTACTGGGATGGCCGGAGTGGCCAGTACGTTGGGCACGGCGGCGGCTTCAGCGAGACGTTCGTTTTCGAGAAGGACGGCACGTACAAGGACTTCGTGTACATCGAGAACAGCCCGATGGCGGGCTGGACGACCCAGATCTTCACGACCACCGAGGGGGTGGCGGAGTGGTCCGGCGACACGGTGCGCCTCGTCCCGAAGAAGGGGAACTACAAGGTGCGCGACAACCGCGTGAAGCGGCAGAACTACGAGCGGCCGATGACCGACGAGGAGCGCAAGAAGATGATCAAGTCGTACCGCTACTCTATCGAGACCGAGGACGGGAAGCCGGTCCTCGTGGTCAAACAGGAGAAGTCGGAGGTCCGGCTCAAGCGGGCCGAGTAGTTCCGGTCGGGACACCTGGAGGGCTTGAGTTCAGGTGTCCCGTCTAGCGAGCGTAATCCTTTGCACGCTATCTCAGACTTGCTCGCACCTAGGGCATTGAGAAGGGTTGGGGGGGCATGAAGACGTACCACCACAGGAACATCGGGTTGGTCTTGGTTGACCCGAAAGGACGAAATCGGTGCGGTTTGGCAGACCCGTCGCTCATCAGGTAACTGATCCGATCCGGGAGTAGGCACGTCTTGTTGCTGAGGCAAGCCGCCGCCATCGGGTGCGGTGGCGTCCCTTTCCAAGGTTCCCACAGCGGCGGGTCGAACACCGAGACCTTCGGCTCTCCATTCCAGATGCTCGCCATCACAGGATGCGGGCGATCGACATAGATCTCGGTCATCAGTTCGCGCACGCTCGCCTCCGCATCAAAGGGGCTCGCGCCTCGGAGGTACCCGTAGGAGCCGATGAACGGCATCGGCCAGCTTCGGTCTCGGCGATACCGACTGTAGTCAGCCGAATCGATCGTCGGCGCCCGCTCCAGCGCCACCTTCGCATGGTCGTAGAGAACCGGGACGACGGCTTCGGGAGCGTACAGCTCTAAGGCCTGGCCGCATTGACGCAGGTTGCTGATCGTCGTGGTTTCGTAGCCGGACCGCTTGGCGGACGAGAGGACGGGAAAGGTCAGGGCGGCGAGAATCGCGATGATGCACACCACGATCAGAAGCTCCACCATGCTGTATCCGCGTCCTCTCATTGGTCTTACTTCAGTAAGGGCATGGGCAGGCTGGAGTGGGGCAATTCGGTGCCGCCGGAATCGTGCAGCAGCCGTCATTGTCGAACTTCATGCATCCGGTGTCGTTGGTCACCGTTGAGCCATTGCAGCCCCAGTTCCTCTGGTTCGTGACGCCCCAGTTCGGAGCAAAGATGTTTCCAGGACACGCTGGGCGTCGATACTCGCAACCTGTGTAATCCGGAGAGGCGCAGGCGATAGCAACAGGCGGTAGCGGACCAGCGCTTGCTTGGCGCGCCATCAGGCCGGTAGCTACGCAGATTCCGAGCGCAAACAACGTGCCGCCATAGCGACTCCATCGGCTTCTATGTTTCATGAGTGGTTTCCTCTTGTCTTGGAGACGAGTCAAGCACGACGAACCGTGCGAGTGGACGAACCGGTGAAAAATGCGGTTAGGTACCCGCCGTGCGAGCCTGCGGCGATCTGCGAGAAGCGGCAATCCGCTCTTCAAGAACTTGTAGTGTTGCGAATATCATTGCTAGTCCCAGAAGCTGTGTGACCAGTCCCCAGATGCTGATGTAATCGAACCCGTAAATCGATATACCTGCCACCCCATAGCTGACAAGTGTAATGATGGCAACGGAACGAACTCGCGTAAAGATCGCTATCCATGCCGGGACTGTAAACACTGTTGCCGTGAACAGGATGTCTTTGAGGCTCGTTAAATGACTCCACCACATATTGATGGTAGTAATGTAGAGAAGCAATGATAGGTAACTCATCACGAGCCCAAGAATCGGCGGCACGAGCGCTCTCTGAGCCCAAAGCGGCCAATCGTCTACCAGCGCAAGTGCCGCATTCGCGAACTGTTTCATTCTCTACCGCACCTCCTCAGAGAACTCGGACACAAGGTCAGCTAGAATCCTAACGCTTGGAAGACCGGTTACCTGTTTCTCAACCAACCCCGTCTTCGATATCACTAATAGTGTGGGGAATATTGTTACCTTGTTGGTAGCCCGGTAACAGCCTGTGGCTTCAGCGGAATCCTGGCAACCCCACAGAGTTGTGGCCTCCATTCGCGCCTGCTGAGTTCGGCTAGGGATTTCCTTGCAAGCGTCACACCATTCTGCAGCCAAGAAGACAAATCGCGACTTTGGGAGTGGTCCTTGCACGATTGCGCTCAGAGGAGACCGTTCCAGTGCCGTAGAGCCGGTTCGCGGCGCCTGACCAACGAACGCGAACCTTAGTGCTGACGATATCGAGCAGAATATGAGAAGAGTGACTACAAACGCCGGATGCGGTCGAAGTCGCAGTGCGTCGAGTTCTGTCCCGAGTTGCCGGAGATAGAAGAGAAGGCATGCTCCGCTGACAACACAAAACGGGCAAAACTTTGGTTCTCGCCAGAGAAGCCATGCTTGCCCTGTTATGCCAACAACTGCTAGAACGGCTAACGGGATTCGAGAGTATCTCGGATCCATTAGCAACGCGCCAAAAGCCAAGAGGTGTACGGCCAGCGAGAATGCGGCGCCGACAAGCGCTAAGGTCGTTGTCGGCTCACAACTAAGGCACGAAGGAATGTGTGATTGATTAGGGATTAGCGGAATCGATGCTATGGCGCCAACTAGAGGAACGATGGGAGCGATGCCATGGAGCTTGGAACCGTCACTTGTCAGTAGTTTCCAAGCTATTAGGCCGAGGATTGAGGACGATAATAGACCACTTGTTGCGGCGCCATCTACCCAGCCGCTGGCTCCCAGTCGAAAACCGAACCCCGCGATTAGGGCCAAGTACAATAACTGCGTACTAACCTTGGCAAATGCGTACACTGTGCCAGCATTGTATGCCGAGTCTCTTACGGGTGCAAGTGTTATAGTGTGATTAGTGAAAAAATAGAGACTCCGCCATGGCCGGCTCTATTGCGCGGACTGATGGACTTCACGCGCCGACTGCGATGTTCCTGGGAAGCGACTTAGGGTCGACTGCCCTTGGCAGACGAGTGATTTCCTCGCCATCCGCTGTTTTGCTCGCTGCCCACGCGCACGTGGGCAGCGAGCAACCGCTCACCCTTTTGGCGGAGGGATCGCGCCTTTGATGGCGTCCTGCGAGCCGGGGGAGAGGCGTCGCGTCTCTTGGTCGCGTAGGCGCTGGGCTTCGGCGTTGTTGCGCACGATGCGTGGGGTGAGGAGCACAAGAAGCTCCGTTTGGCCCCGGCCGCGGCTTTGCGACTTGAACAGGTTGCCGATCAGCGGCAGGTCGCCGAGGATGGGGATCTTGTTCTCGGTGACGTTGACGGTGTTGCGGATGATGCCGCCGAGCACGATCGTCTCGCCGTCCTTGACCGCCACCGTCGTCGACGCCTTTCGTTGGTTGATGATCGGCGCGTTGAACGAGGTGAACCCTTGCAGGTCGTCCGCCGACTGGACCACGTCCATCGAGACCTCGCCGGCGGAGGTGATCCGGGGAGTCACGGTGAGGACCACACCGACGTTCCGGAAGTCGTAGTTGGAGATCAGGCCGCCGATGTTGGCCGACTGCTGGCTAGTGATGTAGGGCACCTGCTGGCTCACGTTGATTTCCGCCTTCACGTTGTTCGAGGTGAAGATGCGGGGCGTGGAGAGGACCTTGAACTTCGAGTCGGACTGCAGCGCGTTGAGCACAGCCTTGTAGTCCTTGCCCGTCAGGGTGTAGCTGAAGCCTTGGAGCGGCGTGGTGCCGCCGGTGACGTTGAAGTTCTGCGAGCCGCTGCCGGTCGCGCTGCCGTTGAGGATGCCGCGCTGAAGGAAGCTGTACTCCACGCCGAGCTTGGTGGTGCGGTCGAGGTTCGCCTCCACGATGATCGTCTCGATCATCACCTGCTCCGAGATGCGGTCGATCTGGTCGACCACGCTCCGGATGAGCTTCATGTTGCTCGGCTGCGTGACCACGATGAGGCTGTTCGTGTTCGCGTCGGCGATCACGTTCACCTTGCCCGTGAGGTCGCGCACGTTCACGATCTCGCCCTTGTCGTTCAGGTCCGTGGCGATGTCGCTCTTCTTCCGGTCGCCGAACGAGTCGGAGTAGAAGAAGAAGAACGGGTTGTCGTCCTGACCCGCGTCGCGCCGCTTGGTGAACGACTGGTTCAGCAAGGTGGCGACGTCCGTGGCGCGAGCGTTCTGGAGCTGGATCACGAAGGTGGTGCCGACGTAGTTCGACTCTTGGTCAAGGTTCTCCACCAGCTTGCGGATGATCTCCAGGTTCGCCTTGGTGGCGGACACGATCACCGAGTTCGTCGGCTTCACCGCGACGGCGGTCTCGCCGCCGCTGGTGCGGCTGTTCGAGCCGCCGAACGGGCTGTAGAAGTAGCCGAAGTTCTGGTTTTGATTCGAGTCGCTCTTGCCCGCGCCGCGGCCGGTCGGCTTGTTCGCGGTGAGGACGTTCTGGATAGCGTCCACGACCTCGTCGACCGGCACGTGCTTGAGCTTGAACACTTCCGACTCGAGCGGCTTGTCCGTGGTCTTGTCCAGGTCCTTGATGAGAGCCTCCACGTCCGTCTGGAACTTGGGCAGGGCGCTCACGACCACCGCGTTGCTGTACTCGTCCGAAGAGGCGCGCACCGCCTTGGGTGCCTGGGGTCCGGGCGGGCGGCCGAACTGGGGGCCACCGCCCGGAAATCCGCCGCCCTGCTGGAGCTGCTGCACGATCTGCTCGAGCTGCTGCTGCGAGAACACTTCGTTGACCACGCGGGCGATTTGACTGGCGTTGGCGAACTCCAGCTTGTACACCTTGATGACCGCCTTCTCTTCCTGGGGAGGCGCGGGGGGCGGGCCGGAGGGGGGCGGCGGCTGGGGCGGCTGCTTCTTGCCGACGACCATGAGGTTGCCCTGCTTCTTCAACTCGTAGCCGTTAAGGCCGAGCACCGTATTCAGGATCTCGAACGCCTCGTCGAGCTTCACGGCTTTGGCGCTGGTGACCGTCATCGGCACCTTGAAGCCGGGGTCGCGAACGATGGTGATGCCGGACGTCCGGGAGAAGATCGACAGGATCATGTCCGGATTCGCCTCGGTGAAGTCGAGGAAGATGGTCGCCTTCGGGTTGAGCTTGAACTCCTGCCAGGCGGGCTTGGGCGGCTTCGGGGGTTCGGGCGGCTTGACTCCCTGGCCCGCCTTGGCTCCGCCGGCCTTGCCTGCCACCGCCTTAGTGCCGGTGGTTTGAGGGCCGGTAGAAGGGCCACCGACGACAGTGCCGGTGGTCTGTGGAGCGCCGGTGGTCACAGGCGCGCCGGTGCCGCCGGCCGTTTGCGGTGACGGCGGGCCCTGGGGAACGAAGGCCGGCGAGGACGCGACGACGAGGAAGGAGAGGAATCCCGCTGGGAGCGTGGATGCGATACGGATCTTCATGGTGGTGCGTCCTGCCTAGGGAGTCTTGGTCGCGCCCGGCGCGATGGGCCGGATCTGCATGTTGTTGGAGCCGATCGGCCCGACGAGGGCGGGGCCGGGATTGACGGGGCGCACCAGGGCGTCCGCGGGCATCTGGCCGGGAGGGGTGGGCTTGCCGTCCGGCGACTTGGGGGTTGCCGGGCGGTTGGGATCGAAGCGGAGCACGATCTGTTCCAGCCCGTCCTTGTTCACAATCGCGAGGCTCTGGGCGGTGATGCGCATGATGCGCGTCCCCTTCCAGACCTCGCCCTGCTTCACGAACGTGCCCTGCTTGGTCGTGCGGTTCTCGAGGAGCGCCATGTCGACGCCGTTCACGGTGGCAAGGCCGGTGAACGCCCAGTCCGGCTCCGTCTCAGCGAGGTCGGCGGGCACACGGTCGACGTCCTTCGGCATCTCAACTGGCTTGGTTGGGACGGCTACGGCCGCCGCTTTCGGCTCCGGTTTCACCAGGGGATCGAACAGGTTGCGCAGCTTGCCCGTGGGCTTCGCGAACCGCGCGGTGTAGTCCGATTCCTGCCAAGGAGAGTCTTTGTCGACGATCTTCGTCGACGCCGTGCGCTTGGACTTCGCCTTCGCGGTCTTGGGCGCCGGTTCCTCGGTGAGGACGTAGGCGCCGATGGCGAAAGCGGCGAGGCCCGTGTAGGCGATGGGCTTAGATACGAGGGCCAACTTGCTTCTCCTCTTTGAACACGAAGCCGACGAGACCGAGGGTGGCGGTCACCTGTCCCGGCGCGGTCTCGGACGCCGAGACCTGGAGCAGGTTCACCGCCAGCTTGGAGTCCGCCTTCTCCAGGCTCTGCACGAACGACACGACGTCGAGGAACTTGCCCTCGACGTTAGCCACCATCGGCGCCTCCTTCAGCGTCGCAACGTCCACCGCTCTCTCGGTCCGGAATCCCGAGAGCTGGACGCCGTGCTTCTGGGTGAGCACCGTGAGCTGGTTGAGCGCGGTGGAGCCGAGCGTGTCGAGGTCGACGTTCCAAGTGCGGGCGCGCACGCTCGCAAGGTTGCTGGAGGCGGCTTCTTGCGCGCGGCGGGTGGCGGCGGCCACGCGCACGCTCTCCTTGCCGTAGGCGGCGGTGCGGCTTGGGGCGGGCGCGCGGTAGAAGCCGTACCATCCGGCGACCACGATGCCGACGACGGAGACGCCGAGCAGCAGATTCCAGCCGAGCTCGGGATTGTCGCGCAGGTCCGTCACCGTGCTCCTCCCGGCTTCGAGGTTGCGCCAACGTCGTCCAGCGGGAGGTTGCCGACGACGTGGCCGGACACCACGAACTGCACGATGGGCTTGTTCACGAGCACTTCCTTGTTCGCGTACACGAGTTTCACGTTGCGGAACCGCGTCTCGCGGCCGAGGTCGGCGACGTACTTGGCCACGGAACCGCTTGTGAGCGCCTGACCGTTCACTAGGAGCGGCTTGCCCCGCTCCAGCGTGAGACCCGTGAACCAGGACTGGGGCGATGCCTGGGTGCCAAGCACGGTAATGACGTCGGAGAAGCTCTGGGCGGGGGAGAACGCCAGGTCCAAGACTCGCTTCGCCTCTTCGGTGCTCGCGACGTCCTTCTCCGCCTGCCGCTGGGCGACGCGCGCCCGGTTGACGGCGGCTCGCTGTCGCGCGTTCTCAGCCTCGATCTTCTGGTCGGAGGCGCTGCGGCGCGCGACGGCGTAGCCGCCGAACGCCACCGCGACGACGGCAGCGGCGATCGCGCGCTGAGCCACTCGCGCCCGGATCTTCGCCGCACGGGCGCGGGCCTTCTCCGGGGGCTCAAGGGTGAACAGCAGCCGGTCCACGTCGTGGGGAACGCCGAGGTACTCCAAAGGCTCGCGCGAGTCCGTGAGGTCCGCGACGACCTCGGCACCGGGGGCGGCGAGCACCGTCGACGGCAAGATCTCGGCGATGGCGAACGTCTTCGCGATCTCTTCCGAGTAGTCCGCTCCTGGCTCGGCAACGGGAATCGTCCGGCTGTAGCGGAGCTCGCCGTTGGCGATCACATCGATGTTCAACGCGCCCTCGGTGCGCGAGACGACCGCGCAATCGGTGAGCGACCGGGCCCGTGCGGCGAGCCAGGAGCCGAAGGCGAGCGGCACCACGGTTCGCACGCGGAGCCCCTTGGCCGCCGCTTCCTCGTGGATGCGGCGGAGGGAGGCGGTCTTCATGGCGCCCACCACGGCGACCAGTCCGTCGCCGTGCCGGTCCCTTCCCAGCCGGAATCCAGAGGCGGCTTCGTTGGGGCCGAGCGGCAGGAGCGGGCCGAGCTTCACCGCGACGAGTTTCGCGAGCTCGTCGCGCTTCACGCGCGGAACGGGCACCGCTCGGATAAACGAGCTCCGCTGCCCTACGGCGATGATCGCGTCGCGCCCGCGATGCGCCTCACCGACCGCTTCGGCGATGCTCGGGCCGTGCGCCGACTCGCCTGTGAGCGGGTCGAGAACGCGCACCCGCGCCGCCGACCACTCGATCAGCAGCGGAGGCAAATGACTCCGTGATCTGTTCATGAACGCATCCCCAGCTCGACCGTCCGAGCCGGACTATCCTCCCATCCCCATCGATTCCGTACCGTCCAGAAAACTTGTGGCTGCCACCGCGCCACACGGACCTTCTTGTCGTCCTCGATCACCAGCTGCGCCTCGGCGGCGAGCCGGGTGCCGCCCGCCTGCCCGATGACCCGCACTGTAAAGGCCCGGGAGCCGACGCAGAGCCGGTCGACGATCCCGACGAACGTCGGCACGTCGACTCCCGGCACGTCCAGGATCTCCCCCAGGGTTTTGAATCCCGTTCCTTGCCGGCTGATGATCGCCGCCGCGTCGTCGGGCTCCAAGTTCGGGATCGTGCGGAGTACTGCCTCCGAGGCCGTGTTCACGTTGATCAGGCCCCGCTTGCCGGCGTCGTTACCCACCGTCGCGTTGTCCGCCAGCGCCTTGGCCGCTTCGCGGGTCATCTGCGGCACCCGGAGCGCGTCGCTCAGCTTCTGGAACGTGCCGCTTCGGGCCTGAATGATCGCCTGCGCGGTCTCCGGAGGGACGCCGAGCCCCACGAGGTCGACTGCGGTGGCGGTGTTCAGGTCGAGCTTCGGCCGGCCGGAGACGTTCTGATCCGCCGAGCGCGATCCGACGCAGAGCATCTCGGCGAGGGCGGGCTGATCGGAGCTGACATCGGGGGCGATCGGCGTCGGGCGAGAGCGACGATCGCTCGAGTACAGCGCGGCCGGGGTGAAGTCCTTGACCATCAGCAGCTCCTCGACGCGATCGAACGGGGCCAGCTTGGCGTTATATGGCCGGGCGAGCGTGTTGTAGTAGTCGTCCTTCGCGCCCTCGGCCCGCGCGACCTTCAGCGCGTCGCGCCAGTCGAGAATGGAGTGGATCTGGGCTTGGGTGAGCGGCAGTCGCTTGAGCTGCTCCTCGTCGACCGCGTTCACGTCGATGCGCGCGCCGTCTTCCAAGATCTGGAGCCGGAAGGTATCGCCGCCCACGGAGAACTCCGTATCGCCCTTTTCGCCGAGCTTGGCCCACGGGTCGGCCAGGGTCGCGCGGTTCGGGTCCTGCGTTTGCAGCTCGGCGATGGCGCGCTGGACGCCCGATTCGAGCATCAGTCTCGCGCGTCGGTCCTGCATCCGGTTCGACTCGGCGCGAATCAGCTGCGCGTTCATCGACGCGAGGGCGGCCACCAGGGCGACGAGCCCGGTGAGCACCGCCAACGAGAGCACGAAGACGCTGCCGCGCTCGCGTCGTCTCATCCTCGTCCACCTCCCGGCTGGCCGCTCGGAGGACCACCGGTTGTGTTGCCGCCGGTGACACTGCTTCCGCCGTTGTTCCCGCCGGTCCCGGGGGGCGGGTTGCCGCCGGAGGTGGCCGGCGGACCGAACGGGGCCGGTGCCTTGGATTGATCAACGACCGGCCGTACCACGAACGTCCGCGGCATCGGTTCGTCGATGCGGATGTACGTGACGCGAATGAGGAGCGGCAGCCGGTCTTTCTGCTCCTCACGCGAGTCCCACGTGCTGAGCCAGTCCGTACCGTCGTAGAACTCGAACCGGATGTCGTCGATCCCCTCGTCGAGCACGCGCTCGGTTCCGCCTCGAGCAGGCTCCTCGTCGGCGGGGCTCTGCTGTCGCACAAAGAGTCCGCGCCGCCGTCCCGCATCGCCGACAGGAACCGTCGACAGAGCGACCTCAGTGACCCCGCCCATCGGACCGTAGCGATCGTTGAGGGTGCCGAAGTCGGCGCTCGTCTCCCTCAGATACCGCACTGGCGGCGTGGGCGCCAGGGTCGTGAGGGCGAGGCTCGCCGACCCGTCGCGGAGTCGCCCGCCGCGCGGGTTCTGCTCGATTCCGGCGTCGGAGGTCGGCACGGGCGAGACCAGGTAGCGGGTGTTTCCGCCGGTCTCGGCGCCTTGGATGAGGCGAATGATCTCGTCTTCGAATCGCACCGCCGCGCCCCGAGACTCGGCGGTGCGCACGAGCTTGTCCTGGAACGTGATGCCCGAGATGTAGGCGCGGGATACAGCCGCGGTCGCGATCGCGATGATGGCGATCGAGATCAGAAGCTCGAGAAGGGTCAGGCCGCGCCGAGTCATTGGCTCGCTCCCGGCCGGCAGTACAGCCCTTGGATCTCGACGGCGTTCTGGAAGCCTTGCCCCTTGCGCCCGACCTCGACGCGAATCGAGTCGAGGTTGCCGTCGCCCGTGCCGGATCGCTGCGCTCGCCAGACGAACCGCTCCTCGCCGATCGCCTCGAAGCCGCCCTGCGACTGGCCGGACGGCAGCTCGTCGAGCGCGACGATCTCGTCGTACTTTCGGAAGGCGAGCCGCTGCATCTCCTCTCGCTCAATCGCCCGCGTCTGCGCCTTGGCGATGGCGCCGAGGGTGGTGACCGCCGCAGAGATCCCGACCGAGAGGATGAGCACGGCAGCGAGCGCCTCGATGAGCGTGAAGGCGCGCAAGGAACGCCGAGGCGACCTCGCGCCACCGCTTCGAAGTGCGCTATTCCCTTCGCTCATAACTCCCCGCCGACCAGGTCTCGAACGAGAGGTCGGGAAGCGGTCCGCGGGCGACGCGCGGACGGCCGTCGGCGCGCGGGATGGCGAGGCTCAGCGTGTCGCCCGCGACCTCGAACTCCATGCCGCCGCCGGCGGAGCTGCCGTCGGGGAAGAACGGGACGCGCCAGCCGTCTTCCGGCGACTCGCGCTGATCGGCCAAGAACCGACCGACGGTGATCCCCTCGGGAATGGTCAGGCTGCCCACGCGCTGTTCCTGCCCGTCGGCTCCTTCGCGCATCGCAATGAGGGCATTGTCGGCCTTCATGTAGCCGAGGGCGACCGTGTCGCCGGACTCGATGGCGCGGTTCCGGGCGAAGCTGGCGAGGGTGCGGAGCTCGATCTTGAAGGTCGCGAACTCCCGGCTCCGCTTCATGGCGCTCAGGCGCACGGCGACGGTGGACGCGATGATCACGAGCGTCGCCAAGATCACCAGCATCTCGGCGTAGGTGAACCCCCGTTGCCTCCTTCCGTTCGTGCGCGCCCTCGTCATGCCTACTTCACCAGGTTCTGCGCCTCGTAGACGGGCAGGAGGATCGAGAGGACGACGAAACCGACGAAGCTACCCATCGTGAGCACGATCAGCGGCTCCACGACGGTGGTGAGCTTCTGCATGCCGTTGTCCACCTCGAAGTCGAGGGTGTCGGACACCTGAGCCAGCATCATGGGGAGGTCGCCGGTCTCTTCGCCCACGGCGACCATCTGCACGATGATCGAGGAGAACGCGCCGGTGTCGCGCATGGCGTCGGCCAGGCGGCGTCCCTCGCGGACGTCGTTCTGCACCTGGACGCTGCTCACCTCGAAGAGTCGGTTCCCCGAGGCGGCGCCCGCGATCCGGAGCGCCTCGAGGATCGGCACGCCGCCGTAGACGAGCGTGCCCAGCACCCGGGCATAGCGGGAGACGACCGCCTTGGAAGCGACCTTCCCGATGAGCGGGAGCTTGAGCACCGTCTTATCGCGCCAGAGCGCGCCGGGCAGGGTGGCGACCCAGCCGCGGTACAGGAGGACCGACCCGACGAGGGCGACGATCAGCATGACGCCGTTCTTCATGATGAAGTCGCTCGTGCGGAGCAGCAGCACCGTGGAGAGTGGGAGGTCGTCGCCCAGTCCGGAGAACACGCCGGAGAGGCGGGGGACGACGAACAGCATCATGATGGCGATCACGAGGACCGCGGACATCGCGAGGATGGTCGGGTAGACGAGCGCCGCGATAAGCTGGCTGCGGCGGCGAATTTCGATCTGCTGGAAGTCGGCGAGGCGTCGCGCGACGGTGGGGAACTGGCCGCTCGCCTCGCCCGCGCGCAGCGTCATCGTGAACACTGGGGGGAACAGCTTGGGGTGCTTGCCCAGCGCCTCCGAGATCGGCAGACCGGCGTGAACGTCCTTCACCGCCTCGGCCGTAATCGTAGTGAGCAGCGGGTTGTCTGAGTGCTCGCCCGCCACTTTGAGCGCACGGTCGAGGGGGAAGCCCGCGGTGGCGAGGTCGGCGAGGCGGCGGGTGAAGAGGGCGAGGTCCGTCTTGCTCACCGCTCGGCCCCGCTTCACGGGCGCATCGGGTTGGGTTCTGCTCTCCTTGATGTCGAGGACGTGAACGCCCTTCGCCGCGATGGCCGCGGTGGCGGCGTCGAGGTCGGCGGCTTCGACCGTTCCCTTGAGGCGTCGCCCCGAGTCTTCGAACGCGACGTACTGGAAGGTGGTCAACCTACAGCTCCTCTCGCTGGCAGACGCGCAGGACCTCTTCGGCCGTGGTGAGGCCGGCCAGCACGTTGCGCCGACCGTCTTCCAACAAGGTCCTCATGCCGAGTGAGCCGACCGCGTGGTTCTTGATCGTGCTCGCCGGGGCGCGCTCGACGATCATCTTCTTCACCGGCTCGTCCACGATTAGAAGCTCGTACAGGCCCGTGCGGCCCTTGTAGCCCGTGTGCTGGCATTTGTCGCAACCGAGACCGCGCATCATTCCGCCTCGCGCAAGATCGCCAGGCTCGATGCCGACGGCGGCGAAGGACGGATCCCACTCGCGTACGGGAGCGGCGCAGTTGGCGCAGTTGCGGCGCACGAGGCGCTGGCCGAGCACGGCGACGATGGAGCTGGCCGCGAGGTATGGCTCCACGCCCATGTCCAGCAGTCGGGTGATGGCTCCCGGAGCGTCGTTGGTGTGGAGGGTGGAGAAGACCATGTGGCCGGTGAGGGCCGCGTGGATGGCGATCTCCGCCGTCTCGTGGTCTCGGATCTCGCCGACCATGATCACGTCGGGGTCTTGGCGGACGATGCTGCGGAGTCCGTTGGCGAAGGTGAGGCCGATGCCAGGCCGCACCTGAATTTGCCCGACACCGAATATTTGGTACTCCACCGGGTCCTCGATGGTGAGGATGTTGGTGGTTGGGGAGGCGAGCTCCGAGAGCGCACCGTACAGCGTGGTCGACTTACCCGAGCCGGTGGGACCGGTGACGAGGATCATGCCGTGGGGCTGCCGGATCACCTTGCGGAACAGAGCGATCACGTCGTCGCCCATGCCCACGTCGTCCAGCCCGACGACGGAGTTCGCCCGGTCGAGGATGCGCATCACCGCGCGCTCGCCGTAGATGGTGGGGACGATCGAGAGGCGCACGTCGACGGTGCGGCCGGAGATCTGGAGCTTCAGGCGGCCGTCCTGCGGGAGCCGCCGCTCGGCGATGTTCAGCTCGCCGAGAATCTTGAGGCGAGAGACGAGCGCCGCGTGCATCCGCTTGGGCGGGCGGATGATCTCGTGCATGATGCCGTCGAGGCGGTACCGGACTCGAACCTCGCGCTCGTACGGCTCGATGTGGATGTCGCTGGCGTTGTCGCGAACCGCCTGCGAGAAGATCAGGTTGACCATCTGCACGACGGCGGTTTCGCCCGCCATCTGCTGAAGGTCCGCGAGGTCGGCGTTCTCGTCGATTTCGGCGAGCTGCCCTTCGTCTTGGGGGAGTCCGGCGAGGATCCCCTCGATGAACCGCTCCTCAATCAACTCGCGGATCGTGGCGGGATCGCCAAGCACCGCGCGCACGGGGCGCTCGAGGAGCACGCCGAGGTCGTCGACGGCGCTGAGAGCGCTCTCGCTCGGAATGGCGACCACGAGGACGTCGCGCTCGACGTAGAGCGGGAGCACCTGGTGTTTGAGAGCGAAATCGCCGGGCGCGAGCGCCAAGGCCGCCGGCTCCGGCTTCACCACCGAGAGGTCGACGGAGCGAAGGGAGCTGGACGCAGGCAGGACCACCACATCGGCCGCGGGCGCATCGAGTTCGAAGTTCATTAGCTGGCTACAACCACGACGACGCTTCTAGCTAAGCTGCCCGTTCGCGCCAATCTTGCGCTCTTTCCGCGTCGCGAATGGACGTGTTAACGCGATGCCGCAACGCCGGTGTTCCCGTCGCAAAGGATGATTTACGTTATTTTCGTTAACGCTTCGTTTCGGCAAGAGTACGCCGCCCGTGTCCTGCTTCGTTGCGGCTAAAGCTGCAACCGGTGACAATGCGGGGCGCGGAGAAAGGGAGAACCTGACGCGAAAAGGCGGCGTGACCGCGTGGAATCAACGCCTCCAGTCAGGTCCCTCGGCTTCGCTCGGGACGACACCAACTCTGTCGCAACGAGGCAGGCCCTCTCTGCGCTCTCTGCCTCCCCTGCGGTGAGGTCAGTATCGGGCTCCGCTCCGCTCCGTCCGTGCCAGGAATTCCGCAGACACGAATTCCTTCTTAACGAGAACGGCGGCCCGATCGCTTGGATCGGGCCGCCGTCTGATGGTCGCCGCTGAGGTGGGGGTTACCGGCTGGTGCAGAGGCGGTCCAGGGCGGCGGTGGCGGCAGACTGGGTGTCGCCGAGGCTCGTCGAGTCCAGCGTGACGTCGGGGCGGATCGGCTGGCCTTCGAGTCGCTTGCCGCCGGCGGAGACGTAGTCGCTCACCGGGAACTGCATCATGAAACCGTGCGGGAGACGCTCGAACGTCGACATGAGGACCGCTCCGGCGCTGGGGGCGCCGATAACGGGGCTCTGGCGGATCTCGCGGAGGGCGTTCGCCACGATCTCGGAGGCGCTGCCCGAGCCGCTGTCGATGAGGACGGCGATCTCGCCGCGGAAGTGGCCGAGCGCGCTTCGGCGAGGAGTGAACTTACGGTCGGCCCACTTGGCGATGGCCACCGGATCGTTGCCGTCGCCGCGGCCAGCCCGGGTGAATTCGGTCGCCATGCGGCGCGACACGAACGTTCCGACCGGGGCGCTGGCGGGGACGATCATGCCGAGGAAGTGGCGCATGTTCTCCACCTCGCCGCCTGGGTTGCCGCGAAGATCGAGCACGAGCCGCTTCGCGTCCTTAATCGTTTCGAAGATGGTCTCGACCTGCTCCCGATCGTACGCCGTGGTGAAGTTGCTCAGGCGGACGAACGCGGAGTCGTCGTTGATCCAGCGGTACTGCGGCCCGTAGGCGCGGCCGGTGGATCGCTGCAGCGCAACGGAACCGGAGAAGTCCCAAGTTCGGGTGCGGCGCACGCGAGACGGGGTCACCTTGATGTGGCTGATGCCGAACTCGCGGAGGGCGTCGTTCACGACGCCGGCAAACTCACGGGTCGACTCGGCTTGGTCGAGGCGGTCCTGGCGGTTGGCGACGAATCGGCGCCACTTGCCGAGATCCACGCCGGGAACGAACGCCTGCTCGGCGAGGACGCGATCCATTCCTTCCAGAACGTCCTGCTTGTCCTGGTTCGTCAGCTGCGCGAATGAGGTTGCCGTCAGAAGGGCGGCGGCCACCGAAGGGAGAATGCGGCGGAGGGCCATAGGGTGGGTTACGCTAAAACTACTAGGAAGTTCTCCCTCAAATCGTCCCAAATGAGGAACTTTGCGGCGAGGACTGTCAAAAATCCGAAAGCCCGTCGTTCGACGGTTCACCGCAGAAGCGGGTTCCCGAGGCCTCCTGCACAACTTCCCGATTCTCAGCGGCAGCTGCCAATGGATCCGTCGACGCATTGGGACGCGATTTGGAATGCCCCTGTCATCCCGAGCGCAGCCGAGGGATCTAACGGGAAGCCGTGACTACTGCTGGTCAAGCCGCTACCCCTTTGCGTCTTTGCGTGAGTCTCCGTCCGGACGGCGCGAGGAGCGCCGGCTACACGCGCCTTCGCGCGCATCCTCGCCTGGGTGGTGGCCTGACCCTGAGTAGTCAGTGCCTGCGGTCAGGTCCCTCGGCTGCGCTCGGGATGACAGGGGCTCGTAGGTCGGGTGCCACCATCCCCCCTCCCGAACGCCGAACGCCGAACGCCGAACGCCGAACGCCGAACGCCGAACGCCGAACGCCGAACGCCGACAATGCATCACGGTCCCGGGCTTGGTTAAGATGAGGCGTCTTGCGTGGGAGAAGTTGTTGAACCGTTCCTTGTTGCTTAGTCTCTTGTTGGTGATGCCGCTGACCGCGGCCGCGTCCGTTGTTCCGAAGCGGCTCCGGTGTGAGTATCAGGTGAATCCGTTGGGGCTCGGCGTGGAAGTGCCGCGGCTCAGCTGGGTCCTCGAGGGCGACCGCCGTGGCGAGCGACAGACCGCCTACCGCGTCCTCGTCGCGAGCGACCCGGCGGTCCTCAAGCGTGGCGAGGGCGACCTGTGGGACTCGGGGCGGGTCGCGTCGGATCAGACGGCGCACGTGGAGTACGGCGGCAAACCGCTGCGCAGCGGTCAGCGCGTTTACTGGACGGTCACCACGTGGGATCGCGATGGCGCATCGAAGACCAGCGCGCCCGCGCACTGGGAGATGGGCCTGCTGAACCGAAGCGACTGGTCGGCGAATTGGATCGGCGTGCCGATGGATCCCTCGCCCAAGGGCGACGTCGCCTGGATCTGGACCTCGGAGGCGACCCGCGAAGGCGCGCCCAAGGGGACGCGCGTGCTGCGCACTTCCTTCGAGGTCGCCGGTGCGGTCAAGAGCGCCGTTCTCGGTCTCGCGGTCGACAACCGGTTCGAGGCCACACTCAACGGGAAGGCGATCTCGCGCGGCGACGGTTGGCAAGCCTACACCCGCTTCGACCTCAAGGACGCGCTGCGTCCCGGACGCAACGAGCTGGTGGTCCGCGCCACCAACGATGACGGCCCGGCGGGCCTCGCCGCTCTGGGCCAGATCGTTTACGCCGACGGTCGGACGCAGACGCTGACCTCGTCCACTTCGTGGGAAGCCTCGGTCGACGGCCAGCGCTGGGAGCCGGCCAAAGCGTGGGCCAAGATGGGCGACCAGCCGTATCGCCTGATCAAGTGGAACGGCCAGGCCACTCCACCGCCGCACCTCCGCCGAACGTTCGACGTGCCGCGTCAAGTACGCCGCGCCCGTGCCTACGTGAGCGCCCGCGGCCTCTACAAGCTTTTCGTCGACGGCAAGTCCGTCGGCAATGCGATCTTCGCCCCGGGCTGGACGGACTACCGCAAGCGAATCCAGTACCAGACCTACGACATCACCCCCTACCTGAAGCCGGGGCGTCACGCCGTCGGCATGGTACTGGGCGACGGCTGGTACTGCGGGCACGTGGGCCTCACCGGCCGCAACAACTACGGCGAGCGTCCTCAGGGTCTCGCCCAGATCGAGATCGAGTACACGGACGGCACCAAGGACCGGATCGTCAGCGACGGCACGTGGCAGGCGAGCACGGGCGCCATCCTCACCTCGGACCTCCTGATGGGCGAAGACTACGACGCCCGAAAGGAACTCGGGTCGTGGAGCGCGCCGAACTACTCCGGCGGCACCTGGCGTCCGGTGGACTCGGAGCCGATCGGTCCGGTACCGCTCGTGGCGCAGTACGCGCCGACGGTGCAGCGCATCGTCGAGCTGAAGCCCAAGAAGATCACCGAGCCGAAGCCCGGCACCTACGTGCTCGACCTCGGCCAGAACATGGTCGGCTGGGCGCGGCTCCGGGTAAAGGGCGAGGCGGGACGAACCGTGAAGATGCGGTTCGCCGAGATTCTCAATCCGGACGGCACGATCTACACCACGAATCTGCGCGGCGCTCGCGCCACGGAGAACTACACGCTGAAGGGTGGCGGCAGCGAGGTGTACGAGCCGTCATTCACGTTCCACGGCTTCCGCTACGTGGAGCTGACCAACTTCCCCGGCAAGCCGTCGCTGGACAACGTTACGGGCGTCGTGGTCTCCTCCGCCACGCCGAAGTCGGGTGAGTTCGCCAGCTCCGACCCGCTCGTGAACCAGCTCCAGAGCAACATCGAGTGGGGCCAGCGCGGAAACTACCTCGAGGTCCCGACCGACTGTCCCCAACGCGACGAGCGGCTTGGATGGATGGCCGACGCCCAGATCTTCGCCCGCACGGCGATGTTCAACGCGGACATCTCGGCGTTCATGACCAAGTGGATGCAGGACGTGATCGACGCGCAGTCGCCTGAGGGCGGCTTCCCGGACGTCGCGCCGCGAATCGGCGCGGAGGGCGACGGCGCTCCCGCCTGGGGCGACGCTGGAGTGATCGTTCCGTGGGCGATGTACCGAATGTACGGCGACCGCCGGCTGCTGGCGCAGAGCTACGACGCGATGACCAAGTGGATCGGCTACGTCGATCGCGCGAACCCAGACCACATCTGGAGCAAGCGCATGAACGCGAACTACGGCGACTGGCTCAACCACAACGCCGATCTTCCGCGCGATGTGCTCGCCACCGCCTACTTTGCCTACAGCACCGACTTGGTCGCCCGGTCGGCGAGGGTGCTGGGCAAGACCGCGGACGCGGCGAAGTACGAGGCGCTACGTGACGCCATCAAGCAAGCGTTTAACGATCGATTCGTCGCCGCCGACGGCACGATCAAGGGAGACACCCAGACCGCCTACGTCATCGCGCTTCAGTTCGATCTCTTACCCGAATCGAAGCGTGCCAACGCGGCGAAGCGGCTGGTGGACGACATTCTGCTGAAGCGGAACGGCCACCTCTCGACCGGGTTCGTCGGCGTGGGCTACCTCAACCCGACCCTCACCGCCATCGGTCGGCCGGACGTGGCGTACCGCCTGCTGCTGAACGACACGTATCCCTCCTGGGGTTACTCCATCCGTCAGGGCGCGACCACGATCTGGGAGCGCTGGGACGGCTGGACGAAGGAGAAAGGATTCCAAGATCCCGGCATGAACTCCTTTAACCACTACTCGCTCGGGTCGGTCGGCGAGTGGATGTACTCCACCGTCGGCGGGGTAGACATCGATGCTCCGAGCCGCCGCTTCGTGGTTCGTCCGATTCCCGGCGGCAACATGCGCTGGGCACGCGCCTCGTACGACTCGCTGTACGGCAAGGTCGCGAGCGCTTGGCGCATGAACGGCGACACGCTGGAGCTCGATGTGACGGTGCCGACCAACACGACCGCGACCATCTACGTCCCGGCGGCGAGTGCGGACGCGGTTCGCGAAGGTCAGGGCGCGGCGGCCCAGGCCGACGGCGTGAAGTTCCTCCGAATGGAAGGCGGCGCCGCGGTTTACGCCGTTGGCGGCGGAAGCTATCGCTTCCGGTCGAGGACCCGCTAAGGATGCCGGAGCCGCTTGTCCGCGCACGCGGCATCCGGATGGCCTTCGGCGGTGTGGAGGTTGTGAAGGGCGTGGATCTCGACCTGTACCCAGGCGAGGTCCACGCCATCATCGGGGAGAACGGCGCCGGCAAGTCGACGATGGCGAAGATCGTCGCCGGCGTCCACCGACCTGTCGCCGGCAGTCTCGAGATCATGGGGCGGCCCACCCACCTGGAGAGCCCTCGGCACGCGATCGGTCTCGGCGTAGCGCTCATTCATCAGGAACCCCTTACCTTCCCAGACCTGGATGTCGCGGAGAACATCTTCGTCGGCCACCAGCCGGTACGTGGCCCACTTCGAACCGTTGATTGGCGGAAAATGCGCCACGACGCGGACGATATTCTGAAGTCTCTCGGCGTCAAGTTCCGCGCAGGGGCCACCGCCGGGGGCCTCTCGGTCGCGGATCAGCAGATGGTCGAGCTCGCCTCCGCGCTTTCCCACGACGCCAAGGTGCTGCTGATGGACGAGACCACGGCCGCCCTGACGCCGAAGGAAGTGGCCGAGCTGTTCGCCATCGTCCGCCGCCTCCGTGACCAAGGCTGCGCGCTCGCTTTTGTGAGCCACCGCCTCGACGAGATTTTCGAGATCGCGGACCGCATTACCGTGATGCGGGACGGCGAGAAGGTCGGCGAGCGGATCCCCAAAGAGTCGAGCGCGGGCGAGATCGTGCGGATGATGGTCGGCCGAGACGTGGCCGCGCCCGCGACTCGCGACGTGGTTCCGAACGAGGCCGCGCCGATTCTCAAGGTGCGGAACCTAAGTCACGGCCAACGATTCGAGGACGTCAGCTTCGACGTTCGGCCCGGTGAGATCGTCGGCCTCGCGGGGCTGGTCGGCGCGGGGCGAACCGACGTCTGCGAAGCGATCTTTGGCGTGAAGCGGCCGACGACCGGGACCTTGGAGATCGGCGGCCACCGCGTGCGGGTCCGCAATCCCCGTGAGGCGATCGCGCACGGTCTCGCGATGGTGCCGGAGGATCGCCAGCACCGTGGCCTCCTGATGCCGATGAGCATCTCCGACAACGCGACCCTCGCATTCCTCCGCCAGGTCGCCGCCGGCGGATGGCTGCGCGAGCGCCGCGAGCGTGCGACGGCGGACGAGTACGCCAAGCGGCTACAGACCGTGTTCCGCTCCGTGGCGCAGCCGGTGCGGGAGCTCTCCGGGGGCAACCAGCAGAAGATCGTCTTGGCGAAGTGGCTGATGACGGGCCCCAAGGTTCTGATTCTCGACGAGCCGACCCGCGGCGTCGACGTGGGAGCGAAGGAGGAGGTGCACCGCCTCATGCGGGAGCTGGTCGCTCAAGGGCTGGGCATCCTCATGGTCTCCTCCGACCTGCCCGAGGTGCTCGACCTCAGCGATCGCGTGTTGGTGATGCGCGAGGGA
>Ga0164290_1000887_pt1 | contig 68869 bp, 61 predicted proteins | sample Micstemetagenome_FD_108782 | JGI IMG/M metagenome (GOLD analysis project Ga0164290, IMG submission 108782) | Contaminated culture microbial community from soil near Moab, Utah, USA - Microcoleus steenstrupii SON62 (Illumina Assembly) | ecosystem: Environmental > Terrestrial > Soil > Soil crust...
CCACACCGACACGTCGGGCCCGGAAGCCTACAACATGGCGCTGTCGCTGCGTCGCGCGAACGCGGTCAAGGACGCCCTGGTGCGTAACGGCGTGCCGGCGCAGGCGATCACGGTGATCGGCCGCGGCGAGCAGGGCCTGCTGGTCCCGACCGCCGACGGTGTCCGCGAGCCGCAGAACCGCCGCGTCGAGATCGTCATCCAGTAACCATCTGACGTCCAAGGACGTCGGGAACGGCCGGGCCAACGCCCGGCCGTTTTTCTTTGTCTTGCCGGACCGCGGGCCTCATGGCTCAACAGGAGCTCGCCGCGCGAGCCGCCTTCAGCAAGTTGCACGTCATCTCGTTGGCGACGTCGGGTCTCAGCTGGATCGGCACGACGCGCCCGCCTTCGTCGACAAGTGTGCCGACGATCGAGCCATCCCGGCCGTGCTCCTGGAAGTTCGTGGCAACGACATTGAAGAGCTCCAGGCCGTCGGACCCGTCGTTCTGGTCGGCCGTCGCTTCCTCCGCCATCGGCAGGGCGCGGCGTCGCGCCAATTCAGCCGCCGCCTGCGTCAGCGAAGCGATCAGCCCGTTGAGATCGCTGTAGCTTGCAACGCAGGCAATGGAGTGATGGCCTTCGTCGACGAACACCATGGCACAGCTCGTGCCATCGGCGGCCAGGCCCAGGTGGAATGTCTCGAGCGTGCCGGGCGGATGCGACTGAGAGGGGTCGATGCCGTGTTCGCTATTCATGGCGGCCTCCGTGTTCGCCCCGACAACGGTTCGTGCGCGCCGACCGTTCCCTGAAACATCCGGAGAACGCCTGTTCGCGAAGTGGTCATTTATTGCAGTGTGACCTGCGGGTGACAGTTGGTGCCGAAGTGCAGGCGGCGGTCCACTGCAGATGGCTTGTCGTTGCCTAGAGTTCCCTGTCCCTGCAGTATGTTGGCGCGTATCGTTCGGTACCGCACGGTTTGTGGGACTGTAACGAACGCAAGCCTACGTTGAGGGGGAAAACTCTATGCTGAAGAAGTTGCTGGGTCTCGTCGCGGCTGCGTACCTGTTGGGCGCATGCGCATCCGAGCCGCCACCGCCGCCGCCACCGCCGCCGCCGCCGCCGCCACCGCAAGCCTTCATGGTGTTCTTCGACTGGGATAGCACCAAGCTGTCCGATGCGTCGCTGAACGTCCTCGAACAGGCGCGCGATTCGTTCAAGGCCAAGCAGGCGACGCGGGTCACCGCCACCGGCCACACCGACACCTCGGGTTCCGAGGCTTACAACATGGCGCTGTCGCTCCGTCGCGCCAACGCCGTGAAGGATGCTCTGGTCAAGCTGGGCGTGCCAGCTGCGGCCATCACCACCGTCGGTCGCGGCGAGCAGGGCCTGCTCGTGCCGACCGGCGACGGCGTGCGCGAGCCGCAAAACCGTCGCGTGGAGATCACCATCCCGCAGCTGGCTGCCGCTCCGCCGACCAACGACCAGGCGTACTGCGCGGCGCTCAGCGCCGCGTATCGCCGCAACATCAGCAACTCGAACGCCGACGCCCAGGCAGGCGCAGCGATGGCCCAGTGCAACGCTGGCAACTTCGACGTCGGCATCCCGGTCCTCGAGCAGATCCTCAGGGACAACAGGATCCAGCTGCCTCCGCGCACCTGATCATGTGACTCCGGCTCGTCCGGACGAAGAGGCGGCCTCCTCGCGGAGGCCGCCTTTTTTCATGGCCGCTCGGTTCGAAAGGCCAGTCGCGAACGGTTCCGCCGCGAAGCAACCCACAGCCGACTGCATGACCCGTGACCCAATGTGGGCAAATTCGCGCGCAGCACCGCGACATGGTCCTGTGGTAGGTCTGCCGCACCATGCAGAACTGGGCCACGCGACGACGGGCCATCGAGGGCGGCCGACATTGGATGGGACGTGACGGTCCCTTTGCCCGCTGGCGTCACAAGCCCTTGGCCGTGGCCATGGGCATTGCCGGCGCATTGCTGAAACCCACGCCGGTCTACACCCGGGGACGGCGCAATGCGCTGGACCTGCGGCGGGTCGAGTTCGAGCTCGAGTTGCCGGGCCTGCCGGCGTCTTTCGACGGATATCGGATCCTGCATCTCAGCGACACGCATCTCGACTATTTTCCCGAACTCGTGCCGGCGGCGCGCTCGCTGCTGGCAGGCATCGAGGTCGACATGCTGGCGCTGACCGGCGACGTGCAGGGCCTGCATCGCAACCCGATCGAGCAGGCGACCGGCCTCCTGATGGAGGCTCTGCAGGACGTCCGTGTGCGCGGGCCGAGGCTGGCGGTGCTGGGCAACCACGATCCCATCGCCATGGCCGATGTGCTCGCCCGCGAAGGCTTTGAGGTCCTGATCAATCGCTCGGCAGTGCTCGAGCAAGGCGGCGACAGGCTGCGCGTCACCGGTCTGGACGACGTCAACAGCTTCTATACGGAGGCGGCGCAGCGCGCGCTCGGCGAGCATGAAGACGAGTTCCGCATCGCCCTGATCCATTCCCCGGAAGTTGCCGACGACGCCGATGCGGCAGGCTACGCGCTCTATCTCTGTGGCCATACCCATGGCGGCCAGATCTGCCTGCCGGGCGGGCGGCCGGTCATGACCCGGCTGCGGCGATGCCACCATGCCGCGAGCGGCCTGTGGCGGCAGGGCGACATGATCGGCTACACGAACCGGGGCCTGGGCGTCGCCGGACTGCCGCTGCGCTTCAACTCACGCGGCGAAGCCGCCGTTATCACGCTGCGGCGACCTGGTCGTTGAGCCGCCGGACGTGCGGCGCGCCTTCGCAAGGCTGGTAGCGCACGCCGCCCTTCATGATCCAGGTGAACCGCTTCCTGTCCTGCAGCAGGCGCACGTCCTTCAGCGGATCGCCGTCGACCAGCAGCAGGTCGGCAAGATAGCCCTGCTTGATCAAGCCGAGCTCGTGGCCGCGCTGCATGATTTCGCCGCCGGTGCGGGTCGCCGCCTGCAACACCTCGCTGGGGCTGAAGCCGAAGTGGGTCACGAAGTGGTGCAGGTCGCGGGCGTTGGTGCCCTGCGGATTGATTGAAAAGCCGTAGTCGCCGCCGATGACGATGCGGATGCCGCGTTTGCGCATCTCGTTGTGGGTGCGGCAGGTCGTCTCGAACTGGGGCATCAGCCGTTCGAGGTAGCGCCGGCCTTCGGCCGTGTTGTCGCCGCGCAGGCTCTCCAGGCGCGAGATCGTCAAGCCGATGGCAGGACCCGTGAACACCCGGTCCTTCGCCGCTTCCAGGAGGTCGAGCGCCTCCGCATCGGCGTAGTCGCAGTGATAGATCACGTCGACGCCGTGGCGCAGCGCACGCTTCACCGAGTCCGAGGCGCGCGCATGCGCAGCGGCGCGCCGGCCGGCCGTGTGGGCCGCTTCGACACCCGCCGCCACCTCCGCATCGGTCATGACCGCGGCGACTGCCGGCGCTGAATCGGTGCCGAGCTCGCCCGAGATGTTGAGTTTGATCATGTCGACGCCTTCACGGAGGCACAGGCGGGCCATCCGCCGGACCTCGTCGGGGCCGTCGACGGCGACGCCGAAGCTGTCCTGGTGGAGGTGCAGCTTTCGGCCGTCGCCCAGTCCGCCGGTGACGGTGAGCTCGGGGCTGGCGGCCAGCAGGCGCGGGCCCTCGGTCATGCCACGGTCGATGGCGTCGCGTACGGCGACGTCAAGCCGGATCTTGGCCGCCGCCGCCGAACAGGCGCTGGTGAAACCCGCCGAGAGGAGTTTTCGCGCCGCATCCATCGTCAGCAGCGCATGGTCCTCCGGCGGAAGCTCGCCCAACGCCGTGCCGCGCGGCGTGTCGACGAAGGAGAGATGCGCATGGCCCTCGACCATGCCCGGCATCAGGAACTTGCCGGCGGCGTCGATCCGCTCGGCGCCGTTCGATGCAACATTTTCATCCCGCGGTGCGACAGCGGCGATGCGCTCGTCTTCGATCAGCACCTTGCCGGGAAACGGCGGCGCGCCCGTGCCATCCCACACCATCGCTCCGTCGATCAGCAGGCGCATCGTTTCCTCCAGCTCGTTCTTGGACGGTATCCTAGCAGCAACAATCCGCGACCGCCTCGCCGGGCGGCGGAATTCCATTGCCCGGAAGGGTCGCCACTCCTAGCGTTTCCTCTAACGATCCCGTCGAGGGTCGAGCGCGGAGGAAACCATGGCTTCATCGAAGATCACGCGTCGTCGCGTTGTTGCCAGTACCGTTGCCAGTACCGTTGCTGCGTCGACGTTCGTTGCCGCGCCGTTCGTGCGCGGTGCCTATGCTGCAGGTAAGCTCACGATCGGCCTGTGGGACCACTGGGTGCCGGGCGCCAACGAGGCGTGCAAAGCCAACATCGATCAATGGGCGGCCAAGGAGAAGGTCGAGGTCCAGGTCGACTTCATCACCTCGCAGGGCAACAAGCTCCTGCTCACCAGCGCGGCCGAGGCGCAGGCCAAGTCAGGCCACGACATCTTTTCCCTCACAACCTGGCAGCCGGCGCGCTACGCCAATGTGCTGATACCGATGAACGACGTCATGGACGGGCTTCTCAAGGAGAACGGTCCAGTCAACAGCACCAGCGAATATCTCGGCAAGGTCGACGGCCGGTGGCTGGGTGTGCCGGCGACATGGGGCAGCCAGATCAAGGGCCCGTGCTCGCGCATCGACCTCATGAAGCAGCTCGCGGGTATCGACGTGCAGGAGATGTACCCCGCGGGCTTGCCACCCAAGGCCGACAACTGGACGTTCGACACCTTCCTCAAGGCCGCCGAGGCCTGCCACAAAGGCGGCTATCCCTTCGGCATCGGGCTCGGCACGACCGGCGACAACGTCGATACCGCGGGTGCGATCTTCAACGGCTTCGGCGCCATGCTGGTCGATGCCAAAGGCAACGTCACGGTAAGGAGTGACGCCGTGCGCCAGGCGCTGGACTACTACAAGCGGCTGGCCGCCGTCCTGCCGCCCGATGCGCCGTCATGGGACGACGCCTCCAACAACAAATGGCTGATCTCGGGCAAGGGCGCGATGATCATGAACCCGCCGTCGGCCTGGGCGGTGGCCAAGCGCGATGCGCCCAAGGTCGCCGAACAGCTGTGGACGCACGGTTTCGCCGCTGGCCCCAAGGGCCGCTTCGCGCCGTTCGTGCAGTTCTTCTGGAGCGTGTGGAGCTTCAGCAAGAACCAATCGGCGGCCAAGAGCCTGATCGTGCACCTCTCGCAACGCGCTTCGGCGGAGAAGATGGTCGGGGCGAGCGGCGGCTACGACCTGCCGCCGTTCGAGAGCTTCACGACCTTCAAGACCTGGGCCGAGGAAGCGCCGCCCAAGGGCACGCTCTACCACTATCCCAATCCGCACAAACACCAGATCCTGTCGGTGCCGGCCTTCCCGGCGCCGCACAAGATCGCCGAGCAGATCTCGGTGCAGGCGCTGCAGACGCAGATGGTGGTGCGCCAGATGAAGGGCGAGGCCATGGAGAAGACGCTGGCCTGGGCCGAGGGCGAGCTCGAAGGCTTCATGCGGAACTAGGCGTAGTCACCGACGCCAATCTCGAAACGGCAATGCCGGGCGTGTTTGCTGTCGGCGCCGTGCGCGCGGGCTATGGCGCCCGGCTTACCGAGGCGGTCGCGGAGGCGACGGCGGCGGCCGAACGGGCGGCGGCGCGCTGCGAAGACTGATGGAAATGGTGCTGCCGGACAGGATTGAACTGTCGACCTCTCCCTTACCAAGGGAGTGCTCTACCACTGAGCTACGGCAGCGCCCGGAAGCCTCGGGAGGCTCGGAGGGGCGGGGTATGCCATAGGGTTGGGGGCGGTTCAACCGCTGCCGCCCGCCGAAACGGGCAGCCCGCGCCAGCTTGCCGCGGAATGCCGGCTCTGCCTACGATTCGACCGCGCAGGCAGGAGGAAACTTGATGGACTGGCGTCCGATTTCGGCGGATTCGCACATCACCGAGCCGCCCAACTGCTACCTCGACCACATCGATCCGGCGTGGCGCGAGAAGGCGCCGTATGTCGTCCACAAGGAGGGCATGGGCGACATCTACGTCATCGAGGGCATGAAGACCCCGGTGCCGATGGGCCTGATCGCCGCCGCTGGCGTCGACCCCAAGGACATCCGCATCGGCGGCGCCAAATTCGACGACCTTCACCGCAGCGGCTGGGATCCCAGGGAGCGGCTGGCCGACCAGGACAAGGACGGAGTCGGCGCCGAGCTGATCTATCCCACGGTTGGCATGCTGCTCTGCAATCATCCAGACCTCGACTACAAGAAGGCCTGTTTCGACGCCTACAACCGCTGGCTTCAGGGTTACGTCGCGCACGATCCCAAGCGCCTGATCGGGCTCGGCCAGACCTGCATCCGCACCGTCAAGGAAGGCATCGAGGATCTCGAGCGCATCAAGGCGATGGGCTTCAAGGGCGTCATGATGCCGGGCAATCCCGGTGAGAAGGACTACGACGATCCCGCGTACGACCCGTTCTGGGAGGCCGCTGTGGCGCTCGAGCTGCCGCTCAGCTTCCACATCCTGACTTCGACCGGCGACAACACGATGGTCAAGCCGCGAGGTCCCAAGATCAACAGCTTCCTCTCGATCATCCGCGGCTGCCAGGACATCATGGGCATGCTGGTCTATTCCGGCGTCTTCGAGCGCCATTCCGGGCTGCGCGTGGTCTGCGTCGAGGCCGATGCCGGCTGGGCGCCGCACTACATGTACCGCATGGACCACGCCTACAAGCGCCACCGTTACTGGATGAAGGGCAAGGAGCTCGCGAAGCTGCCGTCGGAATATTTCCGCAAGCACATTGCGCTCACCTTCCAGGACGACTGGACGGCCTTCCAGGCCGCCGATCAGCTCGATCCGCATCAGCTGATGTGGGCCAGCGACTTCCCGCACAGCGATTCGACCTGGCCGTGGAGCCGCGATGTCATCGCCGCGCAGACCGCCCATCTCAGTCCCGAGCTGAAGAAGCGCATCCTGCACGACAACGTGGCGGAGCTTTACAAGCTCGCCGCCTGATCATGTCGGGGCGCAAAGCTCTTCCAGCCGGTCGATGAAGGGGATCTGGCCGGGGTTGATCTTGCGGCGCGCCTCCTCTGGCGAGAACCATTGCGCGCGGTCGACCTCGGGAAACGACTGACGCCGGCCGCTGCGCGGCGGCCACTCGATCTCGAACGAGCTGCCGGCGATGCGGTCGACGTCGAAGTCGCCCTCCAGCGCAAAACCCTCGACGCGCTTGCCGGCGCGCTGGCGGATCTGGCCAAGCGGCACCAACGGTCCCTCGGGCAGGTCGCCCAACTCCTCGGCGAACTCGCGTCGCGCCGTGGTCTCGGCGTCCTCGCCCCGATCGCGCTCGCCCTTGGGAATCGTCCAGGCGCCGTTGTCCTTGTTGCGCCAGAACGGCCCACCCGGATGCACGAGCAGCACCATCAGTCCGCCCGGCTGGCGTTTGTAGAGAAGGATGCCGGCACTCTCGACAGCCACTGCGTCCCTCCCGGGCCCCGCCTCGCGCGCGCTCACCAATCATTCCATGATCGAGGAACGGCCGTCGAGGCGGGGGCCGGTGCGTCCGAAGAAGCCGGCAGCCAAAAAACGGTGTGCAATGGCTGTGGTTGCACGGTTCCGGACAGAACCCGCGTTGGATCTCTGCAACCTGCGCGGTAACTGCCCGTTGTCGTGCCACAAGGGAGTGCCAAGGATGAAACCCATTATCGCTGTCATTGCCATGGCCGGCCTGGTCGGCGCATGCACCTACAGACATGAGACTGTCGAGCGGCCGGCGGCGCCGGCTGCAACCGTGGTCGCTACTCCGGTTCCGGCGTCCAACACCGTTGTCTACACCGAGCCGGCGCCGGCGACGGCGACGACCGTCTACACCCGCTAGAGGAGGCAGACATGAAGACCTATTTCGCTCTCGCCTGCGTAGCGATCGCCTGCGCGACCTCGGCCTGCTCGATCCGCGAGGAGCGCACCGTCCAGCCCGCACCGTCCACCGCCGCCGTCGTGGCGCCGGTTCCGTCCACGGTGGTCTACACCGACCCGGTGCCTGCGACGACGACGACCGTCTACACCCGTTAGCTCTCGCCGCGCCCGGGCGTTGCTTCCCCCGGCGCCAGGCTGCGGCCAGGCCCACCCGATCGGATCGGGTGGGCTTTTTCTTTGTGCGGTCCTCAGTTGCGAGGGTCGACCCGCCCGGCGGCTACCGCCAGTTCGTCGCGCGTCCGCATCACCGCCGGATCGTAGGCATCGATGTGCTCGGCTTCGTCGAGCGCCCGGTCGGCGGCGGCATAGTCGTGTCGCTCGATGGCGGCATGGGCGATGTCGACCAGCGCGCTGATGCGCCCGGGCTCCTGATCCGCCGTCAGCAGCAGGTTCTCGCTGTTCTGACAGAAGTAGACGCCGCCACCCACGACCACGAGGCTGAGCGCGCCGAGGAGCGTGTAGAGAAGTCCGTTGCCAGGGCCGCCCGTTTCGTCCGCCACCATGCCTCCGTCCGGTATCGGTCCGAAGAACGCCGGCGCGGCAGGCCACGTTGCTCGATCGGCGGCTGGAAAATCCCCTAGCGGATCATCGCCCGTCGCCAGCGCAACGCGTCCTCGATCTGCGCTTCCAGGTCGCGCGTCGGCATCCATCCCAGCTCGCGCTCCGCCTTGGCGATGGAACCGACCAGCACCGGCGAGTCGCCTGGCCGTCGCGCGCCGAAGACATGGGGAACCGGGCGGCCCACCATGCGGCCGACCTGATCGACAACCTGCTTGACGCTGTAGCCGTTGCCGGAACCGAGGTTGAAGACATCGTGACGGCCGCGCGCTTTCTGGCGCATCAGCCATTGCACGGCGCTGACATGGGCCTGGGCGAGGTCGGAAACATGCACGAAATCGCGCACACAGGAGCCGTCCTCCGTCGGATAGTCCTCGCCGTGCACCACCAGGGCGTCGCGCAGGCCGAGCGCTGCGTCGACAGCAAGCGGCAGCAGATGGGTCTCGGGCTCGTGCGCCTCGCCGATCTCGCCGCCGGGATCGGCGCCCGCCGCATTGAAGTAGCGCAGCGACGCCGAGCGCAGGCCGCGCCACGCGGCCTCGTCCAGGGCGCGCTCGACGCTCGCCTTGGAGATCGCATAGGGGTTGAGCGGCGCGATCTTGTGCTCCTCCTCCAGGCGATCGGCCTGCGGCAGGCCGTAGACCGAGCAGGTGCTGGAGAACACGAAGGCCTGGACCTTGTGGCGGATGGCCGCGCCGATCAGCACGCGGCTCTTCGCCGAATTGTTCACCATGTAGCGCTCGGGATTGGCGACCGATTCGCCGACCTCGATGTAGCCCGCCAGATGCACGACCACGCTTGGCTTGTGGCGCACGAAGACTTCTTCCACGAAGCGCCCGTCGCCGACGTCGCCCTTGACCAGCGAGCCCCAGCGCACCGCCCATTCGTGTCCCTTCTCGAGCGTGTCGAGGCAGAGCGGCTGGAGGCCGGCTTCCGCCAGCGCCTTGCAGACATGGCTGCCGATGAATCCTGCGCCGCCGGTGACCAGCACCGGCCCGCGAATGGTCGATGATAGCAACTGTGATTTCCTTCCGGTTGAGGCGGCTGAGGTTGGTCGATGCGCCACCATCACTCAATCGCAGTGACGGTCGATCACACAGTGGTCACGAGGCGCTCGTGCCTGTCGGTTCACTATTTGCCCGTCTGCCTCGGCTGGAGTGATTGCCAATGCTGAAGATCGTCAAGGATTCCGTGCTCAAGGTGAGCCGCTCGTTCGGCTACGACATCGTGCCGTTGCGCGAGATGAAGGAGCGCGACTTCGCGCTTCACCTACGCGAGCTGCTGGCCCGCCTCGAGATCGACTGCGTCCTCGACGTCGGGGCCAACGCCGGACAATACCGCGACTTCCTGCGCGATCGCGTGCTGTTCGACGGTACGATCGTGTCGTTCGAGCCGATCGCCCGCCATGTCGAGGCGCTGCGCGAGCGGAGCCGAGGCGATGCCAAGTGGCACATCGAAGGCTATGCGCTGGGCAGCCGCGACGGCGCCATGCCGATCAACGTGATGGTGTCGGACCAGTTCAGCTCGTTCCTCGAGCCCGACCACGCCAGGGTCGACGACTATGCCGGCCTGAACGTCGCAGACCACACCGAGACGGTGACGGTGCGCACTCTCGATGTCGTGCTGCCGGCGCTGCAGGAGCGCATCGGCTTCGATCGGCCCTACCTCAAGATCGACACCCAGGGCTTCGACATCGAGGTGCTGCGCGGCGCCGGCGACATCCTGCCGGCCATCAAGGCACTGCAGACCGAGGCGTCGGTGCGCAGCATCTATAAGGGCATGCCGCGCTACACCGAGGTCATCCACTATCTCGACGAGCGCGGCTTCGACATCACCGGCCTCTACCCCGTGAGCCGCGACAGCGCGCTGCGGCTGGTCGAGTTCGACTGCGTCATGATCAATCGCACCGCCATCGGCGCCAAGCATTAGCGGGGAAGACGGGTCAGCTTCTCGCAAAGCGCGGCGACGTCCTCGCCGGCCACGAACATGCTGCGCGGCGCGGCGCCGAGCCGGGCTCGGGTGCGCTGATACTCGGCCGCCGTCAGGCGCTCGAAGAAGCTCGCCAGCGAGTCTTCGAGGGGCGCGTCGAACGTCCAGCCGATCTGGTGCTTCTCGATCGCGTTGCCGACCTCGAAGCCGTGGACGGCAAGGCAGGGGATTCCGTAGTAGCCAGCCTCGTAGAAGCGGCATGGCATCAACCAGCGGGAATTGTGGTCGACATGCTCGAGGTCGAGCGCCCAGGCGAAGTCGACGCCGCCATACAGCCGCTCGAGATCCTGCTGGGGCAGGTAAGGTCCATCGTAGGTGACGTTGGCATGCGGGCCGAGCACTTCCTCGAAGCGTGCCTGCTCGACCGTCGTGAACACGCCGGCGAACTTGAAGACCACGCGGCCCTGCAGGCGCGCCGCCAGTCGAGCGATCAGGTCGATGGTGGCGTCGCCGCGGATCAGGCCGAAATAGCCCACCACCCAGGGCCGCGTGCCGATCGGCGCGGCTTTCCTCGGCGCCGCGGCGGGCGGCGAAGGGTAGAGCTTGTTCTCCAGCAGGAACCAGTCGCCTGAGTATCCCTGGACGGCGGCGTAGTAGTTGCGATGAAAGCCCGGCGAGGACAGCACCAGGACGCTGACGCGCCGCAGGCACAGCCGCTCGACCGCCCGCAGCAGGCTCGGCGCCGCGCCGCGCTGCATGACAATGGCCGGGATATCGAGCACCTCATAGGCGATCGGCGCCCGCGAGAAGGCGATCAGGCGTGCGAGCAGCGTCAGCAGCAGCTGATCGATGTTGCGGGCGTAGAACACCGACGCGCGCCGGATGGCTCGGCGATGCGCGAACAGGGTGGGGATGGCATAGAGCAGCGCCTTCAGGCGCTGTCCGTAGCGCAGGTCCGTGGTGAGGCCGAGCGGCACGTTCGGCCACGGTGGTTGATAGTCGACATTGTAGCGCGCGCGCCGGAAGCCAAAGACGGTGACGCGATAGCCGAAGTCGATGAACTGCTGCACGCGCTTCAGCGTGCTGGCGTCGGTGACGTCGGGGCAGAAGAACAGCAGATCGTCGTCGCGTCCGCCGCGCGCCGACGGCGCAGCGGCGCGTCGCATCGCAGCGTCGACGTCGACAGGAACGTCGGCGGCGTCCCGTGCTTCGATTGATCCATGCATCCGAACAGCATCTCCCGATCGCGCGGCCAAAAGCCAGTATCGACGACGCTGCAGCGACGCTACGTGATCAATCTGTGGCGTCGCATTGGAGCAAAAGCGTGCCACAAGTTGATCACTAGCTGCAGCGCAGCATGAGATGTTTCATGCTCGCACATGAACGCTGCCATCGACACACACGTCGGCGCTCGGCGCTTCGACCGCGTCGCCATCACATGCGTGTTCGGCGATCCGCGCGATTTGCGCTCGTGGTCTGGCGCGCCGGCCAATGTTGCCAAGGAGCTCGAGCGACTGGGCGTGACGGTCGACAGCATTCGCCCGAGCATGAGCCGTTGGGAGAAGCTCGCCGTCGCCGCCCGCGACATGATGGCCGGTCTCGGGCGTCCGATCAGCACCGAGCAGGTGCTGCGCGGCCTGCGCTCCCGGCGTCGCCTTGCCGCCAAGGTCGCCGAGCAGGCGCGCCACATTGGCGCACGGCACGTGCTGCACACCGGCACTTTCGACCTGCCGGCCTGTGACCTTGCGGCCGGGGTGAAGCATTACCTCTACTGCGATCACAGCTGGGCGCTCACGCGGGCTCATCACATCGATGTCCGGCGCTACAACGAGCGCGCGCTGCGGGCATTCGACCAGGCGGAGCGCGAGGCGCTGCACGGGCTTGCCCATGTTTTCACCTTCGGTTCCTACGTACGGGACAATCTCGTCGCCCATTACGGCTTGTCGCCCGATAAGGTCACAGCCGTAGGTTCCGGCATGGGCGCGATCGCGCCTTACCAGGGACCCAAGGCCTACGACAAGCCGGCGCTGCTGTTCGTCGCCAAGCATCTGTTCAAGGCCAAGGGCGGTCTGCTGCTGCTGTCGGCCTTCGACGAGGCCCATCGCCGCCGGCCGGATCTCCGCCTCACCATCGTCGGTGACGAGCGCAGCCGCGCCTATGTCGGCAACCGCCCCGGCGTCACCCTGCACGCCCATCTGCCCTGGGAAACGCTGCAGCAGCTCTATCGCGAGTCGACGCTGCTGGTTCAGCCGATGCTGAACGACCCGTGGGGGCAGGTCTATCTCGAGGCCATGGCGTCGCGCACACCTGTCATGGGCCTCAACCGCAACGGTTTGCCGGAGCTCGTCGATGGCGGCCGTCACGGGTTCCTCGTCGATCGCGAAGATCCGACCGCGCTCGCCGAGGCGATCCTTTGCGCCGTCTCGGATCCGCAGCGGCTCGAACGCATGGCGAACGCGGCCCAGCGCCATGTCCTGCAAAACTATTCGTGGAGCCGGGTGGCCGAGCGGATCGCTTTTTCCTCCTAGGCGTTGCGTAACAGAGAGGTTGGCAAGCATGTCCAGAAAAGTCGCGTTCATCACCGGCATCACCGGCCAGGATGGCGCCTATCTCGCCGATTTCCTGCTGACGCGCGGGTACATCGTGCACGGCATCAAACGCCGGTCGTCGCTGCTCAACACCGAGCGCATCGACTATCTGTACCGTGACCGGCACGACGCGGCGGCGCGTCTGTTCCTGCATTACGGCGACATGACGGACTCGACAAACCTGTTGAGGCTGCTGGGCGAGGTCAAGCCGACCGAGGTCTACAACCTCGCCGCCCAGAGCCACGTGAAGGTGAGCTTCGAGACGCCGGAATACACCGCCAACACCGATGCGCTGGGCACGCTCAGGATGCTCGAGGCGATCCGCATCCTGCAGATGAACGACGACGTGCGCTTCTATCAGGCGTCGACGTCGGAGCTGTTCGGCAAGGTGCAGGAGACACCGCAGCGCGAGCTCACGCCGTTCTATCCGCGCAGTCCCTACGCGGTGGCCAAGCTCTATGCCTATTGGATCACGGTCAATTACCGCGAGGCCTATGGCATGCACGCCTCGAACGGCATCCTGTTCAACCACGAATCGCCGATCCGCGGCGAGACCTTCGTCACCCGCAAGATCACCAGAGCGGTCGCCGCCATCGAGCGTGGCTGGCAGGACAAACTTTATCTCGGCAATCTCGACGCCAAGCGCGACTGGGGCCATGCCCGCGACTACGTCGAAGGCATGTGGTGCATCCTCCAGCAGGACCAGCCCGACGACTATGTGCTGGCGACCGGCGAGACGCACACGGTGCGTGAATTCGTCGAGCTTGCCTTCCGCCAGATCGATCGCCCCATCGAGTGGCGCGGCGAGGGCGATGACGAAACCGGCTGCTGCAAGCGCACCGGACGGGTGCTTGTGGCCATCGACGGCACCTATCGCCGTCCGACCGAAGTCGATCTCCTGCTCGGCAACCCCGCGAAGGCCCTGGCCAAGCTGGGTTGGCGGCATCGTACGAGCTTCCCCGAACTGGTTGCCGAGATGGTGGAAGCCGATCGCCTTGTGATGAACAGGATGGGAGCCAAGGATGCCTATGAGCCCAAGCTATACGCTGCGGAATAAGCGGGTCTGGGTCGCCGGCGATCGCGGCCTGGTCGGCAGCGCGCTGGTGCGACGCCTGCAGCGCGAAGGCTGCGAGATCGTGACGGCCCCGCGTGACCAGGTCGACCTGCGCCACCCGGATCAAACGCAGCAATGGATGGCGGCGGCCAAGCCGCAGGCGGTCTTCGTCGCCGCTGCGCGGGTCGGCGGCATCTACGCCAACGACACGCGCCCGGCCGAGTTCATTTACGACAACCTCATGATCCAGAGCAACGTGGTCGAGGCCGCGCGCCGGGTCGGCGTCGAGAAGATGATGCTGCTCGGCTCGTCCTGCATCTATCCCCGGCTGGCGCCGCAACCGATTCCGGAATCGGCGCTGCTCACCGGACCGCTGGAGCCGACCAATCAGTGGTACGCCATCGCCAAGATCGCCGGCATCAAGCTCGGCCAGGCCTATCGCCGCCAGTATGGCTGCGATTTCATCTCCGTCATGCCGACCAATCTCTACGGGCCGGGTGACAATTTCGACCTGATGCAGAGCCACGTCGTGCCGGCGCTATTGGTCAAGGCGCACGCCGCCATGCGGGCGCGCGCGCCGGCGATCGAGGTGTGGGGGACCGGCGCGGTGCGCCGCGAGTTCCTCTATGTCGACGATGCCGCCGACGGCATGGTCTGGCTGATGCAGAACTACTCGGACGAAGGCATCGTCAACCTCGGGCCGGGCTCGGACGTCGCCATCCGCGATCTCGTCGACCTGATCTGCAAGGTCGTGGGCTACAAGGGCGGTATCCAGTTCGATTCCAGCCGCCCCGACGGCGTGCCGCGCAAGATGGTCGACACGACCTTCGCCGCCCAGCTCGGCTGGCGGGCCAAGACGCCCCTGCGCGACGGCCTGGCGGCGACTTACCGCTGGTACGTCGACAACGTCGTCACCGAGCCACAGAAGGCGGTGGCGTAATAGCTGCGTTGCCTCCCCACGCTCCGCGTGGGGAGGTGATATCGCGCATTTGGAGCGCGGACCTCCAGGTCCGCTCATGGTTCATGATGCGGACCTGGAGGTCCGCGCTCCGATGAGGGTTACGCCCCCACCAACGATCCGTCCTCATCCGACGTCGGCGGTCCGTTCTTCAGGCGCAGGCGGCCACGCTTGTCGACCCACAGGCGGTAGATGCCGAGCTGCGCCAGGTTGGGGCTCTGCCAGTCGCTGCCGAAGCGCACGCCGGCGGTGCCGCCGCCGATCTCCAGCGCCTCGAAGCCGTTGGCGTATTCGATCGTCCCGGCCGAGCCGATGATGGTGACGCGTGCCCGCTTCTTCTCGCCGTCGATGCGCGCCAGGCCGGCATCCTTGGCCTGGGCATCGCCATGGCCGTCGGATCCGATCATCACCAGCTTGCTCACGACATAGGCGTCGATCAGCCGCTTCTGCTTGAACATCGAATAGGCGGTGCAGCCGATCAGGGTGCCGAAGTTCTGCAGGTAGATGCCGGCGCCGCCCTTGTCGAAGCTCGGCGCGCTCTCGTGATTGTTCTCGAACCCGCAGTTGGAGAGCAGCGTGCAGCCGTTCAGGGCGACCAGGCCATGCTTGCCGTTCAGCAGGAAGTAGCAGCCATGGAAGCCCGCATCGTAGCAGCCGTTCACCATCTCGACGCCGTACTGGCCGTTCTGGCCGAACACGCAGCCGAAGACGTGGATGGCCGACAGGATGCCGGCGCGTGCGCCATGACCCAGCGTCATGCCGTTCTTCTTGTTGTCGCGCAGGTAGCTGTTGATCACCTGGCTTTCGAAGACGTTGCCCATCATGCGGCAGCCGTCGCCGCCGCAGCCCTGCACCGTCACCTCGCGCAGGCAGATGTTGTAGAGATAGTGCTCCTTGTGCTCGCACTCGAGGTAGATGCCGTGGCCTTCGCGGCCGCCACCCAGGATGTCGAGCCCCTCGATCAGCAGGAAGCGCACCGTGGCGTTGCTGATGAACTCGAAAACGTTGCCGCCACCCTCGATGCTCGAGACGAGGTGCGCGCCGTTGGCGATCAGGCCGTGCTGGCGGGTGATGTCGCCCTTCTCGCCGGCCGGCGTCGCCACCCGCAAGGTGCGGCTCACCTTGTAGGTGCCGGGCGGGATGGCAAGGAAGCCCGGACCGCCCGGCGCGAAGGCGGCATCGAGGGCGGATTGCAGGGCCGCGGTGTCGTCGGTGGCGCCGTCGCCGCGCGCGCCGAACGAAGCGGCCGACAGCATCTGATGACCGTCGGCCGTCGGCGGTCGGGGCTTCTGCTGGGCGGCGGCCAGCGCAGGCAGGGCGACCAGCGCCGTGCCGGCGGCGATGCCGAGAAGGCCGCGTCTTGGTGCGTCGGATGCGGTCATGTGGTGGCGATCCCCGGTTGAGGCCTCGGTCGCGGCCGCGGTCCAGGATTGAACAGGCGCGGTTCCTGGCGCAGGGCCGGTGCGGGCGGCCGCTTGGCGGCGCGTGGAACGGGAGCGCTGGTCGCCAGGATCGATGCCGCCGCCGCCATCAGCATCACGCTCCAGGTCTTGGGGCCGACATAGGAGCCCGAGGCCTGGCCCAGGATGATCCACACGACCCAGCAATACAGCACGCTCGGCACGCCGAGCAGGCGCAGCCAGACCGAGACGGCGGCGATGCAGACGACGCCCCACACCAGGCCGAGATAGATCCAGTGCAGCCAGACGTAGTTGGTCAGCACGTCGGCGACGCGGCTGATCCGCCAGGCCGCCTGAAACGCCGGCGAATTCATGTAGACGTTCATCACGTCGTTGGTGATGAAGGGCTCGCCGGTCAGCCCGGCGCCGGCCCATGGATAGTGGCGGAACACGTCGAAGGCCACGAGCATCGGGCCGGTGAAGCGGTAGAAGAAGCTGGCGTCGCGACCGTCGGCCAATTCCTTGAGTCGCTCGGCAAAAAAGATGCTGCCGAACACCGCGGCGGCGGTGACCATCACCCCGGCGAGCCCCAGCATGGCGACGGTGCGCGAGACCGAGGTGCGCTGGCCCGGACGAGTGCCGGCGAGGAAGACCATGTACGGCGCCGTCAGGAAGATCATGAGGACCAGCGTCGGCCCCGGCAGGACGATCAGCGCCAGGCCGACCAGCCCGAGATAGGCCAGGAACTTGCGACGCCACGGGCTGACGACCAGCCACAGCGAGCTGAAGTGGGTGTAGGCGAAGGTGACCGCCGACGGCTCCGACGTGAACAGCTTTGGCCGAACGCGGCCATAGAGGATGCGGTCGCGCAGGTCGGCGTCGTAGACCTGGTCCGTCTGGTAGAGGCGCTCGCGGACGGCATCGCTGATCGGGCGCAGGCCGGCATACGATTCCAGCAGGCAACCCACGACGATGGCGAGGCAGAAGACGAGCAGGATGCGGGCGATCTGGCGACGCTCGCCGTGTCGCAGCGTCAGGAACATGGCGTAGGCGATCACCATCGAATAGGTGAGCTGCAGCAGGCCGGTGAAGCGTTTGCTGAGGAAGGCGTAGTCGTGCGCGGAGAGCACCGAGAAGAGATAAACGGTGATCACCATCAGCAGGCCGGCCAGGTGCTTCGGGACAATCTGGTCGCGCCGCCGCCACAGCATGATCAGTCCGGCGGCGCCGGAGGGCGCGCAGGTAAGCGGCACCTTCTCGGAGATCGACAAGGACACGCCCAGATAGAGGCCGAGCAGGAACATCACGACCAGGATCGTGTCGATCAGGTCCAGTCGGCCAGGTCCGGCGTTCGCCATCGGACGGCTCATCGGTCTCTGCTCATGGATTGGCGATCGCCGACACGATCTGCCGGCCGCGGCTCGGCCAGTCGAAGCGGTTGGCGCAGGCCGCCCAGGCGCGTTCCTGCAGGCGATTGAGCCGGTCGACGTCGTCGATCGCCTCGAGCACGCCGTGGGCGAGCGCGGCATGGTCGGAGAACAGCATGGCGCTCTCGTTGTGCCGCAGCGGAACCCCGGCGAAGGAGCCGGCGAGCGCGAACACCGGCACGCGGTTGAAGACGTATTCCAGGACCTTGAGCTTGAAGCCGCCGCCGCTGCGCTCGGGCACGATGGCGATGCGCGCCTGGTCGAGGTAGGGCGCGATATCGGGCACCGTGCCGGTGAAGTGTGTCGCCAGGCACTGGCGGCGCAGCTGTTCGAGGAAGGCCTCGTCGCCGCTGCCCACGGCCTGCAGCTCGGCGCCGGCCTCGGCGAACAGCGGATCGGCGACGGCGACGAACTCGGCGAGGTTCATGCGCTTGGCGATCCAGTCGTAGCTGCCGACGATGACCGCGCGTCTCGGCAACGCCGCCGAGAGGCGCCGTTCGCCGACCCGGCGGCCGCAGTAGCCTGGCGTCAGCACGTCCATCGGCTTGTCCATCGCTTCGCGGCGATAGAGCGCCAGGTCCTCCTGGGTGATGGCGGTCACGAAATCGACCGCATCCACCAGCTCGCGCTCCAGGCGCGACACCTTCAGCGCGTCCAGGCGCACGGCCTGTCGCTTGAGGAACAGCGGTTGGCTCTCGGCGATCTGGCTGCGCAGGCTGCCTTCGTGATTGTGCGAGACGTAGATCAGGCGCGGCCGGTCGCGGCGCCCGGCATAGTGGTCGAGCACCGCCGGCAGCGCCCAGCCAGCGGAGATGCCGTCGAACACGATGCCGTCCCAGTCGTCGCGCCGCAGCAGCTTGGCGAGCATGCGCCGCATGCCCGAGGTCCGGCAGCGATAGGCGATGTTGGGCAGCGTCGAGGCGAGGCTGCCCCAGCGCGAGTGCGGGCTGTCCTCTGGCAACCACCACACCACCTTGCTGGAGCGCGCTCCATCGGCGCGCGCGCCCTCCGAGCGGCTCAGCCCCAGCACCTCGACGTGGCTGCCTGCGGCCGCCAGCGAATCGATCAGACCGCCGGAATAGACGTACTGGCCGTTATGGCGCGGTTCGGGATCGGCCATCGTGACCCACAGACACCGCACATGCCGCCGTCCTCCGTCCTTTCGCAGCTCGTCAGAACGCGTTGCGACCGGTGAAACCGCCGAGGATGGTTCGCGCGATGATGCGGAGGTCGAGGCTGATCGACCAATGCTCGATGTAGTAAAGGTCATGCTCTACACGTTTCCGTATCTGCTCGAGGGTGTTGGTCTCGCCACGCCAGCCGTTGACCTGGGCCCAGCCGGTGATGCCCGGCTTCACCCGATGGCGCGCGTCGTAATGCTTGACCGCCTCCTGGTAGAGCAGGGGGCCCGCCTTGGCGGCGAGCGCATGGGGACGCGGACCGACGATCGACATCTCGCCGCGCAGCACGTTCAGGAACTGTGGCAGCTCGTCGAGGCTGGTGCGACGCAGGAAGGCGCCGATCCGGGTGATTCGCGGGTCGTTGCGGCGCGTCAGCTGCTGGCCGTCGGCGTCGCTCTGGTCGATGTACATGGTGCGGAACTTCAGCACCTCGATCAGCTCGTTGTTGAAGCCGTAGCGCTTCTGCCGGAACAGCACGGGCCCCCGGCTGTCGAGCCGGATCAGCAGCGCGATCGCCAGCATGACCGGCGAGATGGCCGCCAGGATGAGCGCCGCCAGGACGCGGTCCTCGATCGACTTGGCATGCCACTGCCAGTCGCGCAGCGGACGATCGACGACATTGAGCAGCGTGTGACCGCCGATATGGCTCGCCTGCAGGGCGCCGAGGCGCAGCGCGAACTCGCCCGGGCAGAGCCGGACGTCGACCGGGACCACCGTCAGCTTGTTCAGCGTCTCGACCAGTTGATGCTCCGCCGCCATCGGTAGGGCGACGATCACGGTGTCGACGCCATAGAGCCTGACGTCGCGCACCAGGTCGTCGACCGAGCCCAGGATAGCGTGGCCCATGCAGCGCCGCGGCAGATTGCCGGCGTCGTTGTCGTAGACGCCGAGGATGCGCGGCCCACCCGGCGCGGCGTTCAAGCCGCGCAGCAGGCGCTGGGCGATGGGGCCGGCGCCGACGATCGCCACGACCTCGCCGAGCCGGCCGGCGCGCGACCACTTGCCGACCTGGTGATGCAGCACGATGCGACTGGCGACGATCAGGCTGGCGGCAAGCGAGAACCACAGGGCGATCCAGGGCCCGTCGGTGGCGGTGATCGGGTCGAAGAAGAAGCCGGCGACGAACAGCGTGCCCAGGGTCAGCAGCCAGCCCAGCAGGGCGCGGCCGATCGAGCTGCCGAGATCGCCGAAGTGGCGGAAGCGGTGCGCACCGACGAGCCGCAGGAAGTTCATCGCAAGCAGCGCGGCCAGCAGCACGACCAGTCCGCCGAGGCGCCAATCGACGGCGGCACGATCGACCTTCAACGCCGCGACACCCGTGGCCAGCACGGCGGCGACATCGAAGCCGGCAATGAAGCGGCACACCACGGTCTCGGACACGGTCCGGCCGTGGCGCGGTGGGCCGGCATCCCACTCGACCGTGGCGACGCCGGACTCGTCGCGGCCGGAATCGCGCTCGGACTCGCGGCCATAGTCGCTGCCAGGATCGCCGCCAGCCGTGTGCTCGAGTTCGGCCGCTCTCGACCTCGCCAGGACGCCACGCTTCATGGAACTCTCCGCAAGGATGAAACGGCCGTCGCGCGGCCGCCATCGACATAGGCGTGATTGTCCATGCTGCCCGCATGCGGTGTTGTGATCATGCTGGGACGCCTCCAGGCGTCCTGTGATCATGCTGAGACTGTGGCGTTCTATGCGGCAGCCTGCGCTTCGGCGCAGGCCATCACCTTGGATGCGAAGAGTTGTGGCGTCCGTGATGCGACGAAACGTGCGGCGGATGACGGGTCGATGAAACGCTGCGGACCGTCCTCGACCATGCGCACGATCTGCGCGGCGAGGCTCGACGCGTCGGAGGAGTCGGCGACCAGACCGAGGTGATGGTCGCGCGTGAGCCGACCGACCAAGCCGAAGGCCTGCGCCAGCACCGGACGTCCAGCCCGTGCGGCCCACAGCAGCACGCCGCTCGATCCCACGAAGCGCTGATAGGGAGCGAGCACGACGGCGCTCTTGCACACCAGCGCATCGAGCTCCGCCTCGCCGAGGCGGCGGTCGTCGATCTGCAGCCAGGCCTCCGGCCGTTCACGCGCGAGCAGCTGGCGGCGCGCTTCGATGGCGTCGCGGATCTGCGGGTCGACACGGCCGGCAAAACGCACGGCAACCCGCCGGGCCACCGCCGGCGGCAGCAATCGCAGGGCGTCCAGCACCATCAGCGGTCCCTTGCGCTCGGTGAGGTAGCCAAAAAGCAGGAATGTCACGCGGTCCGGCGGTGGCGCATCGTTGGGCGACGCCGGCGATGGTGCGGCGCTCGCGGGATGGGCGGGATCGGGCACGTCATGGACTTTTTTCCCGCCGCCGTAACGCGCGAGGGCATGCGCGGGAAAGAACGGGTCCAGCGACAGGATGCTGGACACGGCGGGATTGCGCAGCATCAACCGGTACAGCAGGTCCTTGCGCAGATCGCGCAGCCGCTCGGCGAAGGCCGGTCGGTAGTCGCCGAGGGAGGCGTAATGCACGGACGGCCGGAACAGGATCCCGGCGAGCGGCTTGCCGCGCGCCCTGAGGCCGAATGCCAACGGCAGGCTGAGGAGGTCGAGGCACAGGAAGAAGCCGACATCGGCGCCGCTGCGCTGCAGGTAACGCCGCATGGTCCACCAGCGCGCGAACGCCGACAGTGAAAGGGAACGATGTCCGCACAGCCGGACTTCACTCGGCTTCATGGCGATGAAGCGGATGCGGCCGTCGGTTACTTGCGGCAGGGTGCGCGACAGCGCGGCGCACAGGGCGGCCGGCGCCAGCACCGCGATCGACGCTGCGCCCTCATTGGCGGCGACGAAGTCGACCAGATGCTGCAGCCACTCCTGCGAATGGCCTTCGACATCGGGCTCGAAGACGAGAACTTCGCGCGGGCCGGCTTGGCGTGCCGGGACTTCGCTCACTGCAGCACGACCCGGCGCCTTACTTGGCGGCGACGACGGCATCGAGCCGGTCCATCAGTTGGCCGAGGATACGCGGCTTGGCGTAGTGCGCCTCGACGAACTCGCGACCGCGGCGGCCCAGCTCCTGGCGCAGGCGGCTGTCGTCGGCGAGGCGGATGACGGCCTCGGCGAAGCTCGGCGCATCGTTGGGCGGGACGCAGAGGAACGCGCCGCTCTGGCGCTGCAGGCGCCACAGCACGCTGTCCGGCAGCGCCGTAGCCACGAAGGGCCGACCGACAGCCATGATATTGAACACTTTGGAGGGCACGGCGAAGGCGGCAGCGTCCGGACGCTGCGGCACTAGATGGATGTCGCCGGCCGCCAGGGCCGCGCCCAGCGCCTCATTGGGCTGCAACTCGGCAAGCTGGATGTTCGTGAGACGGTGCTTTCTGATTTGCTCCAGCAGATCGCCCGCCTGGTTGCCATTGCCGCGAAGCACGATCTCGATATCCACGCGGCGCTCAGCAAGCTCGCGCGCAAGCGCTACGACCTGGCCCAGTCCCTGCTTGCGGCCGAGGTTGCCACTGTACAGGACCTTCACGCTGGATCGCGCAACGGCCGGGGCGGCCTGGATCTGGTCGGTGTCGACCCACAGCGGAATGACCTCGATGGGAACCGTCACGCCGATACCGCGCAGCTGATCCTTCATCTCGGCGGACAGCACGGCGACGAGGTCGGTACGGTTGAGGATGGCGCGTTCGCACGCACGCATCGCGCCCGCCGTCCGGCCGCCGCCCACCATGCCAAGCTTCTCGGCAAGGCCTGACTGGATGTCGTGGACGATGGCGACGCAGACGCCGCCGCGGCGGCGCGCCGCCACACCCAGCGCCACGCTCAGGATCGAGGGGCAGAGCGCCAGCACCACGTCATGCCGACGCAGCCGGCCGCGCGCCAGGTCGAACAGGCCGCGCAGCAGGAACTCCGCCTCGTTGGCCATGCGCGCCATCGCCGACGTCGCCCGCGGCGGGCCGACCCCCAGGCGCAGGACGTCCACGCCGCACACCGTCTCGTTGCGGCAGCGGCCGTCGCGATAGGCGGGAAACACCTCGTCGTGCGGATAGTGCGGCAGGGCGGTCGCCACGGTCGTTGGCCGCCCATGCGCGGCCAGCCATTCGGCGATATCTGTGCTGAACGGAGCCGAACCGATCAGCTCCGGCCAGTAGTAGCGTGTGACGAACAGGACAGGCGCTTGCTCGGGCATGATCAGGCGCGCGCTCCCGTGCCCGTGCTGCGCTTGGCCTCGAAGAAGGGATCGCCGTAGGAGTACTGGCGATACTGCTTGGAGACGACGCGCGACATCACCACGCCGGCCACGTCGCCCTGGGCATCGACGATCTGCTTCAGCGCCTCGAGCACGGCCTCCTGCCGCGTGTGACCCCAGCGCACGACGAACACCACTTTCTCGACCAGGCGCGACAGCGCCAGCACGTCGGCCGTGACCAGCGCCGGCGGCGTGTCGAGGATGATGAATTCGTAATGCTGTTCGAGCGCGTCCAGCAGATGGCGCATGCGCTCGGAACTCAGCAGATGGGCCGAGCGCGGGCTCCAGGGGCCGGCCGGCATGACGTCGACTCCCGAAAGGGCATCGTGATGGATGGTGTTCTCGAGCTCCGAGGTGCGGTCGACCAGCAGGCTCGCCAGGCCGTCGCGATTGGAGCAGCGGAAGATCTGGTGCAGCTTCGGGCTGCGCCAGTCGCAGTCGATCAGCAACACACGCTTGCCGTTGCTGGCGAGCAGGCGTCCGAGCGAGGCCACCATCACCGACTTGCCTTCGGCAGGCGTGGACGAGCTGATCAGGATCGTCTTGGGCGAGTTGGCCGCGTCCGACAGTTCGACGCCGATATGCAGGCGGCGCAGGGCCTCGCTGTAGGCGGAGGTCGGCTGGCGCAGCACCTGCATCGCGGGCTGCCCACGACCCTGGACCTGGGGCACCATTGCCATGACCGGCAGGCCGGTGAGGGACTCGATCTGGTCGGCGCGGCGGAACGTATGGTCGCCGCCCTCGCGCAGCAGGGCGATGGTGATGCCCATCATCAGGCCGCCGGCGACTCCCAGCATGGCGATCAGCGCCTTGGGCGGATAGGACGGGGCCTGGGCCGGGGCGGCGGGCGATACCAGCTTGGCGTTGGCCTGCAGGATCGCCTCGGCGCCGGTGCTCTGCTTGGCGCGCAGCAGCATGGCCTCGAGCAGGTTGCGGTTGACGGTGGCGTCGCGCTCCAGCGCCTCGAGTTCGATGGAGTTGGTGTTCACCGATCCCATCTGCTTCTTCAGGCTTTCGAAATTCTGGGAAAGCGCCTGGTAGCGGGCGTCGGCGGTGCGCGCTTCGCGTGCCAGGCCGTCGACGATCTTCGCGATCTCGGCGCCCACGCGAGCCTGGATATTGCCGACCTCCGAGCGGGCATTGACCATCGAAGGATGACGCGCGCCGTAGGTGGCCTGCAGCTCTGCGGCCTTGCGCTCGGCATCTGCCTGTTGCGTCTTCAGCGCGGCGATCAACGGCGAGCGCAGGACCTCGGGCACGCTCTCGCTGTTGAGGCCGCCCTTGCGCAGCTCCTGGGCCTCCTTGAGCCGCGAATCGGCCTCCGCCTTTGCGGTCTGGGCCGCCAGCAGCTGGGTATTGAGCTCGGTGAGCTGCTGGGCAGTGACGTTACCGTTGCTGCCGTTACCCTTGTAGAGATCGTGGCTGCGGCGGTAGTCCTGGACCGCCTGGTCGGACTTGTTGACCTGTTCGCGCAGCTCGGTGACCCGGCCGAGCAGGAACTTGTCGACGCGGTCCATCTGGTCGATCTTGTCGCGGCGCTGATACTCGAGGTAGCGCTCGGCCAGTGCATTGGCGATGGCGGCGGCGGTCGCGGGGTTGCGCGCATCGGCCTTGATGCTAAGCACATGGCTGCGGCCCAGCGTCGACACGTCGACGTGGCCGAGCAGGGCGTCGATGGTGCGGTCGTCCCCGGTGCCTTCCTTGATCGGCTCGACCTTGGTGGTCGAGGCCTGGCGGTCGAACCAGTTGCGTACCCACGCCGGCACGAGCTGCTGCAGGTCGAGACGCGCCCAGAAGGACGGACGCGCCAACTCGGGATTGAACTCGGGGTTGTCGCGCAGCTTCAGCTGATCGATCACCTGCTTGGCGATCAGGCGCGACTGCAGGATGAAGCCTTCGTTCTGCACGCGTTCGGCGTCGGGGCTGACGTCGGCGACGATCGATTCGACGTTGGGGAGCCGTGGGCTCTGCACGCCCACGAGAACGCGCGCCTCGGAGACGTAGTAGGAAGGCATCAGCCACGCGGCGAGCACTGCGGCGGAGCCGATCACGAGCGTGCAGCCTGCGATCAGCAGGCGATGGCGCCAGAGCTTGCGCAGGGTCTCGAGGAAGTTCTGCTCCTCGGCAGGCATCGCAAGACGCGCCACCGGCTCGGGCACCACGACATGCGGTGTTGCCGGGACTGTCCGTAGCGCCACACGCCGACGGGCCGGTGGGGAAGCGTCATGCGCATATGCCATTAGAAGTACCGTTCCTTGATCTCGACGGTGTCACCCGGCCGGAGCTTGGTTTCGGGCGTTGCGGCGACCCGCACCATTCGGCCGTTGGCGTCGAGGCGCTTGAGGTAAAGATTGTTCTGGCGGGCCCGGTAGGTGTACCCGCCGGCCATGGCGACGGCCTGGAGCACCGTCATGTCGGTGACATACGGGTAGTTGCCCGGCTTCTGGACCTCGCCGATCACGTAGAACGGCCGGCGCGTGATGACCTCGGCGCTGACGCTGGGATTGCGCAGGTAGTCGGGGTCGAGCCGCGAGGCGATCGTCTGCTGCAGTTGAGCGGTCGTCATGCCGTTGGCGTCCACATTGCCGATCAACGGGAAGGCCAGCACGCCGTTGCCGTCCAGCGTGTACTCGCCGGTCAGCGTCGGCTGGCCGAACACGATGATGCGGACGCGATCGCTGGCGCCCAGCCGGTAGTCGGGGTCGCGGCCGCTGGCGCCACCGGGCCGGCTACTGCCGCCCGGCACGTTGGTGGGCGCGAGGTTGAGGCTGCCGCCGGTGGCGTTGGTGTCCTGCACGATCGGGGTGGGATCGCTTTCGCAGGCGGCGAGAGCGAGCATCGCGACAAACAGGCTGCGACGACGAAGAGGGGCCAGGGGTTGGGGGGTTAGAGAGGAGGAAGCATCTGCCGACATGTCATCACCCGTGGGTAAAAGTGGCTCCGCCTGCCCCCCGGCGCGCCGAAGGCAAGACGACGAGCCTTCATCAAATAATCGTTGTCCCGCATGCCCCGGTGTGACCAATCCGGGGCTTCGAAATCGCGGCCCAATGGCCCATGCGCGGGCTCAAGCGCGCCCATAGCTGTCGGACACGCGGACGATGTCGTCTTCGCCGAGATACGGCCCCGATTGCACCTCGATCAGCTGCAGCGGCAGCTTGCCCGGGTTCTCCAGGCGGTGCTCGGTGCCGATCGGGATGTAGACCGACTCGTTCTCGCGCACGAGCATGCGCTCCTCGCCGCGCTGCACGATCGCCGTGCCGTGGACGACCACCCAATGTTCGGCGCGGTGGTAGTGCTTCTGCAGGCTGAGCTTGGCGCCGGGCTTGACGGTGATGCGCTTGACCTGGAAGCGCTCGCCGGCATCGACCGACCGGTAGTGGCCCCACGGCCTGTGGCATGTGACGTGCTGCTGCGATTCGCTGCGGTTCTGGCCGCGCAGCCGGGTGACGATGCCGGAGACTTCCGTCGCCGCATTGGCGTCGGCGACCAGCACGGCATCGTCGGTCGCGACGACGACGACATTGTCGAGGCCGACGGCGGCGACCAGCCGGCCTTCGCTGCGGATGTAGGAGTTGGTGACGCGCTCGGCGAGCACGTCGCCCTGCAGGACATTGCCCTCGGCGTCGGCCGAGGCGATGTCGCGCAGAGCCGGCCACGAGCCGACGTCGCTCCACGCCATGTCGACCGGAACGACCGCCGCCCGGCTGGTGTGCTCCATCACGGCATGGTCTATGGAGAGCGACGGCGCCTCGCCGAAAGGTGCGGCGCTCAGCCGGAAGAAGGCGAGGTCTTCCTGGCCGTCGCGCACTGCGCGCTCGCACGCATTGAGCATGTTGGGATTGATGTGCGAGAGCTCGCCGAGGTAGGCGCGGGCGCTCAACAGGAAGATGCCGCTGTTCCAGAAGAAGGCGCCGCTGTCGACGAAGCGCTGCGCCGTCTCACGATCGGGCTTCTCGACGAAGCGATCGACCCCGAACACGCCGTCGGCGTTGGTCAGGGCGTCGCCGCTCTGGATGTAGCCGTAACCGGTGTCGGGACGGACCGGCTTGATGCCGAACGTGACCAGCCGTCCGTCCTGGGCCGCCGCCAGTCCCCGCATCACGGCGCGATGGAAATCGGTCGGTGAGGCGATGACGTGGTCGGAAGGCTGCACCAGCATCAGCGCGTCGGGATCGCGTGCCAGCAGCCACAGCGCGGCCGCGGCGATCGCCGGCCCGGTGTTGCGCGCCATCGGCTCGAGCAGGATCGCCTGCGGCTTGATGCCGATCTGCTGGAGCTGGTCGTCGACCAGGAAACGGTGATCCTCGTTGCACACCAGGAGCGGCGGCGCGAAACCCACGTCACTCAACCCACGCGCGACCGTGTCCTGCAGCATGGTGCGCTCCGACGAGAGCTTCAGCAGCTGCTTCGGGTACGATGCGCGCGACAGCGGCCACAGCCTGGTGCCGGCGCCACCGGACAGGATGACGGGATGGATCTGGGCCGATCCTTCCTCCTGGAACTTCTCGAGCGTGCCGACGGTGTCCATGGATTGCGAAGCTCCGAGCCTTTGCGCGTAGGCCCGAAGCTAGGCAGACCGTGTCAAGCCAGCCAGTGATTAAGCTGTGGTTCGCCAGCGCGAACAACGGTGGTGAATTGCTACGCAACGATGAGCCGTAGTGCGCTCGTGCCGAGCAACTCAAGTTCGCCTCACCCGCCAATCATGTTCCTCTCCCCCGCTAGGGGGAGAGGTTAGGTGAGGGGGCTTCGAAAAGCGCCTGCAACCCCCTCACCCAGCCTCTCCCCCTAGCGGGGGAGAGGAGCATGATTAAGGGTGAGGAGCACAAGCGACGTTGCGATAACGCTACGCACCGTTGCGCGGCAGTGACACCGAGATCGACAGGCCGCCGCCGATACGGTTCGCCGCGCTGACTCGTCCGCCCAGCGTTTCGACGTTGCGGCGGACGATCCACAGCCCGAGACCCGCGTGCCCCGAAGGTGGCGCATTACCGTCATCCTGCGGCCGCGATGAGAAGTAGCGCTCGAACATGTGCGGGATCTTGGCGGGATCGACGCCCGGCCCCTCGTCATCGATCTGCAACTCGACTGTGTCGCCGTTCGCCGTCAGGGTCACGATGATCGTGCCGCCGCGCGGCGAGAAGCTGATGGCGTTCTCCAGCACGCATTGCAGGACCGTTTCCAGCATGCCCTGGCCGGCGCGCACGATGGCGCGCTCGTCGAGGCGGCGGATCAGGCGGATGTCCTTGGTGGCGAGGATCTCGCGGAAATGCAGGGCCGCGTCGCCGACCAGCTGGGCGAAGTCGGTGGGCACGCGCGGCGCTTCGATCAGCTCGGCGGTGCTGATGTCGTGGCGTTGCGCGGCGATCACGAGGTCGAGCAGCTTGGCGAGCGAGGAATCGACAATCTGCAGCGCCCGCCGGGCGCGCTGGTTCTCCTCCGGCACGGCGCGGCGCACCGGCTCGAGCGCCGAGCGGATGGTGGCGAGCGGTGTCTTGAAGGAATGCGCCTTGTCCTCGGCGTTCTGGCGGATCTGCTGGGAGACGCGGCGCAGATCGTGGACCAGCTTGTCGAAGTCGCGCGCCACGCTCGACAGCTCTGGCACGACGTTGCGATGGGCGAAGGCGTTGTCGCCGATGCGGCCCTGGCTGATCTCGGCGGCGACGTCACGGAAGCGGCGCAGGCTGAGGCGGATGCTGACGGCGACCAGCAGGGCGATCAGGGCGAGCACCAGGTAGATCGCCGCGGCGACGCGGATCTCGCGGGTCTCCCAGTAGGGCCGGCCGATCGAGGTCTTGAGGAATTCCGACGTCGTGTGCGTCGAGGTCAGCACCCAGCAGCCGTCGGCGGCGCGGATGGGGATGATCGATGTCAGAAGCTCGACCGTGCCGTTGGCCTGCTTGTAGCGGATCTCGTTGGCGGCATCCCACATGCAGGCGTCGGAGATGCGCTGCAGAATGCCACGCTGGCCGAGCTCGTCGAGCTCGGCGGCAACCTCGTCGGTGCGGATCTTGGGCGCGGAGGCGACGAAATAGAAGCGCCCGGCATGCCGTTCCTCGCCGGGCTGGAACATAAGCTTCAGGATCGTGCCGTCGCTGGCGTACTTCGCGAGATCCTCGTTGAGGGAGCCGCGGGCGTTGCGGTCGGCGCTGGTGAGCTTGGGGGCCAGCGCCTCGGCGATCAGGGCGCTGCGGTCCTGGATGGCACGGGTGACCAGATCGCGCATCTGGCGGTCGGCGCTCTCAAACTGCCCATAGAGCACGATGGGCAGCGCGACGAAGATGCCGATCAGCCCGACGAGTTTGAGCGTGAGCGAGGCGGCGAGGCGGTGGACCGCCCGCCGCCAGCGCGTTGTTGTTGGCGCGCTTGTACTAGGACTCGGTGCCGCCCTTGCCCCAACGGTAGCCGAAGGATTGATAGTTATCGATTTCGGCAAAGTCTCGGTCGATGGCGCGGAACTTGTTTCTAATCCGCTTGATGCAAGAGCGGACGTTCGTTCGGTAGCCATTTTCGCCGCTCCCGGCAATGAAGCCGACGTAGTGCATGCAGTCGTAGACCGCACGATAGGTCACATAGCTGCCGACGTTGGCGGCAAGCAAGTGCACAATCTTGAACTCGGTCAGCGTCAGGCCGACGTCGTTGTCGTCCCAGAAGGCGCGGCTGACCCTGGGCTTCAGCATCAGGCGGCCGCAGTGGAAGTTGTCGACCAGCTCCGGCTCGGCCGGCTTCTTCACGGAATCGGCGATCAGCCGAAGCCGGTGGGCCAGGATCGGAACGCCGCGCGCCTTGTCGACGAAGTCCAGCGCACCGCGGTCGAAGGCCAGCTTTTCGTAGGCGGGCTGGGTGCGCCCGGTCAGGAACACGACAGGAAGGGCGATGCCGTTACGCCGCAGCCGGGGCAGCAGGTCGATGCCCGAGACGCTGGGCAGGCTCCAGTCGAGGATGATGATCTCCGGATCGGCGCCGTCCGCCAGCGAGGCGAGCAGGGCCGCGCCCTCCGAGAAGGAGGTCACGTCGAAGCCATGGTCGCCGAGCTCGCTGCTCACGGCCTCGCGATAATCGTCGTCGTCCTCGACGAAGGCAACCCTGATTCGTTTTTCCACGTCACTAGTGTCGGGTCTGGGCGCGGGATTGGAGCTGGGCCAAGCAGAGACGCTTTCCTTCATCTGAGTTGTCATCGCTCTTTACCTCGTACGCAAGAGTGCCGAACTGTTTTGTCTGGACGTCCGGGTAGAGCTGGACATCCAGGGTGCATTGTCCGTCTCGGTAACGCCATCGCTTGCCTGGCGGGCGGTCCTCCTCGCTGGTTGGCGCACCGAGCATGGCACGCAGCTCTGTCTCGCTCTTGCCGGCGAGTGAGACCGCAGGCGGGGCAGCGGCGCGCGCCGGCGGTTCGTCCGATGCGGCGGCAGGGGCCGCCGAAGCTTCCTGTGTCGCGGGCGTGGCCGGCGCGGGACGCGGACGTGCCGGCGCCGTGCGCGCGGGCTGCGCCTTCTGCGCCGCGGCCTGGGACGAAGTGAGTCGATTGAAGTCATCGCGCATGCTTCGTGCCGCCTCGCAGCCAGACAGGAGCAACAATCCAATCGTGATGCCGTGCCTCGTCAGGCTCCTGATCGCCATCCCCGCCTACCCAAAGACCTGCCGCAGAATCCGTAAAGATCCCATGTGGCTCGAATGCGGCACACTCCAATCCCACGGTTTAACGGAGGCCGGCGGAGGGCGGTTGCGGTGCAACCGTCTCCGCTGACAACACGTCGCAGGATCGATTGTCAGCACATCCGGACTGGATATGCCACGACGCCATGTTGCAACTGCGTCCAGAGTTCGCAAGTGCAGCGTAGGCCTAGGCCGCTCGGTCACGCAATAGCCACCGCTCGCGCAGCGGGAATTTGAATCATTCAAGGGAGCGCGGGCCTGCCGAAACTGTCATCCTGAGCGAAGCGAAGGATCTCATGCCCTTGCAAGGGGCGATGAGATCCTTCGCTGCGCTGAGGACGGCAGCAACTGCCGTCCAGACCACCGTCGCTTGGACCTCCTTACGCCGATGCCCAGCGGCGGTCGCTACGCGGTGGCGCCTTGTTGGGCACGAACAGCAGGTCGAGCTGGGCGGTGGCGCCATCGAGCGGCCGCCGACGCAAGCCCACGATATCGGCCAGCGCGAAGCCGTGCTCGCCCAGGAAGCGAATGGTGCCGTCGACTTCGGCGCCGTCCTTGACGGTGGCGATCGTGCTGGTCTCGATGATCAGGGCGTCAATTTCGGCGAGCCGGCCGGTCATGCCGCCCAGCACCATCAGCTCGGCGCCCTGCACGTCGATCTTGCAGAGCGAGGGCCGAGCGATGGGACCGAACAGCGTATCGAAGCGGCGCACGGGCACGCAGTCGACGCGGCGCACCTGGCGCGGGCCCAGCTCCTCCAGCAGGGTCGATTCCTGGATGTCGGCGCGCACTTCCAGCATCGCCGTCCCTTCATGGTCGCCCAGCGCCACGGCATGGACCTCACAGCGCAGCCGGCGTGCGAGGCGATGCATGTAGGCGAGCGATTCATGCGCGGGATCGATCAGGTGATAGAACGCGTCGGGAAAGGCGCGATAGAGCGGGAAGGTGCCGTAGCCGACGCCGATGTCGAACACCGTCACCGGCTTGAAGCCGTGATGCTTCAGGACCGCCATGCTGCGCGGCCACGACGGCAGGCCCGAGAGCTGCGGCAGCGACGAAACGATCGGACGCAGCGTGTTTTTCAGGAATGCCGTGATCTGTTGGCCGGCCGGCACCGCGATGCTCCATGGCAATTGAGGGGGAGCCGCATGCTCGACCAATCGCCGGCGGTGGTGGTGTGATCAATGGGTGGCGTCATGGCTGGGAGCGCGCCAAATCCAACACTACCTCACCCTAATGAGCATCGCGAAGCGATGCGTCTCGAAGGGTGGCAACAACACGACCGTGGCCCACCCTTCGAGACGCGCCCTTTGGGCGCTCCTCAGGGTGAGGTTGTGGGGCTGGTCCGCCGACGATGATCGCCACTGGAGCCCGGCAAAGAAAAAGCCGGGCGATGGCCCGGCTTTTCGTCGTTCTAAGTCAGCGCGCTCAGCCCTGGTCGAGGAAGCTGCGCAGCATGCGGCTGCGGCTGGGATGCTTCAGCTTGCGCAGCGCCTTGGCTTCGATCTGGCGGATGCGCTCGCGGGTGACCGAGAACTGCTGGCCGACCTCTTCCAGCGTGTGATCGGTGTTCATGCCGATGCCGAAGCGCATACGCAGCACACGCTCCTCGCGCGGCGTCAGCGTCGCCAGCACCCGGGTCGTGCTTTCGCGCAGGTTGCCCTGGATCGCGGCTTCCAGCGGGATCACCGCGTTCTTGTCCTCGATGAAGTCGCCGAGATGTGAATCCTCCTCGTCGCCGATCGGCGTCTCGAGGCTGATCGGCTCCTTGGCGATCTTCAGCACCTTGCGGACCTTCTCGAGAGGCATGCCGAGCTTCTCGGCCAGCTCCTCGGGCTGCGGCTCGCGGCCGATCTCGTGCAGCATCTGGCGGCTGGTGCGGACCAGCTTGTTGATGGTCTCGATCATGTGCACCGGGATGCGGATGGTGCGTGCCTGGTCGGCGATCGAGCGCGTGATGGCCTGACGGATCCACCACGTGGCGTAGGTCGAGAACTTGTAGCCGCGGCGGTACTCGAACTTGTCGACCGCCTTCATCAGGCCGATGTTGCCTTCCTGGATCAGGTCGAGGAACTGCAGGCCTCGGTTGGTATATTTCTTGGCGATGGAGATCACCAGGCGCAGGTTGGCCTCGATCATTTCCTTCTTGGCGCGCATCATCTCGCGCTCGCCGTCCTGCACGGTCTTGCACATGCGACGGAACTCGAAGATCGGCGCCCCGGCGGCGTCGGAGATCGCCTTGATCTCGGCGCGCAGCTTCTCGACGTCGGTCGCCCGCTTCTTGGCGAAGTCCTTCCAGCCCTTGCCCGACAGCTTGCTCACCTTGTCGAGCCAGTTGGGATCGATCTCGTGCGTCAGGTAGTTGTCGAGGAAGTCCTGGCGCGGGATGCGGAAGCCCTCGGCGAGCCGGAGCAGCTTCCCCTCCAGCATCATCAGCTTGCGGTTGAGGTCGTACAGCGAGAGCTTCAGCTGCTCGAGGCGGTTGGCGTTGATGTGCACCGCGCGCACCAGCTCGACGATCTTCTTGCGGTGCTTCTCGTAGCTCTTCTCGAACTCGGCGCTGGGCTTCTGGCCGCGGCTCAAGGTCGACAGGCGCCGGTTCTGCACCTTCGACATCTCGGCATAGACCTTGGCGATGCGCGTCAGCGAGCGCAGCACTTCAGGCTTCAGCTTCTCTTCGAGAGCCGACAGCGACAGCGCGTTCTCGTCGTCGTCCTCGCCACCCTCGGTCGCGCCCTCGGCAGCGGCCTCGCCGTTGGCCTGCGGCGGAGGCGGCGCTGGCCGGACCAGCTTCGGCATCGACGGGCGCGGGACCGGCGGCGGCGCCGGGGTCGCCATGGCGCCCTTGCCTTCGCCAGGTGCGCCGCCCTGCGTCGCCTCGAGGTCGATCACGTCGCGCAGCAGCATGCGGCCTTCGTTGATCGCGTCGCGCCACATCAGCAGCGCGGTGATCGTCATCGGGCTCTCGCAGATGCCGCCGATCATCTTGTCCTGGCCGGCCTCGATGCGCTTGGCGATCTCGATCTCGCCCTCGCGGCTCAGCAGCTCGACACTGCCCATCTCGCGCAGGTACATGCGCACGGGATCGTCGGTGCGGCCGAGCTCCTCGTCCTCGCCGGTCGCCTCGGCCGCCACCACGGCGGTCTTGGCCGGCTCGGCCGGGGTGGCCGTAGCGGTGTCTTCCTGCTCCTCGGCCTCGACCACGTTGACGCCGGCTTCCGACAGCATCGCCATGGTGTCCTCGATCTGCTCGGAGGACACTTCGTCGGGCGGCAGCGCCGCGTTCAGCTCGTCATAGGTGACGTAGCCCCGTTCCTTGCCCTTCTGGACGAGCTTCTTGAGCTCGGCTCCCAGAGTATCGAGCAAGGGAGCGTCGGGCCCCTCTTCGCGGGCATCGGTGGCTTCTGGCTGGGCTACGGGCGCTGTCTTGGTCGCCATTACTTATTCCTTGGGTCCACAAACAGTTAAAACGGCCGGTCGGGCCGTGGAATTGGCTGCAAGAAGGGGAGGCAGGGAGGGCGGCCCTGAAAACTACCCTTCTACTATATGGGGCTTAACTTCAAGTTCGGATAGAGGTTACTGCATTGAATTCGGCCGCAGACCTCTAGCCGGTGCCCGATTCGAGGCTTTCCCGCCGCATCCGGTCCAGGATGGCCTGAAGACGCTGCAAATTCTCCTCGCTCATGTCCTCGGCCAGGGCCTCCTCGGCCCGTTTCAGCTCCTCCGGGTCGGTCGTGAGCTGGCTGAGATGCCGCGCCATCCGGCGCCACTGGCCGACCCAGCCGTCCGGGTCGGCCGGATCGTCGCGGAAGGCTTCCCGAGCCTTGGCCCGGGCGCCGGCCGCCAGCCGGCCCAGACCGGAGCGCTCCAGATGTTCCTCGATCAGCCGGGCTTCAAGGGGGATGTCAGACCTTTCCGCCCCTGGGCTTTCCGTCCCTGGCGCCATGAGGGCTTCCTCGGCGGCCGGGTCGATCCCCTCATGGACCAGGGACAGGGCATCCAGGAGGCCGCTGCGCAGGCGGGCCAGCTCGGCGCTGGCAATGGGGAGCGCCGCCACATCCTCGGCCAGGGTGTGCAGCAGGGCCGGCCGCTCAAGCAGGGCGCCCAGCAAAGCCCGCTCCTGGCGTGAGCCGTCCAGATCAGTCCCGGCTCGCCGGGCGGCGGAACCCGCGGCAAAGGGCGCAGGGTCCTGGCCGAGCCCTCGGCCCCAACCGCGATCTGGCCCGCGGAAGCTGCGGCGCTGGCCCGGCTGCCAGGCGGTGCCCTCGGGCCGGCGCAGGCGGCCGAGGCGGCTGCGCATCTCGGTGCGATAGAAGTCGCGAACCACGGGATCGGCGATCTCGGCCACCCGCTGCTCGACGGCGCGCTGCAGGCTGGCGCGCCGCTCCGGCGTATCGGTGGGTTTGCCCTCGGTCTCCATGCTCCAGATGACGTCGGACAGGGGCTGCGCCACGTCGAGGCTGCGGCGCATGGCGTCGACGCCGCGGGTGCGGATCAGGCTGTCGGGATCCTCGCCAGCCGGCAGGGTGAGGAACCGCAGGCTCTTGCCGGCGCTCAGCAAGGGCAGCGCGCGCTCGGCCGCGCGATTGGCGGCGCGGCGGCCGGCATTGTCGCCGTCGAAGCAGAGATAAGGCTCGTCGGCGAGCTTCCACAGCTCGGCCAGCTGGCCCTCGGTCAACGCCGTGCCGAGCGGCGCGACCGCACCGGTGAAGCCGGCGCCATGCAGGGCGATCACGTCCATGTAGCCCTCGGCCACGATCACCGGCTGGTCCTTGGTGGTGGCCTGCCGCGCCCGATCGAGGCAGTAGAGATTGGCGCCCTTGTGGAACAGCGGTGTCTCGGGCGAGTTGAGGTACTTGGGCTCGCCCACGCCCATGACTCGGCCGCCGAAGGCGATGACCCGGCCGCGGCGATCGTTGATGGGAAACATCACGCGGCCGCGGAAACGATCGTAGGGCTCGCGGGTGTTGTCGTCGGGCTGGATGGCAAGGCCTGCCTCGACGATCTTGTCGATGGGCACGTTCTCGCGCTTCAGATGGGCGAGCAGGCCGTCGCGCGAGTCGGGCGCGAAGCCCAGCCGGAAATCGTCGATGACGGCGTCCTCGAGGCCACGACCGCGTAGATAGTCGAGGCCCTGGCGACCCACGGGAAGGCGAAGCTGCTTCTGAAACCAGCGTGCGGCTTCTTCGACGACCTGCTGAAGCGTCGATACACGCTCGGCGCGCTCGCGCTCCACCGGCGTGGCACGCGGCACCGGCAGGCCGACTTCGTGGGCGAGCTTCTCGACCGCCTCGGGAAACGACAGGCCCTCGGTCTTCATGACGAAGTCGATGGCGCTGCCCTTCTCATGGCAGCCGAAGCAGTAGAAGAAGCCCTTCTTGTCGTTGACCGTAAAGGACGGTGTCTTCTCGTTGTGGAAGGGGCAGAGGCCGGCATATTCCGCGCCCGACCGGCGCTTCAGCGAAACCTTGCGGCCGACGACGTCGGACAGGCTGATGCGCGCGCGCAGTTCGTCGAGGAAGCCCGGGGGGAAGGCCATGGCTCAAGATGGCCCTCGCCGCACGACGACGCCATGGGGATTAGACGGGATAGTGGGGATGGTCCTAGCGTTTGCGCGGTTGGCGAGCCGATTTGGGCGGAAGCGACTCGACAAACTTGACGCCGCGCTTGACCCATTTGCGCAAGCTCGCCGCCGTCCGATAGCCATCGGGCATGACACGCACGAAGCCGGCTATCGAGCGGCCGGCCATGGTCATCGGCTTCACGTGCGGCTCCTTCAGGACACCGGCCTGCGCTTCGGGGCCGACGCGGACCAGGATGCCGCCGCGGCCGCTCGCCGTGACGCACATATGACCGCTCACCATGAAGACAATGCCGCCCATCATCTTCCGTTCGACGACGTCATGCCGGTCGCTCAGAAGGACGCGGATGCCGTCGGCGGCCTGCACGTCGTAGGGCATGAAGCTGCTATATCACGGTTCTTCAGCGAGACCCTGCCGCCGACGATTGCTGTCGATGACAGCAACGGCCCGGCGGCAAGCGCTTCGCTTTTACGGGTCTCCTACGGTGCGAAAAAACTCAGTGCAGATTGTTTTCCTGTACCATAGTGATTGATAATTTTGAGCACTTCAGTGATGTTCGGAGATGCCGATGGCTCCCTGAGCGGTCGTCCGCTCTATGCATCGTTCATCCGTTACCCTGTTGGCCGCCCGCCGCCGACGCAGCCTCCGCGCGCGCGACTCCGAGCCGGGCGGGCATCTCGAAGGAATACCGCCAGCGTAACTATCGAAATTCAAAAAGTGCCGGAGAATTGGCCTTTTGGCGCATCCGGTGCCGGCACGGTCGCTGCGCCGAGGCGCTAGCCCGCCAAGGCCTTCTTGACGGCAGCGGAAGCCTTGGCGAAGTCCATCTGGCCGGCGTACTTGGCTTTCAGCGCCGCCATCACGCCGCCCATGTCCTTGACCGATTTGGCGCTCGTCGAGGCGATGACTTCAGTGACGGCGGCGGCGACGGCGGCTTCGTCCATCTGCTTGGGCAGGAAGCGCTCGATGACGGCGATCTCGGCCTTCTCCTTCGCGGCGAGCTCGGGCCGGTTGCCCTTCTCGTAGAGCGCCACCGATTCGTTGCGCTGTTTGATCATGCCTTGAAGCATCGACAGGATGCGGTCGTCGGCCACGCCCTCGCGGCTCGCCTCGGTGCGGGCAGCGATGTCGACTTCCTTGAGCTTGGCCAGGATCAGGCGGACGGCGCCAACCGTGGTCATGTCGCGGGCGCGCATGGCCTCCTTCAGCGCCTCGTTCAGATTGTCGCGCAGCATGATTTCAAGTCCCGATCGATTGAAGAGCGGAAACTAATCGCCCGCGACGCTGTTGGCAAAGCAAATAAGTAATTGAAATCACTTGTGAATTAGCCATGTTCACCGCCTTGACCCTGTGCGACCGCTTGGTTACAAACCGCGCGGCTCGCAGGTCGCCTCCCCGGGCGAGGCCGGCTGGGCCAAAAGAGCGGAAATTCATTATGGCAAACCTCAAGACCGCCGGCGCGACTGACGCCGCGCCGCGTTGGGCCACGGCCGCGCTGGTGCTGGCCGATGGCGCGGTCTTTTGGGGCAAGGGCGTGGGCGCTCCCCGGCATGCCGTGGGCGAGGTCTGCTTCAACACCTCGATGACCGGCTACCAGGAGATCATCACCGATCCCTCCTATGCCGGGCAGATCATCAGCTTCACCTTCCCGCATGTCGGCAATGTCGGTACCAACCCGGAAGACATCGAGAGCATCAACCCCGCGGCGCGCGGCGTGGTGCTGCGCGGCGACATCACCGAGCCCGCCAACTGGCGCGCCGCCAAGCCGCTCGACGACTGGCTGAAGAGCCACAACCTGCCGGGCGTGTGCGGTGTCGACACCCGCGCCATCACGCGGCGCATCCGCGACGGCGGCGCGCCCAGCGGCGTGGTCGTGCATTCCCCCGACGGCAAGTTCGACATTCCCGAGATGCGCAAGATCGCCGAGGAGTGGCCCGGGCTCGACGGCATGGATCTCGCGATCGAGGTCACCACCAAGCAGACCTACCAGTGGGACGAGACCAGGTGGGCGCTGGGCAAAGGCTACGGCAAGCTCGACAAGGCGAAGTACCACGTCGTCGCCGTCGACTACGGCGCCAAGCGCAACATCCTGCGGTGCCTCGCCAACACCGGCTGCAAGGTCACGGTGGTGCCGGCGACGGCCACGGCCGAGGACATCCTGCGCCACAAGCCCGACGGCGTGTTCCTGTCCAACGGCCCGGGCGATCCGGCGGCGACGGCGCACTACAGCGTGCCGGCGGTGCAGGGCGTGCTCGACAAGAAGGTGCCGCTGTTCGGCATCTGCCTTGGCCATCAGATCCTGGCGCTGACGCTGGGCGGCAAGACGCGCAAGATGGAGCGCGGCCATCGCGGCGCTAACCAGCCGGTCAAGGACCTGACGACCGGCAAGGTCGAGATCACCTCGCAGAACCACGGCTTCTGCGTCGTTCCCGAATCGCTGCCCGAGACTGCCGAGGTGACGCACGTCTCGCTGTTCGACGGCACCAACGAGGGCCTGCGCTGCACCGACAAGCCGGCCTTCTCCGTGCAGTACCATCCCGAGGCCTCGCCGGGCCCGACCGACAGCCATTACCTCTTCGACCGCTTCGTCGACATGATCGACAAGAGCAAGGGCGGCAAGTAGCGAATGCCCAAGCGTACCGACATCAAGAGCATCCTCGTGATCGGCGCCGGGCCGATCGTCATCGGCCAGGCCTGCGAGTTCGACTATTCGGGCGTGCAGGCCTGCAAGGCGCTGAAGGACGAGGGCTATCGCGTCATCCTGGTGAATTCCAACCCGGCCACGATCATGACCGATCCCGGGCTGGCCGATGCGACCTATGTCGAGCCGATCACGCCCGACATGGTGGCGCGCATCATCGAGAAGGAGAAGCCCGACGCCATCCTGCCGACCATGGGCGGCCAGACCGCGCTCAACACGGCGATGGCGCTGCATCGCGACGGCCGGCTGAAGAAGCTCAAGGTCGAGCTGATCGGCGCCAACGCCGAGGCGATCGACAAGGCCGAGGACCGGCTCTTGTTCCGCGAGGCCATGACCAAGATCGGGCTGGAATGCCCGAAGAGCGAGGTCGTGCACAATCGCGAGGAGGCGGTCAATGCGCTCGACCATGTCGGCCTGCCGGCGATCATCCGCCCGTCCTTTACGCTGGGCGGCACCGGCGGCGGCATCGCCTACAACCGCGACGAATATTTCGAGATCGTGCAGGGCGGCATCGACGCCTCGCCTGTGGGCGAGGTGCTGGTCGAGGAATCGGTGCTGGGCTGGAAAGAGTACGAGATGGAGGTGGTGCGCGACAAACGCGACAATTGCATCATCATCTGCTCGATCGAGAACGTCGATCCGATGGGCATCCACACCGGCGATTCGGTGACGGTGGCGCCGGCGCTGACGCTGACCGACAAGGAATACCAGATCATGCGCGACGCCTCGATCGCGTGCCTGCGCGAGATCGGCGTCGACACCGGCGGATCGAACGTGCAGTTCGCGGTCGATCCGGCGAGCGGCCGCATGGTCGTTATCGAGATGAACCCGCGCGTGTCGCGCTCCTCGGCGCTGGCATCAAAGGCCACGGGCTTCCCGATCGCCAAGGTCGCGGCGCGGCTGGCCGTCGGCTACACACTCGACGAGCTCTTGAACGATATCACGGGCACGACGCCGGCCTCGTTCGAGCCCACGATCGACTACGTCGTCACCAAGATGCCGCGCTTCGCCTTCGAGAAGTTCCCGGGCGCCGAGGCGATCCTCACCACCTCGATGAAGAGCGTGGGCGAGGCGATGTCGATCGGCCGGACCTTCCAGGAATCGCTGCAGAAGGCGCTGCGCTCGATGGAGACCGGCCTCACCGGGCTGAACGAGATCGATATCAAGGGTGCGCCGGACAAGAGCGCCGTCGTCGGCGCACTGTCGCGGCCGACGCCCGACCGCATCCTGGTGATCGCCCAGGCCTTCCGCTTCGGCCTATCGGTCGAGGAGATCGCGCAGGCGTCGAAGTATGAGCCGTGGTTCCTGCGCCAGATCGAGCAGCTGGTGAAGATCGAGGCCGAGCTGCGTATCAAAGGCCTGCCCAAGGACGCCAAGGAGTTCATCGACCTGAAGAAGAAGGGCTTCTCCGACGAGCGGCTGGGTGAGCTCACCGGCCAGTCGGCGGCCAGCGTCGCCAAGAAGCGACGCGCCATGGGCATCCGGCCGGTGTTCAAGCGCATCGACACCTGCGCCGCCGAGTTCGCCTCGCGCACGCCCTATCTTTACTCGTGCTACGAGGGCGACGGCCTGCATCCGGCCGAGTGCGAGGCCGAGCCCACCGACAAGCGCAAGGTCATCATCCTGGGCGGCGGGCCCAACCGGATCGGCCAGGGCATCGAGTTCGACTATTGCTGCGTCCATGCCGTCTACGCCCTGCGTGAGGCGGGCTACGAGACCATCATGGTCAACTGCAATCCCGAGACGGTGTCGACCGACTACGACACGGCCGATCGCCTCTACTTCGAGCCGCTGACCGCCGAGGACGTGATCGAGCTTGTCGAGGTCGAGCGCAGCAAGGGCGAGCTTCTGGGCCTGATCGTCCAGTTCGGCGGCCAGACGCCGCTCAAGCTCGCCAAGCCGCTCGAGGCCGCCGGCATTCCCATCCTCGGCACCTCGCCCGATGCGATCGATCTCGCCGAGGACCGCGAGCGCTTCCAGCAGCTGATCCACAAGCTCAAGCTGCGCCAGCCCGACAACGGCACGGCGACGTCGCAGGAGCAGGCGATCGCCATCGCCGAGAAGATCGGCTACCCGGTGGTGATCCGGCCGTCCTATGTGCTGGGCGGCCGCGCCATGCAGATCGTCTACGACCGCGAGGGCACCGAGCGCTACATGCGCGACGCGGTGAAGGTGTCGGGCGCCAACCCGGTGCTGGTCGATTCCTACCTGCGCGATGCGATCGAGGTCGACGTCGATGCGCTGGCCGACAAGAACCAGAACGTGTTCGTCGCCGGCATCATGGAGCATATCGAGGAGGCCGGCATTCATTCGGGCGACTCAGCCTGTTCGCTGCCGCCATACTCGCTGCCGGCCAAGATCATCACCGAGATCGAGCGCCAGACCGAGGCGATGGCCAAGGCTCTGCAGGTCGTCGGCCTGATGAACGTGCAGTACGCGGTGAAGGACGGCGAGGTCTACGTGCTGGAGGTCAATCCGCGTGCCAGCCGCACCGTGCCCTTCGTCGCCAAGGCGACCGGCCAGCCGATCGCCAAGTTCGCCGCCCGCCTGATGGCCGGCGAATCGCTGAAGGCGCTGCACATCAAGAAGGCCAAGGGCAAGCACATCGCGGTCAAGGAAGCGGTGTTCCCGTTCGCGCGCTTCCCCGGCGTCGATGTCATCCTCGGACCCGAGATGCGCTCGACCGGCGAGGTCATGGGACTCGACCAGGATTTCGGCCGCGCCTTTGCCAAGTCGCAGCTCGGCGCCGGCTCGAAGGTGCCGGTCGACGGCGTGGTATTCGTGTCGGTCAAGGATCCCGACAAGGCCGCCATGGTGAAGCCGGTGAAGCGGCTGATCGAGCTCGGCTTCAAGGTCGTGGCGACCGGCGGCACGGCGGACTATCTGCGTCGCCACGGCATCGAGGCGCAGCGCGTCAACAAGGTGCTCGAAGGCCGCCCGCGCATCGTCGATCTGATGAAGGACGGCAAGGTGCAGCTGGTCTTCAACACCGTCGACGGCTCGGCGGCGCTGACCGACAGCTTCACCCTGCGGCGTACCGCCTTGATGCACAAGATCGCCTACTACACGACGGTCGCCGGCGCCAAGGCCTCGGTCGAAGGCATCGCGGCCCTGAGCGAAGGGGCCTTGGACGTGGCGCCCCTGCAATCCTACTTCAAGACGGCTTTCTAGCCACAACCAGGCAACGCAACCCCTGCCAGGCAGGCGGGGTTGGGCGTTGACGTCGTGCGATTCATTAAGGACGATCACGCAATGGAACGGGTTCCGATGACGGCCGAGGGGCTGAAGGGCCTCGAGGACGAGCTGAAGCAACTGAAGAGCGTGGAGCGGCCGGCGATCATCAAGGCGATCGCGGCGGCGCGCGAGCACGGCGATCTTTCCGAGAACGCCGAATACACCTCCGCGCGCGAACGCCAGGGCTTCATCGAGGGCCGAATCGCCGAGATCGAGGACATCATCTCGCGCGCCGAGGTGATCGATTTCAGCAAGCTTTCCGGCAAGGTCGTGAAGTTCGGCGCCACCGTGAAGCTGGCCGACGAGGACACCGACGAGAAGGTGAAATACCAGATCGTCGGCCCCTACGAGGCCGACCTCGCCAAGGGCCGCATCTCGGTGACCTCGCCGATCGGCCGCGCCCTGATCGGCAAGACGGTGGGCGATACGGTCGAGGTCCAGACGCCGCGCGGCGCGCGCTCCTACGAGGTCGTGGGCGTCCAGTTCAAGTAGAAGCGGACGCTGTTGTTGCGGCCGCCGCGGCGCGCCCGCGGCGCACGCCGATCGTGCGCATGATCACGTACTGGATCAGGAACAGCGCGATCTTGCTGGCGATGCCCCAGATCGACATGACGGCCGACCAGGCGACCGGATCGAGGGTCAGCGCCAGCGCGATGTTGAGGGCGGCCGAGGCGAACATCAGGCCGGCCCAGACGAAGCCAAAGATCCAGGCGATGTCGGGCACGACCTGCACGGCGATCGGCGGCAGATAGCGGTTCAGCCAGCCCGGCTTCAGCATGTAGGCGCCGACGATGCAGTAGATCACCGAGGGCTTCAGCATCACGAAGCGGGCGTCGTTGGTCAGCATGGTGGCGACGCCGGAGACGACAACCAGGCCGATCGAGAGCCACTGCATGGTGTCGATCGGCTGACGGCGCACCTTCATCCAGGCGATCTGGACGACACCGAGCCCGACGCCGAGGGCGACGGCCAGCATCAGGTCCTTGGTGGCGAGCAGGACGACCAGGAACAGGATGGTCGAGGCGAGGTCGGTGATCAGCAGCCGGGCCGAATGCATCAGGTTGGCCATGCGAGCCTCCGTGAAGCGACAGTCGTATTGGTAACGCCGTGTATTTTTGGCAAGCTATAGATACACGCCGTTTCCCGCAAGGGGATTCTAGTCCCTCGGCACAGTGACGGACGCCAGCATTGCTGGCGCAGCACCATCGTCGGCTCGAGCCCGCACCCTCTCCATGGGGCGAAAAGAACGCGCGAAAACGACATTGACCTAACGACATTAGTTATTAATTTTGTGAATTACACAAGTTATGGTAGTCTCTGCCGCCTGTTCTCGGGCGTCCGTTCTAGGCATCGTTCATCCGATACCATCGCGCGCGGCAGGCACCGGGCGAGCCTATCCGTCTGCCCGGCAGGTCCGGCCGCCAGCCTGCGTGTCCAGGCCGGCGGAACACGCCTTGTCGCGCCTGTCCCTGTTTAGCGGACATCATGAAGCCGATGCCGGCGTCGGAAGGAGCAGGGGCGTCAATGGCTTGCGGCGATTTCCGGAGAGCCGCAGCGAATGCGATCTGTTTGCTCTTCAGCCGGTCAAACCATCTGTGACGGGCTACCAGTCGATCAAGGCCTATTCGACCGAGATCGGCACCCCGGGCAATGCCTTGGCAGTGCGGAACACCATCATGGATTTGACATGACTGACATTGGGCGCCGAGGTCAGCCGCGTGGTCAGGAACTTTTGGTACTCGTCCCAGGTCTCGGCGACGATCTTCAGCAGGAAGTCGGCCTCGCCCGCAAGCATGTGGCATTCGCGGACCTCGTCCCACTTCGCGATGAGTTCCTCGAATGCCTTGAGGTCGATCTCGGCTTGGCTGTTGAGGCCCACCAGGGCAAAGACGGACACGCTGTAGCCCAGCGTCTCGGGGCTGAGCTCGGCGTGATAGCCCTTGATGATGCCGGCCCGCTCGAGCGCCCGCACGCGACGCAGGCAGGGCGGCGCCGATATGCCGGCCCGTTCGGCCAACTCCACGTTGGTCATGCGCCCGTTTGCCTGCAGGTCGCTGAGAATGCGCCGGTCGATACGATCGAGCTTTGCGCGAGCCATCAAATTCCTCCCGTTGGCCGCGCTCTATGCCAGAACCATGCCGGGCGCGCAATAAAGTTGCGGAAATTCGCCGGCCATCTGTGAACAATTGCGCTTGAGGGCCAGAACGTCCGTGCATACCTCGCGAGGTTTGCATATATGTCGAAGATATGCGGTTTACGGGATGCGGAACGGACATGGCGGCAACTCATCGCGCTAAGGTGCTCATTCTCGGATCCGGGCCGGCCGGCTACACGGCGGCCATCTATGCCGCCCGCGCGAGCCTGCGGCCGATGCTGGTCCAAGGCATCCAGCCGGGTGGCCAGCTCACCATCACGACCGACGTCGAGAACTATCCGGGCTTCGCCGACGTCATCCAGGGTCCCTGGCTGATGGAGCAGATGCAGAAGCAGGCCGAGCATGTCGGCACTCAGCTGTTTTTCGACACCATCGTCGATGTCGACCTGTCGCGCCGCCCGTTCGTCTGCCTGGGCGATTCAGGGGACCGCTATGAAGCGGACGCATTGATCATCTCGACCGGCGCCACGGCAAGGTGGCTCGGCCTCCCGACCGAGGAGGCCTTCCGCGGCGGCGGCGTGTCGGCCTGTGCCACCTGCGACGGCTTCTTCTTCCGCGGCAAGGAAGTGGTCGTGGTCGGCGGCGGCAACACGGCGGTCGAGGAGGCTCTCTACCTCACGCATCACGCGTCGAAAGTGACGATCATCCATCGCCGCGATTCGTTCCGCGCCGAGAAGATCCTGCAGGAGCGCCTGTTCAAGAATCCCAAGGTCACGGTGCTGTGGGATCACACGCTGCAGGAGATCACGGGCGAGACCAAGCCCGCGCCGCTCGTCACGGGCGTGCGTGTGAAGAACGTCAAGACCGGCGCCGAGAAGGAATTCGCGACCGACGGCGTGTTCATCGCCATCGGCCATTCGCCCAACACCGAGCTGTTCAAGGGCAAGCTTGCCATGGACAGCGAGGGCTATCTCATCACCAAGCCCGATTCGACCGCGACCGACGTCGCCGGCGTCTACGCGGCGGGCGACGTGCAGGACAAGATCTTCCGCCAGGCCGTAACGGCGGCCGGCACTGGCTGCATGGCAGCACTCGAGGCGGAGAAGTGGTTGGCGGGTCAAGAAGCCCGCCTCGCGCAAGCCGCCGAGTAGCAGGCGGTCAAAAAGCGCAAGGCGTTGAGGCCGGGGGGCCACAGCGCCTCAGGGAGGACATGTCATGGACTGGGACAAGCTGCGGATATTCCAGGCCGTAGCTGATGCAGGCAGTTTCACGCACGCCGGCGAGTCGCTGAAGCTCAGCCAGTCGGCGATCTCGCGTCAGATCGGCGCGCTCGAGGAGCAGCTCGGCGTCATGCTGTTCCATCGCCACGCGCGCGGCCTGATCCTGACCGAGCAGGGCGAGCTGCTCTACCGGACGGCGCGCGACATGGCCTCCAAGGTCAACACTGCCGAGGCGCTGCTGCGCGCCAACCAGGACAAGCCGGCGGGGCGCCTCAAGGTCACGACCACCATCGGCTTCGGCTCGACCTGGCTCACCGCGCAGATGCACGAGTTCATCACGACCTATCCCGAGATCGATGTCAGCCTGGTACTGTCGGACAACGAGCTCGATCTCGGCATGCGCGAGGCCGACGTCGCCATCCGTATGGTGATGCCGCGCCAGCCGGGGTTGGTGCAGCGCCATCTGCTGACGGTGCGCAGCCACGTCTATGCCTCTCATGGTTACATCCAGAAGTACGGCAAGCCCAAGTCGGTCGACGAGCTCGACCAGCATCGCCTGATCATCTTCGGCGAGGATGCGCGCGCGCCGGCGCCCGACGTGAACTGGCTGCTGCGCGAGGGCAATGTCGAGCAGTCGGGGCGCGTCGTGGTGCTGCGCGTCAACAACGTCTACGGAATCTTCCGCGCGGTTGAATCGGGTCTGGGGATCGCGTCGTTGCCCGACTACCTCGCGCGCGAATCGACCAAGATCGAAATGGTCCTGCCCGATCTCAATGTCCGCACGACCGATGTGTATTTCACTTATCCAGAGGAGCTGCGGCATTCCAAGCGCATCGCCGTGTTCCGCGATTTTCTTCTGCGGAAAGTCGCCGAGACACGATTCTGAGGATCAGAGATGCAGGATTGCATAGTTGCTGAAAGGCATGCGCTCATCGCATGCCAGTTGCCGGAAATTCCCAGCTACAAATGCGCGAACCGGAGACTATTTTTGGATCAGGTTTTCGACACGAACGGTTCTCTACTTTTCGCGTTCGAAACTCGGGATCCTCATGATCCCACGTCTCCCAGACGTGAAGCCTCCCTGTTTGACTCGCCGGGCCTTTTGGCCCGGCGTCTTTTTTGGACCACCGCAATCCCACACGTGCTGGCGGCCATTGGCTGTATCAGGCCATTGGGACGTTCTGCCGCTATGGCCGAAGCCCCACAGGTTCCGTAAGCAATTGATGTGGAAGGCACCCCGACCCACATGTATTTTCAAAGTTAACCAAGAATGTTTTCCGAAGTCCGCCAAGCGATCCTGCCCCTGGCTCTGCGCAAGATTAAGCGCCGGGGCGATCTGGAGCGTGCGGGGCTTTTGATCGAATCGCTGGCCAAGCACTGGCGCGACAGCAAGCCTTTCGAGCTGCTGATCGTGTCGCCCGGCACCGACACCTATCTGTTGCGCTCGAGCCTGCCGCGCTTTCCGAACATCAACGTGTCGGTCCGCCCTGAATCGGATTTCTTCCCGATGTTGAGCAGCTTCTACCTGATGACCGGCTGGTACCGCCAGCAGATCGTCAAGCTGCAGGTGCCGGTGATGCTGGGCTTCGGCGGCTACCTCACGCTCGATTCGGACGTCTGCTGCGTCGGCGATTTCGATTCGCGGACGTTCGTCGATGACGGCCGCGGCCTGTCGCGCTGGGAGCCCAAGCTCCATCACGACTGGTGGCACAACGTCACCGAGATCGTCGGCACGAACTACGATCCCAAGGGCCATGGCCTGTCGGTGACGCCGAACCTGCTGCATGGCGACCTTGCCGCCCAGACGCTGGACTACATGCGTAGCGATCAGGGCGGGGCCTTTGGCTTTGGCGGGTCGTCGACCACGGCCATGATGTCGTGGAAGATCCGCCGCCCTTGGCGCGTGCCCTGGACGGAATACTCGCTCTACACCAGCGTCGCCGAGCTGCGCGGCAACCTGTTCGACTATCACGTCGAATGGAACACCTGCTATGGCGCCGATGTGCACCTGTTCTCCGAGCAGTCGTGCGTCTGGGGCGCCGACGACTTCGAGCGGCTGGTCAAGCTGCCCAACGGCACCGATCCGGGCGGCAAGTTCATCATCGTGCAGAGCCACGCCCGCATTCCGCTCGAGCGGGTGCGCGAATACTGCCTGAGCTTTGCCGGCTAGCGCGTTTCGTCCGAAGGGCGAAAGAGCGCTCTGAGCTTCTCAGACTTTACCGTTGTGCTCGCCGATCTTCGGCGCCTTGTCGGTTCCGCCGGCACGTTCGCCGTCGAAGCTGACCGGCAGGCCGTGGAACAGGGCGTCCGAGTCCGCGTAGGGCTTGGAAAATATGCCCAGCGCGGCCACCTGGGCGAGCTCCAGCACTTGAGGAACGGTGTTCAACGGGCCATTGGGCACGCCCAGCGCATCGAGCTTGCCCGACCAGTAGTCGCGGCTCTTGTGCTTCATGATGTCGGCGATCATGCCAAGCAACAGCTCGCGATGCTGCATGCGCTCGACGTTGGTCTTGAAGCGTGCCTCGTCCGGCCATTCGGGATGGCCCAGCGCCTCGGCGAACTTGCGCCATAGCCGGTCGTTGCCCGGACAGATCATCAGCGGCCCGTCACTGCATTCGAACGCCTGATAGGGCGTGAGGGAAGGGTGTCCGGTTCCCTGGCGCGGTGACATCTTGCCGGTGACCGAGTAGTTGGCGGCGTGATTGGAGGCCCACATCAGGCCGCTCTCGAACAGTGACGTGTTCACCAGACTGCCGCGTCCGGTGGCCGCGCGCTGGGCGATGGCGGCCAGGACGCCGATCGCGGTCCACATGCCGGTCGACAGGTCGATGATGGAGACGCCGATGCGCGCCTCCGGCCCGGTCGGGTCGCCGTTGAGCGAGATCAGGCCCGCGACGGCCTGGATGATGGGCTCATAGCCCGGCCGCTCTTTCCACGGCCCGAGATGGCCGAAGGCGCCGAGGTCGGCATAGATCAGGCGTGGAAAGCGCTTGGTGAGGGTGGCGCCGTCGATGCCGAACTTGCGTGGCACATCGGCCCGCAGGTTGTGGATGAAGACGTCGGCTGCGCCGATGCGCTCGATCAGCGCCTCGCGTTCAGCCTTGTCGGCGAGATCGCAGGTGATCGACTTCTTGCCGCGGTTCAGCGCGATGAAGCCCACGCCATCTCCGTCGATGAAGGGCGGTCCCCATTTGCGCGCATCGTCACCCTCGGGCCGTTCGATCTTGACCACGTCGGCGCCGAGGAAGGCCAGGATCTGTCCGCAATAGGGGCCGGCCAGGTTCTGGCCGAACTCGACGACCTTGATGCCGGCGAGCGGCCCCCGACGCGGCTCGCTCATCGCAGGCTGCTGCCCAGGATCTCGCGCGCGATCACCATGCGCTGCACCTCGCTCGGACCCTCGCCGACGCGGCGGATGCGCATCTCGCGGTACCAGCGCTCGAGCGGTAGGTCCTTGGTCATGCCCATGCCGCCATGGATCTGCATGGCGCGGTCGACGACGCGGCCGCCGCCTTCCGAGGCGGTGAGCTTGGCGATGGCGGCCTCGGTGCGGAACGGCAGCCCGCGGCGCGCCTTTTCGGCAGCCTCGAGCGTGAAGTGTCGCGCCGTGCGGATGTCGATTTCGTTGTCGACCAGCATCCACTGGATCGCCTGCCGGTTGGCGAGCTTGTCGCCGAAGGTCGAGCGCATCTTGGCCCATTCGATCGCCATCTCGTGGGCGGCGATGGCGACGCCGATGCAGCCTGCGGCGTAGGGGATACGCTGGCGCGTCAGCCGGTCGTTGGCGACGGCGAAGCCCTTGTTGACCTCGCCCAGGATCTGGTGGTCGGAGACCCAGCAATCCTTGAACTCGAGCTCGGTGGCGTAGCTCGACGAGCGCAGGGTGTGGACGACGCGCCGCACGTGGAAGCCCGGCGTCCCGGCATCGACGATGAAGCACGTGATCCCGGCGCGGCCCTTGGAGGCGTCGGTGCGGGCGAAGACGATGCCGTACTGCGCGCGATCGGCGCCGGAAATGAATATCTTGGCGCCGTTCAGCACCCAGCCATTGTCCTTCCGCTCGGCTCTGGTCTGGATGGCGCGCGCAGGATCGCTGCCGCCGGACGGTTCCGTCAGGCCGAAGAACGGCTTCTTCTCGCCGCGCAGCGTCGGATAAAGGTAGCGCTCCTTCTGGTCCTCGTTGGCCTCGAAGATCTGCGCCAGGCCCGCGCCGCCGAAGGTGCCGTAGCAGGGCACGTAAAGGCCGGCACGGTGCTGTGCCATCTCGATGGCGAGCAGGACACGCGTCACGATGTCGATGTCGGGGCCGCCGAACTCCTTGGGGATGTCGATGCCGTAGAGGCCCATCGCCTTGGTCTTCTCGACCAGCCGCGCATGGTCGGCGGGATCGAGTTCGGCGGCATCCGGGTCGAGCTTGGCCTCGAGCGGGATGATCTCCTCCCGCACGTAGCGGCGGACCTGGTCGATCAGCATCTGTTGTTCGGAGCTGGGCTCGAAGTCCATCGTTGCCTCGTCAGTTCGGGCTGAGCCTGCCGAGCGCAGGCGGCGGGTTCTTGGCGTTGTCGGCCGGCAGGCTGCCGTGGTCGGCCTGGTGCACCATCAGGAGCTCGAGCCAGCGTGTGCGATACTGCTGGTTGACCTCGACACGGAACTGGTGGCCCGAAGCGCGATGGCTTGCTTCACGCTGCAGCTCGCTGCGCAGGCCGAACGCCGAACGGGCGCCGGCCTGGCCGATATAGACGATCGCTCCCTTGGCGTCGGCGATCTGGTAGACGCCGAGGTTGCCCGGCAGGCGGTCGACGACTTCCGCCGTCAGCGGACGCCACGGCTTGTCGAGGCGCAAGCGCAACGCCATGTCACTTGCCCTGGAACTTGGCTGTACGCTTCTCCAGGCGCGCCTTCATGCCCTCCTGCGCGTCCTGGCTCTGCATCGCCGCCCGCACCAACGCGTCGACGTCATCGTGCTTGATGCCGTCGCGGAACTCGAGCTGACGCACGGTCAGCGCCTTCATCGCCTTAAGCGACAGTGGCGCGTTCGCCGCCAGACGGTCGATCACCTTGGTCGCCTCGGCCTCGAGCTGGTCGGCCGGCACGCAGCGCGCGATCAAGCCGAGCGCATGCAGCTTGGTCGACGGGAGGGGATCGCCCAGCAGCAGCATCTCGCGCGTCGTCACCGGCCCCAGGACTTCCATCAGCTTCTTGGCAAGGAACCAGTTGGGCGCCAGACCGACCTGGGCGAGCGACATGCCGAACCGTGCCTGCTGACTGGCCACCACCAGATCGCAATGCAGCGCCAGCTCGTTCCCGCCGGCGATGGCGTCGCCCTGCACGACGGCGACGACGGGCAGGGGACAGAGCTCGATGGCGCGCAGCATGACCTCGATGCCGCTTGCCTCGCCGGCGCCCGCCGACTTGCTGCGCTCGGCCATGTCGAGGCCGGCGCAGAAGACATTGCCCTTGCCGCGGATCACCAGCACGCGGTCCTCGGCCGCGACCGGCGCCTGCAGAGCCTCGATCATGTTGCGCAGCAGTTCGCTGTCGAGGGCGTTGCGCTTCTCCGGCCGGTTCATCCAGACGGTTTTGACCGGACCTTTTTTCTCGATGATGACTTTGCTCATGAATGTCACTCCGGTTCGATACCCGCCGCCTTGATCTCGGTCGTCCACCAGGCCGTCTGCTCCTTGACGTAGGCGGCGAACTGCTCGAGCGGCAGCGGTGAGATCTCCATGCGACCCTGGGTCATGGCCTTGCCCGTTGCCGGATCCTTCATGGCCTCGGCGATGGCGTCGGCCAGCGTCTTCTGGATGTCCTGGGGCGTGTTGGCCGGTGCGAACACGGCCAGCCAATAGACCAGCGAATAACCCGGCACCGTCTCGGCGATCGCCGGCAGGTCGGGCGCCACCGAGGTGCGCTGTGGCCCCGTCGTGGCGAGCCCACGCACCTTGCCGGAGTCGATCTGCGCCAGGCCCTGCGGCAGGTCGGGGAACATCAGCTGGACCTGGCCCGAGATGACGTCGCCCAGCGCCTGCGGGCTTGCCTTGTAGGGCACGCGCTCGATTTTCACCCCCGCCAGCTTGGCGAACATCTCAGCCGACAGCCGTTGCGAGGCGCTGGCCTCGGCGTAGTTCAGCTTGCCCGGGTTCTTCTTGGCGTAGTCGATCAGCTCGGGCACCGACTTGATCGGCAGATCGTTGTTCACCACCAGCACGTTGACTCCGGTGACGCAGCGCATGATCGGCGCGAAGTCCTTCTCCGGATCGTAGGAGAGCTTCTTGAACAGCGCAGGGTTGGCGGCGTTGGTCGTGTTGGTGCCCATCATCAGCGTGTAGCCGTCGGCCGGCGAGGTCGCGACGGCCGACGCGCCGAGCTGGCCGCTGGCGCCGGGCTTGTCGTCGACGATGATCGGCTGCTTCAGGATTTCCTGCAGCTTCGCCGCCAGGCCACGCGCCGTCAGGTCGGTAGCGCTGCCAGCCGCGAACGGCACCACGATCTTGATCGGCTTGTTGGGATAGGCCTGTGCGAACGCCTCCCGGCCTTTCAGCAGCGGCGACGCCGACAGGACGGCAGCGCCGGCAAGCACGGAACGGCGATTCAACTTCACTTAAAGTCCTCCCTCGGCCTCACCGCGACGCGATGGGCCGGCCCGTTTTAGCGCGGGCCGGCGCGGCAAGGCAAAGGTCGGACTACATGAAGAGCTTTTCCGCTTTGCGGTCTGCGTACAGGCTGGCGACGAACTCGCCGTAGCCATTGTAGAGCTGCGTCGGGATGCGCTCGCTGCTGCCCAGCGGCTTCTCGGTCGCCTGGCTCCAGCGGGGATGCGCCACCTGCGGATTCACGTTGGCCCAGAAGCCGTACTCGCTCGATTGCAGCTTCTCCCAGAACGTAACCGGCCGCTTGTCGCTGAACTCGATGGACACGATCGACTTCACGCCCTTGAAGCCGTACTTCCACGGCGTCACCAGGCGCAACGGCGCACCGTTCTGCTTGTGGATCGGCTTGCCGTAGAGGCCGGTGGCGATGAAGGTGAGGTCGTTCATCGCCTCGTCCATCGCCAGGCCCTCAGTGTAGGGCCAGGGATAGAGAGGGTCCTTCTGCTCGAACATGACCGATGGCTTGCTCAGCGTCTTCATGACGACGTACTTGGCGCTGCCCGTGGGCTTGCACAGCTCGACCAGCGAACGCATTGGAAAGCCGCTCCATGGCACGATCATCGACCACGTCTCGACACAGCGATGGCGGTAGACGCGCTCCTCGAGCTGCACCTTGGAAAGCAGATCATCAATGCCGATCTCGAACGGCTTCTCGACCATGCCGGAGACCTTGATGGTCCACGGCCGCACCTCGAGCTTCTGCGCATCGCGCCAGATGCTCTTGTCGGTGCCGAATTCGTAGAAGTTGTTGTAGGTCGTGGCCAGCTTCTCGGCCGTCATCGGCGTCGGCACGCCGTACTTGTCGTTGCGCTTGGCCGGATAGAGACCGGCCGACGGATCCTTGTCCTCGGCCAAGGCCATCGACGGCAGGGCGAGAGTGGCCGCGCCGACACCCAACGCCCGAACGAGCTCGCGGCGCTTCAGATAGATCGCTTCCGGGGTTGCCCGGTTTTCGCCCAATTCCCAGCCGCGCTTGCGCTTGATCAACATGTCGAAAAACTCCTGGACGCCCCGTACCTATGTGAGAGCACCGGCCGGCTTCTGCAAATCAAGCCCGCTCACTCCACCGTGACGTCGATATCGCCCATGGCCTCTGCAAGATCCGTGCGGCGACCCATCATCACCATGGTTTCCGCCACCAGGAACATGGGCCCGATGAAGCCCTGGAAGATGTTGTCGACCAAGGCCGGCCGCTTGCCTTCGTAATGGTGGCCGAGGAACTGCAGGATCCAGCCGGCCGCGAACAGGGCGAGGAAGGCGATCCACACGGCCTGTGTTGAACCCAGTGCGGCAGCCAGGGCGTGGGCCGCGCACCACGCAACCACCATGATCAGGCCCATGACGATGCCGATGCCGAGGTCGAGCGCCATCCAGCCCAGCACCGCCACGATGGCGGCGGCTAGCGACAGCGTCCACTCACGGTCGCCAACCTCGAAGCGCCACAGCGACAGGAGCAGCAGCAGCGAGAAGACGATGAGCGGGATGCCAACGAAGTGTGTCGCCTTGTTGCGCCAATTGCGATGCACGGATGCGTAAGAGGCGAGTTGACTGCGGAACAGCTCGTTGGCCATGGCGGCCTCCGGGGCTTTAGGGCTTGGTGTTCGTCACGTCGAGAAGCGTCGGCCACATGAACTCGCGCCAGCCGTCGTTGCCGGCGGTACTGGCCGTGACCGAGCCGTTCTGCAACAGGAAGAAGCGCGGCGTCTCGTACTCCTCCCATGCGCCTTGCTGGCTCATCAGGAACGTGTCGAGCAGCCAGCGCAGGTTCGCGGGCCAGGCGGCGGGTTGCATCGATGCCTTGGCCGTCGGTGCGTTGATGGTCGTGAAGTCGATCATCTTGTAGGCTGGCGTGGCGACGAACAGCGGCTCCCACTGTTTGTGCCACTCCGCGCAGGCCGTCGAGCGGTCATGACAAACCATGATCAGCATCGGCCGCGCGCTCTTTGTGCCTGCCGGTGTCTGCGCGCCGGCAAAAGGCGCCCACAGCAAAACGCCGGCAGCCAATAAGGCCGCCGACAGAAAACGTCTCAGGACCATACGACTTCATCTCCCCATGGAACGCCCCACGGGGCCACTATGATCCAAGCTTCTGGTGAGGAAAAGCGGACGAGGTCCTCGTCTTCGTTTCATGCTCTCCTCGTACTCATGTTCCTCTCCCCCCGCTGGGGGAGAGGTTAGGTGAGGGGGCTTCGAAGGCCGCCTGCAACCCCCTCACCCAGCCTCTCCCCCTAGCGGGCCCCTAGCGGGGGAGAGGAGCATGAAAGACATGCTGGAGCAGGCACACGCTTTCTATCAGGCCTTGTTGCCGGTCACTTCCAGGATCTTGGGCCACATCTTGTCTTTCCATCCGGCATTGCCGGTGACTGCAAGAATCACCTTGCCGTCCTGGGCGAGAATGAAGCGTGGCGTGCCTTCGGGGCGCGCCTTGCCCTCGTCGCTCGCGAGGAAGGCAGTACGGACCCACAGGGCATCCTTGGGCCAGTTCTCTTCTTTCAGAATCCCGGTCAGATCGGCCGGATGTACGATCCTGTAATCCAGTTTCTTGCAGGCGTCGGACTTGACGAAATCAGGCTCAGACTGGGCACGCCAGATCTTGCAGCCGCCTCACTGTTCGTGGCCGACGAACACCAGCATCGGCTTCCCAGACTGGGCTTGCGCGATGCGGGTCAGTGACGGAGCGGCGGCCATCGCCAGGCCGACCGCCAGCACGGACCTTCTGTTGAACATAAGAACACTCTCCCGTGGAACCATTCCACGGGAGCAAATATGACCATGACCGTCCGCGCGGTGAAGCCATCGGACGACGGCCTCACCGCCTTGTGAGCTATTCTACGCGGCGGCGCGCTTCTTGGTCTCCTCGACGATGCGGTCCGCCGTGCGTCCGACCAGTTCCTGAAGATGGTCGAACTCGGTATGGAAAGTGCCGACGCCCTGGGTGACCGAGCGGATCTCGACGATCATGTCGGCGATCTCGGCCTCGGGCATCAGCGCCGACACCTCGTCCCATCCGCTCCAGCCCTCGCGCGCGTCGTAGCCCAGGAGCTGGCCGCGACGGCCGGAGATCAGGCGCTGGATGCGCGGCGTGGAATCGTTGGGTGCGGCCACCGTGACCTTGAGGATGGGCTCCAGCAGCACCGGCTTGCACTTGGGCATGGCCTCGGTCATGGCGATGCGCGCCGCCATCTTGAACGACATTTCAGAGCTGTCGACGGAGTGGTACTGGCCGTCGAACAGCGTCACCTCGAGGTCGACCACGGGCTGGCCGAGCGGCCCCTCCTTCAGGTAGTCGATAAGGCCTTCTTCCACCGCGGGGATGAAGTTCCTCGGCACCACGCCGCCCACGATCTTGTCGACGAAGCGGAAGCCCGAGCCGCGAGGCAACGGTTTGATCTCAATCTTGATGTCGGCGAACTGGCCGTGGCCGCCGGTCTGGCGCTTGTAGCGGGCGTGCTGCTGGGTGCCGGCCTGGATGCTTTCGCGATAGGCCACGCGCGGCTGCTCGGTGTCGACGGCGACGTTGTAGCGGCCGGCGAGCTTGTCGACCGCGACCTTCAGGTGCATCTCGCCCTGGCCCTTGATCAGCAACTCGTGGGTCTCGCCGCGCGCTTCGAAGGCGAGCGAGGGATCCTCCTCGACGATCTTGTGCAGGGCGCCCGAAAGCTTGACCTCGTCATTGCGGTTCTTGGCCCTGAGCGACAGGGCGAAGACCGGTGCATCGGGTACCGGAAAGTCCGCCGTTGCGGCAATGCCCGAACCGCCGAGCGACTGGCCGCTCGACAGGGCGTCGACCTTGGCCAGGGCCACGATCTCGCCGGCCTTTGCCTCGGTGATCTTGTCGAGTCGCTGGCCGAACGGTCGCAGCAGCGTGCCGATGCGCTGGCCGCCGACGCTCTGGCCCTCGACCAGGGAGCCCGACCAGACCCGGCAGAGCGAGAGCTTGCCGGCATGGCTCTGGTGCAGGACCTTGAAGCACTCGGCCATGGCGACGCCATTGGACGGCAGCGAGCGGCGCCTCGCCGTCTCGGCGACGAACGGCGTGTCGTGGCGCAGCGCCTTCAGGAGGCGGCGCACGCCATTCTCGCGGTCGCCCGCGCCCAGCAGCACCGGCGCAATCTGGTCGGCGCCGAACTCGTCGTGCAGGTCGCGGTAGATCAGCGACTTCTCGGGCGCCACGTCCTCGATCAGCTGCTCGAGCAGCTGGTCGTCGAACTCCGACAGCGTCTCCAGCATCTCGCGCCGGGCCTCGCTCTCGCGCGGCAGGATCTCGGCCGGCATCTCGATCAGGTCCGAAGCGCCGCTCGACTTGTAGCGATAGGCGCGCTCGCTCACGAGATCGACGTAACCCACCGTCTCGTCACTGCCGTCGGCGGCGGTGTGGCGGATCGGCACCTGGCGCAGCACTAGCTTGCGCGACGATATGGACTGCAGCGCGGCCAGCATGTCGCGCACGCGGACCTCGGCGGAATCGATCTTGTTGACGAAGAAGATGTGGGGGATGTGATGGTCTTCGATGAACCTCAACAGCGGGGTCAGCGCGACAACGCGCTCCGGCGACGGCTCGCAGACCAGCACCGCCGCGTCGCTGACGGCGAGCGCCGCAAAGGCATCGTGCTGGAACTCGATGGAGCCGGGAACGTCTAGGAAGGTCCATTGGTCGCCGAGATAGTCGACCGAGGCGACGTTGATCTCGGTGCCCATGCCGCGCTTGCGCGCTTCGGCGGCACCGTCGCCGATCGAGGTGCCTGCGCGCGTTGACCCGCGCCGGCCGATGGCCCCCGTGGCGAAAAGGACGCTCTCGAGCAGGCTCGTCTTGCCCGAGAGATACGGCCCGCACAGCGCCACCACGCGATGCGCGCCGCTGCCTGGTCTGCCTCCAGGGATGGTCTCGGATTTGATGTCGGCCATGACAACGTCCTCCTTCTTGCGCGTTCTCTTGCGCACAAAAGCTCCGGACGTGGTCGCTACGGAACTCGGCCGGAGCGAAGTCTTGTCCTGGAAATCGTTTCACCCTGGCAGAGGCGAGTCAATGCGGTGGCGGGGGAAGATTCTTCGGTTCGTTTTCCGGGAGGCCGCCGTGCAAATATGGTCAATCGAATGCAACGGTCGATCGCAATGGGCAACCCTTCCGAGACGGCCGTCGAAGATTGCGGCTGGTCGGCCATCTCAGTTCGCTTCGAAGGACCGGTGCCAGCACCGCTTACAGGCTATCACTTTCCATTCAAGTTGATTAATAACATTGGTAATATTAGAAGCAATATAGTAATATACTCTGCCATGATGAGGAGTGGCGGATGTTCAACTTTTCTGAAGACGATTTCGTGCCAGGCTTTCGTATGAAGGACCCGAAGGGTGAGGTTCCAGGCTTTCGCATGGCGCCGGATGGCTCAACTCAACAAAGCCTTACAGACATCTGGTCCTCTGCATATCGACGAGCCCTTGCTCCCGAAAGTTGGCCGACACCGGGCGGAGCTTCGAACCAAGCCAGCAATCTGACATTTCGATTTGGCGGCGGCCTTCCTGGACCCGCGGTAGAGCCAACGTGGCCGTCGGCTTCGAGTCATCCATCATTGTCTGGAGTTGAGCCTGTTGCCGCTGGCGATTTGCGATGCCAAGGGTATTGCTCGCAAGGCGGTGACAGAGGAACGACTGGTGCTTATCGCCAAGGGGGCGATGTTCTCTGTGCGAAGTGTCTTGTAAAGAGATTGGGCTACGAAAACATGCCGAGCTCGGAGTTACCCAAGCTTCTTGAGCCTTGGACGCTGGATCGCAAATAGGAGAAGGGCCACGTGCCCGACTGGAAGTCTGTCCTTAGCCGCTTGGCTGTCGGTGATATCTTTCATGCTTCCTGCCCAAGCAAGGCGAGTTTCATTTGCCTGGTCGAGGAAGTTACGAACGAAAGGATAGCCTCGAGAAGGATCACCACACAGGAACATGTCGACTTTGAGTTGGCCACCGGCCTCACGTTGCCGCGCAGCGATGAAGTGAGATGCAGGATCGATTCAATAGCACCGGTGCCGGTAGCGATTCACAATGTCCTGCTGGGTCTGGAACGCAAGATGAGGCTGTGTCGCGGTGAAAAGGTCCGGCTGAGCGAAGAGGAGAAGGAGGCATTGAAGTTCGTCGCGGACTTCTATCCTGCGAACCCGGTTGACGAAGAATAAGCCACGATACGCAGTCTCTATTCATCGCTTTTGTGTACGACGGTACGCGCCCTAGTTCTGCCACGGAACAATCTTCGGGAGATTTCGATGGAGAAGGTCGTTGGTGCCAGAATGATGGAAGCTGCCCTCTCCGTGGGAAAGAAGCCGGGGAACTTGATTCGAGAGTCAGTGAACTCGTTACCGGTCGCGAAAAGGAGGAACCCCTCTAGGCGCTAGCGACATCTTGGGCATTCTCACGCAGCACTTTGTCTTCGGGATTGCGCGCGAGCATCCCGAACTCGATCCCGATCGATAGGCCTGGGAGGCTGTAGCCGAGCGCGACCGCAAGTGCCGCGCTCGGTGTCCTCTCTATTTACGACAGCGCCCCGCACGCCCGCTGGATGCGGCGGCCGGCTTCTTCCAGCAGGTCCGTCGCCGTGGCGTAGGAGATGCGGAAGGCCGGGCCCTGGCCGAAGGCCGAACCCTGCACGACCGAGAGGCCCTCGGCCTCGAGCAGGTAGTTCACGAAGTCGGTGTCGTTCTCGATCACCTTGCCGTCGGGCGTCTTCTTGCCGATGGCGCCGGCGCACGACGGGTAGACGTAGAACGCCCCCTCCGGCCGCGGGCACTTCAATCCCTTGGATTGGTTCAGCATCGAGACGATGAGGTCGCGGCGCTGCTTGAAGACGGCGACGTTCTTCGGGATGAAGTCGGTCGGCCCGTTCAGCGCCGCCACCGAGGCCGCCTGGCTGATCGAGCTGGCGTTCGACGTGCTCTGCGACTGCACGGTGATCATGGCGTCGATCAGCTTCTGCGGGCCGGCCGCGTAGCCGATGCGCCAGCCGGTCATGTTGTAGGCCTTGGACACGCCGTTCATGGTGAGCGTGCGGTCGTAGAGCCGGGGCTCGACCTCGGCCGGTGTGGCGAACACGAAGTCGTCGTAGACCAGCTTCTCGTACATGTCGTCGGTCAGCACGTGGACGTGCGGATGACGCAGCAGCACGTCGCACAGCGCCCGGAGGTCGGCGCGGGTGTAGGCGGCGCCGGTCGGGTTGCTGGGCGAGTTCAGGATCAGCCACTTGGTCTTGGGGGTGATGGCGCGATCGAGGTCCTCGGGGCGCAGCTTGAAGCCCGAGGACTCATGGCACTGCACGATTACCGGCGTGCCGTCGCCAAACAGGACCATCTCCGGATACGACACCCAGTAGGGCGCCGGGATGATGACCTCGTCGCCCGGGTTCAGGGTAGCCAGCATCGCATTGAAGATGATCTGCTTGCCGCCCGAGGTGACGACGGTCTGCGACGGCTTGTAGTCGAGCCCGTGGTCGCGCTTCATCTTGGCGCAGATCGCCTGGCGCAGCGCCGGCGTGCCGGGCACGGCGGTGTACTTGGTGTCGTTGGCGTGAATCGCCTTGATCGCCGCTTCCTTAATGTGGTCGGGCGTCGGGAAGTCGGGCTCGCCGGCGGCCAGGCCGATCACATCTTTGCCAGCCGCTTTCATCTCCAGGAACTTGCCTTGCGCGGCATTGGTCGGAGAGGGCTTGATGCGGCTCAGACGATCGGCAATGAAAGCCATGACGGCGGCGCCTCCTTTCAGGCGTTGAAAAGGCGCGCGGAAAATACTGGCGCCATGATGCTTTCGCAAGGCAACGCGGAGACAAGGCGCCGTTGCGAGGGATATTTCTCGTAGGTTCGTCCCGTAGCCGCGTTATGGGTCGATCAGCTTTACCGACGCCTCCACCGTCATCTTGGCATCACCAAAGCCCACCCGCCGCCCGCTGACCGGCGCCGCGTCGCGATAGTCGAGACCCACTGCAACCCGAAGACTGTCGCCACGCGGGCTCATGTTGTTGGCGGGATCGAAGCCCACCCATTCAAGGCCCGGCACCCAGGCTTCGGCCCAGGAATGGCTGGTGCGACCGACATGCAGTTCGGGATCGTCGTTGCGCAGGTAGCCGCTGACATAGCGCGCCGGCACGCCGAGGCGGCGGCAGCAGGCGATGAAGACATGCGCCTGGTCCTGGGCGACGCCGGCACCGCGCGCCAGCGCCTCGGCCGCCGTGGTTTCCACGGTCGAGACGCCGGTCTTGTAGGCGATGCGCTGGCAGACCCGCTTCATCAGCTCGTGCAGGGCCTCGACGCGCTTGGCCGCCTCGTCCGCCTTGTCGGCGAGGCCCGCGATGACCGGATCGAAGCTTGCATCGTGCTGCGCGAGGCCGGTGTTGCGCAGCCAGAACGGCGCCGGCAGGGTCGGCGTCTCGGCATAGCGCAGCCACTGGTCGCCGCCGATGTACTCGTAGAGACCATGCACCACGATCTCGACCGCATTGTGCTGATGCGCCACCGAGAAGGTCGTCACCTGGTTGCTGTGGCCGTCGAGCCATTCCGAGCGCTTGCCCGGCCCGTCGATGCGCCAGGAGACGATACGCTGGCCGGTCGCGGGCTTGGGTGTGAGCCGCACGTCATGGATCGAATGACCGGAGGGCTGGTCGAACTCGAAGCGCGTGACGTGGTGGACGGAGAGGCGCATGGTCGTGTCAGTCGAGCAGGAACTGGCGGCCGATTTCGTCGGACAGGGTGGCGATGTCGGTGCGCACGCCGCCCAGGAACTTGCGCAGGCCGGCATCGAACACCCGGTCGATGCGAGCGTAGCGCAGGCGGGCATGCAGCTCGCCCGCCAGCCGATCGGCCTCGCCGCGCGCGCCGTAGGCCTCGGCGAGCTCGCACATGCTGAGATCGACCATCCACAGGCAGTGATGCACCGAGCGCGGCACGTCACGGCGCAGCATCATCAGCTCGGCGACCTTCATGGGATCGAGCGCGCTGCGATAGATGCGCCGGTAGGTGCGCACGGCGCCGATGCAGGCCAGCACCTCCGACCAGGCGAAGTAGTCGAGCTCCTGCGCATGCGGGCTGCCGTCCGGACGCAGCACGTGGAACTTCACGTCGAGGATGCGGGCGGTGTTGTCGGCGCGCTCGAGGAAGGCACCGAGCTGCAGGAAATTGTAGGCCTCGTCGCGCAGCAGCGTCACCTGCGCGGCGCCGAAGATCATCACCGCCTGCTTCTTTACCGATTCGATCAGTGCGCCGCGGTCGAGCCGGGCGCGATTGCCGCGCAGGCGCTCGTTCAGCTCCAGCCACAGGCCGTTCAGGCTTTCCCAGACGTCGACCGTGATGTTGTTGCGCTCCTCGCGCGCGTTGCGTCGCGCCGCGTCGATCGAGCTCACCAGCGAGGAGGGGTTGTTCTCGTCGATCACCAGGAAGTCGATCAGGCTGGCGAGCCGTCCACCGGATTGCTGCTGGGTCTGGCGGAACTCGTCCTCCATGCCGAAGATCGCCGCCACGCCGAGGGCCTCCTCGCCGCGCGACTGCAGGGCCATGCGCTGAGTCGCCTCGATCAGCCGCGCCGTCGACTTGGCGCGCTGCAGGTAGCGGCCCATCCAGTAAATGTTCTTGGCGGTGCTGCTCAGCATGGGCTGAACCTCATCCTGAGGAGCCGCGCGTAGCGCGGCGTCTCGAAGGATGGCAACAGACGAGGTGTGGCCCACCCTTCGAGACGCGCCCTACGGGCGCTCCTCAGGGTGAGGCCAATGTTGGAGCTGCTGCTCAGCATGGCGCGGCTACTCGCCCGCTGCCGGCCCCGGAGCCAGCACCCAGGTGTCCTTGGTGCCGCCGCCCTGGCTCGAGTTCACCACCAGCGAGCCCTCCTTCAGCGCCACGCGCGTGAGCCCGCCGGGCACGATGGTGATCTTCTTGCCCGACAGCACGAAGGGGCGCAGGTCGACATGGCGTGGCGCGACACCCTGGGCGACGTAGGTCGGGCAGGTCGAGAGCGCAAGGGTCGGCTGGGCGATGTAGTTGTCCGGCCGCGCCTTCAGGATGGCGGAGAACTCTTCGATCTCGGCCTTGCTCGAGGTCGGCCCGACCAGCATGCCCTTGCCGCCCGAGCCATGGATCTCCTTGACGACCAACTCGGGCAGGCGCTCGAGCACGTACTTGTAATCGTCCGGCCGATCGCAGCGCCAGGTCGGCACGTTGTTCAGGATCGGCTCCTCGCTGAGATAGAAGCGCACCATCTCGGGCACATAGGTATAGGTCGACTTGTCGTCGGCAACGCCATTGCCCAGCGCATTGACGATGTTGACGCGTTCGGCGCGCAGCGCGCCCAGCAGACCGGCGACGCCGAGCCAGGAATCAGGACGCATCGCCAGCGGATCGAGGAAGGCGTCGTCGACGCGGCGATAGATGACGTCGACGCGCTGCGGCCCGCGCGGCGTGCGCATGTAGACGCGGCCCTCGTCGACGAACAGGTCGGAACCCTTGACCAGCTCGATGCCCATCTCGTCGGCGAGGAACGCGTGCTCGAAGTAGGCGCTGTTATAGTGGCCGGGCGTCAGCAGGACGACATTGGGCTCGGCATCGTCGCTGAAGGATACCGAGCGCAGGGTCGCCAACAGCTCCTCGGTGTAGTTGGCGACCGGCAGCACGCGCATGGCCGAGAACAGCTCGGGCGCCAGCCGCATCATGACCTCGCGATTCTCGAGCACGTACGACACGCCCGAGGGCGTGCGCACATTGTCCTCGAGGACGTAGAAGTCCTTCTCGCCGACGCGCACGAGGTCGATGCCGGCGATGTGCGCATGCACGCCGCCCGGCAGCACGAGGCCCTGCGCCATCGCCACGAACTCGGCATTCATCAGCACCTGTTGCTCGGGGATGACACCGGCGCGGCAGATCTCGCGCTCGCCATAGGCGTCGCTCAGGAAGGCATTGAGCGCGCGTACGCGCTGCGCCAGGCCCTTGTGCAGGTACTCCCATTCGTCCCAGGCGATGACGCGCGGGATGATGTCGAAGGGGATCGTCGTCTCCGCGCCGTCGACTGCGCCGTAGGCGCCGAAGGTGATGCCGTGTCGGCGATAGAAGACGTCGACCTCGTGCCGCGTCGCCGCGACTTTCTCGGGCGATGTCTGCGCCAGCCAGTTGGCGATGGCGCGATAGGGCGCGCGGACTTGGGTCCCCGCTCCCGAATTCATTTCGTCAAATGCCTTGGCCGACATCCGGCATTTCACCCCCTGCCGAATCACAATATAAGCAATCGACGGGCCAACAAAGCGGCCACGAAAGATATCGGGAGGGGAGCGTGAAGCAGGTCCTGATCGACCGCTATGGAACGCCGTGGGACGTCGCGCGCTGCGCCGACGTTGCCGATGTCGGCGAGCCCGCCGCAGACGAAGTCGTCTTCGACGTCCTGGCCTTTCCCATCAATCCGGCCGACATGTGGTTCTGCCGCGGCAGCTACCGGCTGAAGCCGCCGTTGCCGGCGACGCCGGGTGCCGAATGCGTCGGCCGCGTCACGGCCGTCGGCTCCGCGGTGAAGCACGTCAAGAACGGTGACCTTGTCATCAATCTGCAGCGCGAGAACTGGGCGCAGCGCCGCAAGGTGAAGGGCGACGACGCCATCCCTCTGCCGGCTGGTATCGACCTCAAGCAGGCGGCCATGGTGCGCATCAATCCGCCGACTGCACAGCTGATGCTATCCGATTTCGTCGATCTCAAGCCGGGCGACTGGGTCATACAGAACGTGGCCAACTCCGCCGTCGGCCGGCTGCTGATCGTGCTCGCCAGGCAGCGTGGCCTGCGCACGCTGAACGTCGTGCGCCGCGCCGAGCTTGCCGGCGAGCTGAAGGCGTTGGGCGCTGACCAGGTGCTGGTCGATGGCGACGATCTCGTGCGCCGTGCGGGCGAAGCCACGGATAACGCGAAGATCATGCTTGGCGTCGAGGCGATCGGCGGCGCCGCGACGGGCCGCCTCGCCGAGTGCATGGCGACCGACGGCACGCTCGTTCACTACGGTTCGATGAGCGGCGAGGATCCCAAGGTCGGTCGCAGCAACTTCATCTATCGCGGCGTGCGGCTCACCGGCTTCATGCTGGGGCGCTTCCTGGCGCGGCGCAGTCCGCAGCAGATCCGCGAGATCTATGCCGATCTCGGGCAACAGGTCATGGCCGGCAAGCTCTCGGCGCCGGTGGACACGGTCTATCCCATAGACAAGATCAAGGACGCTCTGGCGCACGCCGACAAAGGCGGGCGCAACGGCAAGATCCTGGTCAGCCCGAATGGCGCGATCTGAACACGGAGGAGGAGCAATGAGCTCGGAAGTCTCGGCTGTCGAGAAGGTGCTGCAGGTCTATTTCGATGGCCTGTACGAAGGCGACACCAAAAAGCTGGGCGAGGCGTTCCATCCCGCCTCGCATCTCTATGCCGCGGCCAGCGACGGCAAGGCGACCGACTGGCCGCGCGGCGACTGGTTCAAGATGGTGGAGAGCCGGCCGTCGGCGAAAGCCAAGGGCAGCGCGCGGGCCGACCGCATCGTGTCGATCGATTTCTCCGGCCCGACCACGGCGATCGCCAAGGTCGAATGCCAGCTGCCGCCGCGCTACTTCACCGATTACCTGACGCTTCTCAAGGTGGACGGCCGCTGGCAGATCATCTCCAAGACCTTCCACACCGTCACAAAAGAATAGTGACGCCGGAAGCAAGGCGCGCCGGACGGCGCGCCTTGCTTCATTTGAGGGCTAGTCCTTCGCGTCGGCCGCGACCTGGACCTTGATCATCTTGTCCTGCGGCGCGGCGACGGCGCCCGAGCCCGGCGCACCCTTCTTGATCTTGTCGACGAACTCCATGCCCGAGGTGACCTTGCCCCACACCGTGTACTGGCTATCGAGGAAGTTCGAATCCTTGAAGACGATGAAGAACTGGCTGCGCGCGCTGTTGGGGTCGTTGGTGCGCGCCATCGACACCGCGCCGCGCGAATGCGGCTCCTTGGAGAACTCCGCCTTCAGCGTCTCGCCCATGCCGCCGGTGCCGGTGCCCGTGGGGTCGCCGGTCTGGGCCATGAAGCCGTCGATCACGCGGTGGAAGACGACGCCGTCGTACTTGCCCTCGCGGGCGAGCTTCTTGATCTGCGCCACGTGGTTGGGGGCGAGGTCGGGGCGCATCTCGATGACCACCCGACCATCCTTGAGGTCGATGTAGAGCGTGTTTTCCTTGTCCATGGCGGCGGTCGCTCCTGCGAACATGAGTGAGATGGCGACGAGTAAGGGCGTCAGTGCAAGACGCATGATGGGGTCCTCTCGGTAAACGAAGCCGGTCCCCCCGGCCGGCGCGCGCGGACCATACCGGCCAGACCCGGAAACACAAGCGACAAGGTTGCGGCGGGACTGCATCCCAAGGGTGTGCATCGTTTCCCGTGGAGTTCCCGAATCTCGCGTCTAGAGTGCGCAGATAGTGGGAAGTCATTGATCAAGCGGATGGCTGGATGACCGCCATGGACGGCGGGCCGAGACTCGACGAGGGGCCCGCCGTGAATTCCGTGCTCGAACGGCCGGCCGCCGATGCCGGCGCTCCGCGTTCGCTCGAGGAGATCTTTCCGCTGCGCGGCGACGTCAATCGGGCCCGCCAGATGCAGGAGGCGTGGCGCGCCTTCTCGGGCGAGATGACCGACAAGGTGCGCCAGGCGCTCTGCCGCGGGACATCGCCGCCCGAGATCGCCTATGCCATCGGCGAGATCGTCCACGGTTACTTCCGCACCCGGGGCATTACCCTGGCGAGCTTCGAGCTCCGGCGGCTGGTTGCCGAGCTGCTGGCGCCGCAACGCCCGGGACCACAGGACAGCGGACGGCAGGACAAGGCTCCGTTGGTCGAGTTCGCGAACGATCCATCGTCGCGGCGCACGACATGGACAGGCGCGGAGGCCGTGGCCTCCTCGCCGGCGCAGGCCGAGGCGGTCTTCGACGCGCCATCGTCACGGCTGGTGACCGTCACGTCACGCGACGATGAGCTTGCGCTGCTGACCGCGCTTGCCGCCAAGGTGCGCGTGCGGCTCGGCGTCGATCCCTATGTGCTCGCGCGCGCGGTTGTGGTCGAAGCCATCGCGGCCGCGATCGATGACCTGCGCCGACCCGACGGTCCGGAGCGCGAGCGCCTGGCGCGCCTGGTGTTGAGCGAGCTGTGCGGCCTCGGCCCGATCGATCGCCTATGGGCTGACAGCTCGGTGCATGCGGTGTTCGTGAACGGACCTGCCTCCGTCCAAGTCGAGCGCGACGGCGTGATCGAGGCCACGGCCGAGCGGTTTCGCGACCAGGCGCATCTCGAGGAGATCGCAGGGCGTCTGGCGCCTCGACCGGTCGCCGGCGCCGCTGCAGTCAACCTGCGCGACGGCAGCGAGGGCGTGGTGCTGTTCCCGCCGGCCGCGCCGGAGGGCCCGGTGGTGGCGCTGCGGCGCGGTTCCCCCGGCGAGGCGACGTTCGAGCGGCTGATCTCGGCCGGCCGGCTCGACCGGCGGATGGCTGATCTGCTGCGCATCGCGGTGCGCAGCCGGCTCAATGTCGGGATCGTGGGGCCGGCGCGCTCCGGCAAGAGCGCGCTGCTGGCCGCGATTGCCCGGGACATGGGCGACGCGCGACTGGTGACCTTGGCGCCGCACCGGATGTTCTCCTGGCCCGCATCGGCCAAAGTGGAGCTGGTGACGTCGCCGCAGACGCCCCTCGCGGCCGTGCTGCCGGCGGCGGCGCAGTTGCGCGCAGATCTGATGATTGCCGATGCGCTCAGCGCGGAGGATGCGCCCGCCCTCAGCGACCTGTTGGCGCGAGGCGTGCGCGGGATCGTGGCGGCAGGCGAGGCGCGGGCCATGACGCGCCTCGCCCGCGACAAGGTCGACCTCGTGGTTCGCCTGGGACCCGCGGGCGACGGGTTGTTCGTCGTCGCCTCGATGGAGGACGGGACGGGCGCCGAGCTCTTCGCCCATCGCGAGCGCGGCACCTTCCATCGGCGAGGCGCCTTGGCGTCGTTCGCCGGCGCCGTGCAGAAGGCAGGATATGGCGAGGCGCTGGCGAGCGTGCTCGGCTGATCATGCAGTGCGACCGGCCGCCACATACCGGCTGGGGCTGAAAACCCGTTACGTCACAGGCCCATATCTGGTACTAACCGCTTTGAAATGCGGGGGATTTTGCGGGTCGGAACCCTCCTGAGAGAGTGGCCTGCTGAAGGGACGATTGCATGAGCGGCAAGCGCGTTTTGGGCATCCTTGGAGCACTGGCGATGGCGGTGCTTGGCTTCGCGGGCAATGCCCTTGCGCAGCCGGTGGTTGGCGTGCCGCACGACTGGCAGACGAATTTCCCGCCGGCCTTCACGCCGGTGATGGAGCGGGTCGAATCGCTGAACAACCTGCTGCTGGTCATCATCTCGCTGATCTGCCTGTTCGTGCTGGTCCTGCTGGTCTATGCGGTGTGGCGCTTCCATGCTTCGCGCAACTCGGCCGCCACGACGACCACGCACAACACCTTCCTCGAGATTGCCTGGACGGTGGTGCCCATCCTGATCCTGGTGATCATCGCCATCCCGTCGTTCCGGCTGCTCTACTACAGCGACAAGGCCGTCGATCCCGCCTTCACCGTCAAGGTGACCGGCAACCAGTGGTACTGGACCTACAACTATCCCGACCTGGGGGACTTCACGGTCGAAAGCCGCATCCTGCCCGAGGCCGACCGCCTCAAGCAGAAGCCGCAGATGCCGCGCCTGCTCGCGGTCGACGAGGAGATGGTGGTCCCGGTGGGCACCACGGTCCGCGTCATCGGCACGGCGGTCGGCAACTCGATGCACGGCTGGACCGTTCCCGGCTTCGGTATCAAGAAGACGGTGATCCCCGGCCGACTGAACGAAGGTTGGATCAACGTCGCCAAGGAAGGCTACTACTTCGGCCAGTGCTCGCAGATCTGCGGCGACAATCACAGCTACATGCCGATCGCGGTGCGGGTCGTTTCCAAGGCCGAGTTCGACAAATGGGTGGACCAGAAGAAGAAGGCGGCGGGCCTCGCCCCCGCGACCGACTTCGCTTCGGCCACCCCGCCCGTCAACCGCTAAGCGCACCGGCGCAGGAGAATTAAAATGGCCGCGTACGGCGCCACCCACGACGACCATCACGCCCACGACGATCATCACACGCCGACGGGCATCAAGCGTTGGCTGTTCAGCACCAACCACAAGGACATCGGCACGATGTACCTGGTGTTCGCGATCTTCGCGGCGCTGATCGGCGCCACCTTCTCGGTGGTGATGCGGCTCGAGCTGCTGCAGCCGGGCGTGCAGTACTTCAACGGCGCCGACGGCACGCCCAACGGCCATCTATGGAACACCGTGGTGACGGCGCACGGCCTGATCATGGTGTTCTTCGTCGTCATGCCGGCGCTGATCGGCGGGTTCGGCAACTGGTTCGTGCCGCTGATGATCGGCGCGCCCGACATGGCCTTC